>Ga0209258_100812_pt1 | contig 17962 bp, 17 predicted proteins | sample Araplaol_mTSA_r2_FD_184281 | JGI IMG/M metagenome (GOLD analysis project Ga0209258, IMG submission 184281) | Arabidopsis root microbial communities from North Carolina, USA - plate scrape CL_Col_mTSA_r2 (SPAdes) (version 2) | ecosystem: Host-associated > Plants > Roots > Endosphere | place: USA...
GAGGAAGCCACCCTGGCCCTGCTTCACGCCGCAGGCTATCGCGTAGTCCGGCTGCCGGCCTTCTGTTGTGGCGCCATCGACCTGCACGGCGGCGAAATGAAGGCAGCCGATGCGCTCGCCGACCGCGTTCGCGGAACCTGGCGTGCCGCCGGCGCGGAACATCTCGTCACGGTGACTCCGGGCTGCCTCGGAACGTTGCGGCGCGCCCTGCCCGGCGTGGATGTCGCCGACCCCATCAACCTGCTCCTCGCCCGCGCGGACCGCCTGCGGTTTCGGCCACTCGCGCGACGTGTCGCGCTGCATCTGCCCTGTACGCAAGTGAATGTCGCGCGCAGCGACGCCGCATTGGCCACCTTGTTGCGTCGAGTACCCGAACTCGATGTGCAGGTGGTGCCCCGCGCGCCGTACTGCTGCGGCGCGGCGGGCGCGCATATGCTGGAGTTTCCCGAGCGCGCGGCACGCCTGCGCGAGGCGACGCTGGCACAGATCGCCACCGTAGCGCCGCAGCAGCTGTTGTCGTCCAATATCGGATGCCGCCTGCATCTCGCCGCGGGTATGGACGGCGAGGGTCGGCATTGGCCGCATATGCATCCGCTCACTTTGCTGGCGCAGCAACTGGAGGTTTCGCCATGAATGCACGCACGCTTTCCCCACTCGACCGCCTGCTGGCCGGCGTCGAGCACGCCCTGGAAACCGTGGCCGGCGCGCCGGAAGCAGCGCGCCCCTCACCGGCGGACGCCTTCGAGGAAGCCGAGCTGGATGACGCCGAACGCCGCCACGCCGCCGGCCTCATGCGTATCAACCACACCGGCGAAGTGTGCGCACAGGCGCTCTATGACGGACAGGCTGCATTGGCGCGCACCGAAGAGAATCGTGCCCATCTCCAGCACGCCGCCGCCGAGGAAACCGACCATCTGGCCTGGTGCGCCGACCGCCTGAAGGAACTCGACAGCCGCCCCAGCCTGCTCAACCCGCTGTGGTACGCCGGCAGTTACGCCATCGGCGCGCTGGCCGCACTGGCCGGCGACCCGGTGAGCCTGGGTTTCGTGGTGGAAACCGAGCGCCAGGTGGAAGCCCACCTGGAAGAACACCTCGACAAGCTGCCGGCGCAGGACGAGCGTTCACGCGCAGTGCTGACGCAGATGCAGGCAGACGAGATCCGCCACGCCCACAACGCCCGCGAACGCGGCGGCGTGGATTTGCCCTTTCCGATTCCGGGATTGATGCATCTGTCGTCGATGGTGATGAAGGCGGTGGCGTACCGGGTTTAGTGGGCCCTGTCGTTCGGCCGCCCTCTGTAGGAGCGCACCCAGTGCGCGACCGCAGCCCTCCAGCATCATCGCTCCGTTGGCTTTTCGCGCACAGGGTGCGCTCCTACAGGAGATAGGCAGTGCGGTCGCGAGCACCCGCCCCTCACCCCAGCCCTCTCCCCGAGGGGGAGAGGGAGAAAGCGCGCGGCCCCCATGCATTCCTCGCCATCCAACGAAGCTGCTTTAAGTCCTCTCCGCTACGACGCGTTGCGGTGTAGCCGCTCCGTGCGAGGTAGTAACGAGCGCATCAACGCTTGCCTCGGTCGTCTAACGCTTCTATCCCACGTACTGCTATGAGCCTTGGCTCTGAAGGCCATTTTCTTTGGGTTACTTTTCTTTTGGGCCAGCAAAAGAAAAGTGACTCGAGCTCCGGCAGGAGATCGAAACGCCCGCTGCGTAAGCGGCAACCTAGCGACAACATGGCAACCGAAGGCCACACGCGCTCCAGCAAGCCCAAAACATGCAGCCCACCGCGAAAGACTGTCGCGCACAGGGTGCGCTCCCACAACGGTCGGGCGACGCGATCAGGGGGCCCAAAAGAAAAACCCGCCTTTCGGCGGGTTTTTCGTGGATCACATCAGGTTGCGACCGTGGAACAGTTCCTCGATCTCCCGACGCAGCAGCGACTCGATGCGCTGGCGCTCCTTGAACGAGAGGTCGTCGGCATGCGCCTCGAAGAGGTACGTATCAAGGTCGAAATCCTTGATGTGCATCTTCGTGTGGAACATGTTCTCCTGGTAGACGTTCACGTCGAACATCTCGTACTTCTGGCGAATGTGCTTGGCCAGGTAGTCCTGCACCGAATTGATCTTGTGGTCGATGAAGTGCTTCTTGCCCTTCACGTCGCGGGTGAAGCCGCGCACGCGGTAGTCGGCGATGACGATGTCCGACTCGAAGCTGTCGATCAGGTAGTTCAGGGCCTTGAGCGGGGAGATCACGCCGCAGGTGGCCACGTCGATGTCCGCGCGGAACGTCGCGATGCCGTTGTGCGGATGCGTTTCCGGGTAGGTGTGAACGGTGATGTGGCTCTTGTCCAGATGCGCGACCACCGCATCGGAGATGGTGTCTCGGCCGAGCTTCTCCACTACCGGCTCCTCGGAAATGAGGATGGTGACGGAGGCACCTTGCGGATCGTAATCCTGGCGTGCGATGTTGAGGATGTTGGCGCCGATGATCTCGGCCACATCGGTCAGGATCTGGGTCAGGCGGTCGGCGTCGTACTGCTCATCGATGTACTCGATGTAGCGCTGGCGCTGCTCTTCGGACACTGCGTAGCAGATGTCGTAGATATTGAAGCTCAGTGCCTTGGTCAAATTGTTGAAGCCCTGCAGACGCAGGCGCGGAAGCGGTTTCACCACAGCGACTCTCCAGGCCGGGAAATGAGGCCAGCAGCAGAGGGCGGGTTAGCTACAAGGGTCCCCGCTAGATAATTGAACGTGGAAGCAGGAAGCTTCCACGACCCTTGTGACCGGAGCGCGACAGGAGTGTCGCGTCGGAAAGACCGTGAAGTATGCGGCAAAAAAAGGGAAAACTGAACCTTCGGCTGCTCAAGTTAGTTTGCCATAATGCCCGGAGGGGAAAGGATTGGACTGCCGGGGGGCGCTTGCGGCCTCCGGATTGACTCGACGGGACTCAACGTGGCGCAACTCAAATACCAGCTACAGCAAGCTTTTGAACGTTCCCAGGCGCCGGCCAACTTCGCTCCGGATCCGGCCTCGATGGAGCGCTTCCTGGCGCTTTGCCACCGGCGCCGCTATCCCGGCAAGACGGCCATCATCCGGCCCGGCGACCCGGCGAACACCTTGTATTACATCGTCGATGGCTCGCTGGCCGTTTGCACGGAAGATGAACAGGGACGCGAGCTGATCCTGGCCTACCTGAGCCGCGGCCAGTTCATTGGCGAGATGGGCCTGTTCGTGGAACAGGCGCAGCGCGAGTCGATGGTGCGCACCCGCACGGCCTGCGAAATGGCCGAAATCAGCTACGAGCGCCTGTTCCAGCTGATGGAAGGCCCGCTGCGCGAGGAGTGCCCGAAGATCCTGTTCGCGATCGGCTCCCAGCTCACGCACCGCCTGCTGCGCACCTCGCGCCAGGTCAGCCGCATGGCCTTCATGGACGTGACCAACCGCATCTCCAAGACCCTGCTGGACCTGTGCCAGGAGCCGGATGCGATGACCCATCCCGATGGCACCCAGATCCGCATCTCGCGCCAGGAAGTGAGCCGCATCGTGGGTTGCTCGCGCGAAATGGTGGGTCGCGTGCTCAAGCAGCTGGAAGAGCAGCGCATGATCGACGTGGCCGGCAAGACCATCGTGGTGCGCGGTACCCGCTGAGCACCGCGCCTACCCTCCCGGCTCGGCCGGGATGAAGCGAACCCAAGGACGCCGTCCCGGCCTGAGGCCGAGGACGGCGTTTTTGCATCAGGCTTTCCCAGCGCTGGCGCGGGTGCCTCTCCCACGGGCCGGCTGGTAGACCATATAGACATCCGCCCGCTCGTAGTGGGACCCGGACCGGACCGCGGGCTGCATCACGAAGCCCGCCTGCTCGTACATGCGCAGCGCCGTCTTCAGGCGGCTGTTGGATTCGAGGAACAGCTCCTTGCCGCCGCGATGGTGGAATTCGGCAATGGCCGCCGCCAGCAGGCTGCGACCCGCACCCATGCCGCGGAAGGTCTCGTCCACGCCCATCTTGGAAAGTTCGTAGACGCCCGGCGATTCCTGCAGCAGCGCGCAGGTGCCGATGACCTCGCCGGCCAGGCAGGCGAAGAAGATCGCTCCGCCCGGCGCCAGCACGTAGCGCTCCGGATCGCCCAACAGCACCCGGTCGATGTCCTCGATGCGGAAGTGGCGCTCAAGCCACTGCGCGTTGAGGCGATAGAAATGCTCTTTCAACGCCGGGTCGTAGGGCACGACCTCCAGCGTGGCGCTGGTCAGCGCGGCGTGCTCGGCGAGCATCGCCTCGACCACAGGACGCTCCTGCAACGCCTGCTCGGTGGCGGAAAGCGCCGTCAACAGGGACTTCAGGCCGTCCTCGCCCAGCGACTGCATGATGCCCCGCCTCACCGCCACCCAGATCGGGCCGAGCGCCGACAGGGCCTGACGCCCTTTCGCCGTCAGCGCCAACAGGCTTCGGCGGCCGTCCTGGGCGTCCTTCCGCCGCTCGACCAGTTCGGCGTCCACCAATTTGTCCGCCAGCTGACTGACGGCCGAATGGGTCTGGCCGATGGCCGTGGCAACGTCGCTGACCGTGGTTTCGCCGTGCTCCCAGAGGAAGCGCAGCACCGGAAACCAGCGCGACTCTACCCCGGCGCCACAGGTGCGATAGACCTCGTCGACGGCACCATAGAAGTGGTCGCTAAGTGACTTGAGCCGGCTGCCGAGCGCGAGTTGGGCGAGCGACGGAAGGTACATGGCAAGTCCCCGTGATGCTTATGTAAGTCCTAACGTAGTTCCGCGGCCGTGACGGAAGCAAGCATTGCCCTTCTGTGGGAGCGCACCCTGTGCGCGACTGAGGCATACCCCGTCGCGCACAGGGTGCGCTCCCACAAAAAAGCAGCTTTTGGAGAGGAAGATTGGGTTAGAACCAGTCCACGCGGGTGATGGTGCGACCCAGCGCCTTCTCCAGCTTCTTGCACAGCTTGGGCGTGCCGTTGACGAGCACGGCCTCCGCGGCAGGTTTAAGCATGGGGGCGTCGACCACCGAATCGCTATAGGCCACATGCCACTCGCCAACGCCAAATGCCGCGAGCTGGAGCGGTTTGCGGCGGCCTACGTTGTGCAGCTTGACGCGCATGCCCAGCAGCCCGGGGCGCAGCTGTGAAGCCAGTACTTCCACGTCGGACAAGCCCAGCTGCTGAAGAATGTGGCTGACCAGCATGTGCTCGCAACCGGTCACGATGATGACGCGATCGCCGGCGGCCTGGTGCCGGCGCAGCGCACTGAGGCCGTCGCGGCAGAACTGCCTGGGGCGACGCACGAGGCTGCTGGCGAAGGCTTCCGCCGCTTCGCGATAACGCTGTTCGCTCATGCCAAGCAAGGCGACGTGCACCAGCATGTGCGTGGCGCGCCGGCGGGAGAACGGCGCTACCAGCAACAGCCACGGCAAGGTCAGCAGTGCGCCGACCTTGCGCAGTACCGAGCGCTGGTAGCGGTCGCGCACGAACAGGTCGAAAGCGTCGCCGTGGATCAGCACACCGTCGAAATCGAACAGCACGGTGCGCGGTGCGACCACGACGGCGTCCACCGCGGCCGGCTCGAGATTGGTTTCCCCTGTAGACATCGTGATGCTTACTTCGTGGCGAACAATCGCTTGAGTTCGGCGCCCGGGTCGTCGGCGCGCATGAAGGCTTCGCCGACCAGGAACGCATTGATGCCGGCATCGCGCAGCGTGGCGACGTCGTCGGTGGTATGGATGCCCGATTCGCTCACCAGGATGCGGTCGTATTCCATCAACTGCTGCAGTTCGATCGAGGTGTCGATCGACGTATGGAACGTGCGCAGGTTGCGGTTGTTCACGCCGATCAGCGGCACCGGCAAGGCCAGCGCACGCTCCAGCTCTTCCGCATCGTGCACTTCGCACAGGACGTCGAGATCGAGGTCGGCGGCCAACAATGAGAGTTCAAGCAAGGCCGCGTCGCCCAAGGCCGCCACGATCAGCAGGATGCAGTCGGCGCCGATCACGCGCGCCTCGTACACCTGGTAGGGATCGATCACGAAATCCTTGCGCAGCACCGGCAGCGAACATGCATCGCGCGCCTGCTGCAGGAAGTCTTCGCTGCCGTGGAAGAAGTCGCGATCGGTGAGCACCGACAGGCAGGCCGCGCCACCCTTCTCGTAACTGCGTGCAATCGCGGCCGGATCGAAGTCCTGGCGGATCACGCCCTTGCTGGGGCTGGCGCGTTTGACTTCGGCGATCACCGCCGGCAGACCGGCGTCGATCTTCGCTTCGATGGCATCGGCGAATCCGCGCGTATCCGGCAAGTCGCCCACGCGAGCGGACAGTTCAACCAGCGGCAGCTTCGCGCTGCGCTCGGCGACCTCTTCGGTCTTGCGGGTGAGGATGCGTTGGAGAATGTCGGTCATGGCAAAAGCTTGCGGGGTGGGGGCATGAAGAGGGCGTGAGCGTCAGCCGGCTTGCGCCAGGCGCCGCGTCGTCGCCACGAAGTCGTCCATTTTCGCACGGGCTGCACCGGCGGCGATGGTGTTGCGGGCCAGCTCGATGCCGGCGCCGATGGAGTCCACCACGTTGGCCGCGTACAGCGCCGCGCCCGCGTTGAGGCACACGATGTCGTGCGGCACGCCACGGCGTCCTTCCAGTGCTTCCAGCAGCATGGCGCGCGATTCCTCGGCGTTTTCCACGCGCAGGTTGCGGCTGGATGCCATGGCGAGGCCGAAATCTTCCGGCTCCACTTCGTACTCGCGCACCTCGCCATCGCGCAGCTCGCCGACCAGCGTCGCCGCACCCAGCGAGATTTCATCCATGCCGTCGCGGCCCCACACCACCAGCGCGTGCTTGGCGCCCAGTTGCTGCAGCACGCGCACCTGGATGCCGACGAGATCAGGATGGAATACGCCCATCAGGATGTTTGGCGCGCCGGCCGGGTTGGTGAGCGGGCCGAGGATGTTGAACAGCGTGCGCACGCCCATTTCCTTGCGCACCGGCGCCACCACCTTCATCGCCGGATGATGGTTGGGCGCGAACATGAAACCGATGCCGGTTTCTTCCATGCACTGCGCGACCTTCGCGGGCGACAGGTCGATGACCGCGCCCAGCGCTTCAAGCACGTCCGCACTGCCCGACTTGGACGACACGCTGCGTCCGCCGTGCTTGGCGATGCGTGCGCCCGCCGCGGCGGCGACGAACATGGAGGCGGTGGAAATATTGAAGCTCGATGCGCCGTCACCACCGGTGCCGACGATGTCGACGAAATGCTCGTGCGGCGGCAACGCCACCTTGGCTGACAGCTCGCGCATCACGCGCGCCGCGCCGGTGATCTCGCCCACCGTTTCCTTCTTCACGCGCAGGCCGGTGATGATCGCCGCGGTCATCAGCGGGCTGACTTCGCCACGCATGATCTGCCGCATCAGCTCGATCATCTCGTCGTGGAAGATCTCGCGATGCTCGATCGTGCGTTGCAGGGCTTCCTGCGGCGTGATGGTGACGCGACGGCCGACCGTCGATGCACCGTTCATGCCGCGAGCTTCAGCGGCAGGCCCAGGAAATTGCGCAACAGGTCGTGGCCGTACTGCGTGAGGATCGATTCGGGATGGAACTGCACGCCCTCGACGTTCAGCGTCTTGTGGCGCAGGCCCATGATCTCGTCGATCGAACCGTCCGGGTTTTCCGTCCAGGCGGTGACTTCCAGGCAATCGGGCAACGAATCCTGTTCCACCACCAGCGAGTGGTAACGCGTGGCCTCGAAGGGATCCGGCAGGCCGGCGAACACGCCCTGCCCGCGATGGCGCACCGGCGATGTCTTGCCGTGCATGATCTGCTTGGCGCGTATCACCTTGCCGCCGAATGCCTGGCCGATGGCCTGGTGGCCCAGGCATACGCCGAACACCGGGATCTCCCCCGCCAGCTCCCGCAGCACGTCCAGCGACACGCCTGCATCGTCCGGCGTGCCCGGCCCCGGCGAGATCATGATGTGCGTGGGTTTGAGCGCGCGGATACCCGCCACATCGAGCGCATCGTTGCGAACTACTTTCACCGACTGCCCCAGCTCGCCCAGGTACTGCACGAGGTTGAAGGTGAAGCTGTCGTAGTTGTCGATCATCAAGAGCATGGGGACGCCAACGTGGGGATTGAGTGCCAGGAGCCGGCCAATGGAGGCGCCGGAACCTGCATTGTGCTCAAACCCGCGCCGCACTGCAGCAACCACGACGTGTCTTCACATGCCGGCGTGCTATACCGGCCCCGGAATTCCTGACCATGCGCCACAGCATGGGGAGCGAGGCCATGAAGGTCGCCATCGGGTTCAAGGCGCACTCCGGCTGGGCTGCCGCGGTCGCGGTGGGGCTTATGGACGAGCATCCGCACCTGGTCGACCGCCAGCGCCTCGCCCTCGTGGATACCGGCGACTCCGCCTGGGCCCGCCAGCCCTACCACGCCGCCGAGGGCTTGACGCCGAGCCGGGCCGACGCGCTGGTTCAGCGTGGCATTGCCGCCGCGCGGGAGACTTCTGCGGTCTGCGTCGATCGCTGGGTACAGCAGTTGCGCGACGCGGGGTATGACATTGCCGGCGGCACCGTACTCACCGCGCCGCCCATGCCAGCCTGGACCACTGCGCAGATTCTCGCGGTGCATATCCGCATGCATCAGGCCGAGGGCAAGCTGTTCCCCGATGCCCTGGCCGCCGCCGTGGCCGCCTGCGGCCTGCCGCTCGGGCTGATCCCCGAGCGCGCGCTCGACGAGCTGGAACCGGAGGCCTGCCCCTGGGCCGAAGACATCGCCTCGATGGGCCGCTGGACAGGGCCACCCTGGGGAGCCGACCAGAAGCATGCGGCGATGGCGGCGCTGGTGATTTTCGGCGCCCGGCTGCACTAAACGCGACGCGCCTTCACAACTCGGTAATCGAACCCGCGCATACTGGCCCTCCGCAAGAACAGGGAGGGGGTCCGATGCATGTCATCGCCGAACTGGAACAGCGCCTGCGTGATTCACGTCGCCTGATGGCGCTGGAAGAAGAACACCTGCGCCGCGTGCGCGAGGCCGGCCTCGACAGCTCCGACGCCGAATGGCTGCTCGAGCTGCGTCGCCGCTACATTGAGCGATTGGAAAGCCGCCACGACCATATCGTGACGCGACGCGTCGCCGCTCATGCGAAGGCGAACGTGCCGCTGTCGATGGTGAGCGACGAAGACATCGCGCCGCATTCCCAGGGCAAGGCCCGGCACACCGTGCCGTAGCGCGGCCTCGCGATGGCGACGCGCTATCGCGATAGGCGTGCGGGATCGAGCATCTGGGCGGTGATACCCGCCGCCTCGAGATGTGCCGGCAGGGGACGCCCCAGCACGAGATGCGCACAGGCTTCGCCCATCGCGGCCGACGTCTGGATGCCGTAGCCGCCCTGCGCCGCCACCCAGAAGAAATCGTTGCTGCCCGGCGCGAAGCCACCCACCAGATCGCCGTCGGCGACGAACGAACGCAATCCCGCCCACGTGCGCGTGGGCCGGCGGATGGTCATCGTGGTCGCCTCCTCGATGCGGTGGATGCCCATGGCGATGTCGAGTTCTTCCGGCTGCACATCGTGCGGCGACACCGGGTCGGCATTCGCCGGACAACCCATCAGCAGGCCGGCATCGGGCTTGAAGTAGAAGGTCTCTTCCACGTCCATCACGAACGGCCAGTGCGTGGTATCCACGTCCGATGGCGGCTGGAAGAGGAAGGCCGAGCGGCGCCGGGGCTGGATGCCGATCGGGGCGACGCCGGCAAGGGCGGCGACTTCATCCACCCATGCGCCGGCGGCATTCACCAGCAGCGGCGCGCGGAACGATTCGTCGCCGGCGTCCACGAACCAATGGCCCGGCCCCCGTTCGATCGAACGGATGGCGACGTTGACGCGCAGCTTGCCGCCCCGCGCCCGAAGCGCACGCAGAAAGCCCTGGTGCAGCTCGTTGACGTCGATGTCCGCGGAGCCCGGTTCGAACAGGCCGATCTCCGCCGCTTCCGGACGCAGCACGGGCACCCTGCTCCGCAGCCAGGCGCCATCGACCATGCGCACGCCGTCGCCGAGCGGCGCCATTTCCTCGTACATCGCCTGCACGGCATCGGCCTGCTCGCTGTTGCCGATGATCACCGTGCCACGCGGCGACAGGATCGGATGCTGAGCGAAGCCTTCGGGCGGACGCTCCAGGAATGGCCGCGTGGCCCGCGACAGCGCGCGTACCTGTGCCGAGCCATAAGTCTCGGAGAACAACGCGGCGGAGCGGCCGGTGGAATGCACGCCGGCATGCTGCTCGCGCTCGAGCACCACCACGCGTGCGTGGGGCGCCAGGAAGTAGGCGACCGAAGCGCCGGCCATGCCGGCACCGATGACGATGACATCAGCTTCCGTGATCGTGCTCATGCAGTTTCCGCAGCAGATTGGCGCGCCACCACGCTGGTGGCGGTAAGGTCGGCCGTGACGTTGCCCAGGGTGGCCAACGCATCAGGCAGTGCATCGACGGCAAGCATCAGGCCGAGCGGCCCGACCGGCACGCCCATGGCCTGCGCTACCGGCAGATTGGTCGCCATGAAGCTCACGGCGCCGGGCAATCCCACCGAGCCCAGGCTGATCACTACGGCCAGCAAGGCTGCTGCGGCGAGCTGGGCGGCGCTCACGTCGATGCCGTAGGCCCAGGCGATGAAGCAGGCAGACACCACGTACTGCACGGGGCTCGTCAGGCGAAACAGGCTCACCGCCATGGGCAGCACCAGCGCATTGACCTGCGCGGGATAGCCGAGCCGGCGCTCCGCGCTTTCCAGCATCGCGGGCAGCGAGGCGAGCGACGACTGCGTGCTGGCCGCGACGACCTGCGCGGGCATGATCGCCGGCACGAAGCGGCGCAGCGTTTCGCCGCCCCAGATCATCGCCACCGGCAGCATCAGCAGCGTCACCGCCACGTACAACAGGCATTCCACCAGCACGTAGATGCCCAGCGCGCTGAGCATGTGCAGGCCGGCGCGTGCGCACACGGAAAGGATGAGCGCAAACACGCCAAGCGGTGCCACCCACAGCACCCAGCGCACGATCACGATCATGGTGTCGGCGATGGCCTGGAAGAAGTGGATCACCAGCTGGCGCCGTTCCGCGTCGATGCGCGTGAGGCCAAAACCAAAGAACAACGCGAACACCACCAGCGGCAGCATCGCACTTTGGGCTGCGGACATGATCGCGTTGGAAGGCACGATGCCGTTGAACCATTCCGCCCAGCCCACGCCCGTGGCCGGCGCCGGTGCATGGGTGGCGACCGCGCTTTCCAGCGCGCGGGTCAATCCTGCGTTGTGGGAAAACAGCGAGAACAGGCGAGGAGCGGCGGCCGCCGCGAACAAGGCGCCGCCGGTCAGGATCAGGATGAAGGCCACGATCGCGCGTCGTGCAATACGCCCCGACGCTGCCGCATCGCTGGCCGTATTCACGCCGACCACCACCAGTGCGAACACCAGTGGCACCACCGTCATCTGCAACGCGTTGAGCCACAGACGTCCAAACGGTTGCACCGCATCGGCCACCTGCACCGCATGGTCGGGCTGCCATGCCGCCAGCGCCAAGCCACCCAGGGCGCCCAGCGCGAGGCCGATCAACACCCGCGTCGTGGCGCTCAAGGCTGTTTGCCCGGCGCGGGCAAGTGCCAGGTCGCAGCGAGGCGACGGTAGGCATCCTGCGGCAACAGCACGAACACGGGCTGGTCTTCCGGCTTGAGCCAGGCCAGCAATCCGCGCATCGCCGATTCCGGCATCGCCGTGCAGCCCGCGGTAGCGTCGGTGGGCGATTTCCACAGGTGCGCGAAGATGCAGCTGCCATTGCCCGCCTTGCCTTGCGCGTTCTGCTCGATCACGAAACCGAGCTTGTAGCGCTGGTCGCCATCCAGGTGAAGATCGCGACGCATCGGCTCGCTGGAGCCGGCAACGGCCTTCTCGCCGACCTTCTTCGCATCGACGATCTGGTTGTAGTACGGCGAGCCATCGACATCGACACACCAGTCGCTCACCTGCATCGCCTGATAAGGCATGTGCGTATCCGCGTGCTCGGCATAACCGAAGATCGGACCGATGCGGAACACGCCGGCGGTGGCACGCCCGTCGCCCTCGTGCTTTTGCGGCCCTTCGGTTTGCGGCGTGTTGAGGCCAAGCCCCCACGCCGCACCCGAGCGGCCGACGGTGACATCCTGCGTCTCGCCTACGGCCTTCCACGCGCTGCCGTCGCGTTCATAGGTGCGCAGCACGCCGTGGTCGGCATTCCAGTCGGGCGTCACCACCAACACCATCTGCTTCGACTGGTGCCAGTTGGCATCGGCCTGCGCGGCAGACGCCTGCCCGGCGACATAGGCCGCAGCGCCCACGCCCAGCACGAACAGGGCGTGGATAAGGGAATGGCGATGCACAGGCTTCATGGGATTCCGGTGTCGATGCGAAGTGGCTAGGGTTCCAGCGCTTGCTGGACGCGTTCCAGATTGGCCAGCAATTGCACATGGCGTTGCTCGTCGCCTTCGCACAGCTGCACGAACACGCGGTCGAGCAGGTGCTGCAGCGCCGACTGGTACAGCACGGGCTGGATGTACGGCCGGTCGTCATGAGCCGATACCAGCAGCGCGAGATCGGCCAACGCACGCAGTGGATTGGACGTGTGGCGCGTCACCGTGATCAGCAGGCCGCGACGCTCGCGGAAGAAGCGGCCGATCTTGCACAACGCCTGGTGGCTGCCATGCTCGGAGAACACCAGCAGTACGTCGCCTGCGCCTGCGGCCGACACGCTCGCGGCCATGCGCGGCGCATCGAAGTTGTGCACGCTCGGGATGCCGAGCAGCGACAGGCGCAGCGCGAAACTGCGCGCATAGATGTCGTCGTCGCCCAGGCCGATCATGAAGACCTTGCCCTTGCATCCGGCCGCTGCAATCGCATCGGCCACGGCCTGCAGCGTCTGCGGCGTATTGATCAGGCGGGTTTCCTCCTCCGCCTCGGACTTGCGGCGCCAGAGTTCGGTGGCGCGCAGCTCGGTCTCGCCGCCACGCAGATCGGCGGCGACCTCACCCGCATCGCCGTTGTCCGCGCGAGCGATCGCCTCGCCGACCGAATATTTCAGGTCCGGGTAACCCTTGAACCCCAGCTTCTGCGTGAACTTCACCACGCTGGACTGGCTGATGCCCAGCGCATTCGCCAGCTGCTGCGAGGAGTAGTCGCGTAGCAGCTGGGCGTTTTCCAGGATGAAATCGGCGATGCGCCGCTCGACCGCCGACATCTGGTCGCGTTCGGAGCGGATTTTCACCAGCGATGACATGTCAGTCGCCCAGCTCTTCCAGGCCACGGATTTCCCGGATACCCAACCCGGGCGCCTCGGTGACCGAGATCTCCGACTCATTGAAGATCACGCCCCCGTCGACGGGGTTGTACTGGCACAGCGAAGGGCCGTCCAGATCCACCTTGGTGATCACCGCCGACTTGGCCACCGCGACGTGCACCGCCGCCGCCACGCTGATGCTGGTTTCCAGCATGCAGCCGATCATGCACTCCACGCCGTACATGGCGGCGATGTCCGCGATGCGGATCGCGTTGGAGATGCCGCCGGTCTTCATCAGCTTGATGTTGATGATGTCGGCCGCCCGCATCTGGATCAGATCGATCACTTCCATCGGGCCGAACACGCTCTCGTCGGCCATGATCGGCGTGTGCACGCGCTCGGTGACGTAGCGCATGCCTTCGAGGTCGCGCGCCTTCACCGGCTGCTCCACCAGCTCCAGCCGCACGCCGGCATCTTCCAGCGTCTGCAGTGCATAGACGGCCTGTTTGGCCGTCCAGCCCTGGTTGGCATCCAGGCGCAGCAGCGCCCGGTTCTCCACCGCGGCGTAAATGGCCTTGACGCGCTCGATGTCGACGCCGATGTCCTTGCCCACCTTGATCTTCAGCGATTCGAAGCCGCGCTCCACCGCGCTGATCGAATCGGCGACCATCTTGTCGATGTAGTCCACGCTGATGGTGATGTCCGTCGTGATCACCGGATCGCCGCCGCCGAGCAACTTGTACAGCGGCGCGTTGTAGAGCTGGCCCCACAGGTCGTAGATGGCGATTTCCACCGCGGCCTTCGCGCTGGTGTTCTTCTCCATCGAACTCTGGATCAGCTGCGTCAGGCGGTTGAGGTCGGCGATGTCCTGGCCGATCAGGCGCGGCGCGATGTAGTGGCGGATCGCGTCGACGATGGAGCCGTGCGTATCGCCCGTGATCACGGCCGTGGCCGGCGCTTCGCCATAACCCACATGGCCGGTGTCGGTGTGCACCATCACCACGATGTCTTCGACCGTACCCACGGTGCGCAGCGCCGTCTTGAACGGCGTCTTCAAGGGCACCCGCAGCATGCCGAACTGGATGTCGGTGATCTTCATGGGACTCGGAGGCTTCCTGTCTTCGAAAAGGAATGTGGAGGCGGGGCAACCGTCACGGATGGACGTGCACGATGCTGGTCATGCGGTCGACATAGCTGTGCTTGCTGTCCCACATCAGTGGCAGCAGCGGCGTCACCGACACTTCGTTGAGCTTGACCCGGCGCATCGCGCCGCTGCCATCGAGATAGCTGATGCCGCCGGTGTCGTGGATGACATAGGGCGCGCCATTGAGCTTGCCGATCACCATCATCACGTGGCCGGGGATGTAGACCAGGTCACCGATGTGGAGCGCCAGCGCGGCTTTCATGCGCGCGTCATGGCTGTCCTTGTCGGTGAATGCCTGGTGTGTCAGCGCAGGGCTGATTGCCTGCTTGCTGGTGTTGCGCGGCATCTGCACGCCCATGCTGCGATAGACGTCCGACACGAATCCGCTGCAATCGCGCCCGTCGTAGGCGTGGCCCCAGCCGTAACGCTCGCCGAGGAACTTGAAGCCCTGGCGAATGATGTTGGCTTCGGTCAGCGGCAGGTAGCTGTCGCTGGTGTCGGCCACGCGCTGCACCAGCGCGGGCGAAAAAGTGAGCTTGCCTTCGGCGCCCTGCAGCGGCAGCTCCACCACGTAGGAGGCATAGGGCGACTGACCGTTCACCGGCTGGTCGGCCGGATGATCCGGCAGCACCGGCACGGCGACGCCCATGTCCAGTTGCAGTTGCGACACGCCGGGCTGCTCGGGCGTGAACACGGTGGTGACGTTGTCGCCGGTGACGATGCGCAGCGGCGTCTTGCCCGCATAGCCGAACACTTCGGCGGCGGAACCTTCCGCCACGTTCTCGCGGCGCGTCCACGCGGCATAGCGCGGGCTCACCACGAACAGCCATTGGCCGTCGCGGCTTTCATGCGCGATCACCACCGGCGTACCGGGAAATTCCGCGGTTTCCTGGAACCGGTCGATGTCGTGATCTTCGGTCGAGGTAAACACGCGCAGGTCGGTGGGGAACGTGCGCAGTGCGGCACGCTGCACCACCAGGCCGTAACGCGTGGACTGCTGCGCCGGCACGCGATCGAGCGCGAGCTGATCGGTGACGTCCTGCTTGAGCGTGGCGGGCACCGGCTTGCCGTTGACGTCGTACAGCGGCTTGGAAGGGTATTGCGACAGATCCTTGATCCAGCCTTCCACCTTCGCGCGGTCGAGCGCGGCAGGTAGCGCCTTCAGGTCGTGCATGGAAGGATCGATCTGCAACACCTTGGCGTTCTGCGCCTGGACCGCGGCGGTGTCCATCAGCACGCGATCGGGCTGCGCCAGCTGCTTGATCCAGAAATCCGGCGTGAGCATGGCGTTGTTGCTGATGCCGATGACGCCCGAGGGCGGCACCGGGACCGCAGCAGGCCCCTTCTCGGCGATGGCCGGCACGGCGACTAGGCAGGCGGCGAAGACGAACGCAACGCTGGGCATGAATCGCATGATCGATGTCCTATGCAATGGCCAGTGACGACATGATCGACGCCACCAGCAGACCGAACGCGGTACCGAGGATATAGCCGAGCAACGCCAGCAGGATGCCCACCGGCACCAGCGAGCGCGAATAGCTGGCCGCAAGAATGGGCGTCGCCGCCACGCCGCCGATGCAGGCAAGCGAGGAGATGCCGCACAGATAAAGGTCGAAGTGGAATACGCGTGCGGCGAGCGCCAGCAGCAGCGCATGGATGGCGATGACGCAGATGCCGCACATCAGGTAGAGCGGCGCCGAGCCGATGCCCTCGAAGTTGCTCTGCGACGCGAGCACCGCCACGACGCTGATCAGCATGGCGCTGGAGATCGCATTGGCGCCCGCGAAGCGCGCCAGCGGCGTCTGGGCAGCCACCAGACCGAAGCCCGTCGCCAGCATGATGGTCCACGTCGTGGGCGACACCATGTCGGTGGTCGGCAACCGATCGGCCAGCCAGGCCGCGACGGCGCCTACCAGCAGGGCCATGCCCAGCCACAGCAATACGTTTTCGGGCGTGGTCGGGCCATGGCTGCGGGTCTCCTCCACCACCATGTCCGCGCTCGACTTGGCCCGCGTCCAGCGATTGAAGCTCGTCGCCACGCGACCCAGGCCAAACAGCACCACCACCCACATGGAGTAGCACAGCGCGTCGGTGAGCAATGACATGGCCAGCAGCCGATCCGGCATGCCGATGGCCTGCTTCACTGCCACCATGTTGGCCGTTCCACCGACCCAGCTGCCCGAAAGAGCCGCCAACGGTTGCCAGGCATTACCCGACAGCCAGTGGCGGAACATCAGGAAGGTCGCGACGAACGCCACGAACAGGCAGGCCATCGTGACGAAGAACACCGCAAGGACTCGCGGCCCCAGCCGCAGGATCGCCAGCAGGTCGCAGTTGATCATCAGCAGAAACAGCAGGGCCGGCACCATGTGTCCGATCAACATCGTCTGCGTGCCACGGATCTCGTCGTTCACCTGCCACAGACCGATGACGGCGAGCGCGGTGACGAGCAGGTAGGTGAGCACGATGGGCGGCAGCACCTCGAAGAACCGCCAGCGGAAACGCCGCTCCAAGGCAGGAAACAGGCCCGCCGCCAGCAACATGACAGCGAGATAAGGCCAGGCCGTGTGGATCATGCGTCCCCTCTGGTTCCCCTGATCACCTGCCTTGGAATATCTAATTCAGGCAGGTTTCGTTCGAAGCATAAATTATTGACCACCGATTGCAAGCATGCTACACAGCGGTGGTGTCGCCATTTCTTGCGAGGGGAGTTGCAGTGAAGATGGCTCGATCATCCATGTCCTTGCAGGCTCGTCGCGCCTTGCCGGCCGCGCTTGCCTTTGCCTGTCTGCTGGCTGTCGGCGCATCCCGTGCCGATACCGGCCCAGTGCCCCCTCCCTCATCCGTGCAGCATGCCATCGCGCTCATCGATGCGGGGCAGTTCAAGTCGGCTGACGCTGACATTACGAAGGCACTGGCTGAGCCCGGGCTTCCGGCAGGCACACGCGACGAACTCTTGTTCCAGCGCGAGCGCATGCGCCGCATCCTGATCGACTTCACCCTGGATGCGGATGCCGCCAAGGCGCGCATTCGCAAGCAGGTGCCCGACCTCAGCGATGCCGAGTTCACCCGCTGGGACCGGCAGGGCCTGCTCGAGCACATGGTGATCGACGGACGCACGCTCTATTTCAAGCGCGCGCCGAACAACCTGTTCCTGCTCAGCAAGGAAGCCGCGTCACGTCGCAGCAAGCCGTCGCCGTCGAACGACGACCCGATGGAAACCCTCAATGAGCACCATCGCGCCGCGCGCGCCGAAGCGCTCGCCACGCATCGCACCAGCGTCACGCCCAACCATGTGCGCGTGACCGAAACGGTGACGGTCAATGCGGACGCGGTACCGGCCGGCGAAACCATCCGCGCCTGGCTGCCCTTCCCGCGCGAACTGCCTGGACAGCAGGAACAGGTGCGGCTGGTCGACAGCCAGCCGTCCGGCGCGCATGTGGCGCCGGCTTCGACCATGCAGCGCACGGCATACCTGGAAAAGAAAGCCGAGGCCGGCAAGCCGACGACGTTCGCCGTTACTTACGAACT
>Ga0209258_100813_pt1 | contig 17939 bp, 13 predicted proteins | sample Araplaol_mTSA_r2_FD_184281 | JGI IMG/M metagenome (GOLD analysis project Ga0209258, IMG submission 184281) | Arabidopsis root microbial communities from North Carolina, USA - plate scrape CL_Col_mTSA_r2 (SPAdes) (version 2) | ecosystem: Host-associated > Plants > Roots > Endosphere | place: USA...
TGCGCCAGGCGAGCGCGTGCACCGCCAGCACCGCCAGCGCCAACCCGGGAAGACATCGCGTCCGCATCGGACAATACTGCCATCGCCCTTCCAGAACCCCCGGCGCCAAAACCGGGCATTTCCATGAAACTTGCCACCTACAAGGACGGGTCGCGCGACGGCCAGCTGGTCGTCGTCTCGCGCGACCTCACCCAGGCCCACTTCGCCACCGGCATCGCGACGCGGATGCAGCAGGCGCTCGACGACTGGAACTTCATCGCGCCGCTGCTGCAGGACCTGTCGGTGGCGCTGAACCACGGCAAGACGCGCCACGCGTTCCCGTTCGTGCCCGAGCAATGCATGGCGCCGCTGCCGCGTGCGTTCCAGTGGGCGGACGGCTCGGCCTACCTCAACCACGTCGAACTCGTGCGCAGGGCACGCGGCGCCGAGATGCCCGAAAGCTTCTTCGGCGACCCGCTGATGTACCAGGGCGGCAGCGACGACTTCCTGGGTCCCTGCGACCCGGCCACCTTCGCGAGCCCCGAGTGGGGCATCGACTTCGAGGGCGAAGTCGCCGTCGTCACCGGCGACGTCGCGATGGGGGCGAACCCCGAACAGGCGCTCGAGGGCGTGCGGCTGGTGATGCTGGCCAACGACTGGAGCCTGCGCCACCTGATCCCGCCCGAGCTGGCCAAGGGGTTCGGCTTCCTCCAGAGCAAGCCCGCCACGGCGTTCAGCCCGGTGGCCGTAACGCCCGACGAACTCGGCGACGCCTGGAAGGGCGGCCGCGTGCACCTGCCGCTGGAATGCACCTGGAACGGCCGCAAGGTGGGCCAGTGCGACGCCGGCCCCGAGATGAGCTTCCACTTCGGCCAGCTCGTCGCGCACCTGGCCAAGACGCGCAACGTGCGCGCCGGCTCCATCGTCGGCAGCGGCACGGTCAGCAACAAGGACTGGGCCAAGGGCTGGAGCTGCATCGCCGAGCAGCGCGCCATCGAGATGATCGAGCACGGCGAGGCCAGGACGGGTTTCATGCAGTACGGCGACGTCATCCGCATCGAGATGAAGCGCGACAACCACTCGGTGTTCGGCGCAATCGAGCAGCAGGTGCTCGAATGCGAGTGATCGCCCGCGGCCTTGCCGCCGCGCTGGCGTTCGTCGCGACGCTCGCCGCGGGCCCGGCGCACGCGGCCGCGCCGCCGGACGTTTCCGCCGCGGGATCCGGCGCGAGCTGCCCGGCGCCGCCGGTCACGCCCCGGCTGGACGAGATCGTCGCCAACGCCGCCGACCATGGCCCGCTGTGGAAGGCGACCAAGGACGGTCGCACCGTCTGGCTGTACGGCACGATCCACGTGGCCAAGGCCGCATGGGCCTGGCCGGGACCCAAGGTGATGGCGGCCATCCAGGCCAGCGACACCCTCGCCCTGGAACTGGACCTGACGGACCCGGACCTGGTGCGCCGTCTCCAGAAGGCGATCCTGCGCAAGCCCGGGTCGCCGACGCTGCCGGACGCGCTGGAAAAGCGCCTGCTCGCGAGCATGGCCGCCGCGTGCGTCGCGCCCGCGACGCTGGCGCCGATGCGCCCCGAGATGCAGGCCGTCACGCTCGAGGTCCTGCAGGGCCGCGGCCTGGGGCTGTATCCGGAGTACGGCATCGACGCGAACCTGGCGGCATTCGCACGCAGCAGGCCGATGCCGGTGCGCTCGCTGGAGACGCCCGAGTCGCAGGCCGCCCTCCTGGTCAGCGACGACCCGGCCGAGACGGCGCGCGCGGTCGGCGCGGTGCTCGACGAGCTCGAGGAGGGCCACGCGCCGGCCATGCTCAAGCGCCTGGCTTCCGACTGGGAGCGTGGCGACGTCGACGACATGGCAGCCTACGCGAGCTGGTGCGGCTGCATGGACACGCCCGAGCAGCGCGCCGACTTCCACAAGCTCATCGTCGAACGCAACCCGCTGATGGCCGACAGGATCGTGCAGTGGCACGCCGAGGGCAGGCTGCTGTTCGTGGCGGTCGGCACGCTGCACATGATCGGCCCGGCCGGCCTGCCCACGCTGCTGAAGGCGCGCGGCTTCCAGGTCGAACGCGTGCCGCTCGCGACGGCGCGCTGAAGAAGCGACGAAAGCGTAGGATCATCCCCCTGCCGCCACCGACGAGGTTCCCATGTCCGACATTCCGAATTTCGCCAAGCTCGTGCCGGGCTTCGACTTCCTGCAGGGCCTGGTCAAGAACGCCGGCTCCGCGTTGCCGAGCATGGGGCAGTGGGTCGCTCCGACGCTCAACCCCGAGGAGCTGCAAAAGCGCATCGACGAGCTGAAGACGGTGCAGTTCTGGCTCGAGCAGAACGCCAGGATGCTGGGCACGACGATCCAGGCACTCGAGGTGCAGCGCATGACGCTGTCGACGCTGCAGACGATGAACGTGCAGATGACCGACCTGCGCGACGCGATGAAGGTGGCCCCGGTCGCCTCGGCCGGCTCCGCCGCGGCGGCGGCCGCCGGGTCGGTGGCCAACAGCCTGGGCGCCGATGCGCTGATGCAGGCCGCGCGCAACGCGATGGGCGGCATCCCGGGCCTGGGCAAGGCGCCAGCGCCCGCTGCCGCGGCGGAACCCGATCCGGCGCCCGCGCCCAGGCCCAAGCCCGCCAAGGCCAAGGCCAAGGCCGCGCCGGCCGCGCCGCCGGCCGTCGCCGCCACGGGCGTCGTCGACCCGATGCAGTGGTGGGGCGCGCTGACCAAGCAGTTCACGCAGCTGGCCGCCAGCGCGATGAAGGACAGTGCCACGGACGCCGCGAAGAACCTGGCCGGCGCGATGATGAAGCAGGGCATGGGCGCGGCCGGGGAGACGCTCAAGAAGGCGGTCGCGATGCCGGCCGGCGTGGCCGCCAAGGCGATGTCCGCCGCCACCGAGGCCGCCAGCGCCACCGGTGCCCGTGTGGCCAACGGCAAGGCCGCGGCCGCCAAGAAGGCGCCGGCCCGCAAGGCACCGGCCCGCAAGACCGCGCGAACGGCCAAGCCCCGTGCGAGTTGAACCGACCCCCATCGTCGACACCTTGCCCATGCCCGCCGACCCCGGCTGGGCGAGCTCGGCGCCGCCCGGTGTCCCGGTGTCGCTGCCGCCGCGCCCGGGCGAGCCCCCGCGCGCGCCTGACGCGTCGGTGCCTGAGCCCGTGCGGCCGGCCGTTGGCCAGCAGGCGCTGGTCGACGCGCTGCGCGACGTCGTGCCCGCGCACGCGCTGCTGTGGCGCGGCGAGGAGACGACGCCCTACGAGTGCGACGGCCTGACCGCCTACCGCGAGCGTCCGCTGGCCGTGGCGCTGCCCGAGACCGAGGAGCAGGTCGCCGCGATCCTGGCCGCCTGCCATCGCCTGGGCGTGCCGGTGGTCGCGCGTGGCGCGGGCACGGGACTGTCCGGCGGCGCGATGCCGCATGCGCAAGGCCTCACGCTGTCGCTGGCCAAATTCAACCGCATCGTCAAGATCGACGCCCGCGCGCGCACCGCCACCGTGCAGTCGGGCGTGCGCAACCTGGCCATCAGCGAGGCCGCCGCGCCGCACGGCTTCTACTACGCGCCCGATCCGTCGAGCCAGATCGCGTGCACCATCGGCGGCAACGTGGCCGAGAACTCCGGCGGCGTGCACTGCCTGAAGTACGGGCTGACGCTGCACAACGTGCTGCAGGTGCGCGGCTTCCTGGCCGACGGCAGTCCGGCCACGTTCGGCTCGCTGGCGCTCGACGCGCCGGGGCTGGACCTGATGTCGGTGGTGGTGGGCAGCGAGGGCATGCTGGCCGTCGTCGTCGAGGTCGTCGTCAAGCTCACGCCCAGGCCGCAGGTGGCGCGCTGCATCATGGCCAGCTTCTCGGACGTGCGCCACGCCGGCGACGCGGTGGCGGCCATCATCGCCGACGGCCTGATCCCGGCCGGCCTCGAGATGATGGACAAGCCGATGACCGCGGCCGTCGAGGCCTTCGTGCACGCCGGCTACGACCTCGACGCCGCCGCCATCCTGCTGTGCGAGAGCGACGGCACGCCCGAGGAGGTCGACGAAGAGATCGCGCGCATGGAGCAGGTGCTGCTGCGCGCCGGCGCCACGCGGCTGGAAACCAGTGCCAACGAGGCGCAGCGCCTGAAGTTCTGGAGCGGCCGCAAGAACGCGTTCCCGGCCTCCGGCCGCCTGAGTCCCGACTACATGTGCATGGACTCGACGATCCCGCGTGCGCGGCTGGCCGACATGCTGCTGGCCATCGCCGACATGGAAAGGAAGTTCGGGCTGCGCTGCTGCAACGTGTTCCATGCCGGCGACGGCAACCTGCACCCGCTGATCCTGTTCGATGCCAACCAGCCCGGCGAGCTGCACCGCGCCGAGGCGTTCGGCGCCGAGATCCTGGAGCTGTCGGTGGCCATGGGCGGCACGATCAGCGGCGAACACGGCGTGGGCGCCGAGAAGCTCAACTCGATGTGCGTGCAGTTCTCCGACGCCGAGCGCGCGCAGATGCTGGCGCTGAAGACGGCCTTCGATCCGCAGGGCCTGCTGAACCCGGGCAAGGTCATCCCGACGCTGCACCGCTGCGCCGAGTACGGCCGCATGCACGTCAAGCGCGGCGCGCTGGCATTCCCCGAGCTCGAGAGGTTCTGAACCCGGAATGAACGACACCCTGATCGGCCTGGCCGAACGCGTCCGCCAGGCGGCCGCCGCCAAGGCCATCCTGCGCATCCGCGGCGGCAGCACCAAGCAGGCCATGGCCGGCGTCATCTCCGACGCCGCGACGCTGGACATGCGCGCCTATTCGGGCATCGTCGACTACGCGCCCAGCGAGCTCGTGGTCACGGCGCGCGCCGGCACGCCGCTGGTCGAGCTCGAGCGCGTGCTGGCCGAGCGCGGCCAGTGCCTGCCGTTCGATCCGCCGCGCTTCGCCGATGCGGACGGCCGGCTCGCGGGCACCGTCGGCGGCATGGTGGCCTCGGGCCTGGCAGGCCCCGGCCGCGCGGCGGTCGGCGGCGTGCGCGACTACGTGCTGGGCGTGCTGCTGCTCAACGGCCGCGGCGACCTGATGCACTTCGGCGGGCAGGTGATGAAGAACGTCGCCGGCTACGACGTCGCCCGCCTGACCGCCGGTTCGTGGGGCGCGCTCGGCGCGATCTGCGAAGTCTCCCTGAAGGTGCTGCCGATGCCGGTGGCCACCACCACGCTGCGCTTCGACATGCGCCAGGCCGAAGCGCTGGAGAGCCTGCACGCCTGGGCCGGCCAGCCGCTGCCGCTCAACGCCAGCGTGTGGTGGCGCGAGACGCTCGCGATCCGGCTGCGCGGTGCCCAGGCGGCGGTCGAATCGGCCGTCAGGCGGCTGGGCGGCGAGGTCATTCCGCCGGACATCGGCGGCGCGTTCTGGGAAGGCCTGCGCGACCAGCGCGACGAGTTCTTCATCGAGGCCCGCGCGGCGGCGCAGCGCGAGAACAGCGCGCTGTGGCGGCTGTCGCTGCCGCCCACGACACCGGTGCTGCCGTCCTTCCTCGACACGCTGATCGAGTGGGGCGGCGCGCAGCGCTGGATCGTCGCGCCGGCGGAGGACACGCTCGTCATGCACCGCGCCGAGCGCGCCGGGGGCAGCGCATTCCGCGTCAGCGGCGGCGTGGGCGACGGCGCGGGCTACGCCACGCCGCTCGCGCCGGCGCTGCTGGCCATCCATCGCCGGCTGCGCGATTCGTTCGATCCCCACCGCGTGTTCGTGCCGGGCAGGCCGATGCGTTTCCAAGATTCCTGAGCCGCATGCAGACCAAGCTCTCCCCCGAAATCGCCGGCACGCCCGATGGCCAGGAAGCCGAGGCCGTCCTGCGCAAGTGCGTGCACTGCGGCTTCTGCACCGCCACCTGCCCCACGTACCAGCTGCTCGGCGACGAGCTCGACGGCCCGCGCGGGCGCATCTATCTGATGAAGCAGGTGCTGGAAGGCGCCGAGCCGACGCGCGCCACGCAGCTGCACCTGGACCGCTGCCTCACGTGCCGCAACTGCGAGACCACGTGCCCGTCGGGCGTCGAGTACGGCAGGCTGGTGGACATCGGCCGGCGCGTCGTCGACGCGAAGGTGCGGCGGCCGGCCGGCGAGCGCCTCACGCGCTGGCTGCTGCGCGAAGGCATCACGTCGCCGCTGTTCGCGCCCGCCATGAAGCTGGGCCAGGCAGTGCGCCCGCTGCTGCCGCAGGCGCTCAAGGCCAAGGTGCCGGTCAAGCGCGATGCCGCGACGGCCACGCGCGAGAGCCTCTGGCCGCAGCGCACGCACGCCCGCAAGGTGCTGATGCTGGCCGGTTGCGTGCAGCCCGCGATGAAGCCCAACATCAACGCGGCCACCGCGCGCGTGCTCGACCTCGCCGGCGTGCAGTCGATCACGCCCGACGGCGCGGGCTGCTGCGGCGCGGTGCGCAGCCACGGCGGCGACCACGACGGCGGCCTCGACGACATGCGCCGCAACATCGACGCCTGGTGGCCCTGGGTGGCGGGCCTCACCGAGGCGGGCGGCGTCGAGGCGATCGTGATGAACGCGTCGGGCTGCGGCGTCACCGTCAAGGATTACGGCCACGCGCTGGCGCACGACCCCGACTACGCCGGCAAGGCGGCCCGCGTGAGCGCACTCACGCGCGACGTGAGCGAGCTGGTCGACGGCCTGATGCCCGCGCTGCTGTCGCACTGGAAGGGCGTGCGCGAGCGCCGTGGCGCGGAATCGCCCGAATACGCGCCGGGCACGCCGCTGGTGTTCCATCCGCCGTGCACGCTGCAGCACGGGCAGCAGCTGCGGGGCGGCGTCGAACAGATCCTCGCGGCGTTCGACTTCGACGTGCGCCAGGCCGCGTCCGAGGCGCACCTGTGCTGCGGTTCGGCCGGCACCTACTCGATGCTGCAGCCGGCCATCGCCACGCAGCTGCGCGACCGCAAGCTCGCGGCGCTGGCGGCGTCGCAGCCGGACCCGCGTGCCATCGTGTCGGCCAACATCGGCTGCATCTCGCACCTGCAGTCGGGCACCGCGACGCCGGTGCGGCACTGGATCGAGCTGGTCGACGAGCGGCTGGCCGGATGAGTCCGCGCGGCCGTCCTCGCCGCCATGGATTGGACGACGCCGTGCGCAATGAGATCGCCCGGAGGGCGCTGCGAGATACAGTGGCGGCATGACGCCTGCCTCCGGGTCGCCGCTTCGCCGAAGCGCCGCATTGATCGGCTTGTCGGCAGCCATGTCCGCCGCGTCCGCCGGTTCGCCGCAGGCCGTGCCCGACACGCTGGCCCAGCGCATGCAGCCCTGCATCGCCTGCCACGGCAAGGAAGGGCGGGCGACGCAGGAGGGTTTCTTCCCGCGCATCGCGGGCAAGCCCGCCGGCTACCTGTACAACCAGCTGGACAACTTCCGCAGCGGGCGCCGCGCCTATCCGACGATGACGTACTTCGTCGAGCAGATGTCCGACGCGTACCTGCACGAGATCGCCGACCATTTCGCCGCGCTGGACCTGCCGTACGCGCCGCCGCAGACCGTGGGCGCGGCGGCCGACGAGCTCGCGCGCGGCGAGGCGCTGGTGCGCCAGGGCGACGCGGCGCACGGCGTGCCGGCCTGCGCGCAGTGCCATGGCGCGACAATGACCGGCGTGCTGCCCGCCATCCCCGGCCTGCTGGGCCTGCCGCGCGGCTATCTCGTGGAGCAGTTCGGCGCATGGCGCACCGGCCAGCGCAAGGCCCTCGCGCCCGATTGCATGGCCCGGGTGGCGACGATGCTGACGCCGACCGACATCACCGCCGTGGCCACGTGGCTGTCGTCGCAGCCGGCGGCCGTCGGGCCGGCGCCCGCCGCGTCGCTCGCCCGGCCGCTGCCGCTCACCTGCGGGAGCGTGCCGCCGTGAGGATGCGCCTGAGCTGGCCGCGCCTGGTCCTTGCGCTGGCGCTGCTGATCGCGCTGGCCGCGGCGCTCGTCGCCTGGCTCAACGTGCGCGGCGAGGACGCGCTGACCGGGTTTGCCGATTCCTTCGCCGCCACGCCCGAGCAGGTGGCGCGCGGCGCCTACCTCGCACGCGCCGGCAACTGCGCGGCCTGCCACACCGATCGCGGCGGCGCCGCGTACGCGGGCGGCAAGGGCATCGCCACGCCGTTCGGCACGGTCTACGCCAGCAACCTCACGCCCGACGCCAGGACCGGCATCGGCAGCTGGTCGGCCGCGCAGTTCTGGCGCGCGCTGCACAACGGGCGCTCGGCCGACGGGCATCTCCTCTATCCGGCGTTCCCGTATCCGAACTTCACCGAGATCACGCGAACCGATGCCGACGCGCTGTTCGCCTTCCTGCGCTCCCAGGTGCCGGTGGCGCAGGCCAACCGCGTGCACGCCCTGCGCTTTCCCTACAACCTGCAGGCGTCGCTGGCGGTCTGGCGCGCGCTGTTCTTCACGCCGGGCGTCTACGAACCGCAGCCTGCGCAGTCGCCGCAGTGGAACCGCGGCGCCTACCTGGTGCGCGCGCTCGGCCACTGCGCCGCCTGCCACTCGCCGCGCAACGCCTTCGGCGCCACGCGCGACAGCCTGGAGCTGAGCGGCGGCCTGATCCCGCTGCAGAACTGGTATGCGCCGTCGCTCACCTCGAGCGCGGAAGCCGGCGTGGCCGACTGGTCGGATGCCGAAGTGGCCGCGCTGCTCAAGACGGGCTTCACGCCGCGCGGCGCGGCGCTCGGGCCGATGGCCGAGGTCGTCTTCCGCAGCACGCAATACCTGGACGACGCCGACGTCGCCGCGATGACGGCCTTCCTCAAGTCGCTGCCGCAGGCGCCCGCGCATCGCGCGGCCACGCCGGCGATCGGCAAGGAGGCGTTCGCGCACGGCGCCGCGCTCTACGAGGATCACTGCGCGTCCTGCCATGGCGCCAGCGGGGAGGGCGGCCGCAGCCCGCAGGGCGTCGTCTATGCGCCGCTGGCCGGCAACCGCAAGGTGTTGCTGGAGTCGCCCGCCAACCTGATCCACATCGTCGTCAACGGCGGCTTCCCGCCGACGACGGCAGGCAACCCGCGGCCGTACGGCATGCCGCCGTTCGGGCCGTCTCTCAAGGACGAGGAGATTGCCGTGCTGTCCACCTACGTGCGCGCCGCATGGGGCAACGCCGCGCCGGCGGTGAGCGCGCTGGACGTGCTGGAGGGGCGCTGAGGGGGCTCGCGGCGCGGCGTCGAGCCTGCCTCCCGGGGCGGCAGGCTAGATGTCGACGCCCGCCGCGGCCAGGATGTCGCCCAGCGGCGTCACCGCGCCGCTGTCGCGCGCCCGGTAGCCGGGCAGCGCGTCGACCTCCGAACGGAATGCGTCGCTGCGCAGGATCGCGAGCACCTGCGCGATCTCCGGTCGCGCCAGCGCGTCGCGCCGGCAGACGGCGAAGTAGCGCTCGGTGGCCAGCGGGATGAAGTCCAGCTTGAAGTGGCGTGCCGGCCGCTCGAGGCCGAAGCCCACGTCGGCCATCCCGCTGCCGATGAAGGCGGCCACGGCCGCGTGCGTGAACTCCCCGTGCTCGTAGCCGACGATGGCCGCCGGGTCGACGCCCGCCTGGCCGAGCAGCGCGTCGAGCAGGAAGCGCGTGGCCGAGCCGCGCTGGCGGTTGATGAAGCGCAGGCCGGGTCGCGCGAGGTCGCCCACCCCGGCCACGTGCAGCGGGTTGCCGGGGGCCACCATCAGGCCCTGGGTGCGGTCGGTGATGTCGATCACGACGTGCTCGCGCGGATCCAGCCAGCGCGCGTGGAACTCCCAGCCGCGCGCCTCCAGCGGCCCGTGCGGCACGTGGAAGCAGGCGAGGTCGCAGGCACCATCGTGCAGGGAGGCGGCGGCGTCCAGGCTGTCGGTGTAGACGCGCTCGACGTCGACGCCGTCGGCCACCAGCATCGCCATCAGCTTCTCGATGGCAAAGCCGTGGCTGGCATGGATGCGCAGCAGGCGCTGCGGCGGGGCGATGACGCGCTGCAGTTCCACCTCGAGCTCCGAGGCCAGCGTGTCGAGCGCCGGCGCGAGCCGCGCGGCGATGCGGCGGTCGGCCCACACCAGTTTGTCGCCGAGTGGCGTCAGGCGCGAGCCGCGGCCGCGCTCCATCTGCAGCAGCGGCGCGCCGAACCAGGCCTCGCCGTCGCGGATCGTGTCCCAGGCATGCCGGTACGACAGGCCTGCGCGCTGGCAGGCCGCGGCGATGCTGCCGGTCTCGGCCACGCAGGCCAGCAGGGCGATCAGCCGCGGGCCCAGCGTGCCGCCGCCGTCGTTGGAGATCGTCCACTGGGGACGGATGGAGATCTTGTGCATGGCGTTCCGGGGCGTGCCGGGGCGGCCGCCGCACCTGCGAGTTTCCCCGGAATGCGGGCCGGACGCCGGAGCTGCGGCGAATTCGGGGCGACGCTATCGCGACGCTGCAAGCCATGCGGTTTCGGCATTGCGCTCGTCCATCGCGGCGACGCGTCGCGGCCCGTCCCGCTTCCCTCGGTGCACCAGGCCGACGTCCCACGCAAGGTCGATGCCCAGGGGGGTAATTCCCCCGGAGTCGGCAGGGCTGTCGCGTTTAACCGTCGAGCAGCGACCTGGATTGCAACAAAACGTATGCCGCGCATACCGAGCGCGGTATCGCGAAAGATGCCGCAATGCAGCATGCAGAACCGCTAAAACGGATGTCGGGATTGACGTAGCCAGGTCATGTGGCGGTCGATCCTAGGGTTCGTCTTTAGAGCTTGACCGCATATTGCAACGATCCCCACGGGATACTTACAGTCGGGCAGTCGTCGATGTTGGGACAGCGACGACCGATGCCCGCAGGTCATCAAAAGGAACCAGATGTCAACCGTCATGAACGGCTCCGAGCACGCCCCGGCCTCCGGGGGGCTGCTGTCAAAGGAGCGCACCATCGCCGGGCCCGGCTACAACCGGTGGCTCGTGCCGCCCGCCGCGCTCGCCATCCACCTTTGCATCGGCATGGCCTACGGCTTCTCGGTGTTCTGGCTGCCGCTGAGCAAGGCGCTCGGCATCAAGGCCGCCATCGCCTGCCCGAAGGACGTCGGGTTCTGGGGCCAGCTGTTCACCACGTCGTGCGACTGGCAGGTCTCCACGCTCGGCTGGATGTACACGCTGTTCTTCGTCATCCTGGGCTGCTCCGCGGCGCTGTGGGGCGGCTGGCTCGAGCACGTCGGCCCGCGCAAGGCGGGCGTGGTCGCTGCCATCTGCTGGGCGGGCGGCATGGTGATCTCGGCGTTCGGCATCCAGCAGCACCAGTTCTGGATGATGCTGCTGGGCTCCGGCGTGATCGGCGGCGTGGGCCTGGGCCTGGGCTACATCTCGCCGGTCTCGACGCTGATCAAGTGGTTCCCGGACAAGCGCGGCATGGCCACCGGCATGGCCATCATGGGCTTCGGCGGCGGCGCGATGATCGGCTCGCCGCTGGCGGCGCTGCTGATGAAGCACTTCGCCTCGGCCACGGACGTCGGCGTGGCGCAGACTTTCCTCGTGATGGCCGCGATCTACTTCGTGTTCATGATGGGCGGCGCATTCGGCTACCGCGTGCCGGTCTCCGGCTGGAAGCCCGAGGGCTGGACGGCGCCCGCCGATACCACGGGCAACGCCATGATCACGCGCGGCCATGTGCACGTGAAGAAGATCTGGGGCATCCCGCAGTTCTGGCTGGTGTGGCTGGTGCTGACGATGAACGTGTCCGCCGGCATCGGCGTGATCGGCCTCGCCAGCCCGATGCTGCAGGAGATCTTCGGCGGGCACCTGCTCGGCCTGGACCTGAAGTACGGACAGCTCGACAAGCCGCAGCTGACGGCCATCGCCGGCATCGCCGCGGGCTTCGCCGCGCTGCTGAGCCTGTTCAACATCGGCGGCCGCTTCTTCTGGGCCAGCCTCTCGGACAAGCTCGGCCGCAAGACCACGTACTTCGTGTTCTTCGTCCTCGGCGGCATCCTCTACGCCAGCCTGCCCAGCAGCGCGGCGGCCGGCTCCAAGCTGGCGTTCGTCGGCGCGGTCTGCATCATCCTGAGCATGTATGGCGGCGGCTTCTCCACGGTGCCGGCCTACCTGGCCGACCTGTTCGGCACGCAGATGGTGGGCGCCATCCACGGCCGCCTGCTGACCGCATGGTCGACCGCCGGCATCCTGGGCCCCGTCGTCGTCAACTACATGCGCGACTACCAGCTGGGCCTGGGCATCCCGCGCGAGCAGGTCTACAACCAGACGATGTACATCCTGGTCGGCTTCCTGGTGATCGGCTTCATCGCCAACATGCTCGTCAAGCCGGTCGACCAGAAGTACTTCATGACCGACGCGGAACTGGCCGAGGAACGCCGTCTGGCGCACGAGCGCGCCGCGGCTTCGGAGGCATCGACCGCGGTCGTGGCCGACACCACCCCGAGCAGCCCGATCACGGTCGTGCTGGCCTGGGCCGCCGTCGGCATTCCCCTTGCGTGGGGCGTCTGGATGACGCTCGCCAGTGTCGCGAAGTTCTTCAACTGACGACCTGAGGGGCATGCCCCGAGGGTCCGCACCGCGGGCGCCGCAAGGCCCCGCGGCGTCGGAATCGGAGCGCGCGCTGCTCGCGCAGGCCGTCGCGCTCCACCTGCCGGACATCGCGGCCGAGGTTCCAGGCGGCAGCGCCTCCGCGCTGCTGCCCATCCTCCATCACATCCAGGACGCGCTGGGCTTCGTGCCGCCGGCGCTCGTCCCCGAAGTCGCCGTCGCGCTCAGCCTGTCGCGGGCCGAGGTGCACGGCGTCGTCACCTATTACCACCACTTCCGCAGCACCCCCGCGGGCCGGCACGTGCTGCAGATCTGCCAGGCCGAGGCCTGCCGCGCCAACGGCGCCGAGGCGCTGATGGCCCACGCGGGCGCGCGCCTCGCATGCGCGCCCGGTGCGACGCGCGCCGACGGCGGCGTGACGCTCGAGCCGGTCTACTGCCTGGGCCTGTGCGCCACGGGCCCGGCGGCCTTGATCGACGGCCAGCTCCGCGCGCGGGTGTCCACCGCCGCCGTCGACGCCCTGGCCGCCCGCATCGAGGGCGAGGCGCCATGACCGCCGCCCGCCTCTGGATCCCGCGCGACGCCGCCGCCGTGGCCGCCGGCGCGGACGACGTCGCCGCCGCGCTGGTCGCCGCCGCGGCGCAACGCCAGCTGCCGCTGGACCTGGTGCGCAACGGCTCGCGCGGCCTGCTGTGGCTGGAGCCGCTGCTGGAGGTGGCCACGCCGGCCGGCCGCGTCGCGTTCGGCCCGGTGCAGGCGGGCGACGTCGATCGCCTCGCCGCGGCCGGCCTGCTCGACGCCGTCATTGCGCAGCGCGGCCTGCCCGAGGCCCTCGCCACCGATGCGCTGCACCTGGGCGTGACCGAGGCGCTGCCGTACTTCGCGAAGCAGCGCCGCATCACCTTCGCGCGCGTCGGCCTGACCGACCCGCTGTCGCTCGACGACTACGCCGCGCACGGCGGCTGGACCGGGCTGGACAAGGCGCTGGCGATGGCGCCGGCGGCCGTCGTCGGCGAGGTCATCGAATCGGGCCTGCGCGGCCGCGGCGGCGCCGCGTTCCCGGCGGGCATCAAGTGGAAGACGGTCGCCGCCGCCGCGGGTGCGCGCAAGGCCGTCGTCTGCAACGCCGACGAGGGCGACTCCGGCACGTTCTCCGACCGCATGCTGATGGAGGGCGACCCGTACGCACTCATCGAAGGGATGGCGATCGCCGGCGTGGCCGTCGGCGCCACCTATGGCGTCATCTACATCCGCTCCGAATACCCGCACGCCGAGGCCGCGCTGCGCGAGGCGATCGCGCGCGCCACGGCCGCCGGCCACATCGGCGCCGCGCTGCGCGGCAAGGGGCCGGCGTTCCGGCTCGACGTGCGCCGCGGGGCAGGGTCCTATGTCTGCGGCGAGGAGACGGCGCTGCTCGAGAGCCTCGAAGGCCGGCGCGGCATCGTGCGCGCCAAGCCGCCACTGCCGGCCATCCACGGCCTGTTCGGCTGGCCCACCGTCATCAACAACGTGATCACGCTGGCCAGCGTGCCGCGCATCCTGGCCGACGGCGCGCAGGCCTACGCCGCGTTCGGTGCCGGCCGCTCGCGCGGCACGCTGCCGTTCCAGCTGGCGGGCAACCTGAAGCAGGGCGGCCTCGTCGAGCTGCCGTTCGGCGTCACGCTGCGCGAGCTGATGTTCGACTTCGGCGGCGGCTCGCGCACCGGCCGGCCCCTGAAGGCCGTGCAGGTGGGCGGCCCGCTGGGCCCGTACGTGCCCGAATCGCAGTGGGACGTGCCGATCGACTACGAGGCGTACTCGGCCGTGGGCGCCACGGTCGGCCACGGCGGCATCGTCGCGCACGACGACACGGCCAACCTGGCCGGCCTCGCGCGCTACGCGATGGAGTTCTGCGCGATCGAGTCCTGCGGCAAGTGCACGCCGTGCCGGATCGGTTCCACGCGCGGCGTCGAAGTCGTGGAACGACTCGTCGCCGCGCCGGTCTCACAGAAGCACGCGCAGGAGGCGCTGTTGCGCGACCTGTGCGACACGATGGTCGCCGGCAGCCTGTGCGCCATGGGCGGCATGACCCCGTTCCCGGTGTTGTCTGCACTCGACCACTACCCTGAAGACTTCGGCTTGCCGCGCCCCGCCGCGACGGGAGAATCCTGATGCTGAGCCTCAACGACACCCACCCCGACCACGACCTCGGCACCCCCGCGAGCGAGTCCACGCAGATGGTGTCGTTGACGATCGACGGCGTCGACGTCACCGCGCCGGCAGGCAGCTCCGTCATGCGCGCAGCCATCGCCGCCGGCATCGAGGTGCCCAAACTGTGCGCCACCGATTCGCTGGAGCCGTTCGGCTCGTGCCGGCTGTGCCTGGTCGAGATCGATGGCCGCCGCGGCACGCCCGCGTCCTGCACCACGCCGGTGGAGGCCGGCATGTCGGTGCGCACGCAGAGCCCGAAGCTCGCGAAGCTGCGCAAGGGCGTGATGGAGCTGTACATCTCCGACCACCCGCTCGACTGCCTGACCTGCGCGGCCAACGGCGACTGCGAGCTGCAGGACATGGCCGGCGCCGTCGGCCTGCGCGAGGTGCGCTACGGCTACGCCGGCAGGAACCACCTCGATGTGAAGAAGGACGAGTCCAATCCGTACTTCACCTTTGACGCCAGCAAGTGCATCGTCTGCAACCGCTGCGTGCGCGCCTGCGAGGAGACGCAGGGCACGTTCGCGCTGACCATTTCGGGCCGCGGCTTCGAGTCGCACGTGTCCGCCGGCATGGATGAGCCGTTCATGCAGAGCGAGTGCGTGAGCTGCGGCGCGTGCGTCAACGCCTGCCCCACCGCCACGCTGCAGGAAAAGACGGTCATCGAGATGGGCATGCCCACGAAGAGCGTCACCACCACCTGTGCCTACTGCGGCGTGGGCTGCGGCTTCAAGGCCGAGGTCAAGGGCAACGAGGTCGTGCGCATGACGCCGTGGAAGGACGGCAAGGCCAACGAGGGCCACTCGTGCGTCAAGGGCCGCTTCGCGTGGGGCTACGCCACACACAAGGATCGCGTCACCCGGCCGATGATCCGCGCGAAGATCACCGATCCGTGGCGCGAGGTGTCGTGGGACGAGGCCATCGGCCATGCGGCCTCGGAGTTCAAGCGCCTGCAGGCCTCGTTCGGCGTCAATTCGATCGGCGGCATCACCTCCTCGCGCTGCACCAACGAGGAGACCTACCTCGTGCAGAAGCTGGTGCGCGCGGCGTTCGGCAACAACAACGTCGACACCTGCGCCCGCGTCTGCCACTCGCCCACGGGCTACGGACTGGGCCAGACCTACGGCACCTCGGCCGGCACGCAGACCTTCAAGTCGGTGGCCAAGTCCGACGTCATCATCGTGATGGGCGCCAACCCGAGCGAGGCGCACCCGGTGTTCGCGTCGCGCATGAAGCGCCGGCTGCGCCAGGGTGCGAAGCTGATCGTGATCGATCCGCGCCGCATCGAGCTGGTGGATGCGGCACACGTCAAGGCCGACTTCCACCTGCAGCTGCGGCCCGGCACCAACGTGGCGATCCTGTCGGCGCTGGCGCACGTGATCGTCACCGAGGGCCTGGACGACGCGGCCTACGTGGCCGAGCGCTGCGACGACAGGAGCGTGCAGCAGTGGCGCGAGTTCGTCGCGCGTCCCGAGAATTCGCCCGAGGCTTTCGAGGCCGAGACGGGCGTGCCCGCCGCGCTCGTGCGCGGGGCCGCGCGCCTGTACGCCACGGGCCGCGCCGACGGCACGGCGCGGTCGCTGGCCGATGCCATCGCCGCGGGCGGCCGCCGCCCCAACGGCGCCATCTACTACGGCCTGGGCGTGACCGAGCACGCGCAGGGGTCGACGGCCGTGATCGGCATCGCCAACCTCGCGATGATCACCGGCAATGTCGGCCGCGAGGGCGTGGGCGTCAACCCGCTGCGCGGCCAGAACAACGTGCAGGGCTCGTGCGACATGGGCTCGTTCCCGCACGAGCTCACGGGCTACCGCCACATCGGCATCGACGCCGTGCGCCACGAGTTCGACAAGGCCTGGGGCGTGACTCTGCAGTCCGAGCCCGGCCTGCGCATCCCCAACATGTTCGACGCGGCGCTGCACGGCGAGTTCAAGGGCCTGTACTGCCAGGGCGAGGACATCGTGCAGTCCGACCCCGACACCCAGCACGTGGCCAGTGCCCTCAAGGCGATGGAATGCGTGGTCGTGCAGGACATCTTCCTCAACGAGACGGCCAAGTACGCCCATGTGTTCCTGCCGGGCTCGAGCTTCCTCGAGAAGGACGGCACCTTCACCAACGCCGAGCGCCGCATCTCGCGGGTGCGCAAGGTGATGGCGCCGCTGTCGGGCGTGGGCGACTGGGAGGCGACGGTGCGGCTGTCCAACGCGCTCGGCTACCCGATGTCGTATTCGCACCCGGAACAGATCATGCAGGAGATCGCGGCGCTGACGCCCACCTTCGCGGGCGTCACGTACGAGAAGATCGACCGCCTCGGCAGCGTGCAGTGGCCGTGCAACGACTCGACCGACGAGGCCGGCACCGCCATCATGCACGTCGACCATTTCGTGCGCGGCAAGGGCCGCTTCCTGGTCACGCAGTACGTGCCGAGCGACGAGAAGGTCACGCGCAAGTTCCCGCTGCTGCTGACCACGGGCCGCATCCTGTCGCAGTACAACGTCGGCGCGCAGACGCGGCGCACGTCCAACTCGCAGTGGCACGACGAGGATCGCCTGGAGATCCACCCGCACGACGCGCAGGAGCGCGGCGTCAAGGACGGCGACTGGGTCGGCATCACCAGCCGCGCCGGCGAGACGGTGATGCGCGCCACGCTCACCGGGCGCGTGCAGCCGGGCGTGGTCTACACGACGTTCCACTTCCCCGAGTCGGGCGCCAACGTCATCACCACCGACAGCTCCGACTGGGCCACGAACTGCCCCGAGTACAAGGTGACGGCCGTGCAGGTGATGCCGGTGGCACAGCCCTCGTCGTGGCAGCGCGCCTACAAGGACTTCGACGAGGACCAGCAGCGCTTCCTGGCCGATGCGCGGCAGGGCGCTGCGGCGGCCGTCACGGGCAAGTGACGTGGACACCGACCGCCAGGCCAACGACGGCGACGCGGGCCCCGGGCACGCGGGCGCGCAGCGCGTGGACGTGCGCGTGCGCCGCGCGGGCACGCTCGCGCAAGCCGAGGACTGGCTCGCGGACGAGGTGCCCGTCGCCCTGATCTTCAACGGCATCTCGCACGCCGTGATGCTGGCCACGCCGCTCGATCTGGAGGACTTCGCGCTCGGCTTCGGCCTCACCGAGGGCCTGCTGGAGCGTGCGGACGAGCTCTACGGCGTGGAAGTGGTCGACGACCCGGCGGGCCTGCGCGTGGAGATGGACGTCGCGAGCGCCTGCTTCGCGCGCCTGAAGGACAGGCGGCGCTCGCTGGCCGGACGCACCGGCTGCGGCCTGTGCGGCACGGAGAGCC
>Ga0209258_100815_pt1 | contig 17833 bp, 15 predicted proteins | sample Araplaol_mTSA_r2_FD_184281 | JGI IMG/M metagenome (GOLD analysis project Ga0209258, IMG submission 184281) | Arabidopsis root microbial communities from North Carolina, USA - plate scrape CL_Col_mTSA_r2 (SPAdes) (version 2) | ecosystem: Host-associated > Plants > Roots > Endosphere | place: USA...
CTTCCTGTGCGCGTCGACCTTTGGCACCACGCACATCCTGCTCAACTCCACGTCCAGCCGATTCCCCAACGGGTTCGGCAATGACAGCGGCGAGCTCGGCCACAACGTGATGGACCACCTGTTCGGCACCGGTGCATCGGCCAGCGTCGAGGGCCACGAAGACCGCTACTACAGCGGCCGCCGCCCGAACGGCTTCTACATTCCGCGCTATCGCAACATCGGCTCGGACAAGCGCCCGTACCTGCGCGGCTTTGGTTACCAGGGCAGCGCGAGCCGCCGCAACTGGGCGCGACTGGTGGACGAGAACCTGATCGGCGCCGATCTCAAGCGCGCCGCGGAAGAACCCGGTCCCTGGCAGCTGTCGATGGGCGGCTTCGGTGAAATGCTGCCGTCGCACCAGAACTTCGTCTCGCTGGACCGCCAGCGCAAGGACAAATACGGCCTGCCCGTTCTCAACTTCAACGTCGAGCATCGCGAGAACGAACGCCTCATGGCCAAGGAGATCATCAGCGACGCGGTCGAGATGATGACCGCCGCCGGCTACAAGAACGTCGAGCCCTATCACGTCGAGGCGAACGTGGGCGCGGCTATCCATGAAATGGGCACGGCGCGCATGGGGCGCGACCCGAAGACCTCGGTGCTCAACAGCTGGAACCAGATGCACGCCGTCAAGAACGTCTTCATCACCGATGGCTCGTGCATGGCTTCGTCCGCCTGCCAGAACCCGTCGTTGACGTACATGGCGCTGACGGCACGCGCCGCCAGCCACGCCGTGGAAGAACTCAAGCGCGGAAACATCTGAGGATATCGCCATGAATCGTCGCGAATGGTTGAAATGTGTTTCCGCGCTCGCCGTCGGCGCCGTCGCCGCGCCGTCGTGGCTGGCCGCGTTCGATGCCTACGCCGCCGCACAGGCACCCGGTGCCGCGCGGCAGTTCTTCAGCAAACCGCAGCTGGACCTGGTGGCCGCGGTAGCCGACATCATCATCCCGCGCAGCGACACGCCGGGCGCGATCGATGCGGGCGTGCCCGCGTTCATCGACCAGATGTTTGCCAACGTCTATGCCAAGGCCGACCAGGAGCGCTACCTGAGCGCGATGGCTGCGTTCGACAAGGCGGGCGGCAAGCCCTTCCTCCAGTTGAGCGATGCGGATCGCAAGGCACTGGTGACGAAGCTGCATGCCGAATCGCTTGGCCATCCGAAAGACACCGCCACGGCTCTGGCTGCCTCATTCGTGCTGATGAACAAGAAGCTCGCCATGATGGGTTTCTTCCTTTCACAGCCCGGTTGCACCGAAGTGCTGCAGTATTCGGCGGTGCCGGGTGCCTACCACGCCGACATACCGTTGGCGCAGGCCGGCAACGGCCGGGCCTGGGCCGTCGAAACGGTATTGATGTTCTGACCATGATGCACCCGCAACGACCAGGTGATCACGCATGAAGACACTCAGGGGACCGGGCATTTTCCTCGCCCAGTACGCGGGAGACGCGGCGCCCTTCAACACGCTGCCCGATATCGCCCGCTGGGCGGCATCGCTCGGCTTTGTCGGCTTGCAGATCCCCACCAATGACCGGCGCCTGTTCGATCTCGAGCAGGCAGCGACCAGCAAGGCGTATTGCGACGACATCGCCGGCATGCTGGCCGAACACGGTCTCGCAGTCACCGAGCTTTCAACGCATCTGCAAGGCCAGCTGGTGGCATCGCATCCTGCGTATGACCGACTGTTCGACGGCTTCGCTCCCGAACACCTGCGTGGTCATGGCACGGAGCGCCGGGCCTGGGCGGTGGAGCAATTGAAACTCGCTGCAACGGCCAGCAGACATTTCGGGCTCAGCGCGCACGCTACCTTTTCCGGCGCGCTGGCCTGGCACCTGTTCTACCCATGGCCGCAACGCCCGGCCGGCCTGATCGAAGAGGCCTTTGCCGAACTCGGCAGGCGCTGGCGCCCCATCCTCGACGTCTTCGACGAGGCGGGCGTGGATGTGTGCTACGAGCTGCATCCGGGCGAAGACCTGCATGATGGCGCCACGTTCGAGCGCTTCCTCGACGCCGTGGATCACCACCCGCGTGCCAACATCCTCTACGACCCCAGCCATATGGTGTTGCAGCAGCTAGACTACCTGGCCTTCATCGACTTGTATCACGAGCGCATCCGCGCCTTCCATGTGAAGGACGCCGAGTTTCGGCCCAACGGCCGCGCAGGCGTGTACGGCGGCTACCAGAGCTGGATCGATCGCCCGGGACGTTTTCGTTCGTTGGGCGATGGGCAGATCGACTTCACCGCGATCTTCAGCAAGATGGCGCAGTACGACTACCCCGGCTGGGCCGTGCTCGAATGGGAGTGCTGCATCAAGGACCCGATCCAGGGCGCCATTGAAGGTGCGCGCTTCATTCGCGAGCACATCATCAAGGTGACCGATCGCGCGTTCGACGATTTCGCCGCCACCGGGGCCGACCAGGCATTCAATCGCCAGGTCCTCGGTATCGGCTGATACACGGCACCACCGCTTACGTCCTTCACCTGCTCGCCCACGCCTGAGGATTGCCTAGGCCATGTCCACCGATTCGCGGGGCATTTCCCGCCGCACTGCCCTTGGCCGTATCGCCGCAGCCGCCGCCTTCGGCGCAACGTCGCTGGTCGCTTCGGCGGAAACCACGACCGGCCCGAAGATACCGGAGAAACTTCCCGCCGGGCGCCTCAAGCAATCGCTGAGCCGCTGGACTTCCAAGGAGCCGCTGCCCGAACTATGCAAGCGCATCCGCACCATGGGCTTCACCGGCCTCGACCTGGTTCACGTCGACGAATGGGACGTGGTGAACGACAGCGGCCTCGTCGTCTCCATGGGTTACCCCACGCGACGCGAGCCCTTCATCCAGACGGGCTTCAATGACCCGGCCAACCACGCATTGCTGCTGAAGGAGCTGGAAGCCACGATTCCTCTCGCGAAACGCGCCGGCGTCAAGAACATGATCACCATGTTTGGCAATCGCAAGCCGGGCATCGATACGCAGCAGGCGATCGAGAATTGCGTGACAGGCCTTTCGAAGATCGCGCCGCTCGCCGCGGAAAACGGCGTGACGATCTGCGTGGAGCTGCTGAACAGCAAGGTCGACCATCACGGCTACCAGGGCGACAGCACGGCCTTCGGGGCGGCCGTGATGAAGGGCGTCAACTCACCCAACGTCAAGCTGCTCTACGACATCTACCACATGCAGATCATGGAGGGCGATGTCATCCGCACCATCCGCGACAACATCCAGTGGATCGGACACTTCCACACCGGCGGTGTGCCGGGCCGCCACGAGATCAACGGCACGCAGGAGCTCAATTACCACGCCGTCGCCACCGCCATCGCCGACCTTCACTACGATGGATTCATCGCGCACGAATTCATGCCCACGCGGGCCGACCCATTCGAATCCTTCGCCGAAGCCGTCGGCATCTGCACGGTTTGACCTGTCACGGGAAATCCATATGAAACGATCACTCGCCGCTGCGCTGACCCTGTGCACCTTCGCAACGTCCTTCGCCTGGGCGCAGTCCACCGCGCCGTCGAACACGGCCGAACCCACCGACCCCAAGGCCACCGAGCAGTGGGAGCCGGTTCCGAAGATCGTCATGCCCGGTGCGCAGAACAACGCGCCGCCGTCGGATGCCGTGGTGCTGTTCGACGGACACGACCTCAATCAGTGGGAAGCCTCCAAGGACCACTCGCCGGCGCACTGGACGGTGCACGATGGCGTGATGACGGTCGACAAGACCACCGGCAACATCCAGACTAAGCGTCACTTCAGGAATTACCAGCTGCACCTGGAATGGCAGGTTCCCAAGGACATCAGCGGCGAAGGCCAGGGGCGCGGCAACAGCGGTCTTTTCCTCGCCTCCACCGGGCCGGGCGATGAAGGTTACGAGGTGCAGATCCTCGATTCGTGGAAGAACACGACCTACGTCAACGGCCAGGCCGCCAGCATCTACAAGCAGGCCGCGCCGCTGGTCAACGCGATGCGCCCGCCGGGCGAATGGCAGACCTACGACGTGATCTGGACGGCCCCGGTGTTCGGGTCCGATGGATCGGTGAAATCGCCAGGTTATGTCACGCTGTTCCACAACGGCGTGCTCGTGCAGAACCACACGCAGCTTGCGGGCGAGACGTTCTACATCGGCAAGCCGAAGTACAAGCCGTACGACGAAGCCGCTATCAAGCTGCAGGCGCACGGCGACCATTCGAAGCCCCTCAGCTTCCGCAATATCTGGGTACGCCCGCTGGATTGAGCCAGCTCATGCCGCCGTCACATCGGCGGCATTTTCTCGAAGGCCGGTATGGCCGGATTCGCCACGTCCCACAAAGGCCGGCGGATGGCATACGTCACCGCCTGCGGCTGGAAGCGCTCCGGTTCGTCGAGGCTCGCGGCATGCACGGTGAAGAGATCCGGCATGGCCGCAAAGGTGAGATACACCGGTGAGCCGCAGTGCGCACAGAACGCATGCGTCTTGACGTTGCCGCTGTCGGCGACGATGTCCCACGTCGCCGCCTGTCCATCGATATGCACGCGTGACCGATCGGGAAACGTCAGGTAGGAACCGTGACCGGTGCCGCTGCGCTGCTGGCAGTCGCGGCAATGGCAGTCGTTCATGAAGACCGGTTCGCCAGCAATGCGGTAGCGCACGGCGCCGCAAGCGCAGCCGCCGGTATAGGCGTCACTCAAGGGTATCTCCTGGGTTGAAGGCGCGGATGTTCCGCGCTTGCGTCAATGACGCGTCGGCGGAACCTCTTCCCCGCCAACGAGCAGGTCGAGCCTTTCGACCACCTTGGTCCAGCCTTCGCTCATGTTGCGATAGGCCGTGTCGTTCTTCGGCAACACGAAGCCGGAATGGATCAGTCGCAGGCGTGTGCCCTGGTCCACTTTCGTGAGCATCCAGGTGACGACCGTATCCAGGCGCGAGCCGTAGCCGTCGTTGCCTTCATGTCCGCCGCGCCACGCATAAGCGAGACGCTCGTTGGGCACCACTTCCAGCACCTCGCAGCGGATCGTGCCGTCCCACTCGCCCGCCGGTTTCGTGGTGAAGGTGAAGTGCGTGCCGACGACGGCCTGGAATCCATCGGGCGGCATCAGCCAGCGGGCGATCAGCGCACCATCGGTGAGCGCCTTCCACAAGGCCTGGGGCGTATGAGGAAACACTTCATCGACCACGATGTCGCGGTAGTCGGCGATCACGGCGGCGTTGCTCATGGATCGATCTCCTTCATCAAGGCACGCAAAGCATCGAAGCGCTCGCGCCAGAACACGCCGTAATCGGCCATCCAATCGGCGAGCGGCGCGAGCCCGTCCGGCTGGGCGCGGTAGTAGACGTTGCGACCCTCCGGTCGCTCGGCAACGAGGCCGGCCTGTTTCAAGGATTTCAGGTGCTGGGAAACGGCGCTCTGCGAAACGCCGCTGCCCCGCGTGAGATCGGCAACAGTGATTTCGTCAGCGCCCGCGATCCGCTCGTACACCGCCCGCCGGGTGGGGTCGGCGAGCGCGCGCATCACGTCATTGAGGCTGGCTGCATCAAGCATGGGATTAGATTAGTGCTCACTTATTGATTAGTCAATACTAATGGTTCGGGCAGACGCCATCAGGCACGCTCACGGCGGGCCGACTAGTCCGCGCCCTGCAAGGCACCCTCGGCGGCTCGCCATGTCACGTCGCGCAGCAGGAAGTGTGACAGCGCCGGTATCAACACCAGGGCGCCCACCATGTTCCAGAGGAACATGAAGGTCAGCAGGATGCCCATGTCGCCCTGGAACTTGATGGGCGAGAACGCCCACGTCACCACGCCGGCGGCCAGCGTGACGCCAACCAGCGCCACGACCTTGCCGGTGAACTGCACGGCATGACGATACGCCTGAGCCAGCGGCACGCCGGCGCGCTGCTGGGCGAGCTGGATGGACAACAGATACAGCGCGTAATCCACGCCAATGCCCACCCCCAACGCGATGACCGGCAGCGTCGCCACCTTCACGCCGATGCCGAGCCAGACCATCAGCGCCTCGCACAGGATGGACGTGAGCATCAGCGGCACGACCGCCACTACCACGGCGCGCCACGAACGGAATGTCACGAAACAGAGCAGGATCACTGCGCCGTACACATAGAACAGCATCGTGTGGTCGGCTTCGCGCACCACGATATTCGTCGCCGCATCAATGCCCGCGCTGCCGGCTGCCAGCAAGTACTGGCGATCCTTCGCGCCATGCGCCGCGGCAAAGGCAGCGGCCGCACTCACCACACGATCGAGCGTTTCAGCGCGGTGATCGGAGAGATATGCGATCACCGGCATGATCGAGCACGCATTGTTGAACAGGTCCGGATTGTTCACCGAAGCCTGCTGTGCGCCGTAATTGAGTACGTCCTGGTTGCGGGCGATGGTGAGCCACTTGGGGCTGCCTTCGTACGAACCCGCCGTGATCTGGCGCACCGCATCGCCGAGGAAGGCAGTGGCCTGCACGCCTGACACTTGCCGCAGTGTCCACGCCAACCGGTCGGCTTCGACCAGCGTCGGATACTTCAGGCAACCTTCGGGCGGCGTCTTCACGATGACGGCGAACACGTCGCTGGACAGTGAATAGTTACCGGTGATGTAGGCGTTGTCGCGGTTGTAGCGCGAACTCGCGCGCAGCTCGGGCGCACCCGGTTCCAGGTCGCCGATCTTCAGGTGAGTGCTGACCACGAAACCCACCAAGGCGAGCGCCGCGGAGGCAGCGAGCACGCCCCAAGCCCAGCGACGCGACGTAAAGCGATCCAGCCAATGCCATGGCGAGCGACCGCCTTGTTCGCGCTCGGCGCGCAGGCTCCGCTGGGCCGCGGCCGGATCCACACCGGTGAACGAAAGCAGCACCGGCAACAACAACAGGTTGGTGAAGATCAGCACGGCCACACCGATGCTCGCCGTGAGCGCCAGGTCCTTGATCACCGGAATGTCGATCAGCATCAGCACGCCAAAACCCACCGCATCGGCGAGCAATGCGGTGACGCCGGCAAGGAACAGCCGACGAAACGTGTAGCGCGCGGCCACCAGGCGATGCGTGCCGCGTCCGATGTCCTGCATGATGCCGTTCATCTTTTGCGCGCCATGCGAGACGCCGATCGCAAAGATCAGGAACGGCACGAGGATCGAGAACGGGTCGAGCGAAAAACCGAGCACGGCGACCAGTCCAAGCTGCCACACCACGGCCACGATGGAACACAGGATCACCAGCGTCGTGCTGCGCAGGCACCGCGTATAGCCGAAGATCACCAGGATGGCGATCAGGGCGGCAACGCCGAAGAAGCTCATCACCTTGACCAGGCCCTCGATCAGGTCGCCGACGAGCTTGGCGAAGCCGATCACATGTAGGCGCACTTTCACGCCAGGCGTGGCTTCGTAGCGAGCACGAAGCTCCTCAAGCGAATGCGACAGCGCGCGATAGTCGATGGGCTTGCCCGTTTCCGGATTCTTGTCGAGCAGCGGCACGAAAATCATGCTCGACTTGAAGTCGTTGCCGACGAAGCGGCCAACGATGCCTGAGCGCGCGATATTGAGCTTGAGCTGCGCGGTACCTTGCGGCGAACCATCGTAACCATCGGGCATCACCGGCCCGCCACGAAAGCCTTCTTCCGTCACCTCGGTCCAGCGCACGGACGGCGTCCACAACGACTTAACCCAGGCGCGGTCCACGCCGGGCGTCAGGAACAGGTCGTCGTTGATCTTCTTCAACACGTCCTGGTACTTCGGGTCGAAGATGCTGCCATCCTCGCTCTCCACCACCACGCGCAGTGAATTGCCCAGGCCGCGCAGTTCACCGGCATTGTCCAGGTAGTTGCGGATATACGGGTGGTGGCTGGGGATCATCTTCTCGAAGCTCGCGTTGAAGCTCAGCTTCGCCACCGCCAGCCAGCCCAGGATCACCGTTGCCACCAGACACACGATGATCATGGCGAGGCGGTGATTGAACACCAGGCGCTCCAGCAGATTGCCGGAGCGCTGGTCGAAAGCTTCGACCGACCGCACCACGGGCATGCGATCGAACGACTCGGATGAAACATTCATGCGTTGTCTCCTCGCACCGGCTCAGTGCAGCGGCTTGGCGTTCACGCCAAACGCGCCCGCCGTCACGATCACGTCGCCGGACACGGCGACGGCCGAAGCCGGTGCCGGCTTGGCCGGGCGATGGGTAATGAAGTGTTCGCCGTCGTCACGACTGATCAGCACGGTGCCGGCCTGGCTTACCAGTGCAACGCCGTGCGCGCCGAAAGTCGTGCCGCCAGTGACGCCTTCCTGCACGCCGGTGTCGACCTGCGACCAATGCGCGCCGCCATCGGTGCTGCGATAGGCATTGCCGCGCAGGCCATAGACGACAACGGCGTCGCTGTCGCCCGTTACGCCGAAATAGGTGCCCTTGTAGGGCGTATCCACCACGCGAAAGCGACCGGCGTTGCGATCAAGCTTCAGTACGAGGCCCTGCTCGCCGGTGATATAGACGTCCGTGCCGATGCCGCGCACTCCATACAGGTGAAGGCGCTGCGGGTTCTCGGTACGATCGAACCACGAGGTCCAGCTCTGGCCGCCATCGGTGGTTTCGAAGATGAGATTGAACGCACCCACGATGTAGCCGTGCCGCGCATCGGCAAACCACACGTCGAGGAACGGATTCTCCGCACCCTGCGCCGCGATGCGGCCTGCTTCGTCGACCAGCTTGCCCGCATCATCCGGGCTGCCGAGCTCGCCCTTCCCCGCGCGTACGCGTAGCTGCTCAAGCATCAGCGCACCCGCGTGGCGTCCGTCCAGTTGCATGGACCAGGTCGCGCCGCCATCGGTGGTATGCAGCACCACGCCGTCGTGCCCGACCGCCCAGCCCTGCTGCGGCGTGGGAAAACTGACGGCGACCAGATCGGAGGAAACAGGCACCGAGGACTGCCGCCAGCTTGCGCCCGCATCGTCGGAGAAGACGATGTGACCACGCTGGCCCACGGCCACCATGCGCTTGCCGGCCATCGCCAGGCCATTGAGTAGCGCCTTGGAGGCGAGCGCACTGGCATCGGCCGGCGTATCCAGCACATCGGCAATGCCCGCCACCGATACCGCGGGCAGTGCGAGTGCAAGCGCGACCAGCGCGCGACATAGGGATGGCGTGAACATCAGATGCCCCAACGAGCCAAGGCTGCTTCCATCGCATCCCGTTGGTTCCGCGCGGTGTACCGGGCGTCAACGAACCATGCAGGGGACGAAGGAAGAGCCAACAACAAGGTGCCTGGCAGATGGCGGTGGGGCGCTACCCATGCGGGTGACGGCAAGCGCGCGCCCTCCCCCGAGAGGCGCTTCGCGCCACCGTGGCATGTGGCATTCGCCTCACCACCGCCATTGCCATGCGAGTGCGTCGCGAAGCGGCGGGCCGCTTCGCGACAGGTCTTACCCATGCCCGTGGGGCATCAACGAACGCCCGAGCCGGCCAACGATTCCGGTGCCCAGTCGCGTTCCGACAGCGGCTTCACGTAACGCACGCCGCCCGTTTCACCCGAGAAGCCCGTCAGCGAATACGAGCCGGCGATCAGGTCGTAGATGCCATGCAGGTCGGCCACCGGCGCCGGCATGTCGTAGGCAGGCGTGATGTACGCATAGCCCGCACGGAACAGCTGGCCGCGTGCGTCATACGCTTCGGAGGCCACCGCCGCCCAGCTGTCCTCATCGAGATAGAACGTGCGCTTGCTGTAGATGTGGCGCTTGCCCGCGGCCAGCGTGGCTTCGACCACCCACACGCGATGCATTTCCCAGCGCACGTCGTCGGGGTTGAGGAAGCCCGGTTTCAGCAGGTCGTCGGCCTTGGTTTCGTAGGCCATCTTGTAGTCGTTGTACGGAACGTAGATTTCCTTCTTGCCCACGAGCTTGAAGTCGTAACGATCCATCGAACCGTTGAAGAGGAACACGTCGTCAAACGTGGCCGAGCCGCCCGAGCCCGGGTTGGGCGTATCAAAGGCGAGATCGGGCGCAACCTTCACGCGTCGCTGGCCCGGCAGGTATTGCCATGCCCTGCGGCCTTTGTCGCTGTAGTTGAGCGGATCGACGATCTGCATCGCTTCGCCCGCGCGACGGGCCGGACCGGTGTAGGTCAGGCGCTGCTGCCAGAACACATCCGCGCCCGGCTTGCTGGTATCCCAATAGGGGTATTCCTCCACCGCATCGCCTTCGGTGGAAAGCGTCGCGTGGCCCGAGGCATCCACGTTGTAGTTGCGGTACTTGGTGTTGTACGCCACGCCATTGAAGCGGACGAGGTGATTCCACATCGCCTCGAAGCCGGTCTGCGGCATCGGAAACGGGAAGCCCGCGTGGCAACCGCTCATGGAGCGGCCACCCGCATCGGTTTTCGCTTCGACGGCACACTTGGCCGTGTTGTCGACGACGAACTTCGGGAACGCCGCCGAGCGATGCGTCGGGTAGACGTCGACGTGATAGCCCGGGTACTTCTTCAGCAGCGCCTTGGTGCCCTCGGTCAGATGGTCCGCGTACTTGTCCATGTTCTTGGCATCGATCGTGAGCACCGGCTTTTCGCCAGCGAACGGATTCGGACGAATGCCGCTGCCTGCCTTGAAGCCCGCCGGCGCGCTGGTAAGCCCGCCGCTGTAGGCGGGAATGGCACCGTCGGCGCTGCCGGCCATGTCTGCCCCGACGCCGGTAAGCGTGGTGCCGAGCTTCTTCGCCTCGTCCGACGAAACGCCGGCGTGGCCGACGCCAGAAATCAGGACGGCTACGGCCCCGGCTATCAGGGCTTTGCGGAATTGCATGCGCATGCTCCTCACGATGTGTGATTCGATCTTCCGGGGTGGCTTTCATCGCCACCCCATGACGTGAGCGCAGGCTTCGTCTCGCCGCAGCCAGCTCGTTTCGCCGGGACACGGATGCGTGATTCGCACCTCGCATCCAGTACGCTGCCTTCGCTCTTGTTGCCGGTCTCCGTGCCTTGCCTCATGGCAAGGGGCACGCGGAAGCGGTCGATACCCATTGTTGGGAGCGGCGAAAACCACACCCCCCCCAAAACGTCGGGGGAGGGGTAGCCAAGAGGCATGGGGCGTGGCTCGGTGCCGAGCCTTCACGATCGTCGTGTTCGACAGCGCGTTGCTGCGCTGCGGCAGCTATTCCAGGCCCTGGATGAGACCGAGCAACTGCGCCCGATGCACGACATGGCGGCGCGTGCCCACGCCGAGCTTGCCGAACAGATTCTTGAGATGCCACTTCACCGTGGCCTCGCCCACCGCCATCGCCTGGGCGATTTCCTTGTTCGACAGATTGCGCGCGAGAAACTCCAGCACCTCGCGTTCCTTCGGCGTCAGCACCATGCTCGGCATGACGCGCGGACCGCCCTGCCGCAATTCAACAGGAGGCGGTATCACGCGCGAAGGCGACGCGGTGCCCGCCGACGATTCGCCGCTCGCCTCTTCCATCACGCGGTATGCCCAGTCGGTGAGCACCGGGTGCATGTCCGTGAAGATGCGCATGAAGCCAAATGTCTTGGCCAGGCTCATCGCCTCCACCATGAGTTCCCGGCCATCTTCGCCGTTGCGGTCCATGGCAAAGGCGCGCAGCGCCATGCATTCGATGCGGAAGCGCCCCAGCTTCGCCTGTTCGGCCAGAGGCACGGCTCGCGATACGGATTCGAGCACGCCGGGCCAATCCTGCGAGGCCATCGAGGCATACGCGTGTGCCATCGCGCTGATCAGCTCGACATTGCGTCGCCACAGCGGCCCGCGGCGAGGGCTTTCGCTGGCAACCAGTTCATCGATCCTGCCAATCAGCGCGTTGCAAGTCTCGCGACGGAAGCGGCTCGCATGCATGCGTATCTGCTCGCCCAGACTGGCGATGCACAGCCGCGGCAGGCGACGCGCGACACCAATGGCAAACGAGGATTCGAGCATATCCAAGGCTCGATGTTCCTCGCCTTGCGCCGCCGCAACACGGGTCACCGTGCGATAGCCGACCAGGATGGCCTCCGGCGCGCCGACGCGTTCCAGCACGTCCAGGCGATTGGCGAGCAGCGCCACCGCCTCGTCCAGTCGATCACGCTCGTAAGCAATGGAAGCGAGCAAGGCGGCGAACATGCAGGAAAGTGGATGGCGACGGCCGAATTTCGCGTCGATGGAGGTGAGCGCCGCGCGCAGCCCCTCCTCAGCCAGCAGGATCTGCCCTTCCCAGGCAAAGCTCAGGCCCATGATGAACTCGCGCCAGCGGCCTGCGTAATCGGGTTCGCGCGTGACATCGATGCTGCCGACAGCGCACAAGCGCCGCGCCTCCGCCGGGTCGCCCTGCAGCAGCGCCATCATCGCCAGCCGATTGACGTGCATGCGCTGGAACCGCGGCTGGCTGCCGGGCTCGGCATCCTTCCACGGCGCCAGCATGCCAACGCAGCGGTCCGGGTCGTCCGCGTAGTAGGCCGCGCCGCTGGCGATCAGCACGCATTCGTAGCGCAGCGCGAGATCGACGTCCGGTCGCGAAAGAATGAGGCCGACCATGCGCTCGGCTTCTTCATGCCGCTCGCTCACCGCCAGCGACCACGCAGCCGCCAGGCGCAGCTGTGGGTGCTGGTCGAGCACGGACTCGGGCAGCACGTCGAGCCATTCGCGCATGGTGCCCATGTGTCCCTGGATCACCGCTTCGTACAGGCCCTTTTGCGCCAGGTCGACGGCCACGCCTTCCCTGCCCGCCTCGCGCGCATGCCGCGCCGCCTGCGTGAGCATGCCGTGCGCGGCCAGCCAATCCTGCGCGCGGCCGTGTAGTTCCGCGCGCTCCGGCGCGGGCAATTCGGCAAGATGCAGCCGCAGCGCATCCAGCGCCAGCATATGCAGGCGATACCACTCCGAATCCTCGCCGACCACGAAGATCGGCGTTTCACGCGAGAGGCGTGCCAGGCGTTGCGGCGCCTCCTCGTCACCCGTCAGTGCGACGCAAAGATCGGGGTGCAGCTGATCCACCACCGCCACGCGCGTGAGGAAGGCGACATCGTCCGGCGCCAGTTTCGCGGTCAACGCTTCCACCAGCTGGTTGCGCGAATCGGGCGAGTGCGTACCCACGACGCTGCGCAGGTCGCTGCCCCGCTCCATCGCCGCAAGTACCAGCTGCAAGCCCAGCGGCCAGCCTTCGGTCATCTCATGAAGGCGTGCACAGGTATCCGCGTCGGCCTTGCTGCCGATGCGGTTGCGCACCAGGGCGATGGTCTCTTCCAGCGTAAAACGCAGGGTTTCCACGCCCACCGACGTGCACAGGCCATACGCGCGCAGATCCGCCGCGGTCTCGTCCAGCTCGCCCCGCCCCGCTGCTACAACACGCAGGTTGGGCGGCGCGTTGTGCAGAAGATAATTGAGCGCCGCCTGGCTGCTTGCATGCAGGCGCTCGGCTTCGTCGATCATCAACACCATCGACAGCGATGACTGCGCGACCTCGCTGAGCCACGCCGTAATGCCTTCGTATTCGCCGAAGGCCGCGGATGCGCTTTCCAGCAAGGTGGCGCCGAACGAGGGACGCCCGCAACCCATGCGCACCGCCAGCACGAGGCTGTGGAGCATGCGCTGCGGATCGGGACTGCCGTCGGCCGAGATCCAGGCCACCGCCCAGCCACGGGCCAGGTATTCGTGCCGCCATTGCGCCAGCAGCGATGTCTTGCCGAATCCCGCCGGCGCGCGCACCAGGATGAACGGGCGATCACGGAACTGTTCGTCGTCCAGGCTCAGTCGTGGTCGCGCAAGCAGAAAGCGCGGCGCACGCGGCGGCGTGGTTTTCAGAACGAGTTCGGCGATGGCGGGAGCGGCCCCGCCGGGCGTGATGGCCATCAAACGCGTCCAGTGAGATGGGCTCGGTGTTCCCCGTAGCAACAACGACACGCCATGGGCCAGGCACGTCACGTAGCCCATCGACGATGTGCGCCTCGATCATTGTAGGCACGCCGTCGACGACGTGACCACTCGTCACTTGCCCTTCACGACGCTCCCCCTCCTTGCCGGGGGGGGCTTATGCGGCCACCGGTACCTAGCCTTGGTCTCGTGACAAAACAGGTCTGGCGTTCCAGTCGCTTGGCGGCTGCGGCTGGAGGGCTCGCAAAGCCCGTCCGGCAGGGGTGGAGTCCGCAGTATTCCTTCGCGTGCGAACGCCTGCCCAAGCGGCCGGGTCAGCGCCGGGAACGAAGGGACGGTGATCTCATCACCACCCACGCATGGACACATGTTCCTGGCGGCCATCGCGAGGTGCGATGGGTTTGCCGCCCGGTGTCACGGGTTGCATACCTGTCTGGAGTCTGCATGTACCGTCATCTGCTCGTCCCCCTCGATGAAAGCGATCGCGCGATCGAAACGGTCAACAAGGCCGTGAATCTGGCGCGCACGCTCGGGGCGCGAGTCAGTTTCCTGCATGTGCACGACGCCGATGCCTCGCCGGCAAAGGCCGACGCCATGCCGAACGGATATGCCGGCACACATCGCGAACGCGCCCATGCGCTCATGACCAAGGCAGAGGCCGCCGCCCGCGCGCTCGGCGTCCCGTGCGACTCCGTGGTTCTCGAAGGCCAGACGCCGCACGAGATCATTCTCGATACCGCACGCAAGGGCGGCTGCGATCTCATCTTCATGGCACCGCATGGTCGCAAGGCGGCCCGCGGCGACGCGCTTGGTTCGCAGACCATGCAGGTGCTGACATCGGGCGAAACGCCCGTACTCGTGTCGTCCGCCCAGGACATGGGCCACGCACATCCCATGATTGAACTGATCCTTGGCGAGCATCGTGCGCTCGCTGCCGTACTGCATGCATGGCTGTACCTGCTGAACCAGGCCGCTTCGCAGGAACGGGCGGTCGTCGTCGAACTGATGCGATCCATGGGCCAGTACATCATCAAGTACCCACTCGCCCTCCATCGCCCGAGCGAGCACGACTACCTGTTTTTCGTGTTGCGCGGGCGCACCGCCGTCGTCCATGCCGAACTCGACGAACTCGAGCGCCAGCACGAGCGCGAACGTGCTATGGCTGAAAGCCTGGGTGACGAAGTCGAACATTACGCCCTGGGCCACGCCACCCTGGAGCAGCTTCGCGACGCCGCCGGGACCTACGCGCATTTCATGTGGGAACACATGGGCCGCGTCGAAGGCGTGGTGCTGCCGGCGGCGCAGCGCTATCTCTCCGAAGCCGACTGGAACGAAATCCAGGCATCGGCTACCCGGCCCGACAGCTTCCGCGCCAACGGTGAAGCGCAGGCCGCTTATCGACAGCTGTTCTCGCGCATCGCCGAGCTTGCGCCGACATGAACGGGACAACGCCACATACAGCCATGCCCGGCGCGATGCGCCGGTGAATTGAGACGAGGAATACCGTTTTGGAACACGCTATCCGTTTTTATGAAGCCGGCAGCCCCGAAGTGCTGCGCTACGAAACGACCCAGGTCGGCGCGCCCGGCCCCGGTGAAGTTCGCCTGCGCCACCAGGCCGTAGGCCTCAACTTCGCCGACACCTATTTCCGCAACGGCACCTATCCCATCCCGCTGCCCAACGGCATCGGCGTGGAAGCGGCGGGCATCGTCGAAGACGTAGGCCCGGGCGTAAGCAATGTCGCCGTCGGCGACCGCGTCACCTATACCGGCTTCATCAATACGCTGGGCGCATACAGCACGGCCCGAGTGGTGCCGGCCGCGCCACTCATCCGGCTGCCCGAAGACATCGACAGCCAAACTGCCGCCGCCATGACCATGCGCGGTCTCACGGCGGCCTACCTGATGCGCCGCATCTATCCGTTCCAGGCGGGCGAAACCATCCTGCTGCATGCCGCTGCCGGCGGCGTCGGCCTCATCGTGTCCCAATGGGCGAAGCTGCTTGGCCTGCGCGTGATCGGCACGGTCTCGACCGAGGAGAAGGCCGCGGTCGCGCGTGCGCACGGTTGCGACGAAGTCATCAACTACAGCCACGAGAACATCGCCACGCGTGCGCGTGAGCTGACCGATGGCAAGGGTGTGTCCGTCGTGTTCGATTCGGTCGGCAAGGCCACGTTCCAGGCCTCGCTCGATTCGCTGCGCCGCCGCGGGCTCATGGTGTGCGTGGGCACCGCGTCGGGCACGATCCCGCCGTTCGATCCACAGCTGCTGGCCATGAAGGGCTCGCTGTACCTCACGCGCCCCGCGCTGGCTGACTACATCGCCGACCCGGCCGAGAAGGCCGAACTCGCGCAGCGGCTGTTCGACCACGTGTCGTCCGGGCGCATCAAGATCGAGATCAACCAGCGCTACGCGCTCGAAGACGCCGTGCAGGCACACCGCGACCTGGAATCGCGCAAGACCACCGGTTCGTCGATCTTCGTCATCTGAGGCCATCCATGCGTATCGAGCCACTGACCTGCAACATCGGCGCCGAACTGTTCGACGTCAATCTTGCCGATGCCGTCCACAACGACGACCTGTTCGGCGAGATCAAGGCCGCGCTGCTCAAGCATCGCGTGCTGTTTTCGCGCGACCAGGACATCAGCCGTCAGGACCATGTGGCCTTCGCGCGCCGCTTCGGTGAGCTGGAAGACCATCCGGTCGCGCCCAGCCATCCGGATGCGCCGGGCCTGGTGCAGATCTACAAGACGCCTGATGCGCCGATCGAGCGTTACGAAAACGCCTGGCACACCGACGCCACCTGGCGCGCGATTCCACCGATGGGTTGCGTGCTGCGTTGCGTGGAATGTCCGCCGGTGGGTGGCGACACCATGTGGGTCAACATGGTGGCCGCGTACGACATGCTTCCGGCGCATATCAAGAAGCAGATTTCCGGCCTGTACGCGCGCCACAGCATCGAGGCCTCGTTCGGCGCCGCCATGCCGATCGAGCGCCGCCACGCGCTCAAGGCGCAGTTTCCCGACGCCGAGCATCCGGTGGTGCGCACGCATCCGGAAACGGGCGAAAAGGTGCTGTTCGTTAACGCCTTCGCCACGCACTTCACCAATTTCCACACCAAGGACAACGTGTGCTTTGGCCAGGATGCCAATCCGGGTGCGAGCCTTCTCCTGAACTACCTGATCAGCCAGGCACATATCCCCGAGTACCAGGTGCGTTGGCGCTGGAGCAAGAACAGCATCGCCATCTGGGACAACCGTTCAACACAGCACTACGCGGTCATGGACTACCCGCCCTGCCATCGAAAGATGGAGCGCGCTGGCATCGTCGGCGACGCCACGTTCTGAACCGAAACCCTCACTGCAGAGCTACAGGACAACGCCATGAATTTCCTCGACGGTTCGCTGTTCCCCGAATACCAGGACAAGCTGGTCATCACGGCCGCGCCTTATGGACCCGAGTGGATTCCTTCGGATTTCCCGGAAGACATTCCCGTCACCATGGAGCAGCAGATCCAGAAGGCGGTCGATTGCTACAACGCCGGCGCCAGCGTGCTGCACCTGCATGTGCGCGAGCTGGACGGCAAGGGCTCCAAGCGCCTGTCCATGTTCAACGAACTGATCGCCGGTGTGCGCAAGGCCGTGCCTGACATGGTCATCCAGGTCGGCGGCTCGATCTCCTTCGCGCCGGAAACCGATGGCGCCAGCGCCAAATGGCTGAAGGACGACACGCGCCACATGCTGGCGGAGCTGGATCCCAAGCCGGACCAGGTCACGGTCACCGTGAACACGGTGCAGATGAACATCGTTGAGCAGATGGAGATGGCTGACCTCGCCGGCACGTCCATCGCCGAACCGCAGACCTACCAGGCCTATCGCGAGATGATCGTGCCCTCGGGCCCGGGCTTCATCGAAGAACACATCAAGCGCCTCAGCGCCGCCGGCATCCAGAGCGCATTCCAGTTCTACAACATCAA
>Ga0209258_100817_pt1 | contig 17734 bp, 17 predicted proteins | sample Araplaol_mTSA_r2_FD_184281 | JGI IMG/M metagenome (GOLD analysis project Ga0209258, IMG submission 184281) | Arabidopsis root microbial communities from North Carolina, USA - plate scrape CL_Col_mTSA_r2 (SPAdes) (version 2) | ecosystem: Host-associated > Plants > Roots > Endosphere | place: USA...
CTCTTCGAACCTCGCTCTTCTTAATGGCGTCGCAAGCATAGCCCCCTCTCCCCAGCCCTCTCCCACAAGGGGAGAGGGAGTAACCACCATCGCGTCGTGTTGCTTCCCGGAGGTTTGTTAATGCGCCCCGTCACCCGTCTCCACTCCCGCACCGCCGTCCTGCCGGACGAAAACATTGACACCGACCGCATCATCCCGGCGCGCTTCCTCACCACCACCGAGCGCGCGGGCCTGGGCAAGCTGTGCTTCAACGACTGGCGCTACCAGGCCGACGGCAGCGACAACCCCGCGTTCCCGCTCAACCAGCCGAAGGCCAAGGGTTGTTCCATCCTCGTCGCCGGCCGCAACTTCGGTTGCGGTTCCTCGCGCGAGCATGCGCCGTGGGCGCTGCTGGATTACGGCATCCACGCGGTGCTGTGCAGCGAGATCGCGGACATCTTCCGCAACAACGCGCTGAAGAACGGTCTGCTCGCCATCGTGCTCGACGAAGCCGAGCATCGCTGGCTGCTCGCCAACCCCGGCATCGAACTGACCATCGACGTGCGCGAGCAGGTCATCGCGCTGCCCGACGGCGGCCACATCCGTTTCCAGCTCGAACCCTTTGCCCGCCATTGCCTGCTCAACGGTGTCGACCAGCTCGGCTACCTGCAGCACCACAACGACGCCATCACCGCCTACGAACAACGCGTGGAGAAAGCCGCATGAGAGCGCAAATCGTCACCCTGCCCGGCGACGGCGTCGGCCCCGAAGTCACGGCGGCTGCGGTCGCGGTGCTCGACGCGGTCGCCGCGCATTTCGACCATCACTTCCATTTCGAGGAACACCAGATCGGTGGCTGCGCCATCGATGCCACCGGCGAACCGTTGCCGGCCGCGTCGCTGGAAGCCTGCAAGGCCGCCGATGCCGTGCTGCTCGGCGCCGTAGGTGGGCCCAAGTGGTCCGATCCCAATGCGCCGGTGCGTCCGGAGCAGGGTTTGCTGGCGCTGCGCGCCGCGCTGGGCGTGTACGCCAACCTGCGTCCGCTGCAGGTACATCCGGCGCTGGCTTCGCTGTCGCCGCTGAAGAACGAGAAGCTGAAGAACGTCGACGTGCTGTTCGTGCGCGAACTCACCGGCGGCGCGTACTTCGGCGCCAAGACGCGCACCATCGACACCGCCACCGACGAGTGCAAGTACACGGTGTCCGAAGTCGAGCGCGTGACACGTCGCGCGTTCCAGCTGGCGCGCGAGCGCCGCAAGCATGTCACCTCGGTGGACAAGGCCAACGTGCTGGAAACCTCGCGCCTGTGGCGCAGCACGGTGATCCGTATCGCCGCGGAATTCCCGGATGTGAAGCTGGAGCACCAGCTGGTCGACTCCATGGCGATGCTGCTGCTGACGCAGCCGGGCAAGTACGACGTGGTGGTCACCGAGAACCTGTTCGGCGACATCCTCACCGATGAAGCCGCGGCGTTGGCCGGCTCGCTGGGCCTGCTGCCGTCCGCCTCGCTCGGCGAAGGCAAGGGCGGCCTGTACGAACCGATCCATGGTTCCGCGCCGGATATCGCCGGCCAGGGCGTGGCCAATCCAGTCGGCGCGATTCTTTCCGCCGCGATGCTGTTGCGCCACTCGCTGGGCCTGGAGCAGGAGGCCGCGACCGTCGAGGCCGCCGTGGCCGACGTGGTCGAACACGGTCCGCGCACGCGCGATGTCGGCGGCAGCGCCGGCACCAAGGACGTGCTGGAAGCCGTGCTCGCTGCGATCGACGAGCACGCCTGCAATGCGGCGGCGTTCCTGCGCTGGGGGCGGGCTTGCGGATGAACCACTCCACCCCTAACCCGCAACTGGACAACACGCATGCGAAGTGACCTGATCAAGACCGGCCCCGACCGCGCGCCCGCGCGCGCTATGCTGCGCGCCACCGGCCTGGACGATGCCGCCATTGCCAAGCCACTGGTGGCGGTGGTGCACACGTGGTCCAACGTGAGCCCCTGCAACCTCAACCTGCGCGAGCTCGCCGAGCATGTCGCCGAAGGCATCCGTGCCGCCGGCGGCACGCCGATCGAGTTCAACACCATCGCGGTGACCGACGGCATCGCCATGGGCACGCCGGGCATGCGCGCCTCGCTGATCAGCCGCGAGGTGATCACCGACTCCATCGAGCTGGCCGTCGATGGCCACTGCCTTGATGCGATGGTAGTGCTGTGCGGTTGCGACAAGACCATTCCCGCCGCCGCGATGGCGATGGCGCGCCTCAACATTCCCAGCGTTGCGCTGTACGGCGGCACCATCGCGCACGGCACGCACGACAACCACCCCATCACTATCCAGCAGGTGTTCGAAGCGGTCGGCGCGCATGGCGCGGGCAGGATCGGCGACGACGAGCTGACCTCAGTGGAACGCGATGCCTGCCCCGGCGCCGGTGCCTGCGGCGGGCAGTTCACCGCCAACACCATGGCGATGGTGCTGACCACGCTGGGCCTGTCGCCGATGGGCTTCAACGATATTCCCGCCACGCATCCGGCCAAGGACGCTGCCGCGCGTCGCTGCGGCGAGCTGGTGATGGATTGCCTGCGGGAAAACCGCACGCCGCGCGAATTCCTCACGGAAACCGCGTTCCGCAATGCCACCCGCATGGTCGCCGCCACCGCCGGCTCCACCAACGCCGTGTTGCACCTGCTCGCCATCGCGCGCGAAGCGGGCACGCGCTGGACGCTGGAGGACTTCGAGCCTGCCTCCAAGCACACGCCGGTGATCGCCGACCTGCTGCCGGGCGGCCGCTACACCGCGGTGGAGATGTTCGGTGCAGGTGGCAGCGCGCGCGTCGCGCAGGAGCTGATCGCCGCCGGCATGCTGGACGATGCACCGACCGTCACCGGCCGCAGCCTGTTCGACGAAGCGGCTGCCGCACCGCGTGCCGAGACGCAGGATGTGGTGCATCCGGTCACGCAGCCGCTGAAGCCGCGTGGTGGCTACTCGATCCTCTACGGCAACCTCGCGCCGGAAGGCTGCATCCTCAAGCTCGCCGGCAAGGGCGCCAATCACTTCGAGGGCCGCGCGCGCGTCTTCGAAAGCGAGGAGCAGGCCTTCGCCGCTGTGCAGGGCGGCACCATCGAGAAGGGCGACGTCATCGTCATCCGCAATGAAGGTCCCGCCGGCGGCCCCGGCATGCGCGAGATGCTGGGCGTTACCGCGGCGCTGATCGGCCGCGGTCTCGGTGACGACGTCGCGCTCATCACGGACGGCCGTTTCTCCGGCGCCACGCACGGCTACATGGTCGGCCACATCTCGCCCGAGGCGGCGCGCGGTGGACCGATCGCGCTGTTGCGCGATGGCGACCGCATCCGCATCGACGCCGACACGCGCGAGATCAGCACCACCGCCGATCTCGCCCCGCGGCGCGCCACTTGGCAACCGCCCGCACCGAAAGTCACGCGCGGCGCATTGGCCAAGTACGTCTCGCTGGTGGGCTCCGCCTCCGAAGGCGCCACCACGCAACCCATCGCTGCACGCAGTCCATCCGCTGCTTCCGTTTCCCAACAAGTCAACGAAGACATGACCGCAGGAGTCACCGCATGAGCAACAACACCAACGACACGCTGGCCAAGGCCCGCATCGCCGTCCTCGGCTACGGCAGCCAGGGCCGCGCCCACGCCCTCAACCTGCGTGACTCCGGTCTCGACGTGGTGGTGGGCCTGCGCAAGAACGGTCCCTCGTGGGAGAAGGCCCGCGCCGAAGGCTTCAACGTCGCCGAGCCGGGCGATGCCGTGAAGGACGCCGACCTGGTCGCCGTGCTCACGCCGGACATGGTGCAGCCTGCGCTGTACAAGGAAAGCATCGAGCCGAACATCAAGCCGGGCGCCGCCCTGCTGTTCGCGCACGGCTTCAACGTGCACTTCAAGCAGATCGATCCGCGCAAGGACATCGACGTGATCCTGGTCGCGCCGAAGGGCCCGGGCGCGCTGGTGCGTCGCGAGTATGAAATCGGCCGCGGCGTGCCGAGCATCTGGGCCATCCACCAGGATGTCAGCGGCCAGGCCGAAGCGAAGGCCAAGGCTTATGCCGACGGCATCGGCGGCGGTCGCGCGCTGCTGATCAAGACCGACTTCAAGGAAGAGACCGAGACGGATCTGTTCGGCGAACAGGCCGTGCTGTGCGGCGGCGCCAGCTCGCTGGTGCAGGCCGGCTTCGAGACGCTGGTGGAAGCCGGTTACCAGCCGGAGATCGCGTACTACGAGGTGCTGCACGAACTGAAGCTGATCGTGGACCTGTTCTACGAAGGTGGCATCACCCGCATGCTGGAATTCGTCTCCGAGACCGCGCAGTACGGCGACTACGTGAGCGGTCCGCGCGTGATCGACGCCGGCACCAAGGCGCGCATGAAGGACGTGCTCAAGGACATCCAGGACGGCACCTTCGCCAAGAACTGGATCGCCGAGTACAACGCCGGCCTGCCGAACTACAAGAAGTTCAAGCAGGCGGACCTGGAGCATCCGGTGGAACAGGTGGGCGCGAAGCTGCGTGCACGCATGCCGTGGCTGCAGGCGAACGCGCCGAAGCCGGCCGCGGAACCGCTCAAGAAGGTGGGTTGAGGTTTGGCATCCGTCCGCCGCGAGGCGGACGGTTCGGGCGGGGGCACTTATCCCGCAAGTGTTTTCCCCTGCCCGGCCTCCGCCTGCGCAAGCCACCCCTGTCGGGCTTGCGCGGGCGGGGGAGCTTCTTCACCGAAGACGACATTCCCAAGGAAACCCGACGACCGTGAACCTGCCATTGCAAATGGAGATGCCCACCCCGGCCACCACCCATCCGCTCGCCGGCCAGACCATGAGCGGCGCGGAAGTGGTGGTACAGGTGCTCGCCGACGAAGGCGTCAGCGTGCTGTTCGGCTATTCGGGTGGCGCGATCCTGCCGGTCTACGACGCGGTGTTCCGTTACAACGCCACGCATCTCTCGCCGCTGGGCGGCGAACCGATGCCGCTGATAGTCCCCGCCAATGAACAAGGTGCGGGCTTCATGGCGGCCGGCTACGCGCGCGCGTCGGGCAAGGTGGGCGTAGCCATCGTCACCTCCGGCCCGGGCGCCACCAACATGGTCACGCCGGTGCGCGACGCCATGTCCGATTCCGTGCCGATGGTGGTGATCTGCGGCCAGGTGCCGACCGGCGCGCTGGGCAGCGATGCCTTCCAGGAAGCCCCTGTCAGCAACATCATGAGCCCGTGCGCCAAGCATGTGTTCCTGCTCACCGATCCCTCGCGACTGGAAGTCACGCTGCGTACGGCGTTCGAGATCGCGCGCAGCGGGCGTCCCGGCCCGGTGGTGGTGGATATTCCCAAGGACGTGCAGAACACGCCGCTCAGCTTTGCCGGCGAAGGTACGCTGCCGATTCCCGGTTATCGCGCGCGCCAGCATGCGATCCACAGCGCACGCGTGGATGACGCGCAGTGCGAGGCTTTCTTCGAGGCGCTGACGAAAGCGAAGCGCCCGCTGATCTACGCCGGTGGCGGCCTTGTCGCTGGCGAAGCTTCGGCCACGCTGCGCGCCTTCGTGCAGCAATTCGGCCTGCCCGTCACCACCACACTGATGGCGCTGGGCACGATGGACACGACTGATCCATGGGCGCTGCACATGCTCGGCATGCACGGCACCGCCTACGCCAATTACGCGGTGGAGGATTGCGACTTCCTGCTGGCCTTGGGCGCGCGTTTCGACGACCGCGTTGCCAGCGTGCCGGACAAGTTTGCGCCCAATGCGCGCTTCGTCGCACAGATCGACATCGACCCCGCCGAGATCGGCAAGGTGAAGTCGGTCGACTGGCATCACCAGGGCGATCTCGACCGTACCTTGTCGCGCCTGCATCAATACGGCGTGCGCCATGGCTTCCATTTCGCCAGCGATGGCCGCTATGCGAATTGGCATGCGCACATCGCGGCACTCAAGACCACGCACGCGCTGAACTACGATCGCGACAGCGAACGGATCCAGCCGCAGGCGGTGATCGAGGCGATCAATCGCGTCACGCAAGGGCGCGCCATCATCAGCACCGGCGTGGGCCAGCACCAGATGTGGGCGGCGCAGTATTTCGATTTCCGCGAACCGCGCCATTGGCTCACCTCCGGCTCGATGGGCACGATGGGCTTCGGCCTGCCTGCCGCCATCGGCGCGCAGTTTGCGCGGCGCGATGCGGTGGTGATCGACATCGACGGCGACGCCAGCATCCGCATGAACCTCGGCGAGCTGGAGACCGTCACCACCTACGGCCTGCCGGTGAAGGTGGTGGTGCTCAACAACATCGGCGACGGCATGGTGCGCCAATGGCAGAAGCTGTTCTTTCGTGGCCGCTTCGCCTCGTCCGACAAGAGCCTGCACAAGAAGGACTTCATCAAGGCCGCGCAGGCCGACGGCTTCGAGTGGGCGCGCCGGCTGGAGCGCAAGGAAGACCTGGCGCAGACGATCGACGATTTCCTCGCCTTCGACGGCCCAGCGTTCCTGGAAGTGATGATCGATCCCGATGCGGGCGTCTATCCGATGGTGGGTCCCGGCGCGACGTATGCGCAGATGATCACGGGCGATTTCATTCCGTCGCGCATCGCTCCGGCAACATCGGGCGATGCCACCAGCGACATGTTCTGACGGCGGCTTGCAGCGCCACGAGGTCATCATGAAACACACGCTATCCATCCTGCTGCAGAACGAATCCGGCGCGCTGATGCGCGTCGCCGGCCTGTTCGCTGCGCGTCATTGCAATATCGATTCGCTCACCGTCGCTGCCACGCGCGACCCCGCCGTGTCACAGCTCACCCTGGTGATGCACGGTGCGGACGACACGGTGGAGCAGATCATCAAGCAGACGCGCAAACTCGTCGACGTGATCGAAGTGAGTCACCCGACCGTCGCTGCATCATGAATGCACTCGCGCAACCGCTCGTGCGGGCGGCCCGCCTGAGCGAGCACGAGTTGCTGCGACAGACCGTCGGCGCCCGTGTCTACGATGTAGCGCGCGAAACGGCTCTTGAAGCGGCGCCGCTGCTTTCCACGCGGTTGGGCCAGCACGTGCTGCTCAAGCGTGAAGACCAGCAACCCGTGTTCTCCTTCAAGCTGCGCGGCGCTTACAACCGCATGGCTTCGCTCGATGCCACGCAGCGCGCACGCGGCGTGATCGCGGCCTCCGCCGGCAATCACGCGCAAGGCGTGGCGCTGGCGGCGGCCCGCCTGGGCATTCGCGCGGTGATCGTCATGCCGGTAACGGCGCCGCAAGTGAAGGTGGATGCGGTACGCCGCTTCGGTGGCGCGCAGGTGGAGGTCGTGCTTGCCGGCGACTCATACAGCGACGCGCAAGCCGCGGCTGCGAAATTGCAGGCCGAGCAGGGCTACACCTTCGTGCACCCCTTCGATGATCCCGCCGTCATCGCTGGTCAGGCCACGGTGGGCATGGAAATCCTGCGCCAGCACGCAGGGCCATTGCATGCCGTGTTCGTACCGGTGGGTGGCGGCGGACTGCTGGCAGGCGTGGCCGGCTACATCAAGGCGTTGCGCCCCGAAGTAAAGGTGATCGGCGTGCAGACCTGCGATTCCGACGCAATGGTGCAATCGCTGGAACGTGGCGCGCCGGTGACGCTATCTGAAGTCGGCCTGTTCGCCGACGGCACGGCCGTGAAGCGCGTGGGCGACCTTACCTTCGAACTGTGCCAGCAGCACGTGGACGCCATGGTTCGGGTGGACACCGACGCGATCTGCGCGGCGATCCGCGACGTGTTCCACGACACGCGCAGCGTGCCGGAGCCTGCCGGCGCGCTCGCGCTGGCAGGCCTCAAGCAATATGTCGCCACCCACGGCGTGTCGGAACACCCGATGGTCGCCATCGTGTCCGGCGCCAATCTCAACTTCGATCGCCTGCGTTTCGTGGCCGAGCGCGCCGAAGTGGGCGAGCAGCGCGAAGCGGTGTTCGCGGTGACCATTCCCGAGGAGCGCGGCAGTTTCCGCCGCTTCTGCACGGCGCTGGACCAGCGCAACATCACCGAATTCAACTACCGCATCGGAAGTACCGCCGAGGCGCACATCTTCGTCGGCGTGCAAACCACGCATCGCGACGAACGCCACACGCTGATCGACGCGTTCCGCACACACGGCTTCGGCGTGCTCGATCTCACCGACGACGAGCTGGCCAAGCTGCACCTGCGCCACATGATCGGCGGAAGTTCGCCGCTGGCGCGCGACGAACTGCTGTATCGCTTCGAGTTTCCCGAACGGCCCGGCGCATTGACGCGCTTCCTCGGCCATATGCATCCGGACTGGAACATCAGCCTGTTCCATTACCGCAACCAGGGCGCGGACTATGGGCGCATTCTGGTCGGTATCCAGGTGCCGGAGGATGAGCGGGCGTTGTTCCAGGCGTTCCTGCAGACGCTGGGGTATCCGTTTCGCGACGAGAGTGCGAATCCGGCGTATCGGTTGTTGTTGAGGGAGTGAGGCGGGACTTCTCGCGCACAGGGTGCGCTCCTACAAGGGCGCGCGCTTTTCTGTGGGAGCGCACCCTGTGCGCGACAGTGCCCTCAGTCCTCGACAACGTCCAACTCAAACACATGGTTGTCATAGTCGCTGAAATACAGCGCCGTATCACCACGCGCCATCTGATAATCCAGCGCCTGCTCGTCCATGCGTCGCGCGCATGCCAGCTGCTCTTCCTTGCTCACCGCAAACGCGATGTGATCGCCGTTGCGTGAAGCGGGCCCTTGCCCGCGAATCAGCGCGAACTCCAGCCCCGCTACCTCCACGATCACTTCCGGATGCGAGTCGGCCGGATCTTCCTCACGCAAAATGCGCGCATCCTCGAACACACCCGTGAGCAGATGGGCCGTCCGCGTGGGGTGCGCGACGATCAGGGCGATATGGCTCAAGGCTTTGGGCATGGGGGTGGTCCGTTCCGGAGGACCGCAGTGTAGTCAGCTTTGTGACCGTGTTGCGACGGCGCGCGCCATGCAAACCGGCGCTGCATCACGCCACCCGGGCCGGCAGGGCACGCTACACTTCGGGGATGGCCCCGACTTCACGCAAGCGCCAGCGGCGCAACCTGCCGACCACCAGTACGCCCCGTGCGCGTCCTGGCGTGACGTCTCGCACGGCGCGCGGATCCGCGCAGCCGGCGGACAGCTCCAGCCGCGCCACGCGCGTACTCGACTGGCTGCTGCAGAAGCTGCCGGCGCCCTATCGCAGCAAGGCGCGCGACTACCTCGTGCTCACGCGCATGGATCGCCCGATCGGCGCGTTGCTGTTGTTGTGGCCGACCTGGTGGGCGCTGTGGCTGGCCGCGGCGGATTTCCCGCCGGTGAAGCTGCTGGTGATCTTCACGCTGGGCGTGTTTTCCATGCGCGCGGCCGGTTGCGCCATCAACGATTTTGCCGACCGCAAGCTGGACCCCCAGGTGGCGCGCACCGCCGGCCGGCCCATCGCCGCCGGGCGCGTGACGCCGCGCGAAGCGCTGATGGTGTTCGCCAGCCTGCTGGTGTTCTCCTTCATCCTGGTGCTATTCACCAACAAGCTCACCATCGAGCTTTCCTTTGCGGGCGCCGCGCTGGCCGCGCTGTACCCGTTCACCAAGCGCTACACGCACCTGCCGCAGGTGGTGCTGGGCGCGGCGTTCGGCTGGTCGATCCCGATGGCGTTCGCGGCGGTGTCCAACACCGTGCCGGCCGTGGGCTGGCTGCTGTTCATCGCCAACATCATCTGGTCGGTGGTGTACGACACGCAGTACGCGATGGTGGATCGCGACGACGACCTCAAGGCCGGCGCCAAGTCCACCGCCATCCTGTTCGGCGATGCGGACCTGCCGATCCTGGGCATCCTCATGGCCACCTTCCTGCTGGCCATGCTGTTCGTGGGCCAGCGCGCCGCACTGGGCTGGCCGTACTGGCTGGGCCTGCTGGTCGCCGCCGGCCTGTTCGGCTGGCAGATGTGGCGCATCCAGGGCCGTGAGCGCGATGCCTGCCTGTGGGCGTTCCGCAACAACAACTGGCTCGGCATGGCGCTGTGGATCGGCATCGTGCTGGCGCTGGCGGTGCGCTGACCGCCTCCACCGGCCATCTGTGGGAGCGCACCCTGCGCGCGACCGCGGCCCTTCGGAATGCCTCTCCCTAGGTTTGTCGCGCACAGGGTGCGCTCCCACAAAAAAAGATGAGTCCTCACCCCTGTCGATTTCGACGGGTGTCGTTCGTCGTCTGGATAAGAGCCGCCTTACGCGGCCCGGCCAACCAACCAGGAGCGACGACAATGCGATTCATAGCCATGGTGCGCGCCACGCGCGCGTCCGAAGCCGGCGAGATGCCGAGCGAAAAGCTGCTGACCGAGATGGGCAACTTCAACGAAGAGCTGGTACGAGCCGGCGTGATGCTGGCCGGCGAGGGCCTTCACCCGAGCAGGAACGGCGCGCGCATCCGTTACGAGGGTGACAAGCGCACGGTCATCGACGGCCCGTTCACCGAAACCAAGGAACTCATCGCCGGCTTCTGGCTGCTGGAATGCGCCTCGCTGGAAGAGGCCGTGGAATGGCTCAAGCGTGCGCCGAATCCGTTCGAGGACGGTGCATCGGAAGTGGAGATACGCCGGGTATTCGAAGCCGAGGATTTCGGCGAAGAGTTCACGCCGGAGCTGCGGGAGCAGGAAGCGCGCCAGCGTGCGCAGATGGCCGAGAAGTACTGACTACAGGGAGATCCTCATGCAAGTGCAACCCTATCTGTTCTTCGACGGCCGCTGCGAGGAAGCCCTCGCCTTCTACGGCAAGGCCGTGGGCGGGCAGGTGCAGCAGCTGATCCGCTTCAAGGAAAGCCCGCAACCCACGGAAGGCTGCGGGCCGAATGAGCCCAACGGGGAAAAGATCATGCACGCGTCGATGAAGATCGGCGAATCGCTGGTCAACTTTTCCGATGGCGAATGCCGCGGCCAACCGGACTTCCGCGGCTTCTCGCTCGTACTCAACGTGAAGGACGACGACGAGGCCAGGCGAGCCTTCGATGCGCTGCTGCACGGCGGTGGCGAGGCGACCATGCCGCTCTCGGCGACCTTCTTCGCCTCCAGCTTCGGCATGCTGCGCGACGGCTTCGGCGTGAACTGGATGGTGATGTCGCCGCCGAGGTAACCATTCGCAACCGCAGGGTTGCGTCGCGGGGAGCGCGGTGTTGTGATCGGCGACCATGACGGCCACCGACATCCACCGCACCATCGACGCGCTGTGGCGCATGGAATCGCCCCGGCTGATCGCCGGCCTGGCCCGCATCGTGCGCGACGTGGGCCTCGCCGAGGAGCTGGCGCAGGACGCCCTGGTGACGGCGCTCGAGCAATGGCCGACCATCGGTGTGCCGCGCAATCCCGGTGCCTGGCTGATGACCACGGCCAAGCATCGTGCGATCGACCAGATGCGCCGCCACGCGCTGCATCGTCGCAAGGAAGACGAACTCACCCGCGAAATCGAGGACCAGCTCGAACAGACCGTGGGGGACCCGGACGCCATGCTGGATGATCCGATCGGTGACGACCTGCTGGGCCTGGTGTTCACGGCATGCCATCCCGTGCTGTCCACCGAGGCGCGCGTGGCGCTGACGCTGCGCCTGCTCGGCGGGTTGACCACGCCCGAGATCGCGCGCGCCTTCATGGTGCCCGAACCCACCGTCGCCCAACGCATCGTGCGCGCCAAACGCACGCTCAGCGAAGCGAACGTACCGTTCGAAGTGCCGCGCGGCGAAGCCTTGTCCGTGCGGCTCGCGTCGGTGCTCGAAGTGGTCTACCTGATCTTCAACGAGGGCTATACGGCCACGGCGGGCGATGCGTGGATGCGCCCTGACCTTTGTGCCGAAGCGCTTCGCCTGGGCCGCGTGCTGGCCGGGCTCGCGCCCGCGGAGCCGGAAGTGCATGGACTCGTCGCGCTCATGGAAATCCAGGCGTCGCGCACCGCCGCGCGCATGGGGCCCGATGGCGAGCCCATCCTGCTCAGCGAGCAGAACCGCGGCCGCTGGGACCCGTTGTTGATCCGTCGTGGGCTCACTGCGCTGCAACGCGCGGAGTCGCTGGGTGGCGCAAATGGACCGTACGCGCTGCAGGCGGCCATCGCTGCCTGCCATGCGCGGGCGCGAACGGTGCAGGACACCGACTGGGCACGCATCGCCTCGCTCTACGACACATTGGCGCAACGCATGCCTTCCCCGGTGGTGTCGCTCAATCGCGCGGTGGCACACGCGATGGCGTTTGGTCCTGCCGCCGGCCTCGCACTGGTCGACGCGCTGCGCGATGAGCCCTTGCTCCGCCACTACCATCTGCTTCCCAGTGCGCGCGGCGATCTGCTCGGAAAGCTGGGCCGCCATGGCGAAGCCAGCGAAGAATTCGAGCGCGCCGCCTCGCTTACACGCAATACACGCGAACGCGATCTGCTGCTGCAGCGTGCCGCCGCAAGCCGGCAGGCGTCCGAACGCTAGGACACAGGCGCTTCGTGCCTGGTGGAACGACGATACGCGGCGGGACTCATGCCCTTGTGCCGCTCGAACGCGCGGATGAATGCCGACTCCGACTGGAACCCCACGGCTTCACCAATGACGGCGACGCTCTCGCCGCCGCGCTCCAGCCGCACGGCGGCGGTGTCCATGCGCAACCGGGCCAGCAGTTGCGCCGGTGGCGTACCGCAGCTGCGCTCGAACAATCGCAGGAAGCTCGCGCGCGACATGTGGCAGGTCGCCGCCAGCTCGTCGATGGCCAAAGGCTCGTGCTGTCGTGACAGCATGGCAATGGCTGCAGGACGCAAGCGCGGCTCGCGCAACAAGCCCAACACGCCTTGCGGGGCCTCGGCTTGTAGCCACCAACGGCGAACGGCGAGCACGAACAACAACGACGATAATTGCCCCACCACATTGCGCGCACCCGGCGCGCTGGCCTGCACTTCGCTGCGCATCAACGACACCAGCGGTGCCAGGGCCGCCATCGGCAACCCGGCCTCGCCAGGCAGATGCAGGCACGGCGGCAGCGCCGACAACAAGGTCGTCGCCGTAGCGCCGAAATCGATGCGGCCGCAGAGCATATCCAGGTCGGGCGTTGCGCTGCCGTCGGTGCGCAGCTCAAGCACCCCGTCCTCGATCATCGAACGCGGCGGGGGTGCTTGCCCCTTATCGTCGTGCGAAGACAGCAGATGCCTGTCGCCAGCGGGCAACACCACGATGTCACCCGCCATCAGCGCGATCGCGGGTGCATGTTCCATCTTAATGTGCACCCGGCCCTGCAGGACCACATGGAAGCGCACCGAGCCAGCTTCTTCCGCTCGGTGCGGAAAAGCCCAGTGGCCCGACCATTGGCATCGCACGTCGAGGTTGCCGCGTGCCGGATAGGCGTCCAGCAATTCGCTGAGCGTGTCCATGGTCGTCGCTTCGGTGGAAAACCGCAGCTTAGCCCAAGGCTGCTCGTTACGACGCCGCCGCCATCAGGTGCGCCATGACGCCGTGCATCACATCAGCCAGTTCGGATGCCAGCGCCTTCATGCGAGGGTGACGTTCGAACTGCGACGCGACGTCCACATGTCGCACCATCACGCTGCCATCGGGCAGCTCCAGCACTGCCACCTTCAGCGGGATCTCGATCAGCGCCGCCGGATTCGCTTCCAGCAGGCGCGCCGCGTACCGCGGGTGAAAAAACAACACCTGTCGCGCCTTGCCGATGCTATGTCCGCCGCGTGCCAGCAGCATCTGCGGGTCGATCTCGTGGATCACCCAGAGATCCTGCCGCTCGAACGCCTGCTTGAGACGCAGCAACGTGGCATCGAAGCCCACAGGTGACATCACCACCGCCTCGCCGGGCGGTGGCGACATCTTGCCGTACGACACGCTCTTCAACGAGTCGCTGGCCGTGTTCATGCCGTGACCGCTTCGTGCGCCTTCACCGCATCCAGCACGCGCGCCGAGTAGACCATCGCGGCACCGGCATTGAGTGCAACCGCCACGCCGAGTGCTTCGGCAATCTCCTCGCGGCTCGCGCCCTGCTTCAGGGCCTCTGCGCTGTGCACGGTGATACAGCCGTCGCAACGCGTGGTCACCGACACCGCCAGGGCGATCAGCTCTCGCGTCTTGGCATCGAGCACATCGGTCTTCTTGCCGGCGTTGGAAAGCGTCTGGTAGCCGGCGAGCGTGTCGGGGCTCAGCTTGCCGAGCTCGCCTATGCGACCTACGAGCTCTTTGCGGTATTCAGTCCAGTTCAACATGGCATATGTCCTCAAGGGGTGGATGGTCCGGTGGCTACCGGAAGCTGGCGCACAGGTTGCGCCGGCACCCGTCCTGGCTGAATGCCCGGGCGGCTCGTTCTATTGCCCGTTCGTCTCAGATGATGCCGGCGGCTACGCCTGTACAAGCCGATCGGCGCGATAAGCCGCGAGATCCGCATGCATGCCGTACATGTGCTTCACGAACGCATTGCGCTCATGCCACATCACTTCCATGTCCCACAGGCAGAACGAATAGCGGCTCAGGTCTTCGACCCAGCCCTCGGGTTGCGTCACCGCGACAGCCACGAACATCTCGTTGTCATTACCCCACCAACCCAAGGTGAGATAGCGTGCGCTGGCGCCGTCGTGGCAGATGGCGAACGCGGGCGTGTCGCGCCACGGGTGGGCGGCGCGCGCCGCCTTCATGGACTGCAACCGCGCGAGATAGGGCAACGGATCCACCGGCTCGCCGGTGGCCGAAATTGTGTAGATTTTCACCCCGTCGGCATCGACATGGGCGGGCAGCGCTTCGATACGACGTTCGGAAAACATGGCGTTGTCCTCTCTTCACAGGCATCCTGACCACTGCACCACGCAGGGCGGGTCGCCCCAATCATGCGCGTTTGGCCTTCCATGCGGCCACCTGCACCTGCTGCCGCACTGCTCCATCGCTCTGAAGTTTCCCTGCCGCTCATCCTGAAGGAAGCAAGGTATGGATCGTTCGCAGCACGCCATGGCTACCTCGGCAACCTCGTTGCCGGCATTCGACCACGCTTTTTCAACACCCCGCGCCTCGCAGGTCGGGTTGGCCGCCAGCATGATCGGTCTGGGCATATTGGGGTTGATCTACGGTGACGTCGCGCTGGTCTGGCAACACCTGCCGATCGAGCACCCTCCCGGCGAGAAGCTGATTGCCTATGCGTTCGCCTTGATCGAGCTCGCCGGCGGCATCGGCCTGCTGATCAAGCCGCTGGCAAAAACTGCCTCGACGCTGCTGTTTGTCTTCCTGCTGGTATGGGCGGTGCTGCTCAAGCTGCCCGCCGTGGTGGTCGTGCCACTGATGGAAGCGACCTGGCTGGGCTTGGGCGAAATCACCGTGATCCTGGCGGGCATGTGGGTGCTGTTCGCGCGCTATGTCGGCGATCACGGCAGCGGCTGGCAGCGATGGCTCGGCGGCCAGCGAGGCACTCGCGCTGCGCGCGTGCTGTTCGCGGTATCGCTGCCCATGATCGGACTCTCGCATTTCTTCTACAGCGAACAGACCGTTGCGCTGGTACCCGCGTGGCTGCCCTATCCGCTGGGTTGGGCCTACCTCACTGGCGCGTGCAGCGTTCTCACCTGCGCGGCTGTGCTGTCTGGCGTGCTGCCCAGGCTGGCGTCACTGCTGGAAGCGGCGATGCTGTGGATCATCACGCTGCTTGTATGGGCGCCTACGATCCTGAGTCATCCCAGCGATCGCACCGCGTGGACGGCGTTCACGATCTCAGCAGCGATCGCCTGCGGCGCCTGGGTGGTGGCCGACTCATATCGCGTGCCGTCAGCCGATGCCTGACAGCGTCTCTCGGGATTCGTCATTCGCGTCTGGGTGAACGGTGCCGCGCCATGATGCAGCGGAGCGGACAAGCCCGCCCAACGACTATGCAGGTGGCGCACATGAACACGATCAGGGGCCGCGCCTGGGCTTGTCAGTCGTCGTTCTCAAGGCAATAGCCGTTGCGATGGCATGCGTTCCCATCACAACGGCTCTGCGTGGTTACCGCCAGATGCCACCACCGGATGTGTGGCGCCTGGCGTCCCTGGAGGTTCCGTCCAGGGAAATGATTACTTCACGCCTTCGATGAACCAGTAGGTGCGCTTGCGCTTGCCCAGCTGGGGCGGCGAGATCTTCTGGGCGCCAAGCACCGAGGTGTTGTTGCCGCCGCTGGGCGAGGTCTGGTTGCCGCCACCGATCAGTACTGGCGTGATCACTGTCGAGCTGCCCGAACCGATCGAGATCAGGCCAAACACGGGCGACGGCGGGAAGCCACCGCCGGAGAACACCACGAAACCATCGGAGTTCTGGCCGACGCCGGTGAGGAAGTTGATGGCGTAGCCGCGGGCAATACCGAGGTTCGGGTAGCACTTGGTCGAATCGGCGCCGATCACATCGGGCGTATTGGTACCAAAGTAGGTGTATCCGGCGACGGTCAACGGCGCGTTCACTGCTTTTTCGCCAGCGTGGTTCAGCGTGACGTAGAAGCCCGAGGTCGTGCTGGTGATCGAGTACGGTGTCACCGTACCCGCGGATGCCCCCGTTTCGTCGGTAAGGCTGGCTTCGGTGATGGGCGTCCAGTTGTTCGCCACGGTGGTGCCGGTGTTGGTGTCCCTGAGCATGTAGAAACGGTTCACCACGTTGTAGGCCGTGCCTGCGGTGGTCGAGGACGAATACAGCGGGTGCTCGCGGTCGCCGCTCGCGGCCGTTACTGCATCGAACGTACTGGTCGGCGTCACATCGGGCGGATAGAAGAACTTGCGCCCGTTGTTGCCTGTCCCGCCCAGGCTGGCGATCTGGGTGACCGCCCAGCCCGACGGTGCGGTGGCACCATTGGGCTCCAGGTCGACACGCCAGATGTTGCCGCCCACGTCTGCCGCATACAGGCGATCGATATAGCCGTCCGAATTGCGGTCGAGCAGGGTGATATCGGCCGGGATGGAGCGCGTCAGGCCGGCCACGGCCTTGCAGGTGGTCGACCCCGTCGGGCATGTGGGCGAAGCCGTCCACACGACGCTGCCGCTGAGCGCATCCAGCACCACGATCGCACGGCCCTGCGTATCGGCGGCGGGCGCGGGATCGCTGTCCTCGGCGGGGTCATAGCCGCCGCCCATGATGATCACGGGATTGGTGTATCCCTTGACCAGCGCCACCTTGGGCTGCGACCAGGTCTGGCCGAGCTCCGGAATGTCCGTGTTGGTGATCTTCCAGACGAACTTGGGCTTGGTCGGATCCGTCACGTCAAAGGCGTAGACGAAGCGGCCGCCACGACGCGCGGAGAGGAAGATATAAACCTTGGGGCTATTGGCGACACGCAGGTCCTGATAGACCGTCGCCGTACCGTCGAAGAAGTAGTCCTTGGGCGTAGCCGTGGGATCGGTGGAGCCATAGAGCTTGATCTTCGGATTGTTGTTGTACAGGCGCTGGAACTTGCCGAAGAACTCCGGTGCCACGAAAGACCACAGCTCGCCGCCGGGCCGCACGCCGCCAATGCCCTGCGGTGCCGTTGCATCGGACGAAGGCTTGTTGCCGTTGATGGCGTGGAACATGCCGTCGTTCGAACCGTAATACACGACCACGCCGGTGGTGCCGCCGTAATTGACGACCGCCGGACGCGAGTGCAGCACATCGCCATGGATCGACGGACGGACGGTCACCAGACCACCCGGTCCCGGCTCGGTCTCGTTGCCTGCGTTGTCGGTGCCGCGCACCCAATTGATCAGGTTGGTGGCCGTGGGCGTCGTGGTAGTGCTGCCAAGCGCGGTGCCGCTCAACGACGTG
>Ga0209258_100818_pt1 | contig 17723 bp, 13 predicted proteins | sample Araplaol_mTSA_r2_FD_184281 | JGI IMG/M metagenome (GOLD analysis project Ga0209258, IMG submission 184281) | Arabidopsis root microbial communities from North Carolina, USA - plate scrape CL_Col_mTSA_r2 (SPAdes) (version 2) | ecosystem: Host-associated > Plants > Roots > Endosphere | place: USA...
CAGTTGCGCGGCGAAAAACCAGCCAATGCCAAGTGTGACCAGTGGTTGCCGATGACGTAGCCATACCGCAAGCACAATGAGCGCAACCAGAAAAGCGATCGCGGCCAACGTCGTCCATGGCGTCAGCAGTCCGGTCGAAACCACGACGTCATCGTGGTACAGGCTCAACACCATGGGGTTGGGTAGCAGTGTCCAGTGCAGATAGTCCACCAGTACGCGTGGCTCGGTGAGGAGGCGCTGGGCAAGGTTGAAATCGCGGCCTACCCATGTGCTGGGACGCAGGGCTGCACGCAACAACCACGCAAAGCCCAGGATCGCGGGGACAAACAGAGTGACGACAAAACTCCACCAAAGGCGAGGATCCTGCACTTTCCCTGGCTGCTGTGCTGAGGGCACGCGTGCAAAGCGCAGCAGGATCCATTCGGTAAGAAACGCGAAAACAGGTAGCAGTACGGCGCTTTCTTTCGCCGTCAACCCCAAGACCGTGCCCAGCACCATGCCGCTGACGGCCAAGGCGAACCCTTGCCTGTCACGACGCGAGACTTGTGCCGTCAACATCATCCAGCGGCCGTGCAAGTACGCCCACAAACCGGCCAGCATGAATACCTGGCATAGGCTCTCCATGCGTTGCACCACGTACAACACCGCCATCAGGTTGATGGGCAGCAGCATCCACGATGCAGTCACGAACAGCGCAAGGCGTGACGCGGCAGCTGGGTCGATGTTCTTTGGCGTGTGCAGCGCCAGCAGGCGTAGCAACGCGCGCAACATGCCGAACAGCAGTGCACCGTTGAGCAGATGGATGATAATGTTGGTCAGCTTGAACGACCACGGGGCACTACCACCCAAGTACCAGTTCAAGGAGAACGTGAGCGATGCCAGTGGCCGATGCAGGAAGCTCGAGGGTGAAGACAGCAGTGAATTTACCCACGCTCCCAGCGTCGAATGCCCGGGTGCGATATGGATGTCCGGGTTGTCCACGATGTTCGGATAGTCGTCGAACACCCAGCCGCCGGTAAGGCCTGGCCAGTAAATGGCCGCCGTCGCGATGATCGCCATTGCTAGCAGTAGCCAAGGTAGACGCTGGCGTGTGGTATCACTGAAGTGCATGCGGACATTCCAAGTGCAAAGCCGGCTTGTAGCGGTGAATCGTTTCATTGCGCCGAAGAGTCGGGCGGGTAGCGCAAGCACATGGATGGTGTCGATCAGATATGTGCTGACTTGCCACGGCTACCCGAGTCTTGCGTCGTGTTGCCTGATGCTGGCGTTGCATCAACGAGCCATGGGTTGATAGGTAGTGCTCCGATGGGTTGTCCATCCTTTGAGCGCATCATCATCACAAGGTCGCCATTGCGCGCCTGAATCGGCAACCACAGGACTTGTGCCTCGTCCGTGTGGTGACGTTTGAGCCAATTGTCGATTTCGCCATGCTTGTCTGGATAGAGCTTGATCAGGGCATTAACGGGTTGTGCCCGTTGCAGCAATGTTGACGCGACGTCTGGGTAAGGTACGTAGTACTTGGGCAGTTCCTCCACGTCTTTGCCAGTCGAAAGCGTGCTGAACAACAGTGCGTTGCGTTCCTTCGAATCGGTAGGCAGCTTGGTGCCCACCAGTACTGGCCCCGTCCACGATAGTTGCTGCCACTCCGGTCGGCTGGCCTGCGCCAGGTCCTGCGTTATGAGCTGGTTGGCGTCAACGAGCACGAAACGGTCGATAGCGGCCACCAGAAATACGGGGCGCGTGCTCACAATCGTATGAGAGCCATACACAAGTGCCATGGCCTGCACGATACCGATCACAGCAAGGTCAAATTTCAAGCCAGGCTTGCCGCTCTTGAATACGATAAGGGTGATCAGAGGTCCCAGCGTTACATCCACGAACACCACTAGTGTCAACAATTCGTCGGCGCCACCGGCATGGAAATACGGTGGTGGATACCAAACAAAAAGCAGCAGAGCCGATACGATCGCGGCAATCGTGGCGCTGACATAGAGATGGATGAATGCGGCTTTCCAGCGTGACATGCGGCCATTCTATATGGGGTAACGCGGTCCCTTGAAGCCTGCGCTTTGGGCACTGTATGGGAGGGTCGCATCAGCGTTTCGGAACCTTGCCGGGGCATGGGCTGACTCTCATGATCCTGCGCTACGCCCATTAAACAAAAAGCCTCGCACATGGCGAGGCTTCCGTAACGCAGGGCGTGTCAGGAACTGAAAATCAAGGTCAACGGCACTCGGCAGGGGCGTACTTGGCTGGCAGGGTGCCAAGAGTGGAGGTGAGCTTGTGAGCTTGCGCGGTGATGTTGGAGGTCGAAGCGCAGGCCCAGTCGATCGTTCCCGACATACCGGCCACCAGCGCTGCCCCGCCGATGTTGGGAGTCAGGTTCAACGTCGTGCCTCGTACAGTAGTCGGCAGGCTGGTGTCCTGACTGGTGGTGATGGTGATCATGCCGGTGGTCGCGTCGACGAGAAGATTTGCAACGTACTTGGACGCACTCGTGCCTGTGCCTGGAAATTGCGCATGGGCGGAGACGAGGCCGTTCAAGTCATTCGTCTGAAAGCCCTCGGCCACGGCCGTCTTGGCCGGCTCGGCGATGACGACGCCTTCGCTGATCTTGGCGCGGACGGCATAATCCTGATAAGCAGGGATGGCGATAGCCGCAAGGATGGCGATGATCGCCACGACGATCATCAACTCGATCAGGGTGAAGCCTTTTTGAATGGTCTTCATGGAAGTTCTCATTGCCTCGTTAGCGAACCTTTGATGCCCCCTGGTGCCTGCCCCCATCGCGCGGGGTTGACACCCTTCAATCATGGTCAAGAACAACCAAGAAGCTGACCTGTCTTAAGCACTTTATGTGCCATGGATGCCTTGCAAAAAGGGTGTGGCAGGATTGCCGCTTGCAATGTGTTATCCGTCACGAAAAGAGGCGCCGACTTGCACATAAAGACTCAACCCTATTACCCGGCCAACCCATTGAGTTGCCGAGGGTCCTGAACCCCGCGCCCGGGGTGTTGGATGGCGGACTGCTTGGGTGACTTGGAGGATTGCAGCAACGCTGATTTGGTGCGCATGGTTTCGCACCATTTACCCCAAAAAGAAACCCCGCACGTGGCGGGGTTTCAGAAGTCAGCGCGTGTTGAAACTAAAAAATCAGATTCAACGGCACTCTGCGGGAGCGTACTTGGACGGCATAGTGCCCGCGGCACCAACCGTCAGCTTGTGGGCTGTTGCGGTGGCATGGGTATCCGAAGCGCAGGCCCAATCGATCGTGCCGGTGGCGCCGGCTGCCAGCGCTGCGCCACCGATGTTTGGGGTCAGCGTCAACGTGGTGCCTCGTACCGCAGTCGGCAGGCTGGTGTCCTGGCTGGTGGTGACAGTGATCATGCCGGTGGTCGCGCTGACCAAAACGTTCGAGACATACTTGGACGCAGAGGTGCCAGTACCGGGGAATTGCGAGTTGGCAGCGGCGACACCAGCGATGTCGTTCGACTGGAAGCCTTCGGCCACGGCAACCTTGGCCGGCTCGGCGGCGACGACGCCTTCCGTGATCTTTGCGCGCACGGCGTAATCCTGATACGCCGGGATGGCGATAGCCGCCAGGATCGCGATGATCGCCACGACGATCATCAGCTCGATCAGGGTAAAGCCCTTCTGTACGTTCTTCATGATGGTTCCTCTGTTTGATTAGCTAACCGGTGATGCCCCCTGAGCCCCGGCCCCGATTTCCCCCTAGGCGGGATCGGTTCCCCTTACAGCGGTCTGGAACGACCAGGAAGCTCTTGGCCTGTACAGCACATTACGTGCCGTACATATCGTAGGCGATTACCCACATCCATGTAGGCGCCCTGTAGGCACTTGGATTGTGCACACTGTCACGGGATCGGGCAATTGGCCGACAACACCATGCTATCAAACGTTTTTTGCCGTGTTAGAGCGTGCGTCGTTGATTGTCACAAAGTGACGTTGATCGTCATGGCGGGGTGTGGCACAAGTCACGAAACGCCCTTGGTGGGCACTTATTGATCTCTGGAAGGGGTGTAGCGATTCGCCCGTGGCGTAGCGGCGGGCGGCGGGCGAGCTCACAAGAGGGGGCTGTCCCCTTTGGCACTGCAGTGCCCACTCGTCCCGCAATGGGCATTCCGGTGTGGCGACTACGAAAGATGGCTATGTGCGGCGTGAAAAATGTGCCTTCGTCTGAAGGCCATCATCAGGTCGGTAGTCCGCGGACGAAAAGAAGTTCGGGCGCGGAAGAGCTGATGGAAAGGGCTACTTCCTCAGTCTCGCCCGAACGGTTGGCCGGAGGGGGAGCGGCATGTCGTAGTGCGAAGCTAAAGCGGGACGGATCGTTATCAACCTGCGGCCACCGCTAGACGCAGCTGCCACGGTTCCGCCCTTGCACTGCAAAGCGCTGGCTCTTACCGTCAGGGCCTTCGTAGCACCCAGGGAACCCCTCGATGAAACCCTTGTTTGTCGCGCTCGCGCTCTCGCTTGCCGTCACCTCAGCCGTCGCGGCTGAGGTCGAAAACCACGGCCCGCATCCGTTCAATATCCGCGACCTCGTGATGATGGATCGCGTGGGCGACCCGCAACTGTCGCCGGATGGGCGGTACGCGCTCTATACCGTACGTGCTACCGACTACGCGGCGAACAAGGGCGTGACGTCGATCTATCTGCTGGACCTCGGCAAGGGCGGCACGCCGGTGAAGCTGGTGGAGAAGGCTTCGTCGCCGCGCTGGGCGCCGGATGGCCAGGCGTTTTATTACGTTGCGGCGAAGGACGGGGTGGCGCAGGTTTGGCGCCGGTCGACCACGGCTTCGGCGGAAGCAGTGCAGGTGACGCATGCGCCGATCGATGTGGACGGTTACAAGCTCTCGCCGGATGGCAAGAAGGCACTGCTGACGTTTGGCGTGTTCACGGACTGTGCTGATCTGGCCTGTACCAAGGAGCGCCTGGACGGTCGCGCCGCGGACAAGGCATCGGGCACCGTCTATGACAAGCTGTTCGTACGCCATTGGGACACGTGGTCGGATGGCCGCCGTGCGCAGCTGTTCATCGCCGATGTCGATAACGCTAGCGAGCAGCCCGTGCTGCTTACCCGTGGCATCGATGGCGACGTGCCGAGCAAGCCTTTTGGCGGCGACGAAGAATTCAGCTTCTCGCCCGACGGCAAGACGGTGTACTTCAGCGCTCGCATCGCCGGCAAGACCGAACCGTGGTCGACCAACTTCGACGTCTATAGCGTGCCTGCCGATGGCTCGGCGGCGCCGAGCAACCTCACCGCCGCCAACCAGGCCTGGGATGCATTTCCGCTGCCTTCGCCGGACGGCAAGACGCTTTACTACCTGGCGATGAAGACGCCGGTGTCGGAAGCAGACCGCTTTGGCATCATGGCGCTGGATCTGGCGACCGGTCAGAAGCACGAAGTGGCCCCCAACTGGGATCGCTCCGCCGGCGGACTGCAGATTTCTGCCGATGGCAAGACGCTTTACGCCACTACGGATGATCAGGGCCAGCACCCGCTGTTTGCCATCGATGCCGAAACCGGCAAGGTCACGACGCTGGTGACTGCCGGCGATGTCGGCGCGTACTCGGTCGGCAAGTCGAGGCTGCTGGTGCAGCGTGACGACCTCAAGCGTTCGGCCGACCTGTATGTGGCCGACCTGAAGGGCAAGGGCCTCAAGCAGGTGACGCACTACAACGCCGCGCGCCTGAAGAACGCGCAGATGGGTGAGCCGGAGTTCTTCACCTTCAAGGGTTGGAATAACGAAACGGTGCAGGGCTACGTGGTGAAGCCCGCCAACTACAAGTCGGGCAAGAAATACCCAGTGGCCTTCATCATCCATGGTGGTCCGCAGGGCGCGATGAGCAACGGCTGGAGCTACCGCTGGAATCCGCAAACCTATGCGGGCCAGGGGTTTGCCGTTGTCACCATCAACTTCCACGGTTCCACCGGCTATGGCCAGGCATTCACCGATTCGATCTCCGGTGACTGGGGTGGCAAGCCGCTGGAAGACCTGAAAGCGGGCTGGAGCGCGGCGCTATCCAAGTACAGCTTCCTCGATGGTGATCGCGCGTGCGCGCTGGGCGCCAGCTATGGCGGCTACATGACTTATTGGATCGCCGGTGTGTGGAACCAGCCGTGGAAGTGCCTGGTAGACCACGATGGTGTGTTCGACGCACGCGCCATGTATTACGACACCGAAGAGCTCTGGTTCGAAGAGCGCGAGAACGGTGGTACGCAATACGAACATCCGGAGAACTACGAAAAGTTCAACCCAATCAATCACGTCAAGGATTGGCGCGTGCCGATGCTGGTGATCCATTCGGCCAAGGATTTCCGCATCCCGGATACGCAGGGCCTCGGCGCCTTCACGGCGCTGCAGCGTCGCGGCATTCCGAGCAAGCTGCTGCACTTCCCCGATGAGAACCATTGGGTGCTCAAACCGCAGAACAGCGTGCAGTGGCACGAGACGGTCAATGCGTGGTTGAAGCAGTGGACGTCGGCGGAGAACGCCAAGGACGCCGCGAAGTAAACGTGGGGAGTAAGTAAGAGAAAGGCGGCCACAGGGCCGCCTTTCTCTTTTTCAGCAGCCTGATTTGCCTTAGTGGCGGCAATTCGATGGCACGTACTTGAAGTGCGTGGCTTCGGCGCTGACATCGCAGCCCCAAACAATGGGTTGGCCCGCCAACATAGGACCCGTGGGCCGACCAGTAGTAGAACTGATCGTGCCACTGCCGGGGGTCAGGTGAAGAACGATGCCAGGAACGCCAACCGCGGAGTTGTATGTGACGGTGATTTGGCCATCGTTCGCCGCAGGTGTTGTGGCGACCGCCGCAACAGCAATGCTTTCAACCATGTTGGTCGGCGTGAATTCATAGCCATAGCTGTTTACGGCTGTGTCTCCGGTGCCAGTGTACGCAACGATGGCCTGGCCGATATTGGACGCGACGGTTTCGGACACTGCGAGCTTCGCGGCGTCAGCCAGCACGATGCCTTCTGAAACCTTCGCGCGGATCGTGTAGTTCTGATACTGCGGAATGGCGATAGCCGCGAGGATCGCGATGATCGCTACCACGATCATTAGTTCGATCAGGGTAAAGCCTTTTTGTACAGTCTTCATGGGGAGTCCTCAGCAAATTGGCGAAACATCGGTGATGTGGCTGAGCCCCAGTTCGGATTCCCTTGTGGGTATCGGTTCTCTTGGATGATCGGAACGGCCGGGATGCTCGGGCGTACTCAAGGCACGCCGTGTGCCACCCATTTCGTCGATAGTTGTCTGTGGTGCCGACCGAATGCGATCACTACGCACGGCGATGGAAATCGGGCGTAAGGCTTGGCTGATGGACTTGTGCGAACGTCTGAGTGCTTATGTCAGCGACTTGAGCAAGCACTGACGGAGGCCGACAACGAGTGCCGCAGCACGATCGTCGGGAGCCGGCATCAAGGCTCTCCCTGCAATAAGGCGCTTCCAACATCCGGCTGCTTGCGGGTTTCGCCACGAGATTAAGTGGCCTGGATTATCGGTGTCCGCTTATTGCAGTCAGTTTCGGAGTTGTGCCCCGAGCGAACTCGGCAGAGCGAAGTTGTCGTCTTTCACTCTGTCTAGCGATTTACTTGGCGCGCTAAACCCGAAAGATCACTTCGATGGCGCAGTACCACCCTGCGGGTCGACGTTCATCTCTTTCGAGGGCGCGATCGGGCGACGTTGTTGGCTCAACTTCCACGGTCCGATGGAGCCGTTGAGGATGCGAAGAAGCGAGGGTTAGGCGGTAAGAGACCTGGTCGTAAGTGGCTCGCGATTACAGCCACTTCGCCCGCTTGAGAAAGTAGTAGATGCTTCCCACTAATGTCGCCACGAGCCCGATGATCACGGGATAAGCCCACGGCTTGTTGAGTTCGGGCATATGCGCGAAGTTCATGCCGTACCAGCTGGTGATCAGCGTGGGTGCGGCCAGCATGGCGGCGTAGCCGGCCAGGCGCTTCATGACTTCGTTCTGTCCGAACGTCACCAGCGAAAGGTTGACGTTGATGGCGGCGGCGAGCATCTCACGCATCGCGCTGATCGATTCGTTGACTCGGAACACGTGGTCGTACACGTCGCGGAAGTAGGCGCGAAGTTCATCGGGTATCAATTGCGGGTGCAGCCGCACGAGTTGGCTGATGATGTCCTGCAGCGGTGCAGCGGCCAGGCGCAGCGTCATTAAATCGCGCTGCATGTCGTAAAGACGCCGGATGGTGCTGCGATTGAAGGTGTCAGCGAAGATGTCCTTTTCCAGCTCCTGCAACTCTTCCCTAAAGTCGCGAACGATAGGGAGCAGGTTGTCGACGATGAAGTCGAGCACGCCGTAAAGGCCGTAGCTGGGGCCGTGAGCGAGCAGTTCCGGCGTGTGTTCGCAATTGCGTCGCGCGGGTGCGTATGACAGCGATGCACCATGGCGCACGGTGACCAGATACCGCGCGCCCAGGAAGATGTGCGTTTCGCCGAAAGCGATATGGCCGCTTATCAGTTGCGCGGTCTGCACCACAATGAACAGCGAGTCACCGTAGGTTTCGATCTTGGTGCGCTGATGGGCGTGCTGTGCATCCTCGATTGCCAGATCGTGCAAATCGAACTCTTCCTGGATCTTATCCAGGAGTGCCGCATCCGGCTCATGCAGGCCTACCCACACGAAGGTATCGGGTTGCTTGAGTACTTCGCTGATGTCGTCAAGGCTTACGTCGCCGATGCGTCGGCCATCGGAGTGATAGGCGACGCAGTTGACGACCATGCCCGTGGACGGGGTGGCGGCTGGTACAGGCTGTTTGGCTATCGACATGGGCGAATGATGCGCTGCCGTCCAAGACACGGCAACGACAACACATTCAGCGTGTACGGGCGCTCAACAATGCACCTCGGCGCAGGCACCAAGCCAGCGCCAGCCAGCATGGCATGGCGAACAGCAGCCAGGGCTGGTTCTGCTGGACCACGCCCGGCAGCAAATGCAGCAGCCAGGCGACCAGCACCGCGACCAGTTGAAGCACGATCAGTGCGTTGGCTACGCCTGAGCTCACGCTGCCGCGACGGGACCGCCACACCGCTGCCACCAGCGGGAATGCCAGTGGATTGAATACCAGCAGGTTCGCGTTGGCCCAGGCCGAGTGGTGGGTGGTCAGCGTCCACAGGATGAGCAAGGCGATGCCGACCAATCCGGCCAATGACAGGTACAACGTGCCGAGGAGCGCGTAAGCGGTCGGTGCAAACCGGCGGGCGGCGACCAGTGCTGCAGCGAAGGCGAGGCCGGCCAGCGCCAATGGCAACCGCAGGCCCGGTGCTTCGGAGGGCGGAGGCGAGAGACGGTTCGGGGAGAGTAGCTGTTCGTCCTGCACCAGTGCCTGTTTGACGTCGTCGGCATTCGTCACGGACACGTTGCGAATGTCTTCCTGCAGCACCATCGGCAGGAAGCTTTCCTGCCAGGCGCTGAGAGGCTGGTCAGCGTACGGTCCAAGGCCAAGATCGAGGATCAGCATCAGCCATGCCTGCTGGCTCATCAGGCGCGCGGTCTGCTGGCGAAAGCTCATGTGGGCAGGGCGCGCTTCGAGCTGCTTTTTCAGTACGCCGCCCAGTGCTGCATCGAGAGCATCGCGAACGCGCGTGGCGCAGTTGTTCGCGTAATAGTCGTAGTCGTAGCGCACGTTTTCCGGGCGCAGGTTCCACAGGAGGAAGTCGCGCAAATCGGCGGCTTGTGCAGCGGTGAAGGCGAGCCGCTGGCGCGTGACCGATCGGCCGACGTCCATGTAATAGCGTTGGTCGATCTCGCTGGGCGCGGCGTCCATCAGGTAATGCATGGTCCCGCGTGCAAAGTGCAGCAGGAAGCCGTTCTCGTCGAAGTCGAACACGCCGTAGTTGAAGGTGATCGCTTCACCACTCGCGACATCGCGCAGCTCGATGGCGTCATGCCCGAAGCGTTCCCAGTAGGTATCGCCTGGGCCGTAGGTGATCAATGACACTTCGAGGTTGGCGCCCGGCGCGTTGGCGATGCCGGCTTGCGCGCGCGGCGACCAGGCAAGGGCGCCCAGCAGAAGGAACAGGCAGAACGCCGCCAGCCGGCGTGCGACGTGAGACGGGGTAGCGGGCATGAGCGTCCTGCCTGATCGATGCAAGATCAGTCTTCCTGGCGATGGGTCACGCGGAACGCCTGCACGCGGCGGTCGTCCGCCTCGGTGACGTGGAACAGGAAGTCGCCGATGGCGATTTCCTCGCCGACTTCCGGCAGATGACCAAACTCGGACGTGCACATGCCGCCGACCGTGTCGAACTCCTCATCGGAGAAGTTGGCGCCGGTCTGCTCGTTGAAGTCGGCAATGGGCGTGAGCGCGCTGACGATCCAGTCGCCGCCGCTCTGCTCGTGCATCAGCGTGGGTTCTTCCTCGTCGTCGTGCTCGTCGTCGATCTCGCCGACGATCTGCTCGAGCACGTCCTCGATGGTGATGAGGCCGGCGACGCCGCCGTATTCATCCACCACCAGCGCCATGTGGTTGCGCGTGTGGCGGAACTCCGCCAGCAGCACGTTCAGGCGCATCGATTCGGGGATCAGCACGGCAGGGCGCAGCACGGTGCGGACGTCGAAATGGTTGCCGTCGCCGACGAACTTCAGCAAGTCCTTGGCCAGCAGGATGCCAAGGATCTCGTCCTTGTCCTCGCCATGCACGGGGAACCGTGAGTGCCCGGACTCGACCACGATCTCAAGGATTTCGCGCAGCGGCGCTTCGGCCGAGACCATGACGATCTGGGTGCGCGGCACCATGACGTCGTCCACGCTCAGCTCGGTGACCTTGATCGCACCCTCGACCATCGTCAGGGTGTCGTTGGACATCAGGCCGTTGGCCTGGGCGGTGCGCAGCTCTTCGATGAGCTCCTTTCGGTTGCGCGGCTCGCCGGAAAACAAATGGCCCAGTCGATCCCACCACTTGCGATGGGCCGGGCCGCTGGTACTGCCAGGGTCCTCGTTCATTACTCTTATAAGCTCTGCCCGAGAGCGGGCGGAAACGTCAGTCTAGCGGAAAAACCGTGACGATTCAGGAACAAGCCGCAGCGCCTGCTTTACCCCTCGCCCCTCCGGGGAGAGGGCAGGGTGAGGGGGCGGGTGCTCGCGGTAAGGCCCATTCCGAGCCGGCTTCGACGCGGTGGTTCCGCAAGATTGACCCTCACCCGGGGGAAGAGGAGGTAGAAGCTCAGGCCTCGTAAGGGTCGGCAATCCCTAGCCCGGCCAGAATCTGCGTCTCCAGCGCCTCCATAGCCTCGGCCTCGTCGTCCTCGATATGGTCGTAGCCCAGCAGATGGAGCACGCCATGTACTGTCATATGGGCCCAATGGTGGCGTGCCGGCTTGCCTTGCTCGGCGGCCTCTCGCGTGACCACGGGGGCGCAGATCACGAGGTCGCCGATCAGGGGCAGGTTGATACCCGGCGGCAACTCGGCCGGGAACGACAGCACGTTGGTGGCGTAATCCTTGCCGCGATAATCGCGATTGAGCGCGCGGCCTTCCTTGGCATCGACGATGCGAATGGACAGCTCCGTGGCCTTGCGGCGCTTGGCGCCTCGCAGCGCGGCCTCCACCCATTCACGGAAGCTGGGTGACGAAGGCACGCCTTTGCGCGCCGCCGCGTAACCGACCGAAAGCGTCAGTGGCGTGGCGCTCACCTGGGTGGTTCCTCGTTGGCCTGCTCGAAGGCCTCATAGGCGCGCACGATCTTCGCCACCAACGGATGGCGCACCACATCGCGTGAGGTGAAGAACGTAAAGCTGATGCCGTCCACGCCGCGCAACACCTCAATGGCGTGGCGCAGGCCGGAGCGCACATGGCGCGGAAGGTCGATCTGGCTGACGTCGCCGGTAATCACCGCCACCGAGCCGAAGCCGATGCGCGTCAGGAACATCTTCATCTGCTCGACCGTGGTGTTCTGCGCTTCGTCGAGGATCACGTAGGAATCGTTGAGCGTGCGACCACGCATGTAGGCGAGCGGGGCGATCTCGATCACGTTGCGCTCGATCAGCTTGGCAACCTTTTCGAACCCAAGCATTTCGTACAGCGCGTCATACAGCGGGCGCAGGTAGGGGTCGACCTTCTGCGAGAGGTCGCCAGGCAGGAAGCCGAGCTTTTCGCCGGCCTCGACCGCGGGCCGCACCAGCAGCAGGCGCTGCACGCGGTTGGCTTCCAGTGCTTCGACCGCGCTCGCCACGGCAAGATAGGTCTTGCCGGTGCCAGCCGGGCCAACGCCAAAACTGATGTCGTGCGTGGTGATCGCATGCAGGTAGCGCGCCTGATTGGGGCCGCGCCCCTTGATCACGCCGCGCTTCACCTTGATGGTGACGTCCTGCGCACCCTCGGCCGCATCGGCGACGATCGCCTCGATGCCCGATTCGGCCAGATGCAGGTTGATCCTGGCACCGTTGAGCGATTCGTTTTCGGTGCTCGCATAGAGCGCATGCAGCACCTTTTCGGCGGCGCGCACGGCACCTTCATCGCCGATGACCTGGAACAGGTTGCCGCGATGGTTGATCTCCACGCCGAGGCGCAACTCCACCTGGCGAAGATGTTCGTCGAACGGGCCGCACAGGTTGGAAAGACGGGCGTTGTCTTCAGGTTCCAGTGCGAAGTCGCGTTGGGGAAGGCCGTTGGTCATGGAGGCTATTGAGGCGTTTGAGGAAGAATCCTTCTCCCTGTGGGAGAAGGTGCCGGCAGGCGGAAGAGGGTGCGGCCGGAGCGTTTGGCCGATGGCCCCTCTCAGGTTAGAAATGAGGCAAGTCCCGTACCCTCATCCCAACCCCTCTCCCGCGGGGAGAGGGGCTTTTAAAGGCATCAAGCTTAGGCGGCCGCTTCATCGACAAGATGCACGCGGCCACGGAGCGAATTGCTCATGGCGTCGGTGATCACCACGTCGATGAACTGGCCGATCATGCGCTCGTGGCCCGGGAAGTTCACGAAACGCATGTTCTCGGTGCGGCCGGTGAACTCGTTGGGATTCTTCTTGCTGGGCTTTTCCACCAGCACGCGCTGCACGGTGCCGACCATCGCCTCGTTGATCTTGCGGGCGTTGTCGTTGAGCTTGGCCTGCAGGCGCGAAAGACGTTCGTGCTTCACTTCGGAGGAGGTGTTGTCCTCCAGGTTGGCGGCCGGCGTGCCGGGGCGCGCGGAGAAGATGAAGGAGAAGCTCTGATCGAAGCCGACGTCTTCGATCAGCTTCATGGTCTTCTCGAAATCCTCGTCCGTCTCGCCCGGGAAGCCGACGATGAAGTCCGAGGAAAGGCAGATGTCCGGCCGCACGGCGCGCAGTTTGCGGATCTTCTGCTTGAATTCCAGCGTGGTGTAGCCACGCTTCATCGCGGTGAGGATGCGATCCGAGCCGGCCTGCACCGGCAAGTGCAGGAAGTTGCACAGCTGCGGCACGTTCGCGTACGCCTCGATCAGCGAGTCGGAGAACTCCAGCGGATGCGAGGTGGTGAAACGGATGCGGCCGATGCCCTCGATCTGCGCGATGGCATGGATCAGCACGGCCAGGTCGGCAACGCCACCGTCATGCGTCGGGCCGCGATAGGCGTTGACGTTCTGCCCCAGCAGGGTCACTTCGCGCACGCCCTGTTCGGCCAGTTGCGCCACTTCCACCAGCACGTCGTCGAACGGGCGGCTGATCTCCTCGCCGCGGGTGTACGGCACCACGCAGTAGGAGCAGTACTTGGAGCAGCCTTCCATGATGGAGACGAAGGCGGTGGGGCCTTCGGCGCGAGGCTCGGGCAGGCGGTCGAACTTCTCGATTTCCGGGAAGCTGATGTCCACCTGAGGCTTGCCGCTCTCGCGGCGCGCCTCGATCAGCTCGGGCAGGCGATGCAGGGTCTGCGGGCCGAACACTAGGTCCACGTAGGGCGCGCGCTTGATGATGTCCTTGCCTTCCTGCGAGGCCACGCAGCCGCCCACGCCGATCAGTACCGGCTTGCCGCCCTGCTTGTGTTCCTTCCACCGGCCGAGCTGGCTGAACACTTTTTCCTGGGCCTTTTCGCGGATCGAGCAGGTGTTGACCAGGATGACGTCCGCTTCGGATTCGTCCTGGGTCAACTCCAGGCCGTGGGAAGCCTTGAGCACGTCGGCCATCTTGGCCGAGTCGTACTCGTTCATCTGGCAGCCGTGGGTTTTGATGAAAAGCTTGCCGGTCATGGCCTTGGGTACCGTCGTTCACAGGGTGGCGGGAAGATCGCCGAACCGCGCAGTTTACGCTGCCCGCTTCGCGCCTGCCAGCGGAAGAGCCAGCTTGGTCAGATACTTGCATGCTCGAAGGGGCCAGGTGGAAGGCAAGTTTGCCCTGCCGCACGAAATGGCCAGGTGACGCTTGGCTCATGCTCGCGCGGGAGGCACACTGCGCCGTGCCTGCCGCCGTCCATGCGGGGCGGGATGCATCAAGAAGGGGGAGGTATGGGTGTGTTGGGCCGGGGTCGCGTCGTGGTCACGATGCCGCGACCGGTGCGGATGTCGTGATCCGGCGGCTTTTGCCATGGATGCATGACCCGGCTGTTCGGCGGCTGGCGGCGGCGTTCGCCCTCTTGCTGGGGCTGCTTGATCTGCCCGTAGCCAGTCAGGCTGGCGCTCTTTACCGCTGCACAGGCGCGTCCGGCGAAGTGGTGTTCAGTAGCAGCGCTGCGGGTTACCAGGGCTGCAGCAAGATCGCCGGCTCTGCCGAGCCCGTGCGTCGCAAGGTGGTACCGAAAGCATCCGCCGCAGCACTTTCGACCGTGCAGGGCTCAGTCAGCACGTCTGCAGGCAAGGCGGCGCCGGTTGCGCCACCGGTGACTTCCCTCGCCTGGGTGCAGGATTCCGTGGAAACCACGGCACGCCGCGTGCCGCCGCCCCGTGCCCTCGATGGCAAGCCCGGGCAGTGGAGCTACAGCGAAACCCGCCCGGCTGGCAGCAGCTCCGTGCCCGACAAGCCCGTGGCCAGCGCGTCCTCCGATGGCGACCGCGTGTTGCGCGGAGCGGTTTATCGGATCGTCCGCAAGGACGGCAGCGTGGAGTACACCAATCTGCGTCCGGCTGGTGCGCAAGGGCCCGCGGTGACCATGCTGTTCACGTACATCGCCACCTGCGTGGCCTGCAACCTGCACTCCAACATCCGCTGGGATTCGGTGGCGCTCAATCTTTCCGCCTATACAGACGTGATCCAGCTCGCCAGCCAGGAATCCGGTGTCGACCAGGCCTTCCTGCGCGCGATCATTCATGCCGAAAGCGCGTTCAATCCCCGAGCGCTGTCCATCAAGGGAGCCCAGGGCCTGATGCAACTGATGCCGGGCACCGCGCTCGACATGGGTGTGAAGGACGCCTTCGACACCGCCCAGAACATCCGCGGCGGTGCACGCTACCTGGGCCTGTTGCTGCGTACCTTCAACGGCAATGAGCAGTTGGCCGCCGCTGCCTACAACGCGGGGCCAGGCGCGGTGCAGCGCTACAACGGCGTGCCGCCCTACGATGAAACCCGTATCTATGTGGAGCGAGTCGGCACGCTGCGCCGTCGCTACGGGCAGGCCATCCACATGCCAGGCGGCCGTGCGCCGGTGGTGACCGGCGGTGTGTCAGCCATCCAGTGAGGCAGTCGGTGTCAGCGGTGGCCGCTGGGCCAGGATCACTTCGGTTCGGAAGGGGGTGCCATTGCGCAGCCCGGATACCTCGACCTTGCTGCCAGGCTTGAGGGCGGCCTCGTGTCGGCGCAAATCGGCCGGGTCGACGATGTCTTCCTTGCCCAGCCGCAGCAGGATGTCGTGCGGCTGGATGCCCGCCTGGGCGGCCGGGCCGCCCGGATAGATGTCGGTGACCACCGCGCCGCGTGCCGCGGCCGGCAGGCCGCTGTCGGCCGCGACGGGCACAAACGTGTAATCCGCCCCCATCCAGCCGCGCACCACATGGCCGGTGTCGATGATCTGGTCCAGCACCTTCTTTGCGTTGGCGACGGGAATGGCGAAGCTGATGCCTTCGGCGTTGGCTGCTTTTCCGATCAGCAACGTATTGATGCCGACCAGTTCGCCCTCGGTGTTGACCAGCGCGCCACCGGAGTTGCCGAGGTTGATGGCCGCATCGGTCTGGATGAAGTCCTCCGGGCTGCCGCTGCTCAACTGCCGCCCGATGGCGCTCACGATGCCCATGGTCACGGTCTGGTTGAGGCCAAGCGGATTGCCGATGGCCAGCACCACATCGCCGGTGCGCACGGGTTGGCGGTCGGCGATATGGATGACGGGCAGGTTGCCCGCGTCGATCTTCAATACGGCCAGGTCGGTTTCCATGTCGGCGCCGACCACCTTGGCCTTGGCGACGCGACCGTCATAGAGCAGCACCTGGATGTCGTCGGCGTTGGCGATCACATGGTTATTGGTGAGCACGTAACCCTGGCTGCTCACGATCACGCCCGAGCCGAGGTTCTGTTCGCGCTTCTTGTAGGCGGGGCCGGCCGGTCTGCCGCCGAAGAGCCGCTGCAGCACCGGATCGGTGTACATCTGCACGGCCTGCTCGGTGACCATCTTGTTCGCGTAGATGTTCACCACCGACGGCGCTGCACGCGAGACGGCATCGGCATACGAGGCTGGCCCGCTGATGCGCGCAGGGGGCGCGGCGGCGGCGGGAGCTTCCACCGCGGGCTGCCCGACGCCGAAATGTTGCCGGAGGCGATTGCCGACATTGGGCCATAGGAGGCTGATGACGAAGGCAGCCGCCAGCCCGAGCACCACGAAGCGGGCAATGAAGGCGAGCGTGCCTGCGGCATGTTTCATGTCGTTATGCGTTTCGTGGCAAGGCGTTAGGTCGGATTGCGCGTTGGTGCGGCAAAAGCACCGCTTTTATTGTACGAGTCATGCCCTGACGCTACACTAACGCGATTTGCGGGAGCCGGATTCTGCTGGCGCTTGCGAAGCGGGTCGTCCCGGGAACTTCCCGGTGCGCAAGGTGCCCGGAATCGAAAGCCTGCGGTTTTGCCGCATGCTCATCGTAGCGGCGCCGCGTGCCTGCTGTTTGGGGGAGTTACTAGGATTTTTCTGGTCCGAAGCGGGAAGGTTTCCGCTTTCGTACGTGTCGACGCGCTTGGCAAGCACCTGTGGAACTCTTAAGTTCCGCGTCTCAATGGCATGTAAGTACCGGAGAGCCTGATGGCGAACGAAGTCGTCGATCACGGCCGCCGCCGCTTCCTCACAGCGACCACGGCAGTGGTCGGAGGTGTTGGAGTCGTCGCGGCAGCTGTGCCCTTCATCAAGTCGTGGGAGCCCAGTGCGCGGGCGAAGTCCGCGGGTGCGCCGGTCACGGTCGACATCAGCAAGATCGAGGAAGGCCAGAAGGTCACCTATCCTTGGCGCGGTCTCCCCGTCTTCGTGGTCAATCGCACCAAGGCCCAGCTCGACGCGCTGCCCAGCCAGGACAGTCGCCTGGTCGACGCCAAGTCCGACCAGGGCTCGGCCGAGCAGCAGCCCAAGTACGCGCAGAACGAAGCCCGCTCCATCAAGCCCGAGTGGCTGGTGCTGGTCGGCCTGTGCACCCATCTGGGTTGCGTCCCCGACTTCGTGCCGGTGATGAAGCCCGAGCCGTTCGATCCGGACTGGAAGGGCGGCTTCTACTGCCCCTGCCACAAGTCGCGCTACGACATGTCGGGCCGCGTCTACGCCGGCGTGCCGGCACCGAAGAATCTCCTGGTGCCCCCGTACCATTTCGTTGACGACA
>Ga0209258_100819_pt1 | contig 17707 bp, 12 predicted proteins | sample Araplaol_mTSA_r2_FD_184281 | JGI IMG/M metagenome (GOLD analysis project Ga0209258, IMG submission 184281) | Arabidopsis root microbial communities from North Carolina, USA - plate scrape CL_Col_mTSA_r2 (SPAdes) (version 2) | ecosystem: Host-associated > Plants > Roots > Endosphere | place: USA...
GCGCCGCAGCGGGCGTCGCCCGCACGCATGCACGTGGTACGCGCGGCCGGGCGTCACGCGCGCGGGCGCGGGCTCGCGCGCAGCGCGGATCCGGGGTTCATCGAAGCGGCGTCGGCGACGTCGCCACGGTCATCGGCACTTGGCGCGAAGCCGTGCGCTCCGACCTGGACCAGGCTCGGCGCGCGTCGATCGCCGTAGGGTGCGTCGGCGCCCACGGCTGCGAACGGCGCCTGCTCGATGTGACGCGCGACTATCCGGCCCTGGCCGGATCGCGCTTCATTCATCCAGGAATTTCCAGGTGTCGGCGCCGTCGAATCGGCGCACGCGCACCGATGCGATCAGCGACGGGTCGAAGTTGCCGAGGTTGACGCCGTGCCGCGCCCCGGGCTGCGGCGGCAGCGGCTCCCAATGGGTGGTGACGCCGCAATGCCGGCAGCGGATCGAGTTCAACGTGCGGTCACCCTGGATGTAGCCCTCGGTCGATTCGGGGTGGCCTTCGATCTTGACGGTGCCCCATTCGTAGTACACCCACGGTCCGCCGATGCGGCGGCACAGCGAGCAGTTGCAGGCGGTGGCGACCTCGGGGGTCGACGGCAGCGTGAGGCGGACGGCGCCGCAATGGCATGAACCCTGGTGCATGACTTGAACTCCTGAACTGGCGGCACAGCCTACCCGAACGTGCGCGTCGACGATCGATCGCCCGCCGCAGACCTCGCGCGCCATGTCGCCATCCGACCGCGCGCCAGGCTCACCGCGTGAGCCTGCGGCCGCCGCGCGCGCTTGACAACGCAGTCAATCACGAACGGCTCGCCGCCTGCAACGCGCGGTCACCGATGCACGCAGAAAGTGCTCGCGGCGCTCCAGCTCGGCCGTTAGCATGGCGCCGGTGTGCCCCGGGAGGATCACCTTGCGTGATGACGTCATCGCCATGAACGGCGACACAGGACAGGACCTGCGCTTCGATCTCGTCTTCGACGGCCAGGTGCTCGCGGGCTTCGATCCCGCGCAGGTGCAGCACGCGGTCGCCCAGCGCTTCAAGCTCGACGACCAGCGGCGCCAACGCATGTTCTCGGGCGTGCCCCATGTCCTCAAGCGCGCGATGACGCAGGACGACGCCCGGCGCTACATCGACCTGTTCGCGACGCTGGGCGCGCGTCTGCATCTGCAAGGCAGCGCGGCAACCGGCGATGGCAAGGCGCCGCCGTCCGCGGCCGAGCCGGCGAGCGGCAAGCCGGCGTCCAGGGCGCCGCTGCCAGCGTCGCCCGCCCGGCCTCCAGCGACGAGGCCGGCGGGTTCGCTCCGGACGTCCCTCGCCGCGGCCGCCACGTCATCGTCCCCGTCGACCGGCACCTCGACGCCCGAGCTCGCGCTGGTTCCTGCCGAGCCCGCAGCTGCCGTCGCGCCGCCGCCGCCGAATGAAGCAGCGCCGCGGCCGGCCGCGCGCCCACGCGAGCGCGAGCGCGACTCGGACATGCCGGTCCCCGCGCTGGTCGTCGTCGACGCGCCACCCTCGGTATTCGGCACGGGCCTGTCCGGCCGGCTGGCGCGCCGACCGTACGGCGCCGCGGCCTTGTTCGGCTGGGCCGCGATGCGATGGGGACTGGCGGGACTGCTGCACCACCCGCGTCCCGTCGTGGCGTTGCTGATCGGCCTGGGCATGCTCGCCGCCGCGCTCTGGACGTTCCGGCTCACCGTGCTGCGACTGCACGACGTCGGCCTGTCGGGCTGGTGGGTGCTCGTCGGCGCGGTGCCCCTGGTCGGCACGGCGGCCGGCCTGCTGCTGGGAATGGTGCCGGGCTCACAGGGCGACAACCGCTACGGTGCCGAGCCCGATCCCGGCAATCCGGTGTTGCGCATGGTGGTGGTCGTGGCGGTGGCCTGCATCGGCGCCGGCTTCCGCCACGGCCTGGTCTTCGACGAGGGCGGCGCCCGCGCCGCGGCGAGCGCGCTGGCGACCTCGGCGGCCGACGAGGCGCCCCAGGTGCCCACCGACGACGACCTGTCCGCCTTCCTGAAATCGCCCAAGGCCCGGCACGACTTCCGCGCGGCGTACTGGCCGGCCACCAACCACAAGGCCTTCGCGAGCTCGGACAGCGGCGCCTCGGGCTGGAGCGCCGGCGCGGGCAGCGCGGACGCGGCGCGGACGCAGGCCCTGGCCGAATGCGAGAAGTCTCGCGACGCCTACAGCAGCGAATGCAAGGTGGTCAGCGTCGACGGCGACTGGGCCGACTGAGGCTGCGCCGCCCCGCGGCGTCAGGCCGAGCGCGACGCCTGCAGCACCGGCCCGGTGAGGCCGTCGACGCCCGCCGACCACAGCGCGGTGGCGTCGGCCACCTCGGTCACACCTTCGGCGTACACGCGCAGGCCGATGCCGTGCAGCATGCGCACGGTGCCGGCCACGTGCTGGGCGCGGGCCTCGTCGCCGGCCAGGCCTTGCAGCAGGCTCGCGTCGAGCTTGACGAAGTCCAGGCCCGCCTCGAGCAGGCCGCGCGTCTCGCCCAGGCGTTCGCCGGCGTGCTCCAGCCCGATCTTCGTGCCCGAGCCGTGCAGCTGTTCGGCCAGCTCGCGCACGAGGTGCAGCTGCCGCACCGCGCCGGCCTCGGCCAGCTCCAGCGACAGCTTGCGCGCGGCGTCCGGATGCGCCACGACGAGGGCGTGCACGCGGGTCGAGAACGCCGAGTCGGCCAGCGACGACGGGCTGACGTTGACCGAACGCGGCTTGGCGTCGCCCTCCACGGCCTGCAGCGCGAGCTCGATGGCGAGCAGGTCGACGTCGGCCGTGAGCTGCGCGCGGCGCGCCATCGGCAGCCACTGCGCGGCCGACACCAGCGCGCCCTCGTCGCCCAGGCGCAGCCGCAGCGGGGACTCGTGGTGCACCAGCTCGCCGGTGCGGCTGACCAGCGGGAAATCGACCAGCTGCGCGTGGCGTCCGGCCAGCGCGGCCTGGATGCGCTGGCGCCAGGCGTCCTCGCCGAGCGCGCCGCTATCGCTGGCGGCGTCGTCGGCCTCGACCGTCCACGGGCCTCGGCTCTCGGCCCGCGCGAGCGCCTGGTCGGCGGCGGCCAGCAACGACGACACCGGCGCCCCGTGCAGCCAGCGCACGGCGCCCACGACGACATGCGCGCCACCTTCGTGCACGCGCATCAGGCTGCGCAGGCGCGCGCCGACGTCGATGGCCGACTCGCGCAGCGAATCGACGTCCGGCAGCGCCAGCGCGAAGTCGCTGCCGTTCAGGCGTCCGACCTCGGAGGCGTTGAAGCGGCGCGACGACTCGATCATCGCGGCGGCCGCGTCCTGCAGCAGGCGGTCGGTGGCCGAGCGGCCGAGCGTGCGGTTGAGCGACTGCAGCTCCACCAGCCGCACCATTACCAGGGCGCCGTCGGCGGCGCCGTCCTCGCTGTCGAGCATGACCTTCATGCGGCCCAGGAAGTGGGCGCGGTTGGACAGGCCGGTGAGCGGGTCGCAATGGGCCTGGCGGCGCAGCAGCTCGACCTGGCCGGCCTGCTCGTCGAACATCGCCTTCACACGGCCCACCATCGCGTTCATCGCACGGGTGACGTTGCGCAGCTCGGGCATGTCCGGCTCGTCGACCGTGACGAAGCGGCGCTCGGTGATGGCCCTGGCCTGGTCGACGGTGCGCAGCAAAGGCACGCGGATGCGGTTGACGCCCACCGTCGAGAAGATGCCGGCGGCGGCCAGCAGCAGTGCCAGCACGCCCACGGTGTGCAGCGTGCTCTGCCACAGCTCGTCGTCGGCGAACGCCGACTGGCTGCGCACCTCGAGGCGGCCGATCTGCTTCCAGCCGTCGCTGACCTGCGCCACGCCGTCGGCCGGCGCCAGGCCCAGCAGCGCGACGAACCAGCCCGGCGCGCTCTGCGGATGCGGGTCGGCCTGCTTCTCGACCAGGGTCTTGCCATTCGCACCGACGAGGCGGATGCGTTCGTAGAAGCCCGTGTCGAACTGGCTGGAGATCGCGAGCTCCAGGGCGACCGGATCGCCCTTCTGCTGCCCGAGCGTCAACGCCAGCGACTGCGCCGTGTCGTTGTTCTTCAGGTTCAACTGCGTCTGCAGGTAGTGGCGCGCCGCGTGGACGGACACGCCGATCGCGCCGGCGAAGGCCAGCACCAGCGTCACCGACAACAGCAACCACACCTGGCGAATCAGCGACATGCGCTTTCCTCTCGGGCGCCCTCTGCGGGCCGGGGCGTGTTCATCATTGGAACCCATCCTGGCGCGAGCGCAGCAGCACCTCGCGCCACTTCGACAACCGCGTCAAAGGATCCCCGTTGGCACGGATGCTACCAACACCCTGCCACAGGCCTTCGGCGTTGAAGCTGAACACGGGCGCCAGGTCCGGCCGCTGGCCTGCCGGACGGATCACCGGCTGCAGGTTGTCGAGCACCAGCGGCTCGGCATCGGGCGTCGGATAGTAGGCCAGCACCATGTGGGCGACGAAGCCGTTGGGTGCGCCGGCGATCGACGCGCGGACGTAGACCATGCGCAGCTTCGAATGCGGGATGCCCAGGGACGTCAGCGTGAAGTACTTGCCGATCGCATAGTCCTCGCAGTCGCCGGCGCCCTTGCCGAGCGATTCGAGCGGGCTGGCCCAGTAGTCGACCTCGCCCCAGTTGTCGGTGTCCTCGACGTAGGCCAGCCGCTGGTTGTAGAAGTCGTTGACGGCGCGCAGCCGGGCCAGGTCGTCCCTGCCGCCGAGCGCCAGCATCATCTGCTGCAGGGCCTTCGCGTTGGCGACACCGGTCGGGCCGTACTTCTGGGCGGAGCGCAGGATGCGGTCGGTATCGAGCGCCTGCACCGAGAACGCGAGGAGCACGGCCACGGCCAGCAGGCGCAGCAGCACCGCGCGCAGCCATGCGGCCGCGCGCCGGGCCCGCGCGCGGAGCCCGGCATCGGTCCAGCGCAAGGAAATCACGCCGGGCGTCGCTGGACAGGAAGATGGGAGGACCACCCGCCTCTATCGGCCTGGCGCGCGCGTCCTGAAGGCCCGCGGTGCCCGCGGACGTCGTCCTCAAGCCACAACTGCGAGCAGCAATCGATGGTTGGCCCGAATGAATGAGACCTCCCCTCGGCCGCGAGCCACCTGCGGCCGTACCCGCCCGGTATCATTGAAACAACAAACAACATCCGGTCGGGAGACCGCCATTTCCGCATGAAGAAGACGTTCATCCGCTTCGGCGTGCTCGCGCTGGCGAGCTGCGCCGCGATGGCGCAGTCCGCGTCGCCCGTGGTGCAGTCGGTGCAGAAGGCGATCGACGGAAATCCGGAAGTTGCCGCCAAGTTCAATGCATTTCGTGCCTCGAACGACGAGATCGACGTCGCTTCGGGCGCCTGGAAACCCCACCTCGATGCCACGGCGGCGGCCGGCAAGCGCGCCTACGAGAACACGAACTCGCTGCCGCGCGACCCCCGCTTCTACCAGGGCGGCGTGCGGCTGGAGCTGAGCCAGCTGCTGTGGGACGGCCTGGGCACGCACTACGAGATCGAGCGCCTGGGGCACGCCAAGCTCGAGCGCTGGTTCGAGTTCCTCGATGCCACCGAGCAGTCCGGCCTGGATGCCGCCAAGGCGTATTACGACGTCGTGCGCTACCGCAAGCTGGTGGCACTGGCCGAGGACAACTACGTCCAGCACAAGCTCTCGTTCGACCAGGTGCAGTCGCGGGTGAATGCCGGCGTCGGCCGCGGCGTCGACCTCGAGCAGGTGGTCGCCCGCGTCGCGCTGGCCGAGTCCAACCTCGTCACGGAGCGCGCGAACCTGCACGACGTCACGGAGCGCTACATCCGCCTCGTCGGCTCAGTGCCGCCGGCCGAGAACGTCAGCGCCGTCTCGATGGCCAGGCCGCTGCCCGCCACCGAGACCGAGGCGATGCGCGCCGCCGCCCTGCAGAGCCCCGCGGTGGCCGCGGCGATCGAGAACCTGCGCGCCGCGCGCGCGGCCGTCGCCGCGCGCAAGAGCCCGTTCCAGCCGCGCGTCGAGGCCCGTGCCCAGGGCGCCGCCGGCCACAACCTGGACGGGGTGCTGTACCAGAAGCACGACGTCGGCGCCGAGATCGCCGTCACGTGGAACATCTTCAACGGCGGCGCGGACTCGGCCCGCGAGCGCCAGTACGCCAACCTCCTGACCCAGGCCGAGAACCTGCGCGACAAGGCCTGCGTCGACACGCGCCAGACCGTCGCCGTCGCGTTCAACGACGTGCGCAAGCTGGGCGAGCAGCTGGGCTACCTCGACCGCAACGTGGTGTCGATCCAGAAGGCGCGCGACGCCTATCGCCAGCAATTCGACATCGGCCAGCGCAGCCTGCTGGACCTGCTGAACTCCGAGAACGAGCTCTACACCGCCAAGCGCTCGTACGTGCTGGCCGAGGAAGACCTGGCCACCGCCATCCTGCGCACCTACGCGGGCATGGGCAGCCTGGTGGCGGGCCTGGGCCTGAAGCGTCCGGACGGGCAGGACCTGGCCCCCGAGGCGCAGAACTGGGGCATCGACGGCGACGCGTCGTCGCGCTGCCCGCTGGAGGCCATCGACGTGGGGGGCGCCACCTTCGCCCAGCTCGACGCGCGCGCCGACCGGTTGGCCGCCGAGCGCGCCCCCGCGGGCCAGCGCCCGGCGGCGGTGCCGGCGCTCGCCGCCTCGGCGCCGGCCCCGGCGCTGCGCGACGTCGCCGCCGTGCCCACCGCCGCGAGCTCGACCATCGCGGCCACGCAACGCCTGCAGGAATGGGCCGACGCGTGGATGAGCCACAACGCCGACCGCTACCTGGCCTTCTACGCACCGGAGTTCAAGCCCGCCAAGGGTAGCCGCGAGGAATGGGCCGCCGAACGCCGCCGCCTGGTGAGCCGGCCGGGCGCCGTCAAGGTGACGCTCGCCAACGTCCAGACCCGCTCGCTGGGCGGCACCCGGGTCGAGACGAGCTTCGAGCAGTCCTACAGCTCGCCGTCGCTCAAGGACACGATGCACAAGACGCTGGTCTGGGATCGCATCGACGGGCAATGGAAGATCGTCTCCGAGAGCAATCGCTGAACGCGCGGGCTCGGTGTTTCTGCCTGTGTCCAGGGGCGCGAAAAGCGCCCCTTTTTCATGCACCCGCGGGTAAGGACCGCCCCTATTTTCGATAGACTCACGCGCAGTCCTGCCGTCCCTCCCGCCCAACTCCCGGATCATCGCCACCATGCGCGTTCCCCGCTCACCGCTGACGTCGCTGCACCAGCTCACCCTCGCGGTGGCCGCGCTCACGCTGGCGACGGCGTCGGCCGGGACGCTCGCGCAGGCCGCGCCGGCATCGGCGCCGGCGAGCGCGTCGGCGGCCGATGTCGCGGAGATCCAGCGGCTCATCAACGCGCACCAGGCCACGCAGGCGCTCAAGCTGATCGACGACGCGCTGGCGAAGAACCCGAAGGATCCGGCGATGCGCTTTCGCCGCGGCGTCACGCTGTCGCTGCTGGATCGCAATGCCGAAGCGATCCAGGTGTTCCAGAAGCTGGTGGAAGACCACCCCGAGATGCCCGCGCCGTACAACAACCTCGCGGTGCTGTACGGCCACCAGGGCGACTACAACAAGGCGCGTGCAGCATTGGTGGCGGCCATCCGCACCAATCCGCAGTACGCCACGGCCTACCAGAACCTCGGCGACGTGTACGCGCAGCTGGCGAGCGAGGCCTACCAGAAGGCGCTGCAGATCGACAGCAAGGACACCGTCACCCCACCCAAGCTGCTGCTGCTGCGCGAGCTGACCAACCCCGGCGTGGCCGCCGTGGCCACCAGCGCCGCGCCCGCTCCGGCGCCGGTGCCGGCGAAGCCGGTGCAGGTTGCCGCAGCCACGCCGTTGCCCGCTCCCGCACTGGTCGCGGCGCCCAAGCCCGCGCCCGCGCCACCGCCCGCGCCCAAGGCCGCCCCGGTGCCGCCGCCGGCGCCGGTGCCCGCTCCGGCGCCCGTGCCGGCTCCGGCCCCCAAGCCCGCCGCGGCGGCGCCCGCGACGGCGCCCGCCGTCGCCAGCAGCGACGGCGTGGCCGAGGTGACCGAGGCCGTGCATGCCTGGGCGTCCTCCTGGAGCCATCGCGACTTGGCCGGCTACCTGGCCGCCTACACGCCCGACTACGCCACGGCCGGCAAGTCGCACAAGGCGTGGGAAGAGGATCGCAAGGCGCGCATCCTGCCGCGCAAGCGCATCGCCGTGCAGGTGTCCGACCTGCGCGTGAGCGTCAACGGGGACAAGGCCCAGGCGCACTTCAAGCAGATCTACGAGTCCGACACCCTGTCCACGTCCGGCCACAAGACGCTGGACCTCGTGCGCTCGCCCGCGGGCAAGTGGCAGATCAGGCAGGAGTCGGTCGGCGGATGACGATGGAAGACGACGCCCTCCCCGCGTCTTCGAAGACGCCGCGCCGGCCGCGCTGGCCGCGCACGGCGGTGGCAGTGGGCTCCCTCGTGGTCGCCGGCGCCGGGCTGCTGGCCAGCACCGAGCTGCACGGCATCCCGACGCCGCATGCGACGGCGGACGCCACGCGCGCGCCCATCGGTGCCGTCATCGCGCTGGCGGACGACACGGTTCCCGCGCGTCGCGCGCAGGCGCTGCCCGAGTCCGCCACCGCCGCCAGCCTGCCCAAGGATTCGCCGCTGGCCGGCGCCTTCAAGGGCTCGCCGGAGAGCCGGCTGATCGGCATCTACCAGCTCATCGGCCGCCAGCAACCCGAGCTCGCGCTGGACGCCGCCGCGGCGCTGACGCACGACGTGCCCGGGTTCAGGCTCGCGCAGCTGGTCTACGCCGACCTGCTGTCGGCGCGCGGCGGCGCCACGCCCGGCTTCGGCGCCGCGGGCCCGGCGGCCGCGGCCAGCGCCGGCGTCGTCGCGGAGGTGGCCGACCTGCGCGAGGAAGCGGTGCAGCGCCTGCGCGCGCTGCAGGAGCGTCCGCCCGAGGGCCAGGTGCCGGCCGAATTCATCGTGCTGCCCAAGGCCGTGCATCACGCCATCGCCGTCGACACGACGCGTTCGCGGTTGTACCTGTTCGAGAACGGCCCCAAGGGCATGCGGCTCGTCAGCGACCACTACGTGTCGGTCGGCAAGCAGGGCGTCGACAAGACGGTCGAGGGCGACCAGCGCACGCCGCTGGGCGTGTACTTCGTGTCCGACCGCGTCGGCCAGGGCTCGCTGGGCGAAGCCTTCGGCGCCGGCGCGATGCAACTGAACTACCCCAACCTGTTCGACCAGCTGCATGGCCGCACCGGCTCGGGCATCTACGTGCACGGGGTGCCTTTCAACACGTATTCGCGCCCACCCAAGGACTCCGACGGCTGCGTCACGCTGGCCAACGACGAGCTGGTGACGCTGATGAAGACCGTTCCGGTCCACGACACGCCGGTCATCATCACGCGCAGGATCCACTGGGTCGCGGGCGAGGCGCAGCGGCTGCGCCACGCCGAGATCCTGGACGCGGTCAACCGCTGGCAGGCCGTGCGCACCGGCGACGATGCGGCCGCGCTCGACGCGTTCTACGTGCCCGGGGCCGCGCCCGAGACCCCGGCCGCGCCGCCCGCGCCCCCCTCGCAGCCGACCGTCGCCTGGGTGCACGGCAAACGCCGCGTCATCCCGCCCCCGGCCGTGCCGACCAAGGATCCGCTCGCGTTCGACAATCTCAGCGTCATGACCTGGTCCGACGACCGGGAGACCATGGTCGTGACGTTCAACGAGCGCGGCATGCATACCCGCCGCGAGACGACGCTGCGCCAGTACTGGGAACGCGACGCGGGCCGCTGGAAGATCGTCGCCGAAGGCACGGTGCGCTGACGCACCGCAGCGGGCGGCTTGGCCGCCCGTCGAGGCGCACGGCCGGCCGGGCCTGCCGTCGAGAATGTTGCTGCGGCCGCGCAGATTGTTTCGTATTGCAGGCATGAGGAATGCCGGGACCCTGGAGTTTTCCAAGAGGAGTCCACGGCATGAACTTCAAGAAGGCCCCTGAACTGCTTGCCATCGCCGCCACGGTCGTGGCAGTGTGCTCCGCATTCTCGATCGGCGCGATCTCCGCCAACGCCGCCACGCCCTCGCCGGCGGAGCAGCGCTACCAGCAGGATCGCGCGAACTGCATGGCGGGCAAGACCGCCGAGAGCCGCAAGACCTGCCTGGCCGAGGCCGCCGCTGCCCTGCAGGCGGCACGCAGGCACAACCTGACGACGCCCAGCCCCGAGCAGATCGCCGCCAACGAGCGCAAGCGCTGCGATGCCCAGTCGGGCGACGACAAGAAGGACTGCCTCAAGCGCGCGGCAGGCGTCGACACCACCGTTTCGGGCAGCGTGGCCGGAGGCGGCGACATCAAGGAGACGGTCACCGTCATCCCGGGCAAGCCCGGCACGCCGGCGGTCGAGGTGAATCCGGAGACGCTGCCGCCGACCGCGGCCGGCCCGGCCAACATCCCGCCCAAGCCGAGCAACTGACGGCCCGGGTGATCAGGCGTCCACGGGGACGTGGAAGTCGATCACCGAGCCTGCCCGGAGCGGGTCGAAGCGGCCGTCGTAGAGTTCGAAGTCCGGGCCGCCGGCCACCTTCAGGCCGGAGGCCGGGAGCAGTTCGCCCCACACCGCCGCCATCGCCTGCTGGACCTGCGGGTGCAGCGCCGAGCCATCCAGCGTGATGCGGAACACCGCATAGGTCGCCGCCGGGATCTCGATCTTCGAGAAGCCCGGCGGGGGCACGCAGTCGGGCTCGACGCCGACGCCGGCCAGGTACTGGAATGCGCCCTCGCCGGCTTCGACGCTGGTGACCACGCCGTAGGTCGCCCAACTCTTGACCTGCCCCGGGAATGGCAGCGAGCCGATGAGCGCGGACCACAACTGCGGGATCTCCGACTTCGTCGCCTCGTCGAAGCGGCGCGCCGGTCCCGCGACGTGGAAGGCGGGCAGCGTGGCCAGTGCCGGCAGGCGGACGACGGCAGCGGTTCGGGTGGGTGCGGTCATGGGATATTGGCCTTCGATGGGTTCGACCGCGAAGCCGCGGCGAAACCGCCCGGGCGCGACGCCGAACACGCGCTTGAACGCGCGGGTGAACGCCTCCTGGGAGTCGAAGCCGCAGTCGAATGCGAGGTCGATGAGTTGGAGCTCGGGTTCGTCGCAGAGCCGGCGGGCCCCGCGCACGAGCCGTCGGCCGCGCACGTGGGCCATCACGCTGCGGCCCATGCGCGCGGTGAACAGCCGCGAGAAGTGGAACGGCGACAAGCCGGCCCGCGCCGCGACCTGCGCGAGGGTCAGCGGCTGGCCGAGCTGCTGCTCGATCCAGGCGATGACGTCCTCGAACGGGTCGGTGCTGCTGTCCATGGCGGCATCATCGCGGAGTCGCGGGGGTGCTGTCCTGACCGTTCCTGCTGCCCCGGCAGGCTCTCACGTGCCGAGCGCGTGGCGGGCGTGGATCCTGCGACTGCGCGCAGGATGACGGGTTGGCGCTGCGTGGACATGGACGTGGACGTGGACGTGCGCGGGCGCGGGTGCGGCCGCGTGGGGGTGCGCCGGCGCGCCCATGCGGCCCCACGGCTTGCCGCCAAGCCGTCATCCTGCGCGCAGCGCAGCGGAGTCGCTGGATCCACCACGGCCAAGCCGCGACCCGCCGCAGCCCTGACCTGCACGCGTGGATCCCGCGACCGCGCAGGATGACGGGTCGGGGGGCGGCGGACGCGGGCCCGCGCGTCCGTGTCCGCCTACTTGCGCTGCGGCGGCAGGTCGGTGCAACTGCCGTGCGCCACTTCCGCGGCCAGGCCGATCGACTCGCCAAGCGTCGGGTGCGGGTGGATCGTGCGGCCGATGTCGACCTCGTTGGCGCCCATCTCGATGGCGAGCGCGACCTCGCCGATCATGTCGCCCGCGTTCATGCCGACGATGCCGCCGCCCAGGATCTGGTGCGTCGTCGCGTCGAACAGCAGCTTGGTCTGCCCTTCGTCGCGGCCGTTGGCGATGGCGCGGCCGGAGGCCGTCCAAGGGAACAGGCCCTTCTTGATGGCGATGCCTTGCGCCTTGGCCTGGTCCTCGGTCAGGCCCACCCAGGCCACCTCGGGGTCGGTGTAGGCCACGCTCGGGATCACACGGGCGTCGAAGCGCGCGTGCTGGTCGCCGGCCGCCACTTCCGCGGCCACGTGGCCCTCGTGCACCGCCTTGTGCGCCAGCATCGGCTGGCCGACGATGTCGCCGATGGCGAAGATGTGCGGCACGTTGGTGCGCATCTGCACGTCCACGGGGATGAAGCCGCGGTCGCCGACGATGACACCCGCGCGCTCGGCGCCGATCTTCTTGCCGTTGGGCGTGCGGCCGACGGCCTGCAGCACGAGGTCGTACAGCTCCTCGCGCGTGCCGCCCTCGCCCTCGAACTTCACCTTGATGCCGTCCGACGTCGCCTCGGCGCCCACCGTCTTCGTCTTGAGCAGGATGTTGTCGAAGCGCCTGGCGTTCATCTTCTGCCAGACCTTGACGAGGTCGCGGTCGGCGCCCTGCATCAGGCCATCCAGCATCTCGACGACATCCAGGCGCGCGCCCAGCGTCGAGTAAACGGTGCCCATCTCCAGCCCGATGATCCCGCCGCCGACGATCAGCATGCGCTTGGGCGTGGCGCGCAGCTCCAGCGCGCCCGTCGAATCGACGATGCGCGGGTCGTCCGGGAAGAACGGCAGGCGCACGGCCTGCGAGCCGGCCGCGATGATGCACTGCTTGAACCGGACCGTCTTCGCGTTGCCCGTCCTGTCCTGGCCCTCGCCGCTGGTCTCGTCGACCTGGACGTGGTTCGGGTCGAGGAAGTTGCCGTAGCCGCGCACGACCGTGACCTTGCGCATCCTGGCCATCGCCGACAGGCCGCCGGTGAGCTTGCCCACGACCTTGCCCTTGTGCGTGCGCAGCTTGGCGATGTCCAGCTGCGGGTCGCCGTAGGACACGCCCAGGTCGGCGAAGTGCTTGACCTCGTCCATCACCATCGACACGTGCAGCAGCGCCTTGGACGGGATGCATCCGACGTTGAGGCAGACGCCGCCGAGCGTCGCATAGCGCTCGACCAGCACCACCTTCATGCCGAGGTCGGCCGCGCGGAACGCCGCCGAATAGCCGCCGGGGCCGCCGCCGAGCACGAGCATGTCGCACTCGAGATCGGCGCCGCCACCGTAGGTCGACGCGACGGGCACCGGGCCCGCGTGCGCGCTCATGGGCGCGGGCGCCGCCGCGGCCGGTGCGCTCGCCTGGGCGGGCGCGGGTGACGCGTTCGCGGGCGCCGGTGCCGGCGCGGCCGCCGAGGCGCGCTCGCCTTCCACCACCAGGATCACGTCGCCCATGTTGACCTTGTCGCCCACCTTGACGCGCAGCTCCTTGACCACGCCGGCGGTCGACGACGGGATCTCCATCGACGCCTTGTCGCTCTCGACGGTGATCAGGCTCTGTTCGGCCTGGACGCTGTCGCCGGGCTTGACCAGCAACTCGATGACGCCGACGTCCTTGAAATCGCCGATGTCGGGAACCTTGACTTCGATCGCTGCCATGTCTGTTCTTCCTTTACAGCATGACGCGGCGGAAGTCCGCCAGCACTTGGCCGAGATAGGTGTTGAAGCGGGCCGCGGACGCCCCGTCGATGACGCGGTGGTCCCACGACAGCGACAGCGGCAGGATCAGGCGCGGCTGGAAGGCCTTGCCGTCCCACACGGGCCTGGTCGCGCTCTTGCAGACGCCCAGGATGGCGACTTCGGGCGCGTTGATGATCGGCGTGAAGTAGGTGCCGCCGATGCCGCCCAGCGAACTGATCGAGAAGCAGCCGCCGGTCATGTCGGCCGGGCCCAGCTTGCCGTCGCGCGCCTTGGCCGCGAGCTCGCTCATCTCCTTGGCGATCTGGACGATGCCCTTCTTGTCGGCGTCGCGGATCACCGGGACCATCAGGCCGTTGGGCGTGTCGGCTGCGAAGCCGATGTGGAAGTACTTCTTCAGGACCAGCGTGTCGCCGTCCAGCGAGGCGTTGAACTCGGGGAACTTCTTCAGCGCGGCGACGCACGCCTTGATGAGGAACGCGAGCATCGTGACCTTGGTGCCCGACTTCTCGTATTCCTTGTTCAGCGTCACGCGGAACGCTTCCAGGTCGGTGATGTCCGCGTCGTCGTGGTTGGTGACGTGCGGGATCATGACCCAGTTGCGATGCAGGTTCGCGCCGGAGATCTTCTTGATGCGCGACAGGTCCTTGCGTTCGACGGTGCCGAACTTGGCGAAGTCGACCTGCGGCCACGGCAGCAGGCCCGGGAGCGCGCCACCGGCAGCGGCGGCCGGCGCCTTCGCGGCCTGCGCCTTGGTCTGCGTGCTGCCCGCCATCACGGCCTTGACGAAGCCCTCGAGGTCGGGCTGCGTGATGCGGCCGTGCGGGCCGGAGCCCTTGACTTCCTCGAGCGGCGCGCCCAGCTCGCGGGCGAGGCGGCGGATGGACGGCGAGGCGTGCGGAAGGTTCAGCGGCGGCTTGGTCGGCTCGTGCGCCGGCATGGCCGACGGCGGCAACGGCTTCTCGATGGAGCGCGGATCCTGGATCTCGGCGGCGGCGCTGGTGCCGGAGTCGGCGGCCTCTTCCGCGGGCGCCGGCTTGGGCGACGCGACGGACGCCGCCGGCGCCGTCGCGGGCGTCGCGGCCCCACCGGCGGCTTCGATGGTCGCGACCACCGAGCCCTTGGACACGCGGTCGCCCACCTTGACCTTGAGCGCCTTGACGACGCCCGCGTGCGACGACGGGATCTCCATCGAGGCCTTGTCGCTCTCGACGGTGATCAGGCTCTGTTCCACCTGCACGGTGTCGCCGACCTTGACGAGGATCTCGATGACGCCCACGTCGGCGAAGTCGCCGATGTCAGGTACCTCGACGTCCACCGTCCCGCCGCTGCCCGCGGGCGCCGGCGCGGAGGCTTGCGCCGGCGTGGGTGCGGGCGCCTGCGCGGGCGCGGGGGCCGGGACGCTGGCGGCAGGCGCCGGTGCGGGCGCGGCCGCGGCCGCGGCGCCAGTCTCGAGCAGCAGGATGACCGTGCCCTCGTTGACCTTGTCGCCCATCGCGACCTTCATCTCCTTGACGACGCCCGCGGCGGACGACGGGATCTCCATCGAGGCCTTGTCGCTCTCGACCGTCAGCAGGCTCTGCTCCGCCTTGACGCTGTCGCCGGGCTTGACCAGCACCTCGATGATCGCGACGTCCTTGAAGTCGCCGATGTCGGGCACCTTCACTTCGACCAATGCCATGTTCTTGTCTCCGTCGTGAAGGTTGGGTCAGGCGTAGAGCGGGTTGATCTTGTCGGCGTCGATGCCGTACTTCTTGATGGCCTCGGCCACCTTGGCCAGCGGCAGCTTGCCCTCGTCGGCCAGCGCCTTCAGCGCCGCGACCACGACGTAGTGGCGGTTGACCTCGAAGTGCTCGCGCAGCTTGCTGCGGAAGTCCGAGCGGCCGTAGCCGTCCGTGCCCAGCACCTTGTAGGCGCGGCCGCGCGGAATGAAGGCGCGGATCTGCTCGGCGTAGCTGCGGATGTAGTCGGTCGAGGCCACCACCGGGCCGTCGTGCGGCGCCAGCTGCGACTCGACGAAGGACTTCTTGGGCGCGTCGGTCGGGTGCAGCAGGTTGTGGCGTTCGGCGGCCTGGCCGTCGCGCGCCAGCTCGTTGAAGCTCGGGCAGCTCCACACGTTGGCACCCACGCCCCACTCGGCCTCCAGCAGTTCCTTGGCGGCCATCGACTCGCGCAGGATCGTGCCCGAGCCCAGCAGGTTGACCGTCAGCTTGTTGGACGCCGCGGGCTGCAGCAGGTACATGCCCTTGATGATCTGCTCCTCGGTGCCCGGTTGCAGGCCCGGCATCGCGTAGTTCTCGTTCAGGAGCGTGATGTAGTAGTACACGTTCTCCTGGTTCTCGACCATGCGCTTGAGGCCGTTCTGCATGATGACCGCCACCTCGTGCGCGAAGGTCGGGTCGTAGCTGACGCAGTTCGGGATGGTGCCGGCCAGGATGTGGCTGTGACCGTCCTCGTGCTGCAGGCCCTCGCCGTTGAGCGTGGTGCGGCCCGAGGTGCCGCCCAGCAGGAAGCCGCGTGCCTGCATGTCGCCGGCGGCCCAGGCCAGGTCGCCGATGCGCTGGAAGCCGAACATCGAGTAGTACACGTAGAACGGGATCATGATCCGGTTGTTCGTCGAGTACGACGTCGCCGCGGCGATCCAGCTGGACATGCCGCCCGGCTCGTTGATGCCTTCCTGCAGGATCTGGCCGTCCTTGGCCTCCTTGTAGTACATCACCTGGTCCTTGTCGACCGGCGTGTAGTTCTGGCCCGCGGGGTTGTAGATGCCGATCTGGCGGAACAGGCCTTCCATGCCGAAGGTGCGCGCCTCGTCGACGAGGATGGGCACCACGCGCGGGCCCACTTCCTTGTCGCGCAGCAGGGCGGTCAGGAAGCGGACGTAGGCCTGGGTCGTGGAGATCTCGCGGCCCTCGGCCGTCGGGTCGAGGACGGCCTGGAACGCGGACAGGCCCGGCACGATCAGCTTCTCGTCGGCCTTGGCGCGGCGCTCGGGCAGGTAGCCCTGCAGCGCCTTGCGGCGCGCGTGCAGGTACTCCATCTCGGGCGTGTGTTCCTGCGGCTTGTAGAACGGCAGCTCGGCGAGCTTCTCGTCGGGGATCGGGATCGCGAAGCGATCGCGGAAGACCTTGATGTCCTCGTCCGTCAGCTTCTTGGTCTGGTGCGCGGTGTTCTTGGCTTCGCCGCTCTTGCCCATGCCGTAGCCCTTGACCGTCTTGATCAGCAGCACGGTGGGCTGGCCGACGGTCTTGACGGCACGGTCGTAGGCCGCGTAGACCTTGCGCGGGTCGTGGCCGCCGCGCTGCAGGCGCCAGATGTCGTCGTCGCTCATCTTGGCGACCATCTCCAGCGTCTTCGGATCGCGGCCGAAGAAGTTCTTGCGCACGAACGCGCCGTCGTTGGACTTGAAGGCCTGGTAGTCGCCGTCCAGCGTGTCCATCATCAGGCGCTTGAGCGCGCCGTCCTTGTCGCGGGCGAGCAGCGGATCCCAGTAGCTGCCCCACAGCAGCTTGATGACGTTCCAGCCCGCGCCGCGGAACTCGCCCTCGAGCTCCTGGATGATCTTGCCGTTGCCGCGCACCGGCCCGTCCAGGCGCTGCAGGTTGCAGTTGACCACGAAGATCAGGTTGTCGAGCTTCTCGCGCGCGGCCAGGCCGATCGCGCCCAGCGACTCGGGCTCGTCCATCTCGCCGTCGCCGCAGAACACCCACACCTTGCGCTTGCTGGTGTCGGCGATGCCGCGGGCGTGCAGGTACTTCAGGAACCGCGCCTGGTAGATGGCCATCAGCGGTCCCAGGCCCATCGACACCGTCGGGAACTGCCAGAAATTGGGCATCAGCTTCGGGTGCGGGTAGCTCGAGAGCCCCTTGCCGTCGACCTCCTGGCGGAAGTTCAGCAGCTGTTCCTCGGTGATGCGGCCCTCGAGGTAGGCGCGCGCGTAGATGCCGGGCGACGAGTGGCCCTGGATGTAGAGCAGGTCGCCGCCGTGGTCGCCGTCGGCGCCGTGCCAGAAGTGGTTGAAGCCGCAGCCCAGCATCGTGGCCAGGGAGGCGAACGACGACAGGTGGCCGCCGAGGTCGCCGCCGTCGGCCGGGTGCAGGCGGTTGGCCTTGACCACCATCGCCATCGCGTTCCAGCGCATGTAGGCGCGCAGGCGCTCC
>Ga0209258_100821_pt1 | contig 17537 bp, 15 predicted proteins | sample Araplaol_mTSA_r2_FD_184281 | JGI IMG/M metagenome (GOLD analysis project Ga0209258, IMG submission 184281) | Arabidopsis root microbial communities from North Carolina, USA - plate scrape CL_Col_mTSA_r2 (SPAdes) (version 2) | ecosystem: Host-associated > Plants > Roots > Endosphere | place: USA...
TTTTCATTTGTTTATTCCCCCTTGAGCAATGTTCATTGCGTTGTGTGTCTATTGTAGCAAGCATGGTACCGCTTACAAATCCCACAATCCGCAAACATCGTCTAAAATTCGCAAGTGAATTTTGGGGTGAAAGGGGGGGCATACGGTCAGTGCGATGCTAATTTCCCCCTAAGTGGGGGAGTAAGAGCTCATTTACTTTAATTCTTTTTCTATCGAAGTTATATCGACTAATTGGTTCTGCTATTAGAGCTGAGATGTATTGGCGGAAAATATCAAAGATGGGCGAATGTAAGAGACTAATCTAATGAACACTGAAAAAAGCTCGGAGCTTCAAGCTGGTGATGACCAGGTGATTTTTTTGTAGCATGTTTTGGCGATATATTGTATTCTAATAATTTACTACTTAGTACTTGATAATAATATTTAGAGATGTTAAGCTGCTTATATAAGGAACGAATGTTCGTAAGCAAGGGGCGAATAAATAATGAGTAAAAAGCTTTTAGCAGTTGATTTATTTTCTGGAGCTGGAGGATTAAGTCTTGGTTTTTTACAAACTGAGCAGGTAGAAATTGTAGCGGCAGTAGAAAATAATAAATCAGCTCAAAAAACCTATAAAAGAAATCACGCTCGCTATAAGCGGGATAATGGTCATAGAGATATTAAATATTATGATGACATTCGAGAACTTAACTATCAGCAGATAATTGAAGATTGCCAGAAGATAGATCTTGTTTTCGGTGGTCCGCCTTGTCAGGGTTTCTCTAATGCGAATCGGCAAAAGACTGAGCTGATTTCAACAAATAATCAGCTGGTTAAAGAGTATGTAAGAGCAATAAAGGAATTAAATCCAGATGCTTTTGTGATGGAAAATGTCAAGGCAATGAAATCTTCCAAACATAAGTTCTTTTATTCAACAAAAGATCACCAAGAGGTAGTGGAAGAACTAGGACTTAACCTTCTACCAGAGAAGATTGTATTAGGAAAAACAACTGATTTATCTATGCAATTGATCCATTTTCTAAAAGAATCGCCTCAGAATACTGAGCTTTCAATGTATACAATTGATGATAGAAATTTATTTTCTAAAATAAGTCACATTGGCAGGAAAGAGAAAGAAGCGCATGTATACCTCGAAAAAGCACAAATAGCTTTACAAAAGTACCTTTCTTGTTGGAAAGAGCAGCATGAGGACTATTGGAATGGCAGTTATCTTAAACAATGGATGTGGCTCGGAGATTTGCTATCGATGAAAGATCATACAGATTCATCAAAAACAATTCTTTACAAGTGCTTAAATGAAGTTATAGAAGTTCAAAAGATTTTAATGAGAATGAAGGAAATCAAAGCAAATAACATTGAAATAACTGATATCGTGCATGATCATAAGAATGTGTATATTGAAGTGCAAACTTATAGCGTTTTGGATTATTTGACTTCAAAGTTTAAGAAGCTTGGTTATTCTATTAATGAGGAACATATTTTAAATGCAGCACATTTTGGTGCGCCCCAGCTTCGAGAACGTCTTATTCTCATTGGAATTAAGAAAGATTTTATGGGAAATAACCCTGTAGAACTACCACACTCCATTATTGTGGATCCCAATCAGTTTTATACGGTGAAACAAGCGATTGAGGATCTAGAGGATATTGAACCTTTCACATCAATGGATGCTGATCAGCCGATAAAAAAACAGGTTTCAGAACATAAAAACCCACTGCTTCAGTATTTAAGCGGAAATGTTAAAACAGTTGAGAATCACATTATGACAGACTCAACTCCAACAGCTCTAGAGAGATTTAAGGTTCTAGAGCCAGGGCAGAACTTTCATCATCTAGATGAGTCGTATAAACAAACGTATTCTGATCCTAGGAGAACTCAAAATACTGTTTATTTACGCCTTAATTATAATATGCCTTCCGGAACTGTCTTGAACGTTAGGAAGTCGATGTGGATACATCCTCATAAAAATCGAGCTATAAGTATTAGAGAAGCAGCTCGTCTGCAGACTTTCCCTGATGACTTTGTTTTTGAGGGCTCTAAAGATTCACAGTATCAGCAAATTGGAAATGCGGTACCTCCTCTTTTGGGTAGGGCAGTAGCAGAACAGGTATTAAAGTACTTAGGGAGACCTGTTAAGTATCCTATGAAAAATATAATAGTGCCGCACGTTTCAATAACAACTTCATAGGTTATTTTTTGAGTCTCTGCTTATATTGAGTAGAGGCTCTTTATTATAAAGCTGGCCTCTAAACAGGTTGAGTTTATAGAATGAAGGATATCGTAATAGATTGTCGAATATTGTATACAAACATGTTTACTGTTATATAACGTGAAGGGACGAACATCGATATTACATATTTAAAATAAAAGCGGTTGTCATAGGCAACTGCTTATTTGCTTTAAGTCTACTTTATATATTTATAATGGGAGTGCCCTACAATGAATATGATTGTAACTCAACCTTCTGCTACACCTGTTATCCAAGCACTTCGTTCATTAGGATATAACCCAAGAACAGCAATTGCGGATCTGGTGGATAACAGCATCGATGCTAAAGCATCTAAAATCTCACTATACTTTAACCATTCAGGAACAGATGGGACAATTATAATTGTAGATAATGGATCTGGCATGGATGAAGACATGCTTCAATTAGCTATGAACATTGGCTCAAAAGACCCACGAACAGAAAGACAACCAAATGAGCTTGGAAGGTTTGGCATGGGGCTCAAAACGGCATCATTTTCTCTGGGAAAACGATTAAGTGTTCTTACTAAGCATAAGGGAGTTTACTCACAGCGATGTTGGGATCTAGATCATGTGTCAGAGTGTAATGAATGGCAGCTGTTCACACAGATTCCAGATGAAGTGATGGATCAAATGAACGAGATTGACGGAGAAAGCGGTACGATTATTTATATAGATAAACTGGATCGTTTTATGGGGGCAGGTACTGTAAATGCAATACATGAAAGCAGTTTCTACGCAAAAGTTCGTAGAATTCATAGTCATTTGGAGTTTGTATTTCACTCACTCATGGAATGTAGAAATGTTAGGCTTGAAGTTAATGGAAATGTATTGATTCCCTGGGATCCTTTTATGATCACACATCCTTCTACTCTGGAAGGTGAACTGCAGATTTTAAATATTAATGGAAATAGAATGAAAGTAAAATATTATATACTGCCCCATGCATCTTTTTTAAATGAACTGGAATACAAAAAAGCTGGAGGTAATAGAGGTTGGCGAAATCACCAAGGATTTTATATCTATCGTGAGAACAGACTGCTGCATCACGGTGATTGGTTGGGAATGTTTCAAAAGGATACTTCATCCCAGCTTGCAAGAATTCGTATAGATCTGCCAAATACGGCAGATGATGATTGGCAGGTAGATATTAAAAAGTCAGCTGTTATTCTACCTGATAACGCAAGAGCAAGACTTGAATCGATTGCTAAATTTGTTCGCAAAATTTCTCGCGACATTTTTTACTTTCGGACTCAAGGGTCTCATCTTCATCAGACATTTAAAGGGAGTCTCAATACATGGGAACTATCGGGTAGAGACGAATGTCAGCAATTTATTTTAAATAGGAATCATCCTATCTTAGCGGAGATTCAGAATAAGATAGATGACGAAACATCAAGGCTACTTAACTTATATTTAAAGTTCGTGCAGTTGGGATCACCCAGCAATATAGTTGACTCACCAAAAGTGGTGGAAGAAACTCTTCAACTAGTCACCGAGTCGATGAAAGAGTTGGTGACTCAATTCGCAGCAACTCTAGCTAAACTTCATATTGTTCAAAATTCACAGCAGTTGTTAGACGCACTTGTCACTCAACCCGCTTTTGATAGTCTAAATCGTACAACTTTGAAATCAATTTTGGAAGAGGCGAATATCAGCTATGAAGAATGAAGCAAGAGGATTGTTCGAACAAACATTTGCTTCAAATTATATGAACTTAAAATCATTCTTGCCCAGCCAAGAAACAGCTGCAGAGAAAGCTTTAGATTTAGCAGAGCTCGTCATTAGAGGATGGAATGTAGATAAAAGAATAATTGAACAATGGTCGCTCGAAATGTATGTGAAGTATAATGTCAATTTTGATATCGTAAGAACTCCAGTATTACGATTAGAAGAAGTGACCGGTTGGTATAGCCCAAAAATGCTTATGGGGGCATTTTTTTGGACTCGCTACCGAGATTATCTAATTAGAGTCAAGCATTGGGATCAAGCAGTTATTGACGCCATTGATGACTCAACAAATGAAATCATGAAGTCATTAGGGAATCCTCGAGAAAATAAACCATTTGATAAGCGCGGACTTGTATTAGGATATGTACAGTCCGGGAAGACAGCTAACTTTACGGGGCTCATTAACAAAGCATACGATGTTGGATATAAGTTAGTAATTGTATTATCTGGTGTTCACAATGACTTGCGGGCACAAACACAGCTTAGATTAAATGAAGAGGTCATTGGTAACAGAATAGATATGGAGGGTAATCCGATAGGAGTCGCACAAATTTATGGAAACACACCTAATCATATTATTTCTGCATGGACTACGGTAGAACGTGATATTTCTTCTGAACCAAGTGGAATGTTTAACTTAAATCAACGAACACTTATGGTTGTTAAAAAAAATAGTATTGTTTTAGAGTCATTGAAAAATCAACTCGAGTATCAGAAAAATTTATTTAATTTAGATATTCCCGTTTTAATTGTTGATGATGAAGCAGATCAGGCGTCTGTCGACACCTCCAAGGATGAAGATCCAAAGACAATAAACAAATTAATACGTCAAATTCTAGAGGTGTTTAATAAAAGGTGTTATGTAGGCTATACGGCAACACCGTTTGCAAATTTGTTAATTAGTGCAGAAGCTAAAACAGAAGAGGAAGGTAGAGATTTATATCCAAAAGATTTTCTTGTAGGCCTTCCAAAGCCTAATGAATATTGTGGGCCGGAAGAGTTCTTTAATGTTGAGGAAGATGCAGATGATCCGCGCCCAAGTTTAATTCGCCCATTAAGGGATCCAGATATTGAAGTGTTTACGGGAATTAAGAAAAAAGAAGACGCAGATAAATTTGAAGAAGTTCCTCCGCAAATGGAAGAGTCCATTTTAGCATTTTTATTAACAATTGCTATTCGAAATCTCAGAGGTCAGAGGAACAAACATAATTCGATGCTAATTCACACCTCTCGTTTTAAAGATGTTCAATCAAGTGTAAAAGATGGGGTTGATACAGTATTTAGGGAGATCACCAAACAAATTCAATATAATACAAATAGTAGAGTTATAGATGCAACTAAAAGGATTTATGAGGAGGATTTTATCCCAGTCAGCAGGGCTTGGCCTGAGGACATTCAGGAATTCAGCTGGGAAAAAGTTTATCAGGAACTGAGAGAGTGTATTAAAAAAGTTCAAGTTTTCGAGATAAATGGAAACAGTAAAGATGCATTAGACTACCATCAGTATAAAGAAGAGGGCCTAAACGTAATTGCAGTAGGTGGCGATAAGTTATCGCGAGGACTTACGCTGGAAGGACTTAGTATTACTTACTATTTTAGAAATACATTGATGTATGATACCTTAATGCAGATGGGGCGCTGGTTTGGTTATCGAAAAGGATATATGGACTTATGCAGAATATACACATCGGCAGTAATAGCTTCGAACTTTGAACATTTAGCTATTGCTATGATCGAACTGCGTAGAGAATTCGACAAGTTTTCACTATCGAATAAGACACCGCTGGAATACGCAGTAAAAATGCTAAGTCATCCGACTATGACACTAACAAGTCCATTAAAGATGAAAAATTCTGCTGTAACTAATGTTGTTTATCGTAAAACACTGCAACAAACACGTATATTTGAGAGCAGAGAAGCTTTTTTTGTACATAACATGAAGGTGACTGAAGAATTTATCAACAAAATCTTTTCGAGGTTTAATAAAACTTATATTGGTACTGGAAAAACTGGTTACTACATAGCACGGGATCTGGATGTGAAATTAGTACTAAATTACCTATCAGAGTATAAAACCAGACAAGGTGCTGACAAAGTAGATAGTAGTAAACTGGTGGACTATATTCAACGGGTAAATGAACAGGGTGAATTGCTCCATTGGACAGTAGCGGTGATAGAAGGAGAGCCAAAGGATAAAAGTGGACTGGAGAAATTCCCAGTACAGTTTGGAATGTTAAAGATTGATTCTGCTGTGGTACGGGGAGTAGAGGCACATAAGTATAAAAACAACGGACAAGAAAAAATCGATATACGGGCGATCGTCGCTTCAAGACAGGAATTTATCGATCTTGATCAAGCAAAAATAAAGAATAAGAAAGATAAAGAAGAGATCCGGGAGTTGAGACCAAAAGAAAAGGGTATGCTTCTTATTTATCCGCTGCATCCTGGAGTAGAGGTGTTTAAATCACTTAACATTTCTTTTTGTGAAAATATGGTACCCGTTGGCATAGCGATTTCCTTTCCTGATTCTGGGGTAGATGATTCATTGGTTTATGAAGTAAACAAGACAATAAATTAGGGGGAGCTTCTGTTATGCTAAACCTTAAATTAGAGTTCGAACAAATGATGAATGAGGTCAGTAGTGACTCAAAACAAGAAGTTTATAAACTTAGAGTTCTTACGATTGAAACTCCTATTCTTTTTGCTGGGATAGATACTGTCAATATGAATAGACAGTTGTATATCGATCTAGGGCTGGAACCTTGGGAATCAGACCAGCTTAAGGCACTTCCAAAATGGCGTGGCTTATCTATTAAAATTGAATATTATGAAAAGTTAGCTTTACTAAAAGGACATTCCTATCTTGTTATAAGACAGGAGTCAGAACAAAGTACAGAAATATTTGAGGTTGTGCTTCAGAATGTAGTGGATCATTTGATGACGAGAGAACCGAACGATACAATATTCTCTGTAGTGTACAGGGCACTAGATAGATGGCGCATATTTTTTCAAAAAGGTGGTTATCGTAAACTAACTGATGAACAGCAACGGGGATTGTTTGGGGAATTGTGGTATATAAAAGATTGGCTCAATCGTTTTCCTACCGATCCCCCACTTATCGTAGAACAGTGGGAAGGGCCAACGAGTGGGCGAATTGATTTTAAGCATTCTAATCGTGGTGTAGAGATTAAGTCTGCAATTAATAAACTCACAAAAACAATTAAAATTTCTAATGAAAATCAGTTGAAGCTGACAAATGCTGTATCAAGTATTTATCTTTATATTTGCTTTATAGAGCCAAGTAAAACCCACGGTATATCTTTGCAAACACTTGTGAACGAGATTCGAGCAGCCATCTCGAGTCGTTCTGATCGCCTGCTATTAAAGTTTAATGATCTTCTTGAAGATTTGAGATTTAAAGGAGAAGATTATACAGATTCTTTCTTTTTTGTTGATAAAGTTGAGGTATATGAAGCCTCGACGAACTTTCCAAGAATTTCACAAGAAGAGTTGCCTAAGGGGATTTCACATGTCAGTTACAATATAGATCTTACACATTGCGCTGAATTCCAAAGAGAAGTCGATGAAGTATTCGATTTATAATGGGGGATTTGTAAATGTTAGAAAGTAGACAGAAAAGTGAATTTCTGAAAGAACTCATTGAGGAAATTGAGGAAGAAGCAGTGAAATCAGGAGTATACAGAGTCCCGTTCCTAAAGAAAATGCTTCAATATATGGAATTGGAGAGAGAGCCTGATATTCTAATTCCTCCATATATAAACAACGTAAAAAAAATTGCTGTGAATGCTTACGCGTATGATGAAAATCAGAACGTTCTTGACTTATATGTAGCTGACTATAACTTTGAGCAAAATGAGCTGGACTTGCTTTCGATAAATATGACAATTCTAACAGAATTAGCTAATCAGGCGAAAAGGTTTATTACGAATGCGAAAAGTCTGGCACATTCAATAGATCATTCTCTTCAAGCTCGGGAATTGGCCGTACTGATCTCAGACAAAATAAGCGTTATCGATGAGGTAAATATCTTTGTGTTAACTAATATGTTTTATAATTCTAACAAACCAATCGAGCTATCAATTCCGGGAATTGAAACAGTAAATGTTCAAGTCTGGGACATAGATCGTATTTTTCAAATGATCCTAGCAGAGCAAGGAGTCCAAACGATTCATATTGACTTTGAAGAAGACCTGGGACGGACTTTTGAAATGATGTATGTTCCAAACTCTAATTATCAAGAGAACAAAAATTATTTTACCTGTTATGTTGGCTTTATTCCTGCGGAATTACTCGCAAAAGCCTATGATCAATGGGGCTCTAAACTCGTTGAGCGAAATGTAAGATCATTTCTGCAGGCTAAAGGTGGAACCAATAAAGGTATTCTGAAAACCCTAAAGGATCCAAATGAACGGCGAATGTTTGTTAGTTATAACAATGGTATCTCTAGCGTAGCTCGTACAGGCAATATCGAGAAGATTAATGAAGACGTCAATCTTTATCGTATCAACGGGTTGACCGGCTGGCAAATTGTAAATGGGGGACAGACTACTGCATCAATTCACCAAGCATATAAGAGTGATATAGACCTAACCGATGTATATGTTCAAGCAAAACTCACCATCCTTCATGTTGAAGCAAACCAAGAAAAAGATCAGCAGTTGCTTGAAGATGAAATGGTGTCAAGTATTTCAAAGTATGCCAATACACAGAATAAAATTAATAACTCCGATCTTCTGGCAAACTCTAGGTTCATGTCTGACTTGGAGAAGTTATCTAGGGATACATGGATACCAACTAATGATGGACGTAAAGCAGAAAGTAAGTGGTACTTTGAACGTGCGAGAGGTCAATATGTGGTAGATTTGAATAGACGAAAACGTGGCAAGGAACAAAATGAATTTAAAAAGCAATATCCAAGTGAAAAGGTTATTACCAAAGTTGATTTAGCTAAACATTTTATGTCATGTGAAGGTTTTCCTCACGTTTCAAGTAAAGGTGGAGAAGAGGCCTTTAAGCGGTTTATGGAGCAAAATAAACAATATTGGAAATACGAGAAGGATGATAATGATGGAATCATTCCATTGAGTGAAGTCACCCTCGAAGTCTATCAGAAACTAATAGCGAGGACGATTATTAATTTCCATGTGACTAATATTGTGGAGTCGATGAGACTACAGGGGTATAGAGCAAATGTGATTTACTATACTGTTGCTATGCTTCATCATATATATGGAAACAAGATAGAGCTTTTAGATGTATGGAATCGACAAATATTGTCTGATAAATGGGATGAAGTAATACAGATTATTTCTGAGAAGGTATTATATTTTCTTCGTGATTCTGCGGGTGAAAGAAATGTAACTCAATGGGCTAAGCAGGAAGCGTGCTGGATCCAATTCAAAGATGAATATACGAAACAACTGAATAATCTAATCTAATTTATTTTAAATAAAGGTTTTATCTACATGTTAAAAATTATGTACAAACACTAAACACTCAATTACCGTATTTCATGTGTGTCGGTATTGGGTGTTTTCTTATTATTGAGGGAAAGGCGCAAGTGCAACAGAAAAATATCCACTAATATTATATGTGGTACTTAAAAGGGGAAGAATAATTAACTAATCGAAATTTTTTCTTAGAAGGTGAAGATATGGGTAAGGACTTCTTCTTTTGGACGGAGTTATTGATTTGGTATGATCAGAATGGACGCAATCATTTTCCTTGGCGTAATACCAAAGATCCTTATCATGTGTTAATAGCTGAGTTTTTGCTTCAGCAAACGCATGTTCGTAAAGTGGAAGAGGTTTATTCTCAACTGTTATTAAATTACCCGAATCTATCCAAGCTGGCAGTAGCAAATATTTCTTCATTAGAAGCAATCATAGCTCCCGTTGGATTAAAATATCGTGCATCAAGATTGATTAGGACTGCACAGATGATCTGTAGCCAGCATAACGGAGTAGTTCCAAATGATTATAAAAAGTTAATGCAGCTTCCTGGAATTGGGGATTATATTGCAAATGCTATTCTCTGTTATGCGTTTGATCAACCAGTTGTCCCAATTGATACGAATGTTATTCGGCTTTTTTCTAGGTATTTTGGTTATACATCAAAAAATACTAGACCTCGAATGGATAAAGAACTGGCAATTAAAATAAGGGAGCATTTCAAAGGTATGCAAAACACAAAAGCAGCTAATCTGGCAGTGCTGGACTTTGCCGGCTTAGTGTGCACTGCTAAAAATCCCAAATCAAAAGAATGTCCATTACACCAGAACTGTCTTGATTTTATCTCCCGAAAAGAACTCTAAAAGATGGGTTACCAGCAACCGAAGGCGCTTACACTTTATCAATCTGAATTTATTCACGCTAGCCCAAGCCTTTTACCACGCTTACCTTGCAGGAAATTATCCACATTCTCGGTGGAGTGTTTCCATACATACATTACTTAGAATATAAACACTACAGTTACTCCGTAGCTACGAAAAGAAAGTAATGTTAGTCAAGAGTAAGTTCTTCAGTTTGATCTTTAAAGCAATTCTCTCTATGCCATTTTAAATATTTTTTATTAGAATTTGTTATGTCTATGCATGTGTTTTTTATCAGATCTAATTTAATTATTGATTTTTCTGTCAATAAACTTGAAATAATGATATTACCATGATCAGTAAAAGTTATAAGACCTTGGTCAAATAATTTATCGTGATTTGGACACAACAAGATACCATTAAATTTATCCAAACGCTCAACATTAGTGCTGTTCTTCCATGGTTTTATATGGCTAGCTATTAATAGTGAAGGTTCATTAATGCCACAGATAGCACATTGTTTAGATTCCTCGAGCAACTTCTTCCTAAAGATAGCCTGACCTCGTCTTTGAACTACCTCAGCAACAAAACTCGTGTTAATTTCTTCATTTTGTATCAATTCTTCTTCATTAGAAAAGGATTCAATTTCTTTATACGAGAAAGGTTCAACTACAAAGACTCCGTTTTCTCGTTCGGATATAATAATACCAAGACCAAGAACACGATTATGCCCTTTTTTAATCTTGTGGAGTATACCGAAGGGGATATTGTGTTTTAAGTTATAACGTGCTGCTGCAATATCACTTCCCTTGCTGGGATCATTTTCTCTATTTGGAGGAGCCATCTCTATACGTAAAAATCTATGTTCATTTGCATCGTCCCAAACTATTTGTTTGCCATAGTTTTTGCTGGATTCTGTGGCTTGATAGGATAAAAGATAGGGCTTCCCAGCGGGTTTGTAAAAACCTTTAATTAAATTGTGAAGAATATGAGCTGCTGGAACAAATTCATCAGCTGGTAAACGCTCGTCTGAATTTAGACCTTTAATACCTGTTTTACCTATTATTAAAGTACCCTTGAGCGATTCAAATTTATTTAGTATACCTCTGTGGATGATTTCCAATATATACACCAGCTTTGTAATGAAATGTCTGCGTCTATTAAATAAAAGTCAGTCCTACACACAATAAATAGTACAGGTTCAGAATTAATATGAGCGACTGCAGTTTAATTATTGTCCAAGTTATAGGTAATGCTTTTATGACTGGAGAACATTTGAATTGATTTCTACCTATTCCTTTTTATCGAATTATAGATATTGAGGGGCTGGCATGTCAACTGAATAGCTTCATATAGAATAATTAACTTAAAGATTAATGCGGTCTCTCTGTATTATGAAACCGTTGATAAGCTTGTGCCCGTTTATGAGAGTGTATTACCGTCTATGGCTACCGAATAGTAAATATAACGTAGTCATGTCTCGATTTTTGCATGAATGACCCCGCGCAGGGTAAGGAGGGCAAGTGTAGAGTGGACTTACATATCCTGATTCGAAAAAAAACAGAAGCAACACATAAGGAAGGAGCAGTATTACGGAACACAAACACGAGCTATGTGAGCACGATATGGCAGCAATAGCAGACAAGCATGAACTTTTAGATCGCATCTTGCAGCAAGCGGGTACGATCACGATATTTTCATTGATGCAAGGCAAGGAGGCGGAAGTGGTTCAGGTTGTTACCGATACAGACAGCTATGTCTTAAAAATATGGAGTAGAGACTTCGAACCGGATATTCGCCTGCAATATCAGGCGCTCAATCTGCGCATGAGCAGGGAGTAGCCGTCGAAGCCGATTGGCTAGTGGATCAACACAAGCGGAGATAGCGTACAATTAACTACCTATGATGGCGGGCCGATTCTTGAGGATATGGCAATGATCAGACCTTGTGAGATATTGCGAACCGATTTGACCGTAATCATCAAGTTTCTCCGGAGGAACTCGATACTAGTGTGCAGCTAACTGAAATACACCCTCTAAGTTATGAAAGTTGAAACCGTATTTAATGCAGTTTTTTTGCATCATATGAAAAAAATGAGAGAAATTGTGTAATTTTTGAGACATGGTTAATCCTGTTTTCAAATATTTATCGTTAATAATTTAATGATAAACATTAAATTATTATTGAAATACATATATTTTCCTGTTATGCTCTAGTCATCATAATAAAGGAGCAGTAAACATATGAGCACCCTTAAAATTCAGAAAACGAGCAAAATATTGGCTGTTTGTTTGCGAATACTGTGTATCATGCTGTTGGTAGTAACGATGGCGGAGATTGCTGCAATTCTGTGGCTTGCTCAGGTGTCAGTGGATGAAATTCCAGCAGCAATAAACACTATGAGCTCTATATTGTTACATACCGACCATAGTGATTACGCAAAATCCGATCTGATGATTACATTCAGTGGGGATGTAGTGAGGCTATGTCTAATCATGGTGATACTATTTATTGCCGGGTGGATTTTTAAAGATATTAGTAAGGACTATACACCGTTTGTAGCCAAGCATATGAAGCGTTTGAAGCGGATCTCCTTGCTCATAGCTGGCATGGCCATTATTCCTGGACTTGTTGAAATAGTAATGGTACAAATGGTCACGCCAGCGGCAAGGGTTAATGTGTCGTTTGAGCTGTTTTATATTTTGGTCGCGGTCGTATTCTTTTGTCTAGCTCAAATATTCGATTATGGCAGAATGCTGCAACAGCAATCCGATGAAACTCTGTAAGGATGTGTGTATATGGCTATTGTTTTGAGGCTGGATCGTGTGATGGCAGACCGTAAGATATCTCTGAACGAGCTTGCGGAGAAGGTAGGAATATCAAATGTTAATCTCTCGAATATAAAAACGGGGAAAATAAGTGCGATTCGTTTCTCTACGCTTGATGCGATTTGTAAAGTACTTGATTGCCAGCCTGGAGACATTTTAGAGTACAAGAGAGAGGAGTAATAAGAGATGACTATTCCCATGTTAGTTTCATCACTTATACAAGTAATCCTATTTAGTGTAATTCCTCTGGTATGCTGGTTCCTATTCGCCAGAAAGAAGCAGTCTTTTTTTGAATGGATTGGATGTAAACTTCCTGTTATCGAGAAAAGAAACAGCTTTTTCATCCTGTTCTTCTTAGCGCTTCTCTTGTTCGTATCTCTTGGGTGGATAATTATTTTGTTTTTCACTAATGACACCGATGTTGCTGCATCGCAATTTTATGGAGTAGGCGTTTCAGGTATAGCTGCGGCTTTGCTGTATGCTTTTATACAAACCGGTTTATCTGAAGAAATATTATTTAGAGGTTTTATCGGGAAAAGATTGAATTCTGCGTTTGGATTTGCAACAGGGAACACGGTTCAGGCGTTATTGTTTGGTTGTTTGCACGGAGTTATGTTTTTTTCAAGAACCGGAATTATCAATGCTGTTATCATAATGTTATTTACCGCTTTAATTGGCTGGTTTATGGGGTACATAAACGAGAGATTAGCAGGAGGATCGATTATTCCAAGCTGGATGATGCACGGATTGGCCAATTCGTTCTCGGCGATGACGATGATGTTCCAATTGGTGTAGTAAGATGATATGCCATGCGGCTCTTCCGCTCAATGGATTCTAATCCCTAGATTCTCTTAATATTTTAGACTTTATCCTAATTAAGAAAGCGACCCTTGAACTCAAGAGTCGCTATCTGTATGTTTTGAACCTATACATTTTCTCTAATCCTCGCGTCACTACCCATTGAGCTCCATCCCGAGCCGATGTTGCTTACCACCCTGTTCCAATATCCAAAGTTGACCATCCTGACCCGATGTCAGCTAGATTCACCCTCGATGATGCTCCAGTAGAACTGAACAAGAAAGGAGCCATGGACATCGTGATTTATACTTTTTTCATTTGAATCCTCCTCATTTAATAGAATGTGTGTAAAACGACGGTTTGTTCTTCAGAAAGTGAAATTGCCAGTTTCAACGATAATGCATTGCAGTCAAAGCCTAATTCATTATGGCAGTAGTACAAGAAGCAGTGGTTACCTTAAGCATAGTCATGAGTATCTCGATAGATTCTGCTTGCTTCATTTCAATAGATATATATAGACGATTACATTGAGACAGCCATGCATAATGATCTCCATATGAGGCATATAGCTGTGTCGTTTTTATTGCGCCATCAAAGTTTTTCATTCCCTTAAGTGCAAACGATTCATACAACCAGCCTTCTGCCACGAAGTCGTTTTGACCTTCCACAAATGCAACAGTGCGCAATTCCTTGGCATACTGGAGCAGCTTTGCCTAATTTTCTACCTCAATATAGTAATTTATCGAAACTTCAGGGGGGAGCATGAATAATTTATTTTAAATTATAGGTAAAATGGTTCAATTATATAGTTATTAGTTCCCAATACAATGATAAATAATGGATAATATATTTTAATATGGTAACATATGTAATGAAATCAACTATAAGGAGGAATGCAAAGTGTTCGCAAAGAGGCTTTTTTTGATTTTTGCATGTACCCTGCTATTACTCTCAACAGCACCATTTATCCAAAACGCAAGTGCAGACCCTGTCAGTGAAAATAACGTCGATGAATTGACAGAAACGTACCAAGAGTTGTCGATTGTGAATTGGGTGAAAAAAGCGTTTCAATATGCGTTTAAGGCAGCTCCATGGGATTGGCTTGTTTTTAACAATGATCCTATTATTGAAGAACATGAAAGAACAACAACTGTAAGCTCGGGGACAATTAAATTTAATACAGAGGACAGAGGGCCTACATATGTAAGAAAGGATTTAATTTTTGAAGAATATGCGGGCCAAGACGCTTGGATATGGGGGTCAAGAGCGCCACTGTTCACAGGGAAAATAGCTGTGGAGATAATCAATCAAAGAACTAATAAGACAGAGGCCGAAAAAGTATTAGAACCTCTAGCTCAGTTCCATTTTGACCCAAATGATATGGGGAGCTGGTATATAAAATGGACTAATACTGAATCTAATTCATGGAATTTGTTCTTCACATATCGTCACAGATATAAGCAGCTTCCTGGGCAAAGCATTGCACCAATTGAATTCTTAAATATTAATGATAAAAAGTATATAAAGCCTTCAAGTTCACATAAGCAGGAGTTACACTCATTCGATGTTAAGCCTTATTATACGCTAGACGATCTTTTTGATGAATTATGGGATGTGCAGCTAGGCGATTTTGTGTATGAATTTAAAAGCTTGGGCGTTGGAGATACGGTTCATTTCAAAGATAATTTAGTAGCTGCTCATTATAATTCGGAGAAAGATGTAACGCATTTAGAGTTTAAATCAACGAAATTCGAGAATGTTTTCTGGCCGTTTAAAGGTGATTTGACTCAATTTTTTAAGCCAGGAGATGTTATCAACTTGAAGTTCGCCATTGAACAAATTGATGGTCAGTTTGAAATTCTAGATTATATTCGAATGGATTACAACAACGAAGTTGCCGATATCAAAGACTTTTTAATTGAATAGCAATTAAGTCTTCCCCCTCTTTTGATAGAGATAAAAAGTTCTTAAGCTGAACCCTTTATCTGCCAGCATGAGGGGGTTGGTCTTTTTTTGAGTAAATTAAGTAAAACTAACCGAAAGATATTATTCGGTGTAACTATTTGTTAAGATGATAATAGACTCCAATATTGTGCAATTTAGTAAATATCGTGGAGGGCTGTATATGAAATCAGTAAAACTTCTCATCATCATGCTTTCATGCGTATTACTTATTAGTTGTACTAAAAAAGATGCCGTGGAAGGAGTTGATTTTACAAAGGTATTTGATGAGGTTATTGGTTATTTATATATAGATGATAAGCTCTACAGTTTGAAAATCAGAGATAATTTCCCGAAAGAGAATTTAGGCGAACAAATCGGTGAGGTTCATGAAATCGTTGATAAGCCCGTAACTGATGGAGATGTGGTGTATCCGGAGGCCACTCGTACCTATGAAATTCGCAAGGGCGATAAAATATTCAGGGTAAAGGATGGCGATAAACTTCTAGTTGTTATCCAAACGAAGGATGGTTATATATTGGGTGTCATTTTTCCCACTTAAGTTTCTCTATTATTATGTACCAGATTGAACAAAAGAGGATAGCAACCCTTGAATTCAAGAGTTGCTATCCTGTATTACCTTGAATTTATACACCATTCCTATACTTCTACAACGCTTTCCAACGGGCTCCATCCCGAGCCGATGTTGCTTACCACCCTGTTCCAATATCACTGAATGACATAGACCACTCAGGATCATCACTATTCATTGGTGACCATCCTGTCCCGATGTCACTTACAAGCAGGCTTGTCCCGGTATTACTGTTAAGAGGAGACCATCCTGACCCGATATTATCCGCGCTCACTTCCAAAGATAACCCTGTAGAACCGAACAAGAAAAGAGCCATGGAGATCGTGATTAGTACTTTCTTCATTTGAATCCACCTCATTTAATAGAATGTGTGTGAAACGACTTTTGTGTTCTTCAGAAGCATGTATCTCATACTCTTGAAAGAGAAGAACAGACATACCAACATACTGCATATTTTTGAGTTTAAGTGCCACTTCCAATGATAGGGCGTTAAAGTTAAAACCTAATTCATGTTGAGCTGTTTTGAAATAATACTGTGCCAACGCTTGTGTAAGGCGTAATTTGTGCTTTACGTGGAAGGGATCTTCCATAGACAATAGAATGTCTAAGTAGGCTTTATGTTTTTCCAAATACACAGCAGCGTCTTGAAACGCTTCATTACTAACATAGCTATCCAATGCGACAGGGAGTACCAGGAGTTTTTGATCACTATTCAAAAGCCCCATAAGCTCCTCAATTGGTTCCGTCTTCTTCATCTCGATGGATATGTAAAGCTCGTTGCATTTAGAAAGAAATGCGTAATGGTCACCATAAACGGCATATTGATGGGTAGCATTTAATGCGCCTTCATAGTTTTTCATGCCTTTCAAAGCCACAGACTCGTACAACCAGCTCTCTGCTATATAATCATCTTGCCCTTCCTCAAACGCAACAGCTCGCAATTCCTTGGCATACTGGAGCAGCTTTGCCCAGTTCTCTACGACATTGTAGTATGTAAGAATACGATAATAGGCGTCGAGCCTCAGTGAATCAGGCAGGATAGGCAGATATTCAATCAGCTGGCATAAGG
>Ga0209258_100827_pt1 | contig 17191 bp, 20 predicted proteins | sample Araplaol_mTSA_r2_FD_184281 | JGI IMG/M metagenome (GOLD analysis project Ga0209258, IMG submission 184281) | Arabidopsis root microbial communities from North Carolina, USA - plate scrape CL_Col_mTSA_r2 (SPAdes) (version 2) | ecosystem: Host-associated > Plants > Roots > Endosphere | place: USA...
GTCCGTAAAAATAAGCAAAGAAGAAATGGCAGAAATGATTGAAGATGCTACTCGTGCACCATCATCTGTCAATATGCAGCCATGGCGTTTTCTAGTCATTGAAAGTGAAGAAGGAAAGGCAACATTAACACCTCTTGCTCGTTTTAACCAACTGCAAGTTGAAACTTCTTCAGCAATGATTGCAGTATTCGGGGATTTGAATAGCTTTGAAAATGGAGAAGAGATCTATAGCAAAGCGGTAGAATTAGGATATATGCCAACTGAAGTAAAAGAAAAACAGATGGCAGCATTAACAAACTACTATGCAAATCTGTCTCCAGAAGTAAACAAAGAAACCGTGCTAATTGACGGCGGACTCGTATCGATGCAGTTCATGCTAACAGCTCGTGCCCATGGATATGATACTTGTCCAATCGGAGGGTTTGAAAAAGATCAGATTGCTGAAGCTTTCGGTATGGATAAAGAGCGCTATGTTCCGGTCATGCTCATTTCCATTGGAAAAGCAGATGGTGCAGGATACCAATCCGTACGTCTCCCTGTGGAGACAATAGCAGAGTGGAAATAAATTTTTGTGTGAATTATGAATGAAAATAAACGAGCAGAGGGGGATTCAAATGATCATTATTCATGCTGTTTCAAGTGTAAATCCAGAAAAAGAACAAGCTTACGTTGAAGAGATTCAATCTCTAGTGAAAGCTTCTAGAGCGGAAAGTGGAAACATTGCTTATGATTTCTATAAAAGCGTAGAAACAGAACATGTCTATATCATGGTGGAAGTATGGAAAGACCAAGAAGCGGTGGCAGCACACAATTCAAGTGAACATTTCACTTCTTTTGTTGCAAAAGCTAAGGCTTATTTAACAGCACCGCTTGAAGTGAAAGTGTATGGTGGATCTGAAGTAAAAGCGTAAAAGAATAGGACTATCCCAAAAGTTGTTTACTCGAAAGAGAACAAACGATATGATTGAACAAATGACCTCAAATGCCATTATAATGTGGAATTAGAGGTCATTTTCCTTAGGTTTGGACAATACAAGCGTAGCTGACATCACCCGCAGTCCAATACCACATCCATACTACGAGAGGAATGAGAAATTTGGATAGTTTACATTTAGAAAAAGTCAAAATCCCTAACAATATTATCGAGTATATGGAAGAAGGTACGTGGGAATGTCTCGACTATAAACCATTTGTGATACATATATCCAGCGTTATATATAAGGGAAATGAAACATTGAGTTATTCACTAGAGTTTTCGCCAACTAGTGGTTTTGAAAAACTTAATCACAAAATAGAGGAAATGCCGTATATTTCTGACGGATACGGTTGGACCAATTACCTCCTTGATAAACTTAAACAAGAAAAAGTTGCTTTTAAAGAAGTCATTGAAAGCGACTCCGAATGTGAAACTTGTGTTTTGACAGCGTTTAACGAAAACGATTTTAGAATGCTGCTGCAAAAAGTATCTATTTATGTCAGAGAGCTTTTACTAACGAAAATCAGTGATAACAGTGAAGAAAATACAAAAACCATAACGATAAGCCGATTTTGGAGTCACGAAGATGAAGACGATGGAATATGCAAACCTGAGATTATGTTTAGAAGACCACGTGTGGACTACAGAATTAGTGAATACATATGGTCTTTTTTAGAAAGCAATCTATTGATGCAAAAAAAGATTTTGCAAAAAAACAATATGGCAATAACCTTGTTTATGGGGCCGATAAACAAACGTCATAAGTTCTTTTATGATTCTGCATATAACACAGAGACCAAGAAGTTTCACCCAGCGATGAGGGGGGGGAAACTGAAGGATATCAGTATATCGTGCAGATATCATGGTTTTAATGAAAAAATGTCGCCTGTAGAATATGGGGATATTGTTTATGATATGTACTGTTCATTTTTAGTAGACAGTTTAAAAAAAATATCAAAAGAAGAATGTGATGAGTTAAAAGGCATGCTCGATTTTGATCTCATCCATTCGTTTGAATTTCCTGCGATTTTTGATAATCAGAAGTACAGTGCAGATGGAGGCGGATATGGTGGCAGAGCTGTAAATGGAATTGTGGATGAAAAGGCTGTTCCCTATAATTATCGGGAAGCCTACATTAACCATTTTGGAAAATAACTATGCCTAAAAGAAAGGGAGGAGCAGTTCCTCCTTTTGACCTGTTGATTATCTTTTATTCTTCACAAGTATAAGGGTCGATTACTTTTTGCTCATAAGAAGATAACACGATATTTGTTGAGGGCGTACCATACTGCATTGAAGCATCAATGAATTGTTCTAAACTCTCTACAGAATACGTTGCTATTTTGACAATATAGCTAATTTCCCCTGCTACCCGGTGACACTCGAGTACATCTGGATGATTGCGGCAAAAACTTGCTAACGATTTACAATCCTTCGATTCAAACAATATAAGTGCAGAGATTGGACGGTTCATTTTTTTTAGAGAAACGCGTGCATGGTAACCCTCAATAATTTGTTGCTCCTCTAACTTTCGTACCCGCTCAGTGACTGATGGAGAAGATAAATGAACAGCTTCTGCCAAATCTTTCATGGAAATTTTCGCATTCGACTGTAATATTCTCACGATGTTTTTATCAATTTGATCCATAACATATCCAACCTTTTTTTATAATATAGAATAACCAAAATAATTAATAAATTAAAGCCAAACAATAAAATATCCTTTTCTAGCCTGTTCATGAGTCTTCTTTATTTTTATAAAATAAGGATATGGAGGGGATTTAGAACATGAAAAAGATATTATTATTATTAGCTAACGGATTTGAAGCAGTAGAAGCTAGTGTATTTACAGATGTGCTAGGTTGGAATAAATGGGAGGGAGATGGGTCAACTGAGGTCGTAACCGTAGGTCTCCGGAATAAATTAACCTGTACATGGAATTTTACTATTATCCCTGAAAAAACGGTCAATGAAATTCAACTAGATGAGTTTGATGCACTCGCTATTCCAGGAGGATTTGAAGAAGCTGGATTTTACGAAGATGCCTTCAGTGCGCCATTTTTACATATCATTCAACATTTTTATTCCAATCAGAAACCGATTGCTAGTATCTGTGTTGCATCATTAGCACTGGGCAAAAGCGGGATTCTTAAAGAAAAAAAAGCGACCACATACAATCATTCAACGAGTAAACGAAAAGAGCAGTTAAAGAATTTCGGCGCAGATGTGCAACATGATTTAATTGTTCAGGATGGAAATATTATTACATCTTCAAATCCAGGTACAGCTTTTGCTGTTGCATTTCTATTACTCGAAAAACTAACATCTAAAAAAAATGCGGAACATGTGAAGGATCTTATGGGATTTTGAATCATTTAGAAGCAAGTGAATGTGCAGAAAATAAATATAGGAGTATTCAACATAGTAAAAGCAAATCTTTTCATTTACAGTTTGGTATAGGGCTTCTTATATCTGGAAGCACATGCGAATGAGTAGAGAAAAGTCTAAAGAAAAGGGTACTGATCAAGATGCCAAATCAACAAAACCAACCACTCCAAACGACAAGCATGCCTATATTTTCAGAGAAGATTGCTGCCTTTTGGTGGGAGCAATTCGGAAACGGAAAAGTCCTTTATCACGATGAAGTCCTTATGCTCACCATCAATCCTGACTTGAGTGATGACAGCCGGGTAATGGTGCTGACAATGACCGACGGGAAGGTAATGGCGGTTCTGACGCCGGCAATGGCTGATAAGGCGGGACTTACTCAGCAAGCAAAATTGACTGAAGCCCTCTTTCGGCAGAAGCTGAAAGAAGCAGGGGTTACGCTGCATGGGGCAGATTATCTCTTTTATTTTACAGAGGCCGATAAAAAATCATTACTGCAAGAAGCCGTGGACGGTGAATTGCGGCAATTGACAGAGCAAGACCATGCTGTATTTTCCGAATTCCAAGCCGCTGCCTCGGAACAGGATCTGGATGACGCCTATGTGGAATTGGATCACTGGGCTGTGTTTGGCTCGTTTGAGCATAACCGCTTAGTGAGTGCCGCCAGCATGTACCCATGGCTGAATTCGCATATAGCGGATACCGGAGTGCTCACGCTGAATGACTATCGAGGGAAAGGCCATGCCCGCAAAGTAGTACGCTCCATTAGCAAGTACGCCTACGCACAAGGATACGAACCCCAATACAGATGCCAGCTTGATAACTATGCGTCTACGTCCTTGGCTAAAGCCGCAGGTTTAACACTGTTTGGCAAGTGGGAAATCATTTCTCCTGACTCTGTAAACTGAATTATCGGTTAAAACGAACCTGTCAAATGTGCGTTGATCCTTAAACAGAAGGAGAGGTTTATCACAAATAAGCATCCCATTCATTATGAACAGATTTTCAATGAAATCGAAAAATTGCCGTTACTCTTGAATGATGAAGATTATTATGCTTTAGTAAAGCGCGGATACGATTATTTAGTTATGCTGCATGATAGCGGCTTGGATGAAAAAATGGTATATAACCGTCTCCTAGCAACACATCAGAATTTAGAAAATGAGTGGCAACAAGACTTTATAGCAGAGCTCTTAGATTTTGTTTGTGGTTTTGTAGGAAACCAAGACTATTATATTTGGCGGCATGATGGAGCATTTTCGAGAGAACTCTCATCCGTAAATGTAAAAACAGGAAGAACAAATCATGAATAATCGAATCGATTCTCTACGAATCGTACTTTTAGTGAAAAGAGTTTTAAAATCGGTTGTTCGTCAGAACGTCACGCGGCACCAAGGTTAGTGCAGCAATTTACTGTGAAATCAAACGATTAATAGAGCCCTCATCTGTGTAACAAGGTGTGGGCTATTTGACGTTTATGTATAATTTTTATATAAAATGAACTTTTCTGATCCCCGCGATCTCTTATCTATGAAAAGGGGAGTGAACATGAGAGTAAGCCATCTTGTCAAACAAGCCAAAAAAGGCAACAAAGAAGCATTATTACAGCTCATTATGGCCGATAAGGACGCTTATTACCGACTTGCTTATACATACATGGGCAATGAGCATGATGCGATGGATGCAATGGAAGATATGATAGTCGCACTATATGAGAAGATTGAGCAATTGCAGAATAGCGAAGCGTTCTACAGTTGGAGCAAAACGATTCTCGTCAATCGCTGTAAAACATTACTTCGCAAAAAGGATCGGTTCGTACCACTGGAAGATGAGCAAGAGCCATCACTAAATGCATTTACTGACAATAATCCCTATCGCGAGACCGAGTCTGAGATGGACATGCAGGTGCTGCTATCGCATTTGAATGCACAGCAGCGGGAAGCAATTGAGCTTCGCTATGTTCATGATCTTCCGTATCAGACGATTGCAGATATGACCGGTGCGCCGCTCGGAACCATCAAATCGAGAATTTCACAAGGGATGCAAAAACTAAAACTGATGATCGGAGGTGATCGTTATGACAACGATCGAGGAGAAGTTACAGGAGCATAAAGAAACCTTGAATCAAATTCAGGCTCCGTCAGGCCTTGAGGGCAGACTTCGAGATGCGCTTCAACATGTTCCAGACAAGAAAAGGAACAAGAATAAGACTCGCGCATGGGTTGCATCGGCAGCGGCAGCACTCATTCTTATGGTTGGTGTATATGAGTACCCGGCCTTAGCATATTATGGGGGCAAGTTATTTGGCGGCATCAACTTCAACAGCATTGCGGATGTGATGAAGCAGGGAGTCGCACAAGAAGTAAACAAAAGTACAACGCTTAAGGACGGAACTGTCCTGACCATAAATGCTGTAATTGCGGACGATAACGTATTCCGCTTATATTATACAATTGATCGACCCGCGGGCACTGAGTATACGGACCACGACTTTCTACGGTATAGTTTTGAACATGTGAAAGGGTTCTTGACCGATTCCAGCCCAATTGAGGGGGGCGGAAGTCCCGGAAAAAACAAAAGCCAGTTCGTGGGAAATTATGAGTTCGAACCAGTCAGTCCATTTTCTCGTACATTAACCCTTACATTCACTGAGTGGCTGGACAATGGGGAGAAGATATCCTATCCCATCTCCTTCGATTTTGAAGCGAACAAAGCGATGAAGAGTATCATTAAAGAGGATATTTCCGAATCCATCGTTGTCGATAAAGGAACCATTCATTATGACTACATTACGGCTTCCCCAACCTCAACCATCGTGAAGGGACATTATGAATTAGAGGAATATCCGAGATTTTCAGGCCAAACCAAGCTCTATGTGAATGGAAAAGAAGTTAGTTGGACTAGAGGAGGGGGAAATAATCCAGACTTCGAACTGAAATTTGATCCATTCCCTACAGACAATATTCAGTCCATTGAGCTTGAACTCGTCAATTTTGAAGGATATCATAACATACAAGAGCCTATCTCGCTTGCATCACCATCCGATCGCTCCATTCAAATTGGAGATGAAAAGTTCTGGATTCGCAGCGTTACCAAAACGGCTACAGGTCATGATGTCGTCATTGCGAGAAAACAATTTACTTTCTTGAAGACGGACACATTGTCCATACAGGCTGGCAGCAAAGTTATTCCTGTATCGTCAAAATCGAAAGAAAGACAATGGGATTTGAAGAACGGCAACATTCTGTGGGAACAGACGTATTCGTTTAATACAACCGATAAACCAGAATTCCTACTGGTGGACGGCTACCAATATATAAAAACCTATAAGAAGAAAATATCGATTCCTGTAGATAATAATAAATAAAATCACGCTGTACAGCGGTTCATAATCATACGTACACAAACCAAAATAGAGAAATAACCAGATTTAGAGTATATGAAAGCCCGGAAGATAGACACTTGTGACAAAAAGTGGATATTCGCTGGGTTTTTATACTTTGCACACAAAATACAGCGCGTGCATTTTATAACGCAATGTATATTAATTATAAACTTTACAGGATATGGTGATAACAATGCATGCAAAAAATGAGCTTATTGTCATCGAGGGCTACGGCCATGTAGGAAGAACCATTTGCGCAAAACTGGGGCCGGTATTCGATACCCGGCAAGCCGCTCTTCCGCTGAGGGGAGGGAAAACTGTTGAGCGTTGCTGCACACGAAAGACTAGGAACAGCTGACGGAAAACGGGCATGGATGATGATGGCGATTTGTCTCAGCGCATTCTTGTCTCACTTTACCGCCGGGGTAGTGAATGTGTCGCTTCCCCGATTCGTAACAGTATTCCAGTCCGATATTGGGACAGTGCATTGGATGACGACCGGATATCTCCTCGCTATTACGTCGCTCCTCCCCTTGATGGGCAAGTTAGGCGACCGCTGGGGGCATCGCCGCATCCATAACTGCGGCATAGCCCTATTCACAATTAGTTCTGTTCTGGTTGCGCTCTCGCCGAATCTCACCGTGCTCCTCTTCATGCGGGTTGTGCAAGCGACAGGTACGGCAATGTTCCAAGCGACAAATATGGCAATTATCACGTTTCATATGCCGGGCACACATAGAGGGCGGGCTCTCGGTTTTGTGAGCACCGCTGTTGCCCTAGGCGGCATGGCGGGACCGGTTGCAGGCAGCTTCACCGCGGCATGGTTGAGCTGGCAATGGGCGTTTCTGATTCATGTTCCCGTGGCGGTCGCGGCAACCGGGTTAGCGCTGCGCTTCATCCCTGCTGATCAGAAGATTAAGACGAGGAAAGCCTCATTGGACGTAATTGGAGCCATTTTGTTCATGTGCAGCATCAGCATTGGAATATACGCCATTGTGAACGGAGGCGCGATAGGGTGGCGATCTCCGAATATGCTTCTACTGTATGCAGTCCTGCTGATTGTTTGCCCTTTGGGCTGGTTGTGGCAGTCCCGGCAGAAAGAGCCTTTTCTGCCGCTCTCGGCGTTCCGTATTCCAGCCGTAGCCTGCGGTCTGATCATTAGCTGTGCATCTTTCCTGATGGCCAATATTGCATTGGTTCTTATGCCTTTTTATATTTCCGGAACCACCTCGGTATCCACGGCGGATACAGGCTATGTCATGCTGGCATATCCGCTGCTCTTGGCTGTAATCGGCCCCGTCGCAGGGCACTTATCTGATCGGATTGGATCGCGTCGCTTAATGGGGCTTGGATTATGCGCCATGGCAGGCGGGTTCCTGCTATTCTCTGGGGTATTCGGCGTATTGCCGCTGTGGGCAATTATTTGTACGCTGGCCTTGATCGGTTCGGGGATGGGGCTAATCGCTTCGCCGAATAACAGCTTCATTATGAGCCATGCGGTGAAGGAAGACGCAGGATCGCTCGGGAGCATGATTGCATTGACGCGTAACGTGGGCTTGGTGCTCGGTGCCGCGCTAGGATTGGGACTTATGGACGACGGCGATCCTGCCAAGCCGTTGGAGGCATATCTGAACATCTTTGGTTTCGGCGCATGGATCGGCGCTGCCAGCCTGCTGCCGCTCTGTTACAGTTGGTACGTACGGAGAAGTATGGTAAAGCGGCGGCAAGGAATCAGTGTAGAAAAATGATGGTAAACAAAGATGCTATGTGGGTACTACCAGGTATAAATATAGCAACTTGTAACTGCAAAAAGGCGTATAGCGATGGAATTATCTTGGATAATGTAGAGGAGATTCACACAGGGGAGAAACGGCGATAGTGCGAAAATAGGGAGTATAAAGCGGCTCTACAATTCCTCAACTAACCATGAACCATTATCATGGTATGGGACGAATTATTAGAGCCGCTTATGTACAAGAATGAAATTAATTGTTAGCGAACCGAATTAGTTCTGGGCAATACATCCGCTACGGGTTTCTGTCTCTGTCCATGTTTTGGTCTCCGATTGGCCGTTGTCATACTTGCAGGTTTGCATGTAGTGTTTAGTGATGTAGGTTTTTCCATTGAGGCAGTTTGTTTCGGTTCTGATTAAAGTTTTTCCGCCGCACCAGGCTGCATGGGATGGGCTTGGCAACGCCACGAGGAATGCAGAAGCGCACACAACAACCGCCATCATTTTTGTTATTTTGTTCATATGATCACCCCCTTTTATGAATATATTCTACCTATTAATAAGTTTTCCTCCTTTAATATAGAAATAAATTCTATCTTTTCCCATACCATTACTATTATCAATCAACTACGACCAGCTAATCCAGACTACGTGAGCGGGTCATGAGACATGAGTGACAACCAGCTTGCGAATAGCAGTAGGTTCGAGCCATGTCCAACTACCTGCTCTTTTAATTACCAATAACTCATCTACATGGAGCAGAAACCCGGAAGAACGCCACTGGAGACAAAGAGAGGCTATCATCCGAGTTTTTTATGTATTACTTATGCAGATTGCTGCACTTGCTCCGGAAAAGAAGGTTTATCGAAATCCTTAAAGAATATGAAACGTAATGGAATTTCATGGATGACTTACGATTAAGGGATAGCTGCTAATAGAGTGATGATGGGTTTGATTTCGATAATTGGTTAGGGGGTCATTGCTGTGATGGAGCGGAATATTGTTATCGGCATTGATGGAGGCGGCACGAATACAAGAGTTATGATCTGTGATCTAAACGGAAATGAGCTTGCGTATGCGGAAGGCGGCTGTGCATCCAAGTATAAAGACGAGAACGCAGCTGAGAATGTGAAAGCGGCGATTAAGAATGCGCTTGCGATAGCAGGGCGAGATACAACCTCTGTGGCCGCGCTTGTTGCTGGCCTTGCGGGCTATGACTCAGAAGCAGATGACGTATGGATTCATGCATTTACTGACCTACCGGGGCTTGACTGTCCCAAGCTGCATTTGAATGACTCCGATGTTGCTCACGCAGGAGCACTTCAAAATCAACCAGGTATCATTGCCATTGCCGGAACAGGAACGATGATTATGGGCATCAATGAATACGGTACACGAACCCGAAACTTGGATTATCGCCATTACGCATATAGCGCAGCACGTCATCTTGCCTATGATGCTGTGTATGAAGTACTTGCAGGTCCCCCAGATGATTCGAATAAAGGACTGATTGCGGAGATGATGCAGCATTGGCAGTTGAATAGCTTAGAGCAGTTGCAGGAGCTTGCTCGGCGGGGATTTGAGCCAGATACGATGAAGCGCGATCAGCATTTTGGGCAATTCGCTCCATGTGTAACCACAGCGGCAGAACAGGGCAGCAGTATAGCAAGAAGCGTATGCAACCGCGCTGTAGAGCAGCTCCGATTAGGGATTGAGCTTGTCGGCTCCAACTTCGCTGAACGCAGCATCGATGTCGCGCTAATCGGCAGCGTCATCTGCAGTTCCTACATGCGCAGCAAACTATCTGAAATGCTTATAGCGCATCCAGTTAAGCAATATCGCTTGGTTGATCCACTATTTCCACCCGTAGTCGGTGCCATTCTGCTTGCCTATAAGGAGCTAGGCGTCCAAGCGGAAATGAATCTAGCAATGAAGTAGAACATGATTATCTAACATAGATCGTATTGTTAACATAGCTATGTAGATAAAAAGGAGCTGTTTGTATTAATGGATGATTTCATGAATCATGATGGATTTGGGCAAAACATCGAACGAGAAGTCCTGCGTGCAATTGTACCACGCATTGCTACAATCGAAATTCCTGTATCGGATTTGAAAAAAAGCGATAGCCTGGTATACTGAGACCTTTGGCATGAAGGTTCTTGGAGAACCGGACGAAGATTGGGAGGCATCCATGCTTTATCTGGATGGAGGCGAACGTCTCGGAGTTCCAAACTTATACTTGGTTGAGAATCAAGATGAACAACGACTTGCTTTTACGAATACATATACGGATGTAGCCCATAGTGTAATTGACTTCTGCTCAGCCAATGTAGAGGAGATGCTAATAGGGTTGCGTTCTCGGAATGTAACGATGAATGGAGTTAGTGGATTTTTTGATTCGGACGGGAATTCATTAGCCGTATGCAGCGCAGTACATTATGGACAAGTGAAATAAACAAGACCACAAAACATCCGACTGTACCTTTGCAAAATAGGTTCAACACGCTAACATGAATTACCGTATAGTATAAATGAAGTCACATTCCAAGCGAGTCTACATCTTACTATCTCAGGGGGAACACATAAAATGGATGTAAATGAAAGCAAGAAACCAGAGTACGCAGGACTCCGCAAAGTCGAAATATCGGATAAGGCTTTGGGCATTACGTTTCCAATGTGGGTGATGTATCCGACGGGAACGGCAGAGCAGACCGTTCAATTAGGCCCTTATTCGATTGAGCTAGCGAAGGATGCGGAAGTCTTGGAAGGAACGTTCCCGCTGGTGCTGATCTCTCACGGTACTGGCAGCACTCCATTCGCCTATCGTATGTTAGCTCAGCATTTAGCGCGGAACGGTTTTATCGTCGGGATGCCTGAACATCCATACAATAATAGAAATGATAATAGCTTGGAAGGTACAGTTCAAAATCTGACGAACAGACCCCGTCACATTCGGATGGCCATCGACTTGTTTTTTGAAAATGAGAGGTTTGCTAGGAAAGTGAACCCGAATGACGTTTCGATTATCGGTCATTCTCTCGGAGGATACACGGCTTTGGCAGCGGCAGGTGGGGAGCCCACCTCATTTCCTCATGAGTCATCAGATGGGCAACCGCAACACATAGAAGTCATACCAGATTCCCGCATTCAGTCGCTCGTACTACTAGCGCCAGCATCGGTTTGGTTTCAATCCGAAGAAGCGTTACGCATGGTTGATATCCCTATTTTGATGCTTGACGCCGAAAAAGACCCATATACACCCGCTTTTCATGCGCAAATTATTATGAATGGGGTTGCAGATCGAAATAAAGTTCAGTATAGAACCGTACAAAATGCCGGACACTTTTCCTTTTTGAGCCCATTTCCACCTTCGATGAGTTCACCATCATTTCTGCCATCACAGGATCCTCCCGGCTTTGATCGAATTCAGTTCCACAAGGAGCTGTGCGCAGAAATCACGAGCTTTCTGAAGCGGTAGTAATCATTGTTGCATGCCTCGAAGAATGAATTGGCTAACGGGACGATAACTCAATAAAGATAATTGGCGGCAGCCGACTCCTTGGGGTCAGCTGCCTAATTGTTCGTGTAGAAGACTGTTAAAAAATAACTAGTACTTACACATATGCATGTGGTAAAATATGACTCCCTAAAATCAACTGGCTAACGAAAGGGAGTGTACGCGTGGAAGATCTGATAATAGAACCATACCAACCTAAAAGGGATAAAAATTCAATCAGAGCTATGTTGTGTGGAGATGAACAGATTAAAGAATTGCTAAAATGCGAGAGAATGTTCCCGGATGGTATATTTGTCGCCCGCTACAATGGCATAACAGTAGGTTTCCTATCCATTGATGGGATAAAGAGAAAAGCACAGACAATGATATATGTTAGCGAGGAATACAGAAGGAAGGGGATTGGAACTGCCCTCATGGCGAAGGTAGACCACTTGCTCACCCCACATAAGATCGTAGAACGTTCGATGGGTGGATGCATGGATGGCGATCGTTCTACTTTGCAATTTTTATATAAGAATGGTTACTACATCAGTTGGTCGTCTCACATCATGGAGCGGGAAGGTGGCTATCTTCCTGAACAGCATATTTCGGTTAGACCTTATGAAGATGATGATTATGAGACCTGTCATGTACTTATCGAGGTCGCTTTTTACAAGTTGCATGATAATCTGGGAATGCTTCCAACCTATTATTTCCCTCCGAATGAAAATGAACGAAAGCGCATGTTCGATAACAAAAGCAACATATACGTGCTTCTTGTTGAAGGGGAAATCGCAGGGGTTGGACATATTGATGGCAATGAGCTGAGTCATGTTTCTGTTCGGCATGATCTCCAATCTCAAGGATATGGCAGACCATTCGTTTCATTTCTTGTAAACGAAATCATGCGTCGCGGCAATACCATCGTTCAGCTGGGGGTTGTGAAAGGCAATTATGCGAGGAAGTTATATGAAAGTCTTGGTTTCAATGAAAAGTCATTGTACCACTGGCTAACCAAATACTATAGACCTGACACCCGAATGAGCAGTCCGCCAAGTGAGATATTGTCAGTTGAATCGAGGTGAGAGTTATAACCGAACTATTTCCAATCGAGATACAAGCCTACTTCAGTGAAGCAGAAGTGACAGTCGTTAAGAAAACCGCAAGATCATCAGTATATCACATGAAAAATCAATCCCACGATGTCTTCCTAAAAGTAACTCCAAAAGAACAAATGCAGCGTGAAGCCATCATGACAAGCTATTTGCATCATAAAGGCATATGCCCAAGTGTACTACACTACAGTTCCAATGATATCAATGATTATCTGGTCACCGAACGAATTCCCGGTTTACATGCAGCAAGCGATGAATTTATAGCTCACCCAGAGCATTTATGCGATGTATTTGCGGAAAGCCTTCTACATTTGCATCAAATTGCACGTACAGATTGCCCTGTTACAAACGGATTAGAGGATATGTTCATCCGGGCAGAGCGCAATTACAGGGAAGGGAAGGCAGAAAAGAGCCTTCTTCACTATATGGGATATACCAGTAGAGAATCCGCATATAAAGATATGGTGTCTCTATATAAATACGCTGAAGAAGACAAAGTGATCATACATGGCGACTATTGCTTGCCGAACTTAATTCTGCAAGATAATAAACGGAATGGCTTCATAGATGTAGGGTATGGCGGGATAGGAGATCGGCATTATGATATCTTCTGGGCGCTATGGTCTCTACAATTCAACTTGAAAAGCGCTGACTATGCCAATCGATTTGTGAAAGCATATGGCGAACATGTTATTGATCAAAATCGGCTTCGTCTTTGTGGGCTTCTATCGGTGTTTAACGGCTTTAGAGGACAAGATTATTATGAATCGTAGATTCGCAATGGGGGGGAGTACCAGCGTAGCTGATACCACAGCAAACACATGGATTATTTTAGGGATTTGTTAATTCTCTCGTTATATTCGAATTGTGCATCGGAACTTTTCTTTAATCATGGGAACTAAGCTAACTGGCTGGAAGAAGAGTACAACATTCTTTCCGTACATGGACGGTGTTCTAAATTGAAAATTCAAATTGTATTGTTTGACGGCTTCGGAGAGCTTGTCTCTTTCGCATCCTTTGAGGTACTCAAAAGAGCGATAGAAGAAGGGGCTTTGTTTACGGTTGAATTCGTATCAAGTGAACCAAAACAAGAAGTTACTACTTCGTTTGGAGTAACGGTTAAACTTCATGATTTTTTACGAATGGATAATGTCCAGATCTGTTAATTGTACCTGGTGGAGGCTGGAATCATAAAGCTGAACATGGGGCACGAAAGCAAGCAGAGCTTGGAACCCTGACCAAAATGATTAGGGAGATGCACAACGAAGGAACGATTGTTGCTGGAGTTTGTACAGGAGGTATGCTGCTAGCTGCCTCCGGTTTATTGAGTGGTCTACAGGCGACGATGCACCATTTGGCGCAGAATGAAATCATTGAATACGGGGCAGAGCTTCTTCGTTACAGAATTGTCGATCAAGGGAATATTATCACTGCAAGAGGAGTCACTTCAGGAATTGATTTGGGACATTGGATCACGGAACGGTTCGCAAGCGCCAAAATTGCAGCTGCCGTTGAATATAGAATGGAATACGAGAGACGAGGTGTTGTTTGGTGTTAAGAGTGCTGCAATTACCCCAATGTGCTTGGTCCCTTCAAATCGAAATATAAAAGCCGCACGAACTCTATTCCTAGTCCTGCGGCTTGTAATCGTGATTACGTTATGATTGGCACTCACATTATCGATCCCACGCAGCATCATGACTTGAGTGCCGACAGGGCTCACTTGGATCCCATCGCTGGCATCGATTTGTTGTGTAATGGTATTCATAAGCTCCAACTGCTGCGCCGATGACAGTTCTTGATTCACTTTGAACTGCATCGTAGCATACTGCTTATTTGCACTAACGACGGACTTCAGTAGAGTAGGAGGCATTTGCTTAATAAGATTCTCAAGCTGCTCCTTGTCAGAAGAGAAATCGTGATTACCAGTCATTTGAAGCAGGAGCTGTGGTAAGCTCGTAACTTCTTCTACGTCCTTATGCTGAGCCACGATCTTGTCTCCGAAGAGATTCATCCAATTTATCGTATCCGGATCGGTTACATCGTCCGCTTCAACTAAGTATGTGATGAAAATAGTAGATCCCACAACGTCTTGAAGGGAATTGGCATCTTTCAATGCCTTCAAATCCTGCGGTATCATTTTCATCAAGTTCGTTTCTGTAGGTATAGATGACTCCGTGGAGAAGCCAATTACAGATAGAACCAAGGCCACGACTAATATGGGAATAGGCAGTTTACCCACCCAATGGGTGTATTTTTCAAGGAATCGAGATAGCCATGTGTTTTCATTTATTATCTTAACTGGCTTCGTATGCTTTCGATCTAGTAAATGGAAGGTTGAGAACAACAGGCAGATCTCGATGACATAACAGAATATGACACCAATAGCTAACGTTACACCGAATTGCTGCATCATCGGAGCTTTGGACAGCAGCATTGTTAAAAAGCTTAACGCCATCACAAATACGGCATACCAACGGACGGCCCCACATGCCTGATCGAATTCGCAACGGCTGTTTTCGCGTTATAACTGCTAATTTTCAGCTCTTCTTCATATCTATTGTGGAATTGAACGCCGAAGTCGGTTCCCAACCCAACAATGATGGGCAGTGTAGCCATGGTAGCAACTGTGATCGGAAGACCGGCCCACCCCATAAATCCGAATGTCCATATCAAACCGATTAATACGAATGCGAGCGACAACACCCTACGACGAACCGGGAAGACAAGGAATAACACGACAATCATTAATACTACGGCTATTGCAAGCATGATTGCCATGATAGACATGACTTCATCCTTCACCTCGCCCAGAATGATCGGCATGCCTCCCGCTTTAACGGTAATCTTCGAATCGAAATTGCTGCTGTCAATAAGTTGATTGATTTCTCGATTGATACGGGCATAGGTGATGATGTCGGTATTTTTGGACGTATTTAGAACGATGATAATATGCTCACCGTTATCGGAGATCATCGGAGAAAGCTGAGAAGGAACTTTTCCCTTGTCCGAAAATACGAGTTGATGCAGCAAATCGTCATTCATATCCTGCACAGCAGGCAATGCTTGAAGTACCTGGCTAGCCATAGCTGCTTGTTGCTGCGGCGTTAGTAAGCCTTGAGCATAGATCGCAATCGCGTCGTTTTGCTGTTGGGTAAGAAGACTGTGCAATATGGCGTTTTGCTGTTCTACTGTATTCTTCTCACCTAGATTGTCCATTTTGGCCGCAAGTTGTTGTTGTTGATTCTTTGTTAATTGACTAAGCGTATAATTTTGCAGATCTGCCTGCTGTTGTTCTGTTAAATTCTCCATCATGGATTGCTGGATGGATTGTTGATCCTGCTCGCTAATGGCGGACATGATCATGTTGAGCAGCTCTGAACGACTCGCACCATCTTCGCCCATAGGCAGGGAAGGATGCTCCATAGCAAGCATTTCATTCATTAAGCCAATATAGTGCATGCTGCCTGTAATATCCTTGATTTGACCGGCTTTTTGAGCAAAGCGAACGATTTCCTGTGAAGTTTTTTGGGTGAAAAGAACATGCGGATCTCCGCTTATCATAACGAAAATGGATTCTCCGCCAAATTGCTCCTGATAGGTTGTCGTGCGTTTGAATACATCAGACGCTTCATTCACGAATATGTTGTTGCCCATTTGCATATCAAGCTTCGGAAGACCAATAGCAAAAAATAAGGTCAATATCGTGATCACGATGATCGTGAATTTGGAACGTCGAATGATGAAATCCCCGAATGTAGTAAATAATCTGTCCAACTCATGCTCCTCCTTCGTTTTTGTCATGACGAATATAGCAGAGTAGATAGTGGGGACACAACATTCAATTAGAGATATATGTTTCAGAATAAGACAATTGTCGCAAAATGTTCCGTTACTCCATCAATGTTTGGAGCGTTTCAATTAATTCCTGTTTCGAAATTTTGTAATTTTCACCAATCCAATTTTTTAATATCTCGATTAGGCCACTCATGTAAAAGTCGCACGCGAGTTTGGAGTAGTTGGATTGGCGGATTTTTTTTGAAATCGGATCATCCATTATTTTCGAGGTTTCCATCAAAAAACTGCTTCCCATTTT
>Ga0209258_100833_pt1 | contig 16963 bp, 15 predicted proteins | sample Araplaol_mTSA_r2_FD_184281 | JGI IMG/M metagenome (GOLD analysis project Ga0209258, IMG submission 184281) | Arabidopsis root microbial communities from North Carolina, USA - plate scrape CL_Col_mTSA_r2 (SPAdes) (version 2) | ecosystem: Host-associated > Plants > Roots > Endosphere | place: USA...
CCAGCGCAGCGATGGCGCCGAGGTCGGCCGCGTCCAGCACCTGGTTGGCGATCAGCAGGTTGCGCGCGCCGGCCGCCAGCCCCGCCTGCATCTGCGTGACGGTGGCCAGGGTCAGGCCCCACGCGCCGGCATCGAGCTGGCGCTGGAACAGCTGCGGCGACATCGACGTCTTGCCGTGCGGGGCCAAGCCCACGCCGGCGGCGTCGGCGAAGCGCTGCATCCAGCCGATGTTGTGCGCCAGCGCGTCGCGCCGGATCAGCGCCAGCGGCAGCGGCAGGTCGCCCGCGAGCACGTTCCAGCCCTGCGCGCCGACCTGCGAGCGCCGCAGCGGCGCGACCCCGTGCGGATAGCCCTTGAAGGTGGCGTCGAGCAGCGGGTCGAGGAGGTCGGTCATGCGCCGATTATGGGCGGAGGACCCCCGTTCCACCCCGAAATGCCAATTCGTTCACGCTCGGCCGCGGAACCTGCACCACCGCGCGCCGATGGGACGGTATCCCTGCGCATCCGCCACAGGCGCTCGCCCGTAGATCGACCCATGACACGCCACTCCCTGTCCTTCGTCGCCGCCGGCAGCCTGCTGCTGGCGCTCGCCCTTCCCGCCCGCGCCGCCAGCGTCACCGTCACCGTGCATGGCGCCGATGGGCAGCCGGCCCCCAACGTCGTGGTGCAGCTCACGCCCGCGCACCCGGGCCCGCCGCGGCCGCCCTGGCCGCCGGTGGTGATCGTGCAGCACGACATCCACTTCGTGCCCGCCCTCACCGCGGTGCCGGCCGGCACGACGGTGCGCTTCTCCAACCAGGATCCGTACGACCACCACATCCGGTCGGAGCCCGCCGGACCGCTGGGCAACATCCCGCCGGCCAAGGCCTTCGAGATGCGCCTGGCCGGCGCCAGCGGCGACAAGGTGGCCAGCGCCGACGTCACCTTCGACAAGCCGGGCGTCCTCGTGCTCGGCTGCCACCTGCACGGCTCGATGCGCGGCCACGTCTACGTCAGCGGCACGCCCTGGGTGGCCGTCACCGACGCCGGCGGCGCCGCGACGATCGCCGACGTGCCGGACGGCGCCGTCGAACTGCTCGCCTGGAGCCCCGAGCAGCTGGTCGACCAGCCCGTGCTGCAGAAGCAGGTCACGGGAAGCAGCGTCATCCTGGATGCGACGCTGAACTTCACGCCGAGCCGGCGCCGCCGCCATTCCTGAGTGCACGAAAGACCGCATGCCCCGGACCGATACCCGTACTTGCCCAGATCGCCGGCACCCCGCGAGCGGCGTGCTGCTGGTCGCGGCCGCCCTCGTGCTGGCGCTCCCGCGCGCCCATGCGGACGCCGACAAGCTGCCGCTGACCGGCGGCATCACCAGCATCGACGGCGCGGCCGGCGGCGGCCTGACGCCGTGGGCCGTGACGGGCAGCAATGCCACCGAAGGTCAATGGGGCGCGACGGCGACGGCCTCCGTCGTGTCCACGCGCGACTACTCGATGCGGGTGCTGGGCGCGCTCGTGGCCTGGGACGACCGCGCCGAGCTGTCGCTCGCGCACCAGGACTTCACCACCGGCGCCACCGGCCGCGCCCTGGGGCTGCCCGGCCTGCACCTGAAGCTGGACGTGGCCGGCGCGAAGCTGCGCCTGCTGGGCGACGCGATCCTCGACTCCGACACCTGGGTGCCGCAGGTCGCCGCGGGCGTCGAGGTCAAGCGCACCGACGCCGGCGCGCTGAAGCCCACGCTGCAGGCGCTCGGCGCGCGCACCGGCGGCGTCGACGTCTACGTGAGCACGACCAAGCTGTTCCTCGCGCAGGGCGTGCTCGTGAACGGCACGCTGCGCGCGACCAAGGCCAACCAGAACGGCCTGCTCGGCTTCGGCGGCAGCGCACAGGGGCACTACCGCCTCGAGCCCGAGGCGTCCGTCGCCTGGCTCGCCAGCCGCCGGCTCGCGTTCGGCGCCGAATATCGCCGCAAGCCCGACGACCTGAACCCGTCCGCGCTGGGCGCTGGCCTGAAGGAGGACGACTGGTGGGACGTGTTCGCGGCCTGGGCACCGTGCCGCGGCGTCTCGCTGGCCGCGGCCTACGTGCAGCTGGGCCGCATCGTGCCGGCCGTCGCCACGAAGCGGCAGGACGGCGGCTACCTGTCCGGGCAGCTCGCCTTCTGAGGCCAAGGAATCGCCATGACCAAGCTTGTTCTCGCCGCGTTCGTCGCCGCCTGCGCGCTGGGCTCCGCGCAGGCCCAGCCGAACGCGCCCGCCAACTCGACGATCCCGGTGCCAGCCGACGACGCGCTGTTCCGCGATCTCGGCGGCCAGGCCGGCATCGACCGCATCGTCGGCGACTTCGTGCCGCGCCTGGCCACCGACCCGCGCCTGGGCGAGTTCTTCAAGCGGGCCAACCAGGAGCACCTCAGGCAGATGCTCGGCGAGCTGTTCTGCCGCATCTCGGGGGGCGGCTGCACCTACACGGGCCTGTCGATGAAGCTGGCGCACCAGGACATCGACGTCGCCAGGGGCGACTTCAATGCCCTGGTGGAGGTCCTGCAGTCGGCGATGGACGCGCAGGGCGTGCCCTTCGCGACGCAGAACCGGCTGCTCGCGCGGCTGGCGCCGCTGCACCGCGACATCGTCAACGTGCATTGACGGAAGACCCCGCGCGCTGCGGCACACTGCGCGTCATGGAACCGACCGAATCGACGCTGTTCAGGAACGCCAAGGCCTTCGAGGCGTGGCTGAGGAAGAACCACGCGAAGTCCGACGGGCTGTGGCTGAGGATCGCCAAGCGCGGCGCCGACGAGCCCAGCGTCACCTATCCCGAGGCAGTGGAGATCGCGCTGTGCTGGGGCTGGATCGACGGCCAGAAGAAGGGCCTGGACGACCAGCACTTCCTGCAGCGCTTCACGCCGCGGCGCGCGCGCAGCATCTGGTCGAAGATCAACGTCGAGAAGGTGGCCGCGCTGATCGAGGCGGGCCGCATGCAGCCGCCGGGCCTGGCGCAGATCGAGGCCGCCAAGGCCGACGGCCGCTGGGCCCAGGCCTACGACGGCGCCAAGACCTCCACCGTGCCCGACGACCTCGTCGCGGCGCTGGACGCCAGCCCGCCCGCCAAGGCCTTCTTCGCCACGATCAACGCGAGCAACCGCTACGCCGTGCTGTGGCGCATCCAGACCGCCGCCAAGCCGGAGACGCGCGCCAGGCGCATCGCCCAGCTGGTGGACATGCTCGCGCGCGGCGAGACGGTGCACATCTTCAAGCCCAAGCCCAAGGCCGGCTCGTAGCCCGTGTCCGAGGACCCCGTGCGTCGCCCGCGACGTTATCGCGCGTGATGGATCGCGGCCGAGCAGCGATGCAACATGCGTTCCATCCCGGCCTCGGTCGCAACCTCACAGAGAATCCATGCTCGAAAAGCTCCTGCGCGTCGGCGCGCCGTCTCCGCTGCTGGTCACCCCGTCCTCCATCGGAGGCGCCGGAGGCCTGTGCTCCCGCGACGTGCAGACGGCCACGCTCGGCACCGTCACGTACAAGCACCTGCCCTTCGTCGTCAACGGCATCAATTCCGTCGACGCGGCAGGCTGCGACGTCGTCAGCTACAACTTCTCGGGCTGCATCATGGCCGCCTACAAGGTGGGCGGTTCGTTCCATGTCTGCCACGTGTCGACGGGCGAGGGCCAGGATTGCAAGGACGCCTGGAACCGCCTCAAGGCGACGTCGAACGCGGTGTTCGAGTTCAAGCCGTCCGACTTCGTCGAGACGGGCGGCGCCGCGCTGCTGGGCGTCTATGGGCTGATCACCGCGGACCTGCAGACCTATGCGATCACGGTCGTCCAGAACGCGATGCAGGGCGGCGGGCCGAAGATCGCGGCGATCACGAAGGCCCGGCTGCTCCGATAGCCGGCGGCCGCAGGATCCGGCGAAGGATCGATCACGCACCGGGCCGGGCGAGACGCCCCGGCGGTCGCCCGAAGCTTCGCCTTCGGGCTTTTCCGGGAAAAGTGCACTGGTCGCCTGCCTGGCGCCTCGGGCCGGGCCGTCGGGCGACGCTCCCGGCCGCTAGCATTCCGTTCGACGAGGCACCCCGGACGCCGGCAATCACGGCGTCTCCGCCCTGCCGCCGTCGCCGCGGTTCCGTGGCATGGCCAGTGTCACGGACCTTCCCATCTCCGCCGCTCGGCCGCCGCGTTCGCATCGCCGCCCGGGCCGGCACCAGCCATCACAGAAAGTTCGCACGCCCATGCCGATCCACGAGAACGGGAAGGAAGGAAAGAAGTACTACGCCCTGCAGCCGCTGGCCATGGGCGGCACGCCGCAGAGCAAGTTCGAAGCCCTCTACGAGGAAGCCGGCCAGGCGCATCCGGCCCTGCACAAGATCACGCGGGACGTCACGAGCAAGTTCGGCGGCCACGTCCTCATGGCTCCGCTGAAGCTGCGCGAGGTCGCCTGGGCGAAGCTGTCGCGGGGCGATGCCAACAAGGCGGTCGCCGATGGCGAGATCGCCAAGCTGAACGACATCGTGCGCGCCACCGTCAAGTTCACGACGTTCGCGGCCCTGCTCAAGGCCCAGCGCTACATGGAACAGGCTTACGAGGGCATCGTCTACGACCGCTTCAAGGATGGCCCCACCGAGAGCGGCTACCGGGATGTCAAGTACGTCCTGAAGGTGCCTGTCCAAGTGAAGAATCGCAAGACCCATCACATCTGCGAACTGCAATTCCATACGATGCAGTCGAGGAACGCCTACGAGGTCTTCCATCCGATCTACGACGTGCTGCGTCGCATGGGCAGGGCAGCCGCCGCGCAACCCCTGACCATCCCCGCGGAGGAAACAGCCGACCTCGGCGGCAAGCTGCGCAAGACGTGGAGCACGATGCTGATCCGCCACATCGGTGGCCAGGCGATGGTGCATCAGCTGTACGGCATCGTGCAGCTCTTCTACGCCGACCCGACGCTGGAGACGCTGCGCCAGGGGCCGGTCGACCTGTCCTTGCAGGACGTCGAGCGCCTGATCGAGATGGGGCCCGTCATCCACGCGGCCTACTACCGCAACATGATGAACGCCCAGGTCATGGTGGACGGCAAGCTCCAGCCCGTCGTGAACGGCGAGTCCCGCAACGCCATCTACTCCAAGCAGCAGGTCGCGGCCAGGAAGGCGGAGCAGGAGAAGTTTCCGTCGTCCAAGGTCTACATCTGAGCACTGCTCCGGGCAGGCGCGTCGCACGCGCGGCCGGGCCCTGACCTGGCTCCCACGGCTGGGCCCGTCCTTCAGGCGTAGTCGTACTTTCCGCCGCGCTCGAGCGCGCGCTGGTACGCGGGACGCGCATGCGCGCGCGCCAGCCAGTCCTTCAGGCGCGGGGCGTGCGCGCCGAGCGCGCCGCGCGCGTTAGCGGCTTCGACGGGGAAGCTCATCTGGATGTCGGCCGCGCTGAACTGCGCGCCGGCGAACCACGGGCCATCGGCGAGATCGGCCTCCATGAAGGCCGTCTGGCGCTGCAGGTTCGGGTCGATGAACGCGGCCAGCACCTTGTCGGCGATGCCGCGCGCGATCGGCCTGGCGAAGAACGGCATCGGCGCGGACTTGATCTTCTGGAACACCAGCTTCATCACCAGCGGCGGCATCGCGCTGCCCTCGGCGAAGTGCAGCCAGTAGACGTAGCGGCGGTACGCGGGCGTGCCCTTGGCCGGACGCAGGCCGGAAGTCTCGCCATAGGCGTCGAGCACGTATTCGACGATGGCGCCCGACTCCGCGATGGTGGCGTCGCCGTCGGTGATCACGGGCGACTTGCCCAGCGGGTGGACCTTCAGCAGCTCGGGCGGGGCAAGCGAGGTCTTCGCGTCGCGCTCGTAGCGCCTGATCTCGTAGGGCAGTCCGAGCTCCTCGAGCAGCCAGAGGATGCGCTGCGAGCGCGAATTGTTCAGGTGGTGGACGGTGATCATGGCGGCCTCGCGTTCAGCGGTGTCGCGAAGGCAACGCCTCCGCTGTCCGGGCGCGATTGTGACCGCGCGCGGCGCCCTGCGCGAGCCCCGGGGCAAGCGTCGCGCAGGCGACAGCCGTCAGGCCGCGACGGCCACGCGCCCCGCCGGGCGGGTGGCCGGCAGGTACAGCGCGCCGAACAGGTTCTTCGGATCGGCCATCTCGGGCACGAGCTCGATCGAGCGGCCCAACCCCAGTTCCACCGCGAAGTCGCGCAGCAGGCGCAGCGCGGAGAAGTCCTCCAGCGCGAAGCCGACCGAGTCGAACACCGTCACCTGCTCGCGCGACGTGCGGGCGGGGGCCTCGCCCGCCAGCACGCGCCAGAACTCGGTGACCTCGAAGTCGGCCGGCATCTGCTGCAGGTCGCCCTCGACGCGGCTCTGCGGCTCGTACTCGACGAACACCGCGCCGGCGCGCAGCACGTCGGCGTGCAGCTCGGTCTTGCCGGGGCAGTCGCCGCCGACGCCGTTGACGTGCATGCCGGGCTCGATCATCTCCGGCGTGATGATGGTGGCGTTGGCCTTGTCGGCGGTGATCGTCGTGACGATGTCCACCCCGCGTACGGCCTCGGCCGTGTTCGCGCAGGCCGTCGCCCTGAGCGTCGGGGCCGCCGCGCGCAGGTTGGCGATCAGCTTGGCGGTGGCGCCCACGTCGATGTCGAACAGGCGCACCTCCTCGATGCCCATCAGCAGGTGGAACGCCAGGCACTGGAACTCGCTCTGCGCGCCGTTGCCGATCACGGCCATCACGCGGCTGTCGGGGCGCGCGAGGCGGCGCGCGACCATCACGGACGTGGCGGCGGTGCGCATGGCGGTGGTCAGCGTCAGCTCGCTGAGCAGCTCGGGACGGCCGGTGTCGACGTCGGCGAGCACGCCGAAGGCCATCACGGTGGGCAGGCCTGCGCGGGTGTTCTTCGGGTGGCCGTTGACGTACTTGAAGCTGTAGAGGTTGTCGTCGGCGATCGGCATCAGCTCGATCACGCCGTCGGCCGAATGGTTCGCGACGCGCGCGGACTTGTCGAAGTCGCCCCAGCGGGAGAAGTCGGCCTCGAGGTACGACACCAGGGTGCCCAGGCAGGCGGCCAGGCCCTTCGCGCCGACGATCGCACCGATGTCGTGGGGGGCGAGCAAGGTCGTCATGGATGTCTCCGTTATCTCTATGCGAAGAGTGTGTCGGGACGGCGCGGCAAGCGAAATCAGCAAAAGTGATTCGATTCGATCAATAATTTGACATATCGGCAGCCAATACTGTCGTTTTGTTCAATCCGCATCGACGGGACTTCAACGGCCATGGACACCCTCGACCAGCAACTGATCGCCCTGCTGCGCACCGACGCGCGCGCCTCCGTCGCGACGCTGGCGCACCGGCTCGGCGTGTCGCGCGGCACCGTCAACAACCGCATCACCAAGCTGGAGGACAACGGCACCATCGTCGGCTACACGGTGCGGCTGCGGCCGGACATCGAGCACAACGAGATCACCGCCTGGATGAGCATCGCGGTCGAAGGCAACCAGACGCGGGAGGTGATCGCCATCCTGCTGGGCGAGCCTGGCATCGGCGAGCTGCACGACACCAATGGCCGCTGGGACCTGCTCGCGGAGATACGATCCGCCAACCTCGCGGACCTGGCGGCGGTGCTGGAGCGCGTGCGCCTGATCAAGGGCATCGGCGCGACCGAGACGTCCATCCACCTGCAAAGCTACAAATGAACCGACACGACGCCACGCGGCGCCGCCTGCTGGGCGCGGGCCTGCGCCTGGCGGCCGGGGCCGCCCTGCCCGCCACGGGCCGCGCGCTCGCGCAGGCCGGCGCGGGCCCGCGCATCGCGTTCCTCGACGCGGCCGAGGCGGCAACCGCGCTGGCCGACGGCGCCGACGATCCGTTCTACGGCCGCATGGGCCTGCTGGAGATCCGGGCGCGCCTGCATTCCGCACTGCCGGGGATGTCGCTCGCCGACGCCCGCGCTGCGGCTCGCGCGTACGACGCCGCCGCGGCGCTGCCGTTCGCCGCCGGCGAGCGCGACGCCATCGCCGCCATCATCGAGCGGGTGCAGCCGCTGCTGGCCGCGCGCGCCCCGCTCTATGCGCGCACGCCGTGGTCGTTCATCCAGCTCGACGACCGCGCAGAGGGCGGCATGCCGCACACACGCGGCCCGCACGTCGTGCTGCCGCGGTCGGTCGTCGATGCGTTCGTCAAGCTGCAGCGCCAGGCACGCGCGGGCGGCCGGCAGGACATGCCGCCGCGCGGCGCCGGCCTCCTGCTGCACGAACAGACGCACGTGCTGGAGCGCCTGCATCCGGCCCGCTTCGAGCCGTTGTTCACGCAGGTTTTCGGCTTCACGCGCATGGCCGCACGCAGCGGCCCGTCCACCGATTGGCTGGCCGCGCACCGCTGCACCAATCCGGACGGTCCGGACGTGGCGTGGGCCTTCCCGCTGGCGACGATCGGTGGTACCGGCTGGGTGATGCCCGACGTCGTGCTGCCCGACAAGCCGCTGCCGCGCATGCCGCAGGACTTCCAGGCCGTGGGCATCGAGGTGAGCGGCGGGACGGGCTGGCGCGTCGTCGAACGCGATGGAGAGCCGGTGCGGCACGACCTCGATCGCATCCGCGGCTGGCATGCGCATTTCCCGTTCCCCGACGAGGACTTCCATCCGCACGAGATCGCTGCCGTCACGCTGGCGCACTGGATCCTGCGCGACGTGCCCGACGTCGACGGCCGCCCGCTGATGCCGGCGGTCGCTGCCTGGGCGCGCACCGCCCTCGCCTGAACTGCCTCAGGGTGCGGGAACGGCAGCCGTCCGGGTCGCCCGACGGACCGCGCGGCGACTCTCCTCAGCCCGCGGGATTCGCGGCGAGCTGGCGCAGCGCCTGCTCGAACACCTCGGGCGGCTGGCCGCCCTGGATCAGGTGCTTGTCGTCGATGATGATGGACGGCACCGAGTGGATGCCGCGCTCCTGGTAGTACTGCTCGCGCTCGCGCACCTCGTCGGCATAGCGGCCGCTCGCGAGCACCTCGCGCGCCTGCTCGCCATCCAGCCCGGCCTCGACGGCGTAGCGCACCAGCACGTCGTGAGAGCTCGGATCCTGGCCGTCAGTGAAATAGGCCTTGAGGAACGCGTGCTTGAGCGCCAGCGCGTTCACGCCGGGGTTGCCCTGCTCGTCGTCCAGCACCTCGGCCCAGTGCAGCAGCCGGTGCGCGTCGAACGTGTTGTAGATGCGCGAGCGCCGGTCCATGTTGAACGTGAAGCCGACCGCGGCACCGCGCTGGCGGATCGCCTCGCGGTTCTTCATCACCTGCTCCTCGGGCATGCCGTACTTGCGCGCGATGTGCTCGGTGGTGTCCTCGCCTTCGGGCGCCATGCCGGGGTTCAGCTCGAAGGGCTGGAAGTGCAGCGTGACGGGCACCTCGGGGCCGAGGCGCTCCAGCGCGGTCTCGAGCGAGGTGAGGCCGATGGCGCACCACGGGCAGGAAACGTCGGAGACGAAGTCGATTTTCATGGCGGCAAATCCAGGCGGTCGGGGACGGACGCGGACAGTTTAGGACCGGTGCGCGAAACGCGCCGAAATGTGCCTTTTGCACCGGCGCGCGGAGCGTTGCCGATTCCGGTTAAGGACGAACCCCGACGCCCGCCCGCCACGCGCGAACTCGCCTAGCGCAAGTGCGCGAACTTGTGTGGCGGGAAGTCGCGCGATCGACGTTGCCATCCCCTGTTTGCAGGGCGGGCAACCCGCTATGCCCGACGCCGCGGCAGCGCAACAAAATCGCGCGGTGCTCAGGTCGCCGACAGGGTTGGCCGGGCTGGGACAGTGCGGTCGGCCAACAGCGATCTGCCAATCCGATACGACCACCCCGACACCGGGTGCGCACCGTCCAGACCAACGCCAGGAAAGAGAAATTTCCATGAAGAGCTTCTGGACCAAGGCTGCGCTCGCGGCCGCCGCGGTGGGGTGCATGGGTGTGGCCCATGCGTCGACCACCTCGACGATCGACTTCGAGAACGTCGACAGCAGCAACGCGCCGTCAGTGCCTTTCGTCTACGATCTCGACAGCATTCGCCAGGCGGGGTATTCCATCGGGGCCTACGACCCGCACAACGCCGGCAACGCACCCGACGGCGGATTCGTCGGCGCATTGGTCAACGGCGGAGACACCGATGCCTGCCAGACCTTCGCCTGCCCGCACGGCAACACCTCGAACTTCCTCGACGTCATCAACGACGGCGTCATGTTCCTGAACCACGGCGGCGTCCAGCTGACCCTCAACAGCTTCGACGCGGCCTTCCTGCCGCCGTCGGGCCTGCAGTTGCCCTCCAGCACCGTCGCCTTCCTGGCGATCGAGGCCGACCGCGCCGACAGCCCCGACGACTACACCGTCGGCATCTTCGCGCTGCGGGGGCCGACCAGCGGCGACACGTCGTTCGCCTCGTTCCTCGCCTCGAACGCGCAGATCATCCACGGCCCCGGCACGCTGACGTCCGGCGACGTGACGCGCCTGTTCGCATACACCTACTACTGCGACTCGACGAGCGGCAACTGCAGCTTCGGCGGCACCAACCGCGGCCAGTTCGCGATCGACAACATCTCCATCACGGCCGTGCCGGAGCCTTCGTCGTGGCTGCTGCTCGCGGTCGGCCTCGGCGCGCTCGGCGTCGCCGCCCGTCGTCGCCGCTCGGCCTGAGCGTCGCCCGCCCTCCCTCAAGGAAAACGACGACCATGACCAAGCTCACTTCCACCGCGATGGCCAGCCTGGCCCTGCTGGCCAGCATGGCCGCGCACGCGCAGGCCGCCAAGACCTACATCGTCCAGCTGCGCGAGGAGCCCGCCGCCTCCTACCAGGGCACGACCGCCGGCTACGCGGCCACCCAGGCCGCGCCGGGCACGCAGTTCGACGCCCGCTCGTCGGCCGCGCGCTCGTACAGCGCCTACCTGCGCAACAAGCAGTCGGCGGTGCTGTCCACCGTCAGCGCCGCCGGCGCGATCACGCAGTACGACACCGTGTTCAACGGCTTCACCGCCCGCCTGACGCCGGACCAGGCCGCCGTGCTGTCGATGAACGCCAACGTCGCCGCGGTCGCGGAAGACCAGCTGCTGTCGCCCTCCACCATCACCACCCCGGTGTTCCTGGGCCTGACGGCGCAGGGCGGCATCTGGTCGCAGACCGATGCCAACGGCGCGCCGATCAAGGGCGAGAACATGATCCTGGGCGACGTCGACCTCGGCATCTGGCCCGAGAGCCCGTCGTACTACGACCGCGTCGACGACAACGGCAACCCGGTGGCCAGCGGCGGCACGCTGGCCTACGGCCCGGCGCCCGCCACCTGGCAGGGCACCTGCGTGGCCGGCGACGCATTCGTCCCCGCGCGGGCCTGCAACAACAAGCTGATCGGCGCGCGCTACTACAACACCAACCTGCTGTCGCAAGGCGTCGCGCTCGACTGGACGGCGTTCAATTCCCCGCGCGACGACCTCGGCGGCGCGACCGGCCTGGGCGGCCACGGCGACCACACCGCCTCCACCGCCGCCGGCAACGACAAGGTGCCGGCCGTCGTCAACGGCGTCACGATGGGCCTGGCCTCGGGCATGGCGCCGCGCGCGCGCATCGCCGCCTACAAGGTCTGCTTCACCTACGTCACCACGGCGGGCAACAAGAACTCGTGCTCGTCGGCCGACTCGATGGCGGCCATCGACCAGGCGGTCAAGGACGGCGTCAACGCGATCAACTTCTCGATCAGCGGCGCCACCGGCACCACCAACGACATGGTGGAACAGGCCTTCTACCGCGCGACGCTGGCCGGCGTGTTCGTCGCCGCCGCGGCCGGCAACAGCGGTCCGGGCAACACGGTCAACCACCCCAGCCCGTGGCTGACGACCGTGGCCGCGGCCACGCACGATCGCATCATCGAGGGCGACGTGCACCTGGGCAACGGCGCCACCTACACCGGCACCTCGCTGAACGCGAACGCGCTGGCGGCGGCCCCGCTGATCCGCGCCGAGGACGCCGCGCTCGGCGGCACCGGCGATGCCAAGCTGTGCTTCACGCAGAGCGACCTCACCCTCACGCCGGTCGCCGGCGAGGTGACGCTCGATCCGGCCAAGGTGGCCGGCAAGGTCGTGATCTGCACGCGCGGCACCAACCCCCGCGTCAACAAGAGCCTGGCGGTGCAGCAGGCCGGCGGCGTCGGCATGATCCTCGTCGACAACGGCGCCGGCCTGGTCTCCGAGGTGCATTCGGTGCCCACCGTGCACGTCACGGCGGCCGATGGCGCGGCCATCAAGGCCTACGCCACCGCCGGCGGCAGCCCGACGGCCTCGGAGACGGCGTTCTACTTCGGCCACCAGCCGGCGCCCAAGATCGCCGCGTTCTCGGGCCGCGGCCCGGACATGGCCGACGCCAACATCCTGAAGCCGGACCTCGCGGCGCCTGGCGTGGGCGTCATCGCCAGCGTCACGCCGGGGTACTCGCAGGCGCAGCGCGACGCGCTCGCCGCGGGCACGCTCGCGGGCACGCCGGCCTGGGCGTCGTACGACGGCACCTCGATGGCCACGCCGCACGTCACCGGCATCTCGCTGCTGCTCAAGCAGGCGCACCCGACCTGGAGCCCCTCGGCGATCAAGTCGGCGCTGATGACCACTGCGTTCGACACCCTTGACGATGGCCTGACCGGCATGCAGAACGGCAGGCTGCCCTGGTCGCAGGGCGCCGGCTTCATCAGCCCCAACAAGGCGATCGACCCGGGCCTGGTCTACGACATGGGCAAGGCCGACTACGTCAAGTACCAGTGCCTGACGCAGAAGAGCCTCGTCGCGGCGAGTGACTGCAGCACCTACGGCACGCTGGATCAGACGTACAACCTGAACCTGCCGTCCATCACGATCGGCTCGATGCTGGGCACCACCACGGTCAAGCGCACGGTCAGGAACGTCGGCAGCTCGGCGGCGGTCTACACGGCGGCGGCGTCGGTCAGCGGCATGACGACGACGGTGACCCCGTCGACGCTGTCGCTGGCCCCGGGCCAGAGCGCCAGCTTCACGGTGACGATCGCCCCGGCCGCCGACACGCCGAAGTTCACGTGGGAATACGGCTCGCTGACCTGGAGCGACGGCGCGGGCCACAACGTGCGCAGCCCGATCCAGGTGGCGCTCGGCCAGTCGATCTCGGCGCCGGCCGACATCGGTGCCACCACGGTCTCGGGCAGCCGCCTGTTCACGATCAGCACCGGCTTCGCCGGACACCCATCGGCCAACAAGGGCATGCGTGACGTGACGATGGGCCCGGCGACGACGCTGACGCCCAACAAGAACGTCGACGCCGCCGCGGTCTGCAAGGCCACGGGTCCCACGGCCAACGTCGCGGTCTACAACTTCGCCGTGCCCGCGGGCGCGATCGTGGCGCGCTTCGCGCTGCGCCAGGCCGACGTCAGCGGCGCGACCGACGACAACGACCTGGCCGTGGTGCTGCCGAACGGTGCCGTCGCGGCTTCGGAGGGCGGCACCTCGCACGAGACGGTGGAGCTGCCGAACCCGGCGGCCGGCAACTACAAGGTCTGCGTGGCCTCGTACGCCGCGGCGAGCGGGTCGTCGACACACCAGCTCTCGAGCTGGATCGTCAGCCCCGGCGACACCGCGGGTGGCGTGTTCAACGTCGCGCTGCCCTCCACCGTGTACTCGGGCGGCACGGCGACGGTCGGCGTGATGTGGTCGGGCCTGTCGACGGGCCACCGCTACCTCGGCGGCGTCCAGTTCCTCGACGCGTCGGGCACCGCCGCCACGGCCACGGCCCTGGCCATCGACACGACCCCGGGCACGCCGCTGGACATGGCCACGCCGATCGCCACCGACAAGGCCAGCGTCACCAGGAAGTGAACCGGACGAGCGCCGCGGCGCTCTTCCCGCTCGGGCCGCGCGTCGCGAGACGCGCGGCCTTTTCCATGGCGCCCGCGCGATCGTGTCAGATCGCCGAGTCGGTGCCGCCCTGCCCCAGCTGGCAGGTCTTCTTGCCGTCGCTCGCGCGCGGGCGGCAGACGACGGTCGGGTCCGGCCGCCGCATGCAGTCCGATGCGAGGCCGCCGGCCTTGTTCTCCTCGACCCGCGCCTGCGCCAGCGCCAGCACGGCCTCCTGCAGGGCTTGTGCGTCGGTCACCTTGGTCGACCACGGCAGCCACGATTCGGCGCCGCCGCAGGGCTTGGCGCCCAGGCCGACCTTGCGGCATTGCTCCTGCGCGCTGCACTCGGCATCGCCGATCAGCTGGACGACGCGGGCCTGCAGCGCGGCCGACCTCGGCTCGGTCTTGGCCGCCGACGTGGACGGCGCCGCGGCGTCGATCGCGGCGGCACAGCCGGCCATGGCCAGAAGCGCGGCGGCCCCGACGGCCGCGCGAGTGAAGGAGGTGCTGAGCGTGAGGTTCATCGACCGATGCTCGCGTATCCGCAGGGCACTGGCAATGCGGTGAACCTCGCGACGGATCAGCGGCCCGCCACGCGCGCGCTCCGGACCGACGCCGTCCATACGCGCAGCTCGACGTCGACGGCCGGCCGCACGTGGGCCGGGCCGGGCGGCGGACGTGCAAGTGTCCGCCATGGTCGGCCGCCTCGCGGCCGGAATGACCCTCAGACGAAGTCGCGCACCCGGTAGTACGTCATCCCCACCGCCTGCATCAGCCCGCCGACGGCCTCGCCGCCCGGGAACGGCGGGTTGACGATGGGGGCGAACCAGTCGAGCTCGTCGGACCGCGCGAGCATCTTGTCGGTGACCACCTTGGCCGCCACGCGCGTGGGCACCAGGCCGTGGCCGCAGAAGCCCTGCGCCCAGAACACGCGGCCGTCGCGCTGGCCCCAGTCGGGCATGCGGCGCATCGTGATGTCGATGTGGCCGCCCCAGGCGTAGTCCATCTGCACGTCGGCCAGCTGCGGGAAGGCGCGCGCGATGTTCACGCGCATCGCGTCCTTCAGGTTGGACGGCGTGCCGCCGAGGTAGGTGCACTTGCCGCCGAACAACAGACGGTGGTCGGCCGTCATGCGGAAGTACTCGAGGATGAACTGGTTGTCGTAGACCGCGTGGTTGTGGGGGATCAGGCTGCGGGCCACGGCCTCGCCCAGCGGCGCGGTGACCCCGATGAAGGTGCCCACCGGCAGCGTGCGCGAAGCCAGCCTCGGATCGAGCTTGTCGACGTAGGCGTTGGTGGCCAGCACCAGCTGGTCGCAGCGCACCGTGTGCGGGCCGACCCGTACCGAGAGGCGGTCGCCCCGGTTCTCGACGTAGCCGTCGACCTTGCTCTGCTCGAAGATGCGCACGCCCAGGCCTTCCACCGCGCGCGCCAGGCCCAGCACGTACTTCAGCGGGTGGATGTGGCAGCCCTCCGGATCGATGATGCCGGCCTGGAAGCGCGCCGAGTTCAGGTATTTGGGCAGGTCCTTCTTGCCGACCAGCTGCAGCTTGTCGTAGCCCCACTCGTTGACGCATTCCTCGATCCAGCCGGTGAGGTCGGCCACGCGCCGCTGCAGCACGGCGACCTCCAGGTGGCCCTGCACCAGGTCGCAGTCGATCCTGTGCTGGTCCATGATGCCGCGGATGTCGGCCACGGCCTCGCGCGAGGCGTCGAACATGCGCTTGGCGCGTTCCTGGCCCATCACGCCCTTGAGCCGCTGCATGCCGCACGGGAAGCCGATGATCATCTGGCCGCCGTTGCGGCCGGAGGCTCCCCAGCCCACGCGGCTCGCCTCGAGGATGGCGACTCGCTTGCCGGCCTTGGCCAGCTCCATCGCGCAATACAGGCCGAAGAAGCCGGCGCCGACGACGCAGGTGTCGACGTCCAGGTCTTCCTGCAGCGACGGGCGGTTCGATTGCAGGTGGCGCGACGTGGCGGCGTAGTACGAGTCGACGTACTCGGGCGAGGAACGGAACATGGAACTCTCTCGGGAAAGCGGGGGAACGGAAGGCGGCGGGTTCAGGCGAGCTCGACCAGGTGGACGAGATCCCAGTGGTGGCGCGGATCGGCGGCGGCATGGCGCTCGGTGCTCTCGTGGCGCTTGAGCGCGACGAACAGATCGACCAGCGGGTCGCCGAACAGCTCGCGCATCAGCGCGCTCGCCTCGAGCGCGTCGCAGGCGTCGGGCAGCGTGCGCGGCAGCGCGACGCCGGACGCCTCGCCGGCGGGCTGCAGGCCCTGCTCGATGCCGGCCAGGCCCAGGCCCAGCGTGGCGGCCACGACCAGGTAGGGATTGGCGTCGCCGCCGGGCAGGCGGTTCTCGATGCGGCGGTTCTGCGCGCTGGCCTGCGGGATGCGGAACGCGACGGCGCGGTCGTCGTGGCCCCAGCTGGCCGAGGAGGGCGAGGCGTTGGACAGGCGGATGCGGTCGAACGCCATGTCGTGCGGCGCGAAGAAGGCCATCGCCGCGTCGGCATGGCGCTGCAGGCCGCCGATGAAGGCGCCCAGCGTGTCGCGGTCGCGGCCGTCGGGATGCGCGAAGGCATTGGTGTGCCCGGCCGGTTCGCCGGCCAGCGGCCCGGCCTTGTGCTGCATGCTGAAGTGCCAGTGCATGCCGGTGCCGGGCTGGTCGAGGAAGGGCTTGGGCGCGAAGGTGCACAGGAAGCCGGACTGCGCGGCCACCTGGCGCGCGAGGCGCTTGAAGCGGAACACCGCGTCGGCCTGCGCCAGCGGCTCGCCGGGCATGAAGTTGACCTCGTACTGAGAGTAGGCGGCCTCGTGCGCGTGGCCGCACACCGGGATGCCCTGCAGCTGGCAGGCGGCAAACAGCGCGTCGAAGTAGTCGGCGAAGTGGCCGGTGCGCTCCAGCGAGTAGGCCTCGCAGGCGCGCTCGCGCGCGGGGGCGCCGGCACGTGACGCGGGCGCGTGCAGGCTGACCTGGCCGGCGTCCTCGCGGCGGTCGACGAGGAACAGCTCCAGCTCCGGCGCGACGGTGGCCGCGAGGCCCGCCCGGTCGAGGCGCTCCAGCACGCGACGCAGCGCCGCGCGTGGCGAGAACTCGCTGGCGCACACGCCGCGCTCGTAGCG
>Ga0209258_100834_pt1 | contig 16894 bp, 12 predicted proteins | sample Araplaol_mTSA_r2_FD_184281 | JGI IMG/M metagenome (GOLD analysis project Ga0209258, IMG submission 184281) | Arabidopsis root microbial communities from North Carolina, USA - plate scrape CL_Col_mTSA_r2 (SPAdes) (version 2) | ecosystem: Host-associated > Plants > Roots > Endosphere | place: USA...
CGGGCCCCTTCAGGCTGGCGGGCGGCCGGCGGGACGGCGCCGCCGCCGCCCCCGCCGCCACCGCCGTCGGAAGGGAAGGCCATGAAGCGCAGCAGCACCATCACGAGGCCGGCGTATTCGTCGGGCGCGAGGCTCAGCTCGGCGCGGCCATGGACGGCGATGCTGTACAGCAGCTGGGTCTCGTCGGCCGCCATCGCCGCGGCCAGCATGCGGGCGGCCTCGGTTTCGGAGTCGCCGGCGTCCAGGGAGCCCGGCAGCGCCTGCTCGACGGCCATCTGCTGCAGCAGCCGTGCCACCTCCTCCAGCGTGCCCGCCGCCGACAGGCCCAGGCCGCGCAGCGCGTTGACCTCGGCCAGCATCGCGCCTGCGTCGCGCCGCGCGAGCGACTCGACGATGCGGTTCGCATGGCTGCGATCCACCGTGCCCAGCATGGCACGCACGCCCGACTCCTCGAGCGCGCCCGCGCCGTACGCGATGGCCTGGTCGGTCAGCGACAGCGCGTCGCGCATCGAGCCGCGGGCGCCACGCGACAGCAGGCGCAACGAGCCCGCGTCGAACGCGATGTGCTCGGCGCCCAGCACGCGCTCCAGGTGCGCCGCGACCGTCTCGGGCGCCATCGGTCGCAGGTTGAACTGCAGGCAGCGGCTGAGCACCGTCGGCAGCATCTTCTCCGGATCGGTCGTGGCCAGCACGAACTTCAGGTATTCGGGCGGCTCCTCCAGCGTCTTCAGCAGCGCGTTGAAGGCGTCCTTCGTGAGCTGGTGCGCCTCGTCGATCATGAAGACCTTGTAGCGGCCCACGCTCGGCTTGTAGGCGGCGCGCTCGATCAGGTCGCGGATCTCGTCGATCGAGCGGTTGGAGGCGGCGTCGAGCTCGATGTAGTCGATGAAGCGGTCGCCGTCGATCTCGGTGCAGGCCGTGCACACGCCGCACGGGTGCGCCGTGATGCCGCCCTGCCCGTCCGGCCCGGTGCAGTTCAGGCTCTTGGCCAGGATGCGCGACACCGTCGTCTTGCCGATCCCGCGCGTGCCCGTGAACAGGTAGGCGTGGTGGATGCGGCCCTGCTCCAGCGCATGCGTGAGCGCGCGCACGACATGGTCCTGCCCCACCATCTGCTCAAAGGTGCGCGGCCGGTACTTGCGTGCGAGGACGACATAGCTCATGCAGAGATTTTAGCCGGTGGCTTGACGGCCCCACGGTCGCTTTCGCTCCCTGCCCCCAAGGGGCCGGCCGCGAGCGGCCCCGCGAAGCCGGATCAGCCGCTCCCTCGAACTTCATGCCCGCGTCCGGGCGCCGGTGGCGGGTCGGTCAGACTTTGCTGACTGCGGAGCGGCGATAATCGCGGGATGTCTTCGCATTCCTCTTCCCATCCCGACACGCTCAGCTACGAACAGGCCGGCGTCAACTACGACCTGATCGATCCGCTGAAGGTGGCCGCCCAGCGCGCCGCCGCCGCCACCGCGCCCCACCTGTCGGGCCACGGCTTCACCGAGGTCGCCGCGTCGCGCGGCGAGTCGGCCTACGTCGTCGACGTCGGACCGTTCTACATCGCGAGCATCGTCGAATGCCTGGGCTCCAAGGCGCTGGTCGCCGACGAGATGGCCGAGCTCACCGGCCAGAGCTACTACGCCGGCATCGCCCAGGACACCATCGCGATGTCGATCAACGACCTGATCACCGTCGGCGCGACCCCGCTGGTCGTGCAGGCCTACTGGGCCGCGGGCGGCAGCGACTGGTTCAGCGACAAGCTGCGCGCCAAGGCGCTGGTCGACGGCTGGAAGGCCGCGTGCGACACCTGCGGCGTGGCCTGGGGCGGCGGCGAGACGCCGGCGCTGGCGGGCATCGTCGAGGGCGGCCGCATCGACCTCGCATCGTCGTGCACCGGCATCGTCAACCCCAAGTCGCGGCTGTCGGTCGGCGACGACCTGCAGGCCGGCGACGCCATCGTGCTGCTGAGCTCCAGCGGCATCCACGCCAACGGGCTGAGCCTGGCGCGCAAGCTCGTCGAGCGCCTGCCCAACGGCTACATGACGCCCGTGGCCCCCGGCCTGAGCTACGGCGAGGCCCTGCTCGCCCCGACCACGCTGTACTCGCCCGTCACCGAGGCCCTGGCCGCCGCCGGCCTCACGGTGCACTACAGCGCCAACATCACCGGACATGGCTGGCGCAAGCTGCTGCGCCATCCCAAGCCCTTCACCTACCGCATCACCACGGTGCCGCCGGTGCCGCCGGTGCTCAAGTTCATCCAGCAATGGGCCAAGCACGACGACCGCGAGGCCTACAGCACGCTCAACATGGGCGCCGGCTTCGCGCTGTTCATGCCTGCCGCGCAGGCCGCGCAGGCCTGCCAGATCGCCGAGGACCTGGGCATCGGCGCCTGCATCGCCGGCACGGTCGAGGACGGTGCCAAGCAACTGCTCATCGAGCCGCTGGACATCCGCTTCGGCGACGACGACCTGCAATTGCGCTGAACGCCACGCCGCGTCACGCGAGCGTCGGCTCGCGTTCAGGTTCGGCGTCGATCCCGCCAGCCCGCTCCCTATACTGTCGCGCATCCAAAACATGACAGGGAGCGAGAGATGGCGCGAGGCATCGCGGGAATGAGGACGCGCGTCGCGGACGCAGGGCTGCTGGCAATCCTGCTGGCGACGCTGGTCGGCTGCGGCGGCGGCGGAGGCGGCGGAGACGGCGGCGGCCCGCCGGCGGCGCCAGACGTCACCCTGGTCGAGGACGCGCACGCCACCTGGACCGCGACCAGCAGCACCGGCCGCTCGTTCGACATGCAGCGCATCACGGGGCATGCGACGGGCGATGTCAGCCAGCTGTCCGGCCGTACCATCTACGTGCAGTTGTCGGGCGCGACCGGCCTCGTCGATCCGGCGCCGCACATCCTGGTCGACGCGACCGGCAATTTCCAGGTCGAGATCGACGGCACGCCGTTGGCGACGGCGGGCGACTACACGGGCCAGGTCTCGGTGACGGCCTGCTTCGACCTCGCCTGCAACCAGCGGCTGAAGGGCAGTCCCGTCACCCTGCCCTACCACCTGACGGTCCTGCAGGACCTCGTCGCGCCGACCGCGCCCGTCACGGCGCAGACCACGTTCGGCAAGCTGTCCACGGGCCTGGACATTCCGTTCACGCCGCCGAGCAACCTGATCGGCAGCGTCCGTGCGGCCAGCATCTACGGTGTCACCCGCACGCCCTCCACCGCCGCGTTCGCGGGCTTCAGCGCCTCGGCCACGGTGTCGTCGACCACGGGCCAGGGCAACGTCCATGTCGACCTGGGCGCCGGATCCCCGGGTGTGTTCCAGGGCACCATCGTCGTCGCGGCCGACTGGACCGGCCCCGACGGCAGGCAGCTCACGTCGACCCGGCAGTTCGACGTCCAGTACACGATCGCGGCGGATCCGTCCGTCGACCTCTGGATGACCGGTTCGGGTGACCTGTCCATCCCGCAGGGCCAGGTGCTGATCGACTTCGTCGACGGCCAGTACGCGCTGTACCTGCCCGACGGCACGAGCCCGGCAATCACGGGCACCGGCACGACCTACCTCTCGGCCCCGGCCGCGGCGGCGGGCAAGACGCTGGTCCATTCCTGGCACGAACTGGTGCCGCAGCTGGCCAACTACATCTGCATCAACATGACGGACTGCCTGCCGCCCGGCATCTACACGGCCGTGGATCACTACCACTACACGAAGGACGGCGCGACGGTGAACTACGACGTGCCGGTGACGCTGACGATCACGCCCTGACCCCGCGAAAGTCGCCTACAATCACTCGTGACGGGCCTCCTCGCATGGAAGCACGGCCAACCGGGTCAGGTCGGGAACGAAGCAGCCCTAACTGTTGTGACCAGTGCCGGGGTCAGGCTCGTCACCCTTCTCGACCCGTGCAAGACCGCCTTCGTGGCGGTCTTTTCGTTTCCGGCGTGGGCCCTGGTGCCGGGCGCAGGGTTCGCCGCGGGAGGCGGCGAGCCGGTCTCAGGCCGCGTCCCGCAGCCACTTCTGCAACTGCACCCCGTCCAGCGTGCCGCTGTACATGCGCCTGACGATCGCGCCCTCGTGGTAGCCGCGCTCGTTGTAGAAGCTGCGCGCGGCCTCGTTGTCCAGGCGCGCCTCCACGCGGATGCGTGACGCGCCCGCAGCGCGCGCGGCGTCCTCCAGCCATTGCAGCAGCGCGCTGCCGATGCCCTGGCGCTGCTGCGAGCGGCGCACGGCGAACAGCAGCAGATGGGCGTCCTCGTCGGCGTAGTACATGAGGCCGAAGGCCGTCACGGCGCCGGGCGGACCGACGACGATGACGTTGGTGTCGGGGTCAGCGATCGCATGCCGCACGCGTGCCTCGCGCCACGTCCATGGCAGGCCGTGCTCGATCTCGGCGCGTGACAACGCGGCGATCGCGAAGGCGTCGGCGGGCGTGGCGAGGCGGATGGTGAGATGCGAGATCACGGCGGCTCACGGGCTGGGCATCCAGCGTAGCCGATGCGAGGCGTCGTGTCCTGCGCCGGTGGTGCCGGCTCGTACGCCCGGGACAATGCGTGACGTCCCTCGGCGACCGCGCAGCGACTATGCTCTGCGGCCACCCTCGCCCGCACCGGAGCCTCGCCCTGACCCCCACCATCCATCCCGACGGCCTGCCCCTGCCGCAGCGGCGCCGGGCCATGCTCGCGATCGCCGTGGCGGTGACGATGGCGGTGCTCGATTCGGCCGTGGCCAACATCGCGCTGCCGGCCATCGCGCGCCAGCTGGGCGTGGCGCCGGCCGCGTCGGTGTGGGTCGTCAATGCGTACCAGCTGGCGATCGTGGTGCTGCTGCTGCCGCTGGCCACGCTCGGCGAGCGCATCGGCTACCGGCGCGTCTACATCGGGGGACTCGCCTTGTTCACGCTCGGCTCGCTGGCGTGCGCGATGTCAGGCTCGCTCGCGACCCTGATCGCCGCGCGCGTGGCGCAAGGGCTGGGCGCCGCGGGCATCATGGCCGTCAATGGCGCGCTGGTGCGCTTCACCTATCCGCAGAAGTCGCTGGGGCACGGCGTCGGGCTGAACGCGCTGGTGGTGTCGGTGGCCGGCGCGGTCGGGCCCACGGTCGCCTCGGGCATCCTCGCCGTGGGGCCCTGGCAGTGGCTGTTCGCGGTCAACGTCCCGATCGGCGTGGCCAACATCGCGTTCGCCGCACGCGTGCTGCCGTGGTCGACGCTGTCGGACAAGGCCCTCGACTGGCTCAGCGCCGGCCTCAGCGCGCTGGCGTTCGGGCTGTTCTTCATCGGCGCCGACACCCTCACGCACGGCGCGCCGGGCCCGCTGGGCGTGCTCGAGGTGGCCGCCGGCGTGCTCGCGGGCATCGTGCTGGTCCTGCGCGAACGCCACGTCGCGCGTCCGCTGATCCCGATCGACCTGCTGCGCATCCGCGTGTTCGCGCTGTCGACGCTGACGTCGATCTGCTCGTTCGCGGCCTACACGCTGGCGTTCATCGCGCTGCCGTTCTGGTTCCAGGCTGCGCTGCATCGCGACCAGGTGCAGACCGGCCTGCTGATGACGCCGTGGCCCGTGGGCGTGGGTCTCGTCGCGCCGCTCGCCGGGCGCCTGGCTGACCGCGTGCCCGCGGCCATCCTGGGCACCGCCGGGCTGCTGGTGCTGGCCTGCGGGCTGTGGCTGATGTCGCGCCTGCCGGCGGACGCATCGACGCTGTCCATCCTCTGGCGCATGGCGCTGTGCGGACTGGGTTTCGGCTTCTTCCAGGCCCCCAACAACCGCACGATGCTGGGCAGCGCCCCGCGCGAGCGCGCTGGCGCCGCCGGCGGCATGCTGGCGACGGCGCGGCTGACCGGCATGACGGTGGGCGCGTCGCTCACCGCGCTGGTGTTCCACGTCGTGAGCAATGGCGGCGAGCACCTGTGCCTGTTGATCGGCATGGGCGTCGCGCTCGCGGGCGCCGCGGTGAGCGCGTCGCGGCTGCGTCGCGATGCGCGGGCGATGGGTTGAGCGCACCACCGCACCGAAGGCCAACCGTCGAGCAACACCTCATCGCACGCCCCGCGGCGGCCTGTGTCCCACTCAAATGGATGTTAGCTGGCGATTCCTGTCGCTGATCGGCGACAGACCTCTCCGTTAGCGCTCGCACGGCGTGCGGCACGCGCCGGAACCGTATCGAATCGTCACGGGCGAGGCGCGCGCGGGAACACCCTGAGCGCGCGTGGGCGCGGCGTTTGCCATGGGTAATGGACTTGCGACGAACGCACCATCGGAGCAGCCGAATTCGCTCGCGCGACAGGAAAAAACTTCCGCATGTGGAAGTCCGCAACCTGTCAACGAAGCACCCGGCCTCCCGCGTTGCAGGCACATGGACTCGATCGATGGTCGGTCGGTGCTCCACACAAACCCATGAAGGAAATGACAATGAGCAAGCTCCTCGCCGCCCTGATCGCCTCCCTGTTCGCTTCGATGGCGATGGCCCAGGCCAGCGCGCCCGCCATGAGCAAGGATGTCCAGAAGGCCGAATCCAAGGCCGAAAAGGCCGACGCCAAGGCCGCCAACTCCGAAGCCAAGACCGACGCCAAGGCCGACGAGAAGGTGAACAAGGCCGAGGCCAAGGCCTCCAAGAAGAAGACCGAAGCGCACAACGACGCAATGAAGGACAAGTCCAAGGCGCAAGCCAAGGTCGACAAGGCCGATCCGGAAGACAAGGCCAAGCAGCAGGCCAAGGCCGAGAAGACCGCCGCCGACGCCAACGCCGACGAAGCCAAGGCCGACGTGAAGGCCGACACCAAGGTGGCCAAGACCAAGGCCGAAGCGCACAAGGACAAGACCAAGGCCGCCATCAAGACCGAGAAGACCAAGGCCGAAGGCCAGGCCGACGTCGACAAGGCCGCCGCCAAGGGCAACTGATCCGGCTGATCCGGTCAGTGCATGACTGAAAAGGCGCCTCCTTCGCGAGGCGCCTTTTCTCATGGGAGCCGCTTGCGGGCCACTGCGGGCGACACGGTCAGTGGGCGGCCTTGCCCTCGGTCGGCGCCGGCGCGGACGTGCCGCCCTGGTCCGACGACAGGAAGCGATCCGCCCTGGCCTGCGCGTCGGCGATGGCGGCGGCCACGCTGGCCTTGCCGTGCAACGCGGGCGCGGGTGTGCTGGCGGCAGCCGGGGCGACGGTTGCGGGCGCTGGCGGCCGCAGCGTCGATGCCGGATCAACGGCGCGCACCGCCGGCACGGCGGCGGTGTCCGGCGCCGCGTCCGCTTGCGCCTCGCCGCGCGGCGACGTGGTGCCGGCGGCAGGCGTGACGGGAATCTCCTGCGTTGCCTGAGAAGACAGCAAGCGCGCGGCCTCGGCCTGCGCGGCCACCACGGCGGGTATCGCGATGGGGGTTGCCGCCGCGGCGGGTGTCGTCGCCGCGGCCGTCGCGGGCGGCTCACCATGCGACAGCAGGCCCGCGCGCCATGCGAGGCCGCCGCCCCCCAGGACCACCGCCCCGCCGAGGCCGGCCGCCAGCAGGAAGCGCAGCCCGCCGCGCACGGGCGCCCGCGCCGGCGCCTTCGCGCGCGAGGGCGCGGCGGCCTGCGACGGTGTCACCACCGGCCGCGCCGGGTGGCCCGTGGGCGCGGGCGCGGGTTCGGCCCTCGGCGCCTGCCGGGCCTCGTGATGGAACTGCGCCTGCGCGCCGGTGCGCGTCTTCGGCGACGCGTCGGCCATCGAGGCGCCAGGGAAGGCGCGGCCCTGCTGCGCGGCGATGCCGGGATTGAAGCTGCCGCCCGCCAGGTGGCGCGGCGCGGCGTCGCGGCGCGCGTCGTCGTCCGGCGGCAACGTCTGCTCGAGCGCGACGTATTCGGTGCGCACCCATTCGGTATCGAGGGCGTCCTCGGCATCTTCGGCGGCGGTCGCCGCGGCGTCCTCGGCGGCCAGCTGCGAATCGGTGAACGCGGCGCGCGCGAGGGCCCGGGTGGCGGCCAGCGCGGCCGAGGCGCGCTCGGAACGCGCGATCTCGCGCTCGATCGACGATTGCGCCGGCGGCGCGGCGATGCCCGGATCGTGCGCGACGAACTCGGTGATCGGCTCCTCGCGGTCCTGGGCAGCCTCGGGGGCTGACGGCGGCCGGGAAACTGGCTGGGTCATGACGGTGCTCGCTACCCTCGGGGATTCGACATCGGCGCCAGGTCGGAACGAGCAGGACGACTCGCCGGACATCCGACGCCAACACCGCTCCCCCCATGCGCCCTCCCCGTCGAGCGACCAGCCGGCGGGAATTCTTCTGATCCGCCAAATTCTGCACGGAATCGCCGCGTTGGCAACAGATATTTACACCCCCTGCGCAGCGGCGAGCGACGCCTTCTTGCCCCCTTCCTGCCCGATGCTAAACTGCCCGCTTGTCAGGAGAGAGTCGGCTGCCCGCGTTCGCGCGTCGCGGCGGGCCGCCGAAGGCGCAGGGGCCACCACCCCGAACGCTCAGGCAAAAGGACTGACGAGACGCCTGTCGAAAGCGGGCGTTCCTCACTGGAGAGAGACGATGCGGTCGACGGCCATCCAGCCGGCGACGAGATCGTCCACCGAAGGGGCAAGCGGGGCCGGCACACCGGCGCTGCAATCTCTCAGGTAAAGCGGACAGCGAGGGCATTGAGCCGCCCGTACGATGGGGCGGGACCGACTGCCCTCGAAGGAACAACGATGTCCGCTGAAACCGCCTCCGCCCCGCTGCTGCAGACGCCGCTGCACGCCCTGCACCTCGAACTCGGTGCCCGCATGGTGCCGTTCGCCGGCTACTCGATGCCCGTGCAATACCCGGCCGGCATCCTGGCCGAGCACCGCCAGTGCCGCCACGAAGCCGCGCTGTTCGACGTCTCGCACATGGGCCAGATCCTGCTCAAGGGCGACGACGCCGCCCGCGCGCTGGAGACGCTGGTGCCGGTCGACATCGTCGGCCTGGGCCTGAACAAGCAGCGCTACGCCCTGTTCACGAACGCCCAGGGCGGCATCATGGACGACCTGATGGTCACGCGACGCGACGACGGCCTGCTGGTCATCGTCAACGCCGCGTGCAAGGACGCCGACCTGCGCCACCTGCGCGAGCGGATCGGCAGCCGCTGCGACATCGTCACGATGTTCGACCGCGGCCTGCTGGCGCTGCAGGGCCCGATGGCCGTGCACGCGATGGCGCGCCTGTCGCCGGGCATCGAGAAGCTCACTTTCATGACCGGCGGCTTCTTCAAGGTCGGCGGCGTGCCCTGCTACGTCACGCGCTCGGGCTACACCGGCGAGGACGGCTTCGAGATCTCCGTGGCCGCCGCCGACACCGACACGCTCGCGCGCAAGCTGCTCGAGCAGCCCGAGGTCAAGCCCGTCGGCCTGGGTGCGCGCGACTCGCTGCGCCTGGAAGCGGGCCTGTGCCTGTACGGCAACGACATCGACGAGACCACGACGCCGGTCGAGGCCGCACTCACCTGGGCCATCCAGAAGGTCCGCCGCCCGGGTGGGGAGCGCGAGAATCACTACCCCGGCGCCGACATCATCGGCAAGCAGCTGGCCGTGGGCGCGCGCACCAAGCGCGTCGGCCTGGTCGGCCTGGAGCGCGCGCCGGTACGCGAAGGCACCGTGATCGTCGACCACCACGGCCACAAGCTGGGCGTCGTCACCAGCGGCACCCTGGGCCCGACCGTGAACCAGCCGGTGGCCATGGCCTACCTGCCCGTCGACCACGCCATCGTCGCGCACGAGGTCTACGCCGAGGTGCGCGGCAAGCGCCTGCCGATGCGCGTGACCCCGATGCCGTTCGCGCCGCACCGCTACTTCCGCGGCTGAGCGCGCGCCGCTCGTCGCCCCCGTTTCCTTCCCGACCTTCCGCCCTTTTTTCCAGGAGCCCTGCATGACGACCAAGTTCACGACCGACCACGAATGGATCAACATCGAAGATCATGACGCCGCCGTCGTGGGCATCACGCTGCACGCGCAGGACGCGCTCGGCGACGTCGTGTTCGTCGACCTGCCCGCCGTCGGCCGCTCGTTCGCCAAGGGCGAGATCGCCGGCGTCGTCGAGTCGGTCAAGGCCGCCGCCGACATCTACATGCCGGTCTCCGGCGAGGTCGTCGAGGTCAACGAGAAGCTGCGCGACGAGCCGGCGCTGGCCAACACCGATCCGCTGGGCGAAGGCTGGTTCTTCAAGGTGAAGATCGCCAACATGGCCGAGTTCGACGAGTTGATGGACGCGCCGGCCTACGACGCGCTGCTCAAGACGCTCTGATCCTTGCCCCGCTCCTGTCCGCGCGCGACGTGACCGCGTCGCCCCGCCCCAGCGCCTGACCGGCCGCGTCCATCCGACGCGCGCCGGGCGCTTCCTGCCCCGACCCCTGCACGCCTGGAATTGCCCATGTCCCTGACCGCCACCACCCCGCTGGCCGAGCTCGAGAACGCCGCCGAATTCGTCGCCCGCCACATCGGGCCCGACGCCGCCGACGAGATGCGCATGCTGTCGGCCATCGGCGCCGCCTCGCGCGAGGCACTGATCTCGGCACTCGTGCCCCGGAACATCCTGCGCGGCCGGGCGATGGCGATCCCCGACGCGGTCACCGAGGCAAAGGCCCTGGCCGAGCTGAAGGCGGTCGCCGCGAAGAACAAGGTGCTCAAGAGCTTCATCGGCCAGGGCTACCACGGCACGATCACGCCGGGCGTCATCCTGCGCAACATCCTCGAGAACCCGGCCTGGTACACGGCCTACACCCCCTACCAGGCGGAGATCTCGCAAGGCCGCATGGAAGCCCTGCTGAACTTCCAGACGATGGTCACCGACCTCACGGGCATGGCCATCGCCAACGCTTCGATGCTGGACGAGGCCACCGCTGCCGCCGAGGCGATGACGCTGGCCCAGCGCATGGGCAAGAGCAAGTCCAGGGCGTTCTTCGTCGCCGACGACGTGCTGCCGCAGACGCTGGAAGTCATCCGGACGCGCGCGACGCCGCTGGGCATCGACGTGGTGGTCGCCGCCGCCGAGCAGGCCGGCGAGAAGGACTGCTTCGGCGCGCTGTTCCAGTACCCCGGCGTCACCGGCCAGGTGCGCGTGCTCAAGCCCATCGTCGACGCGGTGCACGCGCGCGGCGGCCTGGTGATCGTCGCCGCGGACCTGCTGGCGCTGACGCTGCTGCAGGCCCCGGCCGAGTTCGGCGCCGACATCGCCTGCGGCAACACGCAGCGCTTCGGCATGCCCATGGGCTGCGGCGGCCCGCATGCCGCCTATCTCGCCACGCAGGACGCGCTCAAGCGCTCGCTGCCGGGCCGCCTGGTGGGCGTCAGCGTCGACACCCATGGCGCACCGGCCTACCGCCTGGCACTGCAGACGCGCGAGCAGCACATCCGCCGCGAGAAGGCCACCTCCAACATCTGCACGGCGCAGGTGCTTCCTGCGGTCATCGCCAGCATGTACGCCGTCTACCACGGCCCCGAGGGACTGCGCCGCATCGCGCGCCGCGTCGCGTCGTTCACCGCCATCTTCGCCGCCGGCCTCGCCCAGCGCGGCCTGGCATGCGTCAACACGCACGCGTTCGACACCGTCGAGATCGCCACCGGTCCGCAGACGGACGCCGTGCTCGCGCGCGCCGTGGCCGCCGGGATGAACCTGCGCCGCGCCAGCGCGGGCAGCGTGTCGGTCACGTTCGACGAGTGCACCACCCGGGCCTGCCTGACCACGCTGTGGGGCATCTTCGCGCCGGGCCAGGCGCTGCCGTCGTTCGACGACCACGAACAGGGCGTGGCACTGCGCCTGCCCGCCGAGCTGCTGCGCACCAGCGAGTTCCTCACCCACCCGGTGTTCAACACGCACCACAGCGAGACCGAGATGCTGCGCTACATCCGCCGCCTGTCCGACAAGGACCTGGCACTGGACCGCAGCATGATCCCGCTGGGCTCGTGCACGATGAAGCTCAACGCCACCAGCGAGATGATCCCCATCACGTGGCCCGAATTCGCGCACGTGCACCCGTTCGCTCCGGCCGACCAGCTCGAGGGCTACCGGCTGCTCAACGACCAGCTGTGCAAGTGGCTCGAGCAGGCCACGGGCTACGCCGGCATCAGCCTGCAGCCCAATGCCGGCTCGCAGGGCGAGTACGCGGGCCTGCTGGTCATCAAGGCCTGGCACGCCTCGCGCGGCGAAGGCGCGCGCGACGTCTGCCTGATCCCCGAGTCGGCGCACGGCACCAACCCGGCCTCTGCGCAGATGGTGGGCATGAAGGTCGTGGTGGTGAAGTGCACGGCCGAAGGCGAGGTCGACATGGCCGACCTCGAGGCCAAGTGCGTCGCGCACAAGGACGACCTGGCCGCGATGATGATCACCTATCCGTCCACGTACGGCGTGTTCGAGCCGGGCGTCAAGGCGCTGTGCGCGCTCGTCCACCAGTACGGCGGCCGCGTCTACGTCGACGGCGCCAACATGAACGCGATGGTGGGCGTGGCGGCACCGGGCGAGTTCGGCGGCGACGTCAGCCACCTGAACCTGCACAAGACCTTCTGCATCCCGCACGGCGGCGGCGGCCCGGGCGTCGGCCCGGTCTGCGTGGTGGACGACCTGGTGCCCTTCCTGCCCGCGCACCGCGCGGCCGGCCTGGGTGCCGACGACGAGCGCCGCGTGGGCGCCGTTTCCGCGGCGCCGCTGGGCAATGCGGCCGTGCTGCCCATCAGCTGGATGTACGTGCGCATGATGGGCGCGGCGGGCCTGCGCCAGGCCACCGAGACGGCGATCCTGAACGCCAACTACATCGCGGCGCGCCTGTCGCAGCACTACGACATCCACTTCAGCGGCAACATCGCCGGCATCCAGGGCGGCGGCGTCGCGCACGAGTGCATCCTCGACCTGCGACCGCTCAAGGACAGCTCGGGCATCAGCGCCGAGGACGTCGCCAAGCGCCTGATCGACTACGGCTTCCACGCGCCCACGCTGTCGTTCCCGGTGGCCGGCACGCTGATGGTCGAGCCGACCGAGAGCGAGCCGCTGGCCGAGCTCGACCGCTTCTGCGACGCGATGATCGCCATCCGCTCGGAGATCGCCAAGGTCGAACAGGGCAGCTGGCCGCGCGACGACAACCCGCTCAAGAACGCGCCGCACACCGCGCAGGCGCTGCTCAAGGCCGAGTGGCCCCACGCATACTCGCGCGAGGACGCCGCCTACCCGGTGCCGGCCCTGCGCCTGGGCAAGTACTGGTCGCCGGTGGGCCGCGTCGACAACGTCTACGGCGATCGCAACCTGTTCTGCAGCTGCGTGCCGATGTCGGAATTCGAGCAGGCGGCCGAAGCCGAGGCCGAGGCCGCACAGGCCTGATCCCCATGCCGCCAGGCGAACGGCGGCGGGGTCGTATCGTGGAAGTCGCGGCGGCGCCACGAGCGCCAGCCGCGGCTGACTGTTTCAGCTGAAGGCATCCCAATGGCAGTCTCGGTTTTCGACCTCTTCAAGATCGGCATCGGCCCGTCGAGCTCGCACACGGTGGGCCCGATGCGCGCCGCGCGCATGTTCGTCGCCCGCCTCGCGCACGAGGGCGCGCTCGCGCGCACCGCGCGCGTGAAGGCCGAGATGTACGGCTCGCTGGGAGCCACCGGCAAGGGCCACGGCAGCGACAAGGCCGTGCTGCTGGGCCTGGCCGGCCACGAGCCGGACACCGTGGACATCGAGCAGGTGCCCGTCATCCTCGAGGCCATCCGCACGCAGCATCGCGTCACGCTCAACGGCAGCCGCGAGATCTCGTTCGACGAATCCACCGATCTCGTGATGCACCGCCGCGAGACGCTGCCGTTCCACGCCAACGGCATGCGCTTCACCGCCTGGGACGACCAGGGGAGCGAGCTCGAGAACCGCGTGTACTACTCGGTGGGGGGCGGCTTCGTCGTCAGCGACGAGGTGGCGGCCGACGGCTCCAGGCAGAAGGTGGTGGCGCCCGACACCACCGTCCTGCCCCACCCGTTCCACAGCGGCGACGACCTGCTGCGCCTGTGCGACGAGCACGGCATCGGCATCGCCGAGCTGATGCGCCGCAACGAGCGCCACTGGCGCACCGACGCCGGGATCGATGCCGGCCTGATGAAGATCTGGCAGGTGATGCAGGCGTGCGTGGCGCGCGGCTGCCGCACCGAGGGCATCCTGCCGGGCGGCTTCAAGGTCAAGCGCCGCGCTGCGCAGCTGTACCGCGACCTCACCGTCAACCCGGAAGCCGCGATGCGCGACCCGCTGATGGTGATGGACTGGGTCAACCTGTACGCGCTGGCCGTCAACGAGGAGAACGCCGCCGGCGGCCGCGTCGTCACCGCGCCCACCAACGGCGCGGCGGGCATCGTGCCGGCCGTGCTGCACTACTACACGCGCTTCGTGCCCGGCGCCAACGACAAGGGCGTCATCGACTTCATGCTCACCGCCGCGGCGATCGGCATCCTCTACAAGGAGAACGCGTCGATCTCCGGGGCCGAGGTCGGCTGCCAGGGCGAGGTGGGCGTAGCCTGCTCGATGGCGGCCGCCGGCCTGGCCGCCGTGATGGGCGGCTCGCCACGCCAGGTGGAGAACGCGGCGGAGATCGGCATGGAGCACCACCTCGGGCTGACCTGCGACCCGGTGGGCGGCCTCGTGCAGATCCCCTGCATCGAGCGCAACGCGATCGCGTCGGTCAAGGCCATCAACGCGGCCCGCATGGCGCTGCGCGGCGACGGCACGCACCACGTGAGCCTGGACAAGGTCATCAAGACGATGCGCGAGACCGGCGCCGACATGCAGACCAAGTACAAGGAAACCGCGCGCGGCGGGCTGGCCGTCAACATCGTCGAGTGCTGAGGGCGTGCACGGAGGCTGCGCCCCGTGACGCTTCAATCGAGGATGACAGGACGCCGGCGGCACCGCGCTCCCGCGGTCGCCGGCCGGGGACGTCACGCCGCTGGCCTGCGACGAGCCGCCGGGTGGCCGTCCAAGGCGTCGACGGGGCGCGATCCCGGCGACCTGCGGATCACCCGTCGTCCCATTCGGGCGAAAAAACGCGACACTAGCGGTCCATGCAACGATCGCTTCCGACCCTCGCTGCCCTTGCGCTGTTCGCGGCTGGCTGCGCCACGGCGCCGCCGATGGGTGCCGCGCTCGACGAGGTGCACATCGACTCGCGCGGTGCCGAGGCGGGCGGCGATTCGTGCGCCGACTTCGCCCTGACCGCCGCCCAGGCGCGCTATTTCCTGGCGCGCTCCGTGGTGGTCAGCGCGCGCCAGCAGCACGACGACTGGGACATCCTGCCCTGCTACGTGCGCGGCACGGCGCGCTCGGCCAGCGGCGTCTGGCACTGGGAGATCCGCGCCGGCGGCACCGCCACGCTCGAGACGCCGGCCGGCGACACCGAACTGCGCGCCTGCAGCGACTGCGACGCCGTCCTGGGTCGCCCGGCGGGCCGGCGCCGCCTCTGAATTCCGGAGTCCCGGGACCGGCGCGAGCCCGTCAGCGGGCCTTGTCCCAGTCGTCGAGCGCCTTGCGCGCGGCCTGGATGCGACTGTCGTCCAGTTCGGCCAGCGCCCGATAGCGGCTATCGATGGACGCCAGCGCGTCGCGCAGCGCTTGCGCATTGGCCGGATCGTCTCCGAACTGGCGCTTCGCGCCGGCGATGTCCTGCAGTCGCGCATTGATGCGGGCGTCCTTGTCCGCCTGCGCGACCTGTACCGCCTTGTCCAGCGCGTCGCGCTGGCGCTGGCGTTCGTACTTGGCCAGCATGCGCTTGTCGACGTTCTCGGTCGGCACGACGAACGCGGGCGCGGACGGCCTGGCAGCGGCCGACGCCGCCGAGGCCGGCGGGGGGTGCCCGTTGGGAATCACGGTCAGCTTCTGCTCCGTCTGGGAGCTCGGACACGGTGTCTGCTGGAACGTGACGGCGCCGTTGGCCGCGGTGCACTTGTACTGCGCGAACGCCGCCGTCGCGGGCGCTGCGAGCAGCAGGAGGATCAGGCGGGACATCATGCCGCCACCTTAGCACCGATGCGCGCGGACGTCGGTCCTGCGCTCGACGGATGGCGACGGACGAGCGTCGAACGGCGTGGGCCATGACCAGGTCGCCGGACGCGAACCTCGCGACCGGCGGCCTGGAGGGCCGAGGCTGCGTCGTCAGGCCATCACGGAGTCGGCCTCGGGCTCGGAGTCGGGCTGCGAATCGGGCGCCATCGTGTCCGGCGGCGCCATCGACAGTTCCTCCGGCGGCCCGCCGTCCTGGATCGGCCGCAGGAAGGCCAGGATCATGAAGCCCAGCATGCCCAGCAGGCCCATGGCGGCCCAGCCGCGGTGATACCGGTTGGCCGTGGCGTACGACCAGCACGCCCACACGCTCAGGCCGATCGCCGCCGCCATCACGGCGCCGACGCCGGCCATCGGCACGCCCGTCATCATCAGCACCACGCCCACCAGGCCCGCCAGAACCGCGCCGACGCAGGCGCCGCGCGAGCTGGAGTCCAGGCGATGCTTGAAGAAGCCCACCCACTGCTCGATGTATGCGTAGATGACGGGCACCACCACCAGCGTCAGCAGCGTCGACGTGATGACGCCGCCGATGATGGCCCGGCCCATCGGCGCCTGCAGTTCACCGCCCTCGTCGAGCGCGAGCGCGAGCGGGAACATGCCGAACACCATCGCGGCCGTCGTCATGATGATCGGGCGCATCCGGATCTGGCCCGCGGTCAGCACGGCCTCGGCCAACGTCGCCCCGGCCTTGCGGGCGTGGTTGGCGAAGTCGACCAGCAGGATGGCGTTCTTCGTCACCAGGCCCATCAGCATGATCAGGCCGATCAGCGAGAACAGGTTGATGGTGGAGTGGAACGCCTTGAGCGAGATCATCACGCCGATCAGCGACAGCGGCAGCGAGGCCATGATCGCCAGCGGCTGCAGGAAGCTGCCGAACTGGCTGGCCAGCACGATGTAGATG
>Ga0209258_100835_pt1 | contig 16885 bp, 10 predicted proteins | sample Araplaol_mTSA_r2_FD_184281 | JGI IMG/M metagenome (GOLD analysis project Ga0209258, IMG submission 184281) | Arabidopsis root microbial communities from North Carolina, USA - plate scrape CL_Col_mTSA_r2 (SPAdes) (version 2) | ecosystem: Host-associated > Plants > Roots > Endosphere | place: USA...
TGGCGTGCTGGAGCGCCTCGCCAACCTGCGCCCGGACGCCTGCATCGCGGTCGCCTGGCCGGTGTCCCCGACCTGGCTGGCGACCGTGCGCCACCCCGTCCCGGAACCCGGCGGCGCCGCGCGCGACCAGATCTGCGAACTGCGCCCGGACGCGATGGCGCGCTTCACGGACCTCGATGATGGCGTCGTGCCGGTGTCGACGCTGCAGGGCCTGGAGGCGGTGGTCGCCTGCGACCCGGCCGATCTCCACGCCGCGCCCTGCCTGGTGCTGGGCGTGCGCGATGGCCAGATCAACCGCGCGCTGATCACGATCCACGGCACCGACCTCGACGCGATGCGCGACGAGGCGCAGGCGCTGCGCGACCGGCTCGCGGTGGCGGTGGTCGCGCGCGACCGCCAGGACCGGCTCGAGCACCGCGCCACCCACGACCCCCTCACCGGCCTGAACAACACCGACGGCCTGCAGCGCGCGCTCGCGCCGCTGCTCGAAGGCGACGACGACGTCGCCGTGCTGTTCATCGACCTCGACCACTTCAAGGACGTCAACGACTGCTTCGGCCACGCCACCGGCGACCGCCTGCTGCAGGCCGCCGCGCGCCGCGTGCGCCGCGGCACCGCGGAAGGCGCGCTGATCTCGCGCAGCGGCGGCGACGAGTTCGTCGTCGTGCTGCCCGCCACCGACACGGAGCGCGCCCGCGAGACGGCCGAGCGCATCCTGCAGTCGCTGAACCAGCCCTTCATGATCGCGGGCACCGAGCACCGCACCGGCGCCAGCATCGGCATCGCGATGTACCCGGCGCACGCGCTCGACCGCGAGGATCTGCTGCGCTGCGCGGACATCGCGATGTACGAATCCAAGCGCCAGGGCCGCAACCGCGCCACCGTCTTCGAGCCCGCGCTCGACACGCAGGTGCGCGAGCGCAACGAGCTGCTGTCGGCGCTGGCCCGGGCGGTCGAGCGCTCGGAGTTCGTGCTGCACTACCAGCCGCGCCTGGACGCCGCCACCGGGCGCGTGGTGGCCGCCGAGGCGCTGGTGCGCTGGCAGCATCCCGAGCGTGGCCTGCTGCTGCCGGGCGTGTTCATCGACCTCGCCGAGACGTCCGGCCACATCGACGCGCTGGGCCGCGCCGTGATGGCCAGCGCCATCGCCCGCATCGCGCAATGGCGCAACGACGGCCGCACCATCGAGCGGATGTCGGTCAACGTGTCGCAGCACCAGTTCGCCGACGGCCGGCTGGTGGCCCAGATCGAGGCGCTGCTGCGCCAGCACGGCGTGCCCGGCAGCCGGCTCGAGATCGAGGTGACCGAGAGCGTGCTGGGCGGCGACATCGCCAGCGTGCGACGCCAGCTGCACCAGCTGCGCGAGCTCGGGGTCACCGTCGCGATGGACGACTTCGGCACCGGCTATTCGTCGCTGGCGCAGCTGCGCACGCTGCCGATCGACGTGATGAAGGTCGATCGCGCGTTCGTCAAGGACCTGGAGACCGACCCCGCCGCCGTGGCCATCGTGCGCACCATCGTGACGCTGGCGCGCGAACTGCGGCTGGAGGTGGTGGCCGAAGGCATCGAGACGCCGGCGCAGGCCGCGCTGCTGGCCGCGATCGGCTGCGACCAGTTCCAGGGCTTCCTGTACTCGCGGCCGGTCCCGCCCGACGAGTGCGCCGCGCTCGGCCCGTTCGAGATGCCCCCGGCCGCGCGCTGAGCCCGCCACCGGCCGCGCCGCGCCACCACACACGGATACACCGGTCATCGAAATCCCACCATACTCGCCACTTGCGCCGAGACGACGATGGCGCCGGGAGCAAGATGTGAAGGGCAAATGGATGCGGCGGCTGGCCGTGGCGGTGGCCACCTTGCTGGGGCTGTGGGTGGTGACCTGGCTGGTGGTGCCGCCGCTGGTGAAATGGCAGGCGCCCACGCAGCTGTCGGCCGCGCTCGGGCGCGACGTGACGCTGGGCGGGGTCGACTTCCATCCGTGGGCGCTCGAGCTGGTGCTGCACGACCTGGACATCGGCGGCCCGCTTGCCGCGGGGGCAGCCCCGGCTCCCGTCCGGCCGGCCAGCGCGGCGGGCGACGACGATCTGCTGCACCTGCCGCGCGTCCGCGCCAACGTGGCGCTGTCGTCGATCTTCCGTCGCGCGCCGGTCATCGAGGCGATCGACATCGTCGGGGCACGCATCCGCCTGACTCGAACCGCCCCGGGCCATTACGACATCGACGACCTGATCAGGCGCTTCGCGCCCAAGCCCGACGCCAAGCCGTCGGAGCCCGCGCGCTTCGCGCTGTACAACCTGCAGGTGCACGACCTGGGCCTGGTCTTCGACGACCGGCCCGCGAAGCGTGTGCACAAGGTCGACCAGTTCGAACTCTCGCTGCCCTTCCTGTCGAACCTGCCGGCCAACGTCGACATCACCGTGCAGCCTCACCTGGCGTTCCGCCTCAACGGCGCGGCGTTCGACAGCGCCGCACAGGCCACGCCGTTCGCCGCCACCGACCACGGCATGCTCAAGCTCACCCTGGCCGACCTCGACGTGCGGCCCTACCTGGGCTACCTGCCCGAGTCGCTGCCGCTGCGGCTGACCGCCGGCGCGCTGTCGGCCGACCTTTCGCTCGCCTTCAGCCAACCCGCGCAGGGCGCGACCAGCATGACCCTCAAGGGCTGGATCGCCGCGCGCGGCGTGGCGGCCAGCAGCGTCGGCGGCCAGCCGCTGCTCGCGTGGAAGCAGGCGCGCGTGGCCCTGGCCGACGTGCAGCCGCTGGCACACAAGCTGGCGTTCGACAGTGTCAGCCTGGACGGCGTGCAATGGTTCCTGGATCGCGACGCGAGCGGCGCGGTCGATCCGCTGCGCGAAGGCGTGTCGGCGAAGCCGGCCGCGGCGCCCGCGAAGGCGGCCTCCGCCGCCAGCGCGCCGGCCAGCGCGGCCGAGGCCGCACCGTCGGCGCCGTGGGACGTGCGCGTCGCGGCCCTGGACATCGCCGCGAGCCGCATCGTCTGGAACGACGCCTCGACCCAGCCCGCCGCCACGCTGGTGCTCGACGACCTGGCGCTGCACGCCAAGGCCCTCGCGTGGCCGTCGACCGCGCCCGCGACGTTCACGGCCGCGGCCGCCGTGGCGACGAACGCGGCCTCCGCCGCCTCCACGCCCGGCAGCGCGCGGCTGAGGCTCGAAGGCAAGGCGAGCGGCAGCGACGCGCAGGTGGCCATCACGCTGTCCGGCCTGCCGCTGCAGGCGCTCGCGCCGTACCTCGCGCAGGCGCTCGTGCCGCGCGTGGACGGCCGCCTCGGCGCGAAGGCAGCCGTGACCTGGTCCGGCAAGGCCGATGCGCCCGCGCTGAAGATCGCGCTGGCCGAAGCGTCGCTCGATGCGCTGCGCGTGCAGGCCCCCGGCGCGCCACAGGCCGCGAGCTGGGAACGCCTGGCCGTCAGCGACCTGCAGGTCGACGTGCCCGGCCGCACGCTCACGCTGGCCAGCGCCCGACTCGTCAACCCGGTCGTGGCGGTCGCGCGCGACGCCGCCGGCCAGCTGGACGCCGCGCACTGGCTGCGCGCGAGCCAGGCCGCCTCGGCGCCGGCGCCGGCGCCCGCCGCCTCGGGCGCCGCGGCACCGCCGTGGCACGTGCAGGTGCGCAGCGCGAGCCTGGATGGCGGCCTCGTGCAGTTCTCCGACGCCTCGCTGCACCCCGAGCAGCAGCTGCCGCCGCTGCGCGCCGAATTGCGCCAGCTGCGGCTGGACGTGAAGGACTTCGCCTGGTTCGGCGACCACCCGGTGCCGGCCGCCAAGGTGACGCTCGATGCGCGCATCGGCCGGCCGTCGAAGACGGGCAAGGTGTCCACGCGCGGCGGCGAACTGGCCTGGAAGGGCACGCTGGGCGCGAGCCCGCTGCAGGCGCGCGGCGACCTGCGCATCGCGCGCTTTCCCGTCACGCTCGTCACGCCGTGGGTGGCCGACAAGCTGCCGCTGGCGCTGCTGCGCGCCGAAGCCGGCTACACGGGCCACGTCGACCTGCAGTCGGCCCCCGCGGGCCTGACGGTCTCGACCAGCGGCGATGCGCTCCTGGGTGACGTCCACCTGACAACGCTGGGCGCCGCCAGGCCCGCGGCGGCGGCGTCGGCGGCCGGCACGCCAGAAGAACTGGTCGGCTGGGAGTCCCTGTCGCTCAAGGGCATGAAGTTCGCGCTGAAACCGGCGACCAGGCCGCGGCTGGACATCGCGCAGGTGGAACTCGACGACCTGTTCGCGCGCGTGCTGGTCACCGAGCAGGGGCGGCTGAACCTGCAGGACATCGGCGGCAACGACGCCAGCGCGGCGCCGCCGCCCGGCGCGGCCTCGGCACCCGCCTCCGCGGCCGCGGCGTCCGCGCCGGCGGCCGCCGCATCCGCCCCGTTGCCGATCGACATCGCCGTCGGCGGCGTCAAGCTCGTCGATGCCCGCGTCGACTACGCCGACCACTTCGTCAAGCCCAACTACAGCGCCGCGCTGACCGAGCTCAACGGCTCGCTGGGTGCGTTCAGCACGCTGTCGCGCGACATGGCGCCGCTGCAACTGCACGGCCGCGCGGAGGGCACCGCGATCCTGGACATCGCGGGACAGGTGAACCCGCTGGCCCGCCCGCTGGCGCTCGACATCCAGGCCAAGGCGACCGACCTGGAGCTCGCCCCCCTGACGCCCTATGCCGGCAAGTACGCGGGCTATGCGATCGAACGCGGCAAGCTGAGCATGGACGTCGCGTACAAGATCGACGCCGAGGGTCACCTCGAGGCGCGCAACCAGGTGATCCTGAACCAGCTGACCTTCGGCGACCCGATCGCCTCGCCGGACGCCACCAAGCTTCCCGTGCGCCTGGCGGTGGCCCTTCTGAAGGACCGCAACGGCGTCATCGACATCAACCTGCCGATCAGCGGCAGCCTCAACGACCCGCAGTTCAGCGTCGGGGGCATCGTGCTCAAGCTGATCGGCAACCTGCTGCTGAAAGCGGTGACCTCGCCGTTCGCGCTGCTGACCGGCGGCGGCGGCGGTGGCGGCGGGCCCGACCTGAGCGCGATCGAGTTCAAGCCGGGCACGGCCGTCATGACCGAAGCGAGCGCCGCGTCGCTGGACAAGATCGCCCGGGCGCTGGCCGACCGGCCCGCGCTCCAGACGACGATCACCGGCAGCGCCGACCCGCAGGCCGAGCACGACGCCTGGCAGCGCGAGCAGATCGAGGCGCAACTGCGCACGATGGCGCGCGACGAGTCGCTGCGCGCGGGCGTGCCCGCCAGCGCGGCCGCGAGCGGTGCCGCGGCGCTGCCGCCGGCCACGCGCTCCACGCTGTTGAAGACGCTGTACAAGCAGACGCGCATCCCCGACAAGCCGCGCAACCTCGTCGGACTGGCCAAGGACCTGCCCGACGCGGAGATGGAGGAGCGGCTGCGCAAGAACGTCGCCGTCAACGACGAGGGCATGCGGCAGGAGGCGCTGGCCCGCGCGATCGCGGTGCGCGATGCGCTGGTGGCCAGGGGCATCTCCGGCGACCGCCTCTTCCTGGCCGCGCCGTCGCTGCATGCGCCCGGCGGCGACGCGTGGACACCGCGCGCGACGCTGTCGCTCGCGATGCCATGAGCCCGGCCACGCGCTACGAGCTCGTCGTGCTGCTGCATGTCACGGCGGCCATCGTGTTCGCCGCGGGGCTGCTCGCGGCCGCGCTGGGGCTGGCGGCCCTGAGCACGCACGAGGCGGCGCCGGCCACGCGCGAGCGCCGCCTCGTCGGTGCGCTGCGGGGCTGGCACCGCAAGGTCACCACGCCCGCGCTCGTGCTCGCGTGGAGCCTGGGCGTCTGGCTGGCCCTGCAGGCCGGCTGGTTCCACAGCGGCTGGCTGCACGTCAAGCTGGCGCTGGTGCTCGCGCTGAGCACGCTGCACGGCGTGCTGTCGGCCTCGCTGCGGCGCGCGAGCGCGGACGCGCCCGGGCCGCCCGCGCGCGCGTGGCGCGTCGCGCCGCTGCTCGCGCTGTGCGCGATCGCCGCCGTCGTCTGGCTGGCGCTTCTCAAGCCGTTCTGAATTGGTGGGAGCGGCTGGGCCGCGTCTGGCTGGGCGATCCGTTCGACCCGCGACCCGCTGCCACGACGATCCCCCACCGGTCGCCGGTGCAACGACACGGCAGGCGAATGGCGCATCAGGCAGCGCGCCCGCCCCACGAAAACGACGGCCGCGCGCCGGAGCGCGGGCCGTCGTGCAGCCAAGGCGACGCGGGCCGATCAGTTGCGGTCGGCCTTGGGCGCCAGCGCCGGCTGGTTGTCGACCGGGGCCGCGGCCGTCGACGTGTCGGTGCTGGTTTCCGTGTTGCTGGTGTCGCTGGCCGCCGGCATCGTGGTCGTCACGGCGTCGTTGTTCGTCGTCGTGTTCTGGGCCACGGTGGTCGTCGTCGTGGTGGTCTCGGCCACCGGCACCGCTTCGGACTCGTGCTTGATCAGCATCAGGTGCGCCGCGGGATCCGTCTCGGGCGAGTTGCCCTGGTCACGGAAGAAGTAGATCTGCTGGCCCGAACCGTTGACCTCGACCTTCTGGGCCGTGTTCATCGAGTCGGTCTCGTTGGGATCCGTGCTTTGCGCGACGGAGGCGCCGATCGCGCCGATCAGCGCGGTGGCGGTCGCGGCGAGCGCGAGCTTCTTGTTGAGATGACGCATGGTGTGCACTCCTTGGGGTGTGGATTCGGTACTTCGTGGAGTCGAAGCTTGGTAGCAACCCTGAGGCAGCAACACGAATGCCCTGTCGAGCACCCCGCTTGTCGGACAACGCCTCGTCAACGCGCGCTTGACGTTTGCGCAACCTGCGTTCACACCGCGAAGGCACGGCGCAGCAACGCGCATTGCCCTATCCTCGCAACACCATGAAGCCCCCTGCCCTCGCACTGGCCGCTGCGGCCCTTGTCCTGACCGCCCCGCGGGCGCACGCCGCGGATCGCGCGTTCCACTGGCCGCACGGCGAGAAGGCTGCAGTCAGCCTGGCCTATGACGATGCCATCGACAGCCAGCTGGACAACGCCATCCCGGCGCTCGACCGTGCGGGCCTGCACGGCAGTTTCTACCTGACGCTCGCGAACCCCTCGATCGCGAAACGGCTGCCCGAATGGCGTGCCGCCGCCGTGCGCGGGCACGAGCTGGGCAACCACACGCTGTTCCACTACTGCTCCGCAAAAGCGACCGGCCACGAGTGGGTGACGCCCGAGCTCGACCTCGACACCATGAGCGCCGCGCGGATGGTGGCGCAGGTCCGACTCGCCAACGCGATGCTGCACGCCATCGACGGCCGCACCCAGCGCACGTTCACCGTGCCCTGCGGCGACCGCCGCGCGCAGGGCGGCGTCGACTACGTCGATCTCGTCAAGGGCGAGTTCGTCGCGATCAAGTCGGGCAGCGCCGGTGTCATCCCCGACATGGCCACGCTCGACCCGATGGCCGTGGGCGTCATCGCGCCCGAAGGGGCTACCGGCGGGCAGCTGATCGAACTGGTGCAGGACGCCGCCGCCAAGGGCACGATGGTCAACTTCACCTTTCACGGCATCGGCGGCGACTACATCACCACGTCGAAGCAGGCCCATGAGGAACTGCTGGCCTACCTGGCGGCGCACCGCGACGTGTACTGGACGGACACGTTCATCGACATCATGACCTACGTGAAGGACCGGCAGGCGACGGGTAGCGCGAAGGCGTCGCGCTGACCCGGCGGGCCGCCTCAGGCGGACGGGATCTCCGTGGAGATGACGGCCGACAGGTCGCTGACGGTCTCTTCCAGTTGCACCAGCGTGGCCTGGCGAGCCGCCAGCGCGTCGCGGTTCTGCAGCGCGGTGAGGATGGCCTTGTGCCGCGGCAGCGACAGCTCGTGCGTGTTCTCGAGCCGGCTGGAGAGCTTGATCGACTCCCGCAGCGCCAGCGACAGCATGTTGCCGATGTAGGCCAGCAGGTCGTTGTTGGTCGCCTCGGCGATGCGACGGTGGAACGCCAGGTCGGGCTCCAGCAGTTCGTCCTTGTCGCCCGCGGCCACCATGCCGGCGTAGGCCTCGGCGATCGCAGCCAGCTGCTCCTCGGTCGCCGCGCGTGCCGCGAGCGCCGCCATGGCGGGCTCGAAGACGCGGCGCACGGTCATCAGCACGTCGACGAAGTCGCCGGTCGGCTTGGTCTGGATCATCCAGTACAGAACGTCCGGATCCAGCAGGTGCCACTCGTTGCGCGGGCGCACGACGCTGCCGGCGCGCTGGCGCGAGAGCACGAGCCCCTTGGCGACCAGCACCCGCACGGCCTCGCGCAGGACCGGGCGGCTGACCTGGTACAGCGCGATCAGCTCGCCCTCGCTCGGCAGGCGATCGCCCGGCGCCAGGTCCCCGGACAGGATGCGCAGCCCGAGTTCACGGACGATGCGTCCGTGCATGCTCTTTCCTTCGGGCTTCTGGCGGTAGGCGGATTCTTCTGCGCGGCTTTTCATGGCTCTTCACGGGAATCGGCGCCGGGTCCCGATGAACCTGCCGGCGCCAGTGCGAGTCAACGCACTTTACGCTCGAATGTCATCGCGCCGGGGCCATGCCAAGGGCGCCCTCGACGGATCGGACACGGCAGCGCCGTGCGGCGCTGCCGGAGGCGATGCGGGTCGTGGCCTTGTCCGCAGCATCTGGACCGCAGCAAGAAGCGGCCTCGTCGGCACGCCAGCGTCGCGCGGCTCAGCCCGCGGCGCTGTACGCGGTCTTGACCGTCGTATAGAACTCGCGGGCGTACGAACCCTGTTCGCGCGGGCCGTAGCTGGAGCCCTTGGTGCCGCCGAAGGGCACGTGGTAGTCCACCCCTGCGGTGGGCAGGTTGACCATCACCATGCCGGCCTGCGAGTGCAGCTTGAAGTGCGTCGCGGCCTTCAGCGACTGCGTGCAGATGCCCGCGGACAGGCCGAATTCGGTGTCGTTGGCCACTGCGAGCGCCTCGTCGTAGTCGCCGACCTTGACGACGTTGGCGACCGGGCCGAACACCTCCTCGCGGCTGATGCGCATCGCGTTGGTGGTGCCGACGATCAGCGCCGGGCGCTGGTAGAAGCCGGGCGTCGCACGCTCGACGACGTCGCCGCCGAACAGCAGCTCGCCGCCTTCCTGGCGCGCGATGTCCACGTACTTCAGGTTCTGCGACAGCTGGCGCTCGTCCACGACCGGCCCGATGTCGGTGCCGGGCAGCAGCGCGTTGTCCACCTTGAGCGCCTCGAGCCTGGCGCGCACGGCCTCGACGAACGCGTCGTGGATGCCCGCGGTGACGATGAATCTGCTGGAGGCCGTGCAACGTTGGCCGGTCGAGAAGTACGCGCCCTGCACGGCGGCATTGACCGCCACGCCGAGGTCGGCGTCGTCCAGCACGATCAGCGGATTCTTGCCGCCCATCTCGGCCTGGACCCGGGCCTGCCGTTGCGCGCATGCGGCGATCAGGCGGCGGCCCACGCCCACCGAACCGGTGAAGCTGACGGCCTTGACCGACTTCGAATCGGCGATCGTCTGGCCGACCTGCGAACCCGGGCCGATCAGCAGGTTGAAGACGCCACTGGGCAAGCCGCTGCGGCTGAGGATCTCGGCCAGCGTCCACGAGCAGCCGGGCACCAGCTCGGCCGGCTTGAAGACGACGGTGTTGCCGTAGGCCAGCGCCGGCGCGATCTTCCAGGCCGGAATCGCGATCGGGAAGTTCCACGGAGCGATCAGGCCGACGACGCCCAGCGGCTGGCGCAGCACCTCGACGCCCACGCCGGGCCGCACGGAGGCCAGCGCCTCGCCGCCCGTGCGCAGCGCCTCGCCGGCGAAGAACTTGAAGATCATCGCGGCGCGATGCGTCTCTCCGATGCCCTCGGGCAGCGTCTTGCCTTCCTCGCGCGAGAGCAGGCGGCCGATCTCCTCGCGCCGCGCGAGCAGTTCGTTGCCGACGAAGTCCAGCACGTCGAAGCGCTGCTGCGGCGTGGAGGCGGCCCAGCCGGCGGCGGCCGCGCCGGCGGCGGCGATCGCGGCCTCGGCCTGCGCGACGCTGGCTTGCGCGTACTCGCCGACGATGTCGTTGGTGTCCGATGGGTTGACATTGGGCAGCGTCGTGGCACCCGCCACCCATTCGCCGCCGATGAGGTTGTCGAAGCGTTTCGTCATGGTCATGGTTCGTCGGGAGTGGCTCAATGCGCCCAGCGCAGCACGAGCGGGTCGAGGCGGCGCGCCGCGTCGAGCAGGCCGGCACGCACGGCGGGCGACATGGGCGGATACGGGCAACGCGGCGCGTCGCAGGCGATGATGCCGCCCTCCTTCATCAGCGCCTTCGCAGTGAGGAAGCCGCCCTGGCGGTTCTCGTAGTTGATCAGCGGCAGCCAGCGCGCGTAGGCCTGCACGGCCGCCTCGCGGTCGCCCGCGGCGAACGGATCCACGATGGTGCGGATGCCGTCCGGAAAGCCGCCGCCCGTCATCGCGCCGGTGGCGCCCGCGTCGAGGTCGGCCAGCAGCGTGATGGCCTCCTCGCCGTCCCACGGGCCTTCGATCGCGTCGCCGCCGAGGGCGATCAGCTCGCGCAGCTTGCTGGCCGCCCCGGCGGTCTCGATCTTGAAGTAACGGATGTTCTCGTGCCGCTGCGCGAGCTGCGCCAGGAAGGCGGCCGACAGCGGCGTGCCCGCCATGGGCGCATCCTGGATCATCACGGGGATGCGCAGTCCGGCGCTCAGCCGGCCGAAGAACTGGTCGATCTGCTTCTCGCCCACGCGCAGGGTCGCGCCGTGGTACGGCGGCATCACCATCACCATCGCCGCGCCCTGCGCCTGCGCGCGCTGGCTGCGCGCCAGGCAGATGTCGGTCGAGAAGTGCGTGGTGGTCACGATCACCGGCACCCGGCCGGCGACGTGCTCGAGGATCGCGCGCGTGAGGGTCTCGCGCTCGTCGTCGCCCAGCATGAACTGCTCGGAGAAGTTGGCCAGGATGCACAGGCCGGTCGAGCCCGCATCGATCATGAAGTCGACGCAGCGCTTCTGGCCGTCGAGGTCGAGCGCACCCTGCGCGTCGAAGATGGTGGGCACCACGGGAAACACCCCGTGGTAGCGTGCCGGTCGGCGGATGTCGGTCATGTCTTGCCTTTCTGTCTCGCGGTCGCGGATACCGCAGTGTGCGACCTTGTCTCTTCGTCGTGTGCGGATCCCAGGGATTCAGTGCGAATGGCGGGGCACGGCGGCGCCGCGGCAGCCGCGCAGGAAATCGAAGTCGCAGCCCTCGTCGGCCTGCAGCACGTGCTTGACGTACAGCGAACGGTAGCCGCTGGCGTCGTCCGGGTCGTCCTGGCGCTCGGCCTGCCAGCGGGCCAGGCGCGACTGCAGTTCGTCCTCGGGAATGTCCAGGTGCAGGCGGTTGGCCTCGCAATCGAGCTCGATCCAGTCGCCATCGCGCACCACCGCCAGCGGTCCGCCGGCACGCGCCTCGGGGGCCACGTGCAGCACGACGGTGCCGTAGGCCGTGCCGCTCATGCGCGCATCGGAGATCCGCACCATGTCCGTGACGCCCTGCGCCAGCAGCTTGGGCGGCAGGCCCATGTTGCCCACCTCGGCCATGCCGGGATAGCCGCGGGGGCCGCAGTTCTTCAGCACCAGGATCGAGTCCTTGGTGACGGCCAGCCCGGGGTCGACGATGCGCTCTTTGTAGTGCTCGAGGTTCTCGAACACCACCGCCTGGCCGCGGTGCCTGAGCAGATGCGCGCTCGCCGCCGACGGCTTGAGCACCGCGCCGCGCGGGGCGAGGTTGCCGCGCAGCACCCGGATGCCGCCGTCGGCCACCAGGGGCGTGTCCAGCGGACGGATCACCTCGTCGTCATGGATGGCGGCGTCCTTGACGTTGTCCCACAGCGACTGCCCGTTGACGGTGAGCGCCTGCGGGTGCGGCAGGCGGCCGGCCTCGCCGAGCCGGCGCAGCACGCCGGGCAGCCCGCCCGCGTAGTAGAACTCCTCCATCAGGTAACGGCCCGAGGGCTGCAGGTCCACCAGCGTCGGCGTGCCGCGGCCGATCGCGGTCCAGTCGTCCAGTTCCAGCTTCACGCCGATGCGGCCGGCGATCGCCTTCAGGTGGATCACCGCGTTGGTGGATCCGCCGATAGCCGCGTTGACGCGGATCGCGTTCTCGAACGCCTCGCGCGTGAGGATCCTGGACAGCTTCAGGTCTTCCCGGACCATGTCCACGATGCGCGCGCCGGAGAGCTGCGCCAGCACGAGGCGGCGCGCGTCGACGGCCGGGATCGCAGCGTTGTGCGGCAGGCTGGTGCCCAGGGCCTCGGCCATGCAGGCCATCGTCGATGCGGTCCCCATGGTGTTGCAGGTGCCGGCCGATCGCGACATGCCGGCTTCGGCAGCCAGGAACTCGCTGAGCTTGAGGGTGCCGGCCTTGACCTGCTCCGACAACTGCCAGACGGCCGTGCCCGAGCCGATGTCCTTGCCGTGGTGCTTGCCATTGAGCATCGGGCCGCCCGTGACCACGATCGTCGGCACGTCCACGCTGGCGGCGCCCATCAGCAGCGCCGGGGTGGTCTTGTCGCAGCCCACCAGCAGCACGACACCGTCGATCGGGTTGCCGCGGATCGATTCTTCGACGTCCATGCTCGCCAGGTTGCGGGTGAGCATCGCCGTCGGGCGCAGGTTGGATTCCCCGTTGGAGAACACCGGGAATTCGACCGGGAAACCGCCCGCCTCCAGGATGCCGCGCTTGACGTGCTCGGCCAGCTTGCGGAAGTGCGCGTTGCACGGCGTCAGCTCGGACCACGTGTTGCAGATGCCGATGATCGGCTTGCCCTGGAACTCGTGGTCGGGAATGCCCTGGTTCTTCATCCAGCTGCGGTACATGAAGCCGTTCTTGTCGGCCGTACCGAACCAGGCCTGGGACCGGAGCTTGGGAGGGGCAGTCGCCATGGGATCTTGCGAATCGAAGCACTTAAAGTATGACTATTATGCAGCACGGGTGCGATTGCGCGCACTCTTCGTGTGATCTGCGTCTTTATAGTCCGACTTTATTTCTCTTGCACGCGAGATCGCGCACCGGCGTTCGCGCCCGCCGGCCCGCGCAAATCGCCGCGCTGCGCGTTGCCGTCGCGAGCGCGCGGGCACGAACGGGCGGATCACCACGCCTGGGCCGGCGCAGGGGCCCCGGGGCAGCGGGCGGCGTCGCGGCAGGCCAGGCCGCCAGGCGCGGCGGCCGGCATCCCGACCCATCGATGCAAGACAGGCCTCCCGGCCTGTCGGGCGGCCGCGGCGCGCGGCCGCGGCGGGTCGTCGTGGCGACCGCTCAGTTCGCGGCCGTGGTGGTGGCCGCGGGACCGATGTTGGCGGCGAGAAAGGCTTCCATGCGGCGGTAGAAATCGTAGCGATCCCGCTGGATGTAGAGCCCGTGGCCCTCGTCCGGGTAGTACACCCAGGTGAGGGGCGAATGGGCCGCCAGGAGGGCGTCGCGCATCGCCGTGGCCTGCTCGATCGGCACGCGACGGTCGTGGGCGCCATGCGTCAGCATCAGCGGCTGCTTGATCCTGGCCGCCAGCTTCAGCGGCGAGGTGGCGGCGAACTGGGCCGCGTCCTTGTCGGGGTCGCCCACCGACACCTGCATGCCGTAACCCTTCCAGTCGTCCGGCAGGTCGCTCCACCACGTGTCGTACATCATGCCGATGTCGGCGACCGCCGAGGACGCGACCCCGCAGCGGTAGAGGTCGGGATAGCGGATCAGGCCCATCATCGTCGCGTAGCCGCCGAAGCTGCCGCCGGCGATGCAGGTGCGCCTGGCATCGGACCAGCCCTGGGCGGCTGCCCAGCGCGTGGCATCGGCGATGTCGTCCTGCATGGCGAGTCCCCATTGCCTGAAGCCGGCGGCCTCGAGCTCGATGCCATAGCCGGCGCTGCCGCGGAATTCCGGCTTGACCACCAGGTAACCCCGCGACGCCAGGAACTGCGTTTCGCCGTCCCATTCCCAGCTCCAGCCACGCATGTTCGGGCCGCCGTGCACCAGCACGACGGTGGGCCAGGGCCCCTTGCCGTGCGGCTTGGTCACGTAGACCGGGAACTCGCGTCCGTCGCGCGCCTTGATCCTGTAGAAGTCGGTATCGGCCATCTGGCGCGGGTCGATCGCCGGACGCGATGCCGAGACGCTGCGCAGCCCTGCGTCGCCCGGCCCGTACAGGAAGTAATGCGCCGGCGCGTGATCGGACTGCGACGTCACCAGGACGGGCGTGCCGCTGGCGCACGAGGCGATCTGCAGGAGGTTCGCGCGCCCGGGCAGCGCGGCGTCGATCTTTGCCTGGACGGCGGCCATCGCGGGATCGAACCAGGTCGTGCCGAGTGCGTCCGAGCGGTAGTGCAGACCCAGCACCTGGTGCGTGCAATGGTCCTCCACGAGGTCGCCCTCGAAGTCGAATCCCTTGACGGTGACGACGGGATCGGCGTCGGGCTGCCAGCGCGCCGCATCGAAGCGATAGAGCGCGCTCGTCCTGCCGGGGCCGCTACCGTTGCGCACCAGGTAGAGGCGCCCATCCACGCTTCCGATCGCGTCGTGGATGACGTCGGCGTGCACGTCGTAGGCCGGGAAGCGCGCGATCTCCTTCCAGACGCCATCCTTGGCCGCCAGCACGGTCTCTTCGCCGGCGTGCATCGTGAACACGGCCCGCACGTGGCCCAGGTCGTCGAGGATCCAGCTCTGCGAATGCTCGGGCATCGTCCCTTCGACGACCGAGCTCAGCAGGCCCGTGCGCGTATCCAGGCGCTTGGGCAGCGTGTAGAGAACCTCCTCGTGGTACCGGTTGGCGCTGCCGACGATGGGTGCGTCCACTTCCCGTTCGACGATCACGTCGTCCGAGCCGTCGCGGATCGTCGACCGCAGGGAGTACTCCGCGGTGAGGACGCGCTGCTTGATGTTGGTGCCGGTCACCTCGTTGTCCGCGCCGTCCGCCCGGATCAGCTGGCGCTGGTTGCCGCCGTCGCGATCGACGGCCCACAGCCCGTGCCAGGCACCGTTGCGCGTGATGCCGTTCTCGAACTCCTGGCCGAACACGAGGCGTTTGTCGCTGACCCACGCGACGCTTCCGACGTCGGTGTCCTGGAAACGCGCGATGACGGCCACCTTCTTCATCGTGGCCGTGTCGATGATCGCCAGCACGCGATGGCCGTCGACCCGCATCTGCACCGCCAGGGCGTCGCCGGAGGGCGACAGAAGCGGCTCCCACAGGATCGGATTCTCGAAGAACGACTCCACCGGAATCGCGGCCGGATCGCCTGCCGGAGCGCCGAAAGCGGGCGCGCAAGCCAGCGGCCAGGCCGCCGCGAGGGCGATCCTCCAGAAATTGTTCTTCATGACGTGCGGCCTCCCCGCCGCTGACTCGTTGGTCTCTGTCCAGGAGCATCGCGTCATCCGGACGGGCCCCCTCTTCCTCGCCGGCGCGGCCAGACTGCCGCAAGCCGCCGGGCATCCGATTTTGACCGCGACGGGCCTGACGCCGGCCTGGGGTATTCGCGGGCGTCGGGCGAAGCCGGGACGAGACGCGCAACGCGTGCCCTGGACCGTGCGCGGCCCTCCCGCTCCGCGGTCGACGCCTTGCGCTCGCGCAAGACCCGTTCCGGTCAGGCTTTCCACAATCGTCGTCGCCCATGGACGATGCCAGCCCTCACCGCCGCGACAACGTCTTCCTCGCGCGCGGCATTTCCAAGACCTATCGCACCGGCGAGGTCGAAGTGCGGGCGCTGCGCGACGTCGACCTCGACATCCGACGGGGGGAGTTCGTCGTCCTGCTGGGCGCCTCGGGCAGCGGCAAGTCGACCCTGCTCAACATCCTGGGCGGCCTGGACGTTCCCAGCGCGGGGACGCTGACTTTCGACGGTCACGTCCTGAGTGGCGCCTCCGATGCGGCGTTGACGGCCTATCGCCGCGAACACGTGGGGTTCGTCTTCCAGTTCTACAACCTGATCCCCAGCCTGACCGTGCGCGAGAACGTGGCGCTGGTCACCGACATCGTCGACGACCCGATGCCGGTGGACGAGGCGATCGACCTCGTCGGGCTGACGCCGCGGCGCGACCACTTCCCGGCGCAACTGTCCGGCGGCGAGCAGCAGCGGGTCGCGATCGCGCGCGCCATCGTCAAGAAGCCCGACGTGTTGCTGTGCGACGAGCCCACCGGCGCGCTCGACTACCAGACGGGCAAGCTGGTGCTGGAGGTCATCGCGCGGATCAACCGCGAGCTGGGCACGACCGCCGTCGTCATCACGCACAACGCAGCGATCGCCGGCATGGCCGATCGCGTCGTGCATCTCGGCGACGGCCGCATCCAGCGCGTGGAGTCCAATCCCGAGAAGCGGACGCCCGCCGAGCTGAGCTGGTAGCGCGATGAAGGCCCTCGACCGCAAGCTGCTTCGGGACCTGCGCCTGATGTGGAGCCAGGCGCTGACCATCGCGCTGGTAGTGGCCAGCGGCATTGGCGGCTTCGTCACCAGCCTGTCGGCGGTGGACTCGCTGGCGCTCGCGCGCGACGACTTCTACGCGGCCGGCCACTTCGCCGATGTCTTCGCGAGCGTCAAGCGGGCGCCGAATTCGCTGGCCGAGTCCTTGCGCGCCGTGCCGGGCGTGGCGGACGTGCAGACGACCGTCCAGGCGGTCGTGCGCGTCGAGATTCCGGGACTGCCCGATCCGATCATCGGCCAGCTGATCGGGCTGGACGCGCGCCGTCCGGCGCGCATGAACCTGGTCAGCGTCAGCTCCGGCCAGACACTCGCGGCCGCGGGTGCGCGAGCCGACGGCAGCATCCCGGCGCTGGTATCCGAGGGCTTCGCGCAGGCGCGCCACCTCAAGCCGGGCGACAGGCTGGACGTGCTGATGAACGGCAAGCGCCGCACCTTGCGCATGGTGGGCACGGC
>Ga0209258_100839_pt1 | contig 16795 bp, 17 predicted proteins | sample Araplaol_mTSA_r2_FD_184281 | JGI IMG/M metagenome (GOLD analysis project Ga0209258, IMG submission 184281) | Arabidopsis root microbial communities from North Carolina, USA - plate scrape CL_Col_mTSA_r2 (SPAdes) (version 2) | ecosystem: Host-associated > Plants > Roots > Endosphere | place: USA...
ACACGCGCGGCACGCTCACGGACTTCGACCTAACATCGTCGCCATGACCCGCAGCCCCGCCGTCCCACGGATGACCGACCACCAGATGCAGCCCCTCGCAGTCGGCCAGCGCGCCCGCCAGCGACTCCAGCGCCGCGGCATTGGCCTGCAGGAACGCGGGGCGCAGCAGCAGGTCCTCGGGCGGGTAGCCGCACAGGGCCAGTTCGGGCGCGAGCGCCACGCGGGCGCCCTGCTGCCAGGCTGCGCGCGCGGCGCCGGCGATCAGGCGCGCGTTGCCGTCGAGATCGCCGACGGTCGGGTTGATCTGCAGCAGTGCGACCCGCACGGAATCTGGCTCGGACATGACTGGAAGCACTGGAAGCGCGTTGACTGAAAACGATTATGTCATCGAGGTTCACCCCGGCGTCGGTGCGGTCGGGGCGCGCGAGTGGGACGAACTGCAGTCCGCCCAGGCCCGCCCCACCCCCTTCATGTCGCACGCGTACCTGCGGGCGATGGAGACCTCGGGCAGCGTCGGCGGCGACACCGGCTGGGAGCCGGCCGCGCTGGTCGTGCGCGAGCGCGCGGGCGGCGCGCTCGTGGCCGCCGCCGCCGCGTACCTGAAGACGCACTCGTACGGCGAGTACGTGTTCGACTGGGCCTGGGCCGACGCCTATCGTCGATACGGGGTGCCGTACTACCCCAAGCTGGTCGTGGCCGTGCCGTTCACGCCGGTGCCGGGCTCGCGGCTGCTCGCGCGCGACGCCCCCGCGCGCGCGCTCCTGCTGCGCGCGCTCGGCGCGCTCGCGCGCGAGACGGATTGCTCGTCGGTGCACCTGCTGTTCGGCGACGATGCGGACTACGACGCCGCCCGTGCCGCAGGCTGGATGATGCGCCAGGGCGTGCAGTTCCACTGGCACAACCGGCACGACGCGGCGCCGGCCGGCGACGCGGCCGCGCCCTCCCCGGAGCCGTACACGGGCTTCGCCGACTTCCTCGCCGACCTGCAACGCGACAAGCGCAAGAAGATCGCGCAGGAGCGGCGCTACGTCGCCGAGGCGGGCGTCACGTTCGAGACGATCGAGGGCGGCCGCATGACAGCGGCCGACTGGGACTTCTTCCACGCCTGCTACCGCAACACCTACGCCCAGCACGTCTCGACGCCGTACCTGACACGCGCCTTCTTCACCGCGATGCAGGAGCGCATGGCCCACAACTGGGTGATGTTCGTCGCCTCGCGCGGCGGACGGCGCGTCGCATGCTCCCTGGTCGCCATCGACCGCGAAGCCGGCGCGGCGTTCGGCCGCTACTGGGGCGCACTGGAACCCATCCCGCACGTGCATTTCGAGGCCTGCTACTACCAGCCGCTGCAGTGGTGCATCGAGAACGGGTTCCGCCGCTTCGAGGGCGGCGCGCAGGGCGAGCACAAGATGGCGCGCGGCCTGATGCCGGCGCGCACGCAGTCGGCGCACTGGATCGCCGAGCCCGAGTTCGCGCGCGCGATCGGCGCGCACCTGCGCCAGGAAGGCGGCGCGATCGACGAGTACCTGAGCGAGCTCGACGACCGCTCGCCGTTCAGGCCGGCGTCGCCAGCGCCGGCTCCAGGCCCGGCTGCGCCAGGCGAAGAAAGATCGCGTTGATCTCGGCCGGCGTGCGGTCGATGCCGCCGCCGAGCCACCACACGGTCACCGACCAGAAGGTGCTGACGACGAACTGGGTCGCCAGCTCGATGGCCGCGTCGTCGCGCCGTCCGCCAGGCTGTGCCATCAGCTCCTCGCGCACCAGCTCGCGCAGCATCGCGCGGATCAGGCGCTCGACGGAGACCTCGCTTTCGCGCTCGAAGGTGGTGCGGTAGATCGCGCGGTGGCTGTCCAGGTGGTCGAACAGCGGCGGCATGAACGCGAACGGCTGGCGCGGCGCCGGCGGCCGCATGGCCTCGAGCCAGGCGCGCAGCCGGCCGACGCTGGCGGCCAGCAGCTCCTCCTTGTTCTCGAAGTGCGCGTAGAAGGTGGCGCGGCCGACGCCGGCGCGGTCGATGATGTTCTGCGTCGTCAGGCGCTCGAAGCCGCGCTCGGCCATCAGGCCGGGCAAGGCGTTCAGGAGCAGGTCGCGCGAGCGGGCGGCGCGGCGGTCGAGGGAGGCGTCGGCGGTCACGGCGGGGTGGATGTCGGGGCGATGTCGAACAGCGCGAGGCGATCTGTTCGGTAGTGAACGACGGGACGCGCGCTGTTCGGGCGTCGCGCGCTGTCGAACAGTATGTTCGGCTTCTCGTCGCATCGCAATAACGCCTCCATGAAACCCACCGACTCTCCCGCGCTCGTGCGCCTGCGTGGCGCCACCCGCTGTCATCCCACCGCCGCCGGCGAATTCCGCGCGCTCGATGGCGTCGACCTCGACGTGCGCGCCGGCGAGTGCGTCGCCGTCGTCGGGCCTTCGGGCAGCGGCAAGACGACGCTCGCGCACCTGCTCACCGGCATCGAGCAGCCGACCGCCGGCACTGTCGTCGTCGACGGGCAACCGCTGCACGCGCTGTCGCAGGACGCCCTGGCCGAGTGGCGCGGGCGGCGCGTGGGCATCGTGTTCCAGTTCTTCCAGCTGCTGCCCACGCTGACCGTCGCCGAAAACGTGATGTTGCCGATGGACCTGCGCGCCACCTGGCCGCGGCGCGAACGCCGCCCGCGCGCCCTCGCGCTGCTGGAACGCCTGCGCATCGCCGACCAGGCCGACAAGCTGCCGGCCGCCCTGTCCGGCGGACAGCAGCAGCGCGCCGCCATCGCGCGCGCCCTGGCCAACGATCCGGCCCTCATCGTCGCCGACGAACCCACCGGCAATCTCGACTCGGCCACCGCGCTGGAGGTGATGGGCTTGCTGGCCGCGCTGGCGCGCGACGGCAAGACGGTCATCGTCGTGACCCACGAGCGCGAGCTGGGCCGCTTCTTCACGCGCTCGGTCACGCTGCGCGACGGCCGCGTGCTGGCCGACACGGCCGTGCCCGCGGCGCCGTGCGCGGACGTGCGCGCGGAGGCCCGCGCATGATCGGGCCGCGCTGGATCAAGCTGTGGCGCGACGCCGTCGCGGCGCGCGGGCGGCTCGCGCTGATCGTCGTCGCGGTGGCGGCCAGCGTCGCCGCGCTCGCGACGATGGCCGTCGCGGGCGCGGTGCTGGGCCGCGAGGTGCCGCCGAGCTACGTGAGCTCCAACCCGGCTTCCGCGCAGCTGGAGCTCGCCGCGCCGCCCGATGCCGCCCTGCTCGATCGCATCCGCCACCGGCCCGAGGTCGCGCAGGCGGATGTCGCGGCCACGCTGCGCGGCCGGATCGAGCTCGCCCCGGGCGAGCAGGCGCCGCTGCTGCTGTTCGTCGTGCCCGACCTCGGGACGCTGGCGATCAACACCGTGCACCCCGAGGCGGGCGCCTGGCCGCCGGCCGACGGCACGCTGCTGGTCGAACGCAGCGCGCTGCCGCTGACGCACCGCGCGATCGGCGAGACGATCGCGCTCGGGCTCCCGCACGGCGGCCGGCGCACGGTGCCGCTGGCGGGTACCGTGCACGACCCGGGCGTCGCGCCAGCGGGGCAGGAGCAGACTGTCTATGGCTACGTCACCCCGCGCACGCTCGCGCTGTGGGGCGAGACGGTGCCGATGACGCTGCTCAAGGTCGTCGTGGCGCGCGACGCCCGCGACGCCGGCGCGATCGAGCGCGCGATGCGCGGCCTGTCCGCCTGGCTCGCGACGCAGGGCTGCACCGTCGAACAGATCCGCATCCCGCCGCCGGGCCGCCATCCGCACCAGGGACAGATGAACGCGATCCTCGCGATGCTGACCGGCTTCAGCGCCCTCGCCCTGGTGCTGGGCGCCGTTCTGTGCGCCACCGTGATCGGTGCGTGGCTCGCGCAACAGGTGCGCCAGATCGCGATCATGAAGGCGATCGGCGCGCGCACGCGCCAGGTCGCGGGCAGCACGCTCGCGCTGGTGGCCGCGCTCGGCGCGATCGCGACGGCCCTGGGCCTGCCCGCGGGCGTCGCGGCCGGCAACGCGTTCGTCCGGGCGATCGCGCAACTGCTCAACCTGCGCCTGCAGGACCCCGCGCCGCCGGCGGCGCTGCTCGCCGCGCTGGCGCTGCCCGGCATCGCGCTGCCCACGCTGGCCGCGCTGGGGCCAGTGCTGGCCGCCGCCCGCCGCAGCGTGCGGTCCGCGCTCGACGACCACGGCGCGACGCCGGACAGCGGCGCGATCCCGCACGCCGTCGCGCGCCTGGCCACGCGCAGCATCGCGCTGACGCTGGCCCTGCGCAACGCGCTGCGCCGCCGCTCGCGGCTGCTGCTGACGCTGGGCCTGCTGGCATGCGCCGGGGCGATGCTCGAGACGACGCTGGCCGTGCGCGCGGCCTGGTCGGACAACGTCGCACGCGCCGCGCAGCAGCGGCGCTGGGACATCGAGCTCACGCTGCCGCCGCAGGCAGCGCCGGCCCACGTCGCCGACCTGCTGCGCGCGCTGCCGGACGTGCGCGCCGTCGAATCCTGGGACGCCGCGGGCGTCGCGGCCGCCAGCGACGGCGTGGAGGTCGTGCACACCTACCCCGACGGCGGCCACGGCGGCTTTACGCTGCGCGCGGCGCCGGCGGCCACCGCGATGATCGCGCCGCAGCCCGTGCAAGGCCGCTGGCTGCGGCCCGGCGACGACGGCGTGGTCGTGCTCAACACGATGGCCCGCGCGATCGCGTTCCGCGGCGCGCGGGTGGGCGACATGGTCACGCTGTCGATCGACCACCGGCCGGTCGCGCTGCGCCTGGTGGGCGTCATCGACGAGACGCTGACGCCCGGCGCGGCCTACGTGAGCCCGTCCACGTTCACGCGCGTCGCGGGGGCGGACGCCGGCGGCGTGCTGCGCGTCGCGCTGCGCGACCGCGCGGCGGACCGCTCCGCCCTCGCCGCGATCACGCAGGCGCTGGGGCGCGCGGGCATCGCGCCGCGCGGCGCGATCACGGCGCGCCGCTTCGCCGCCGCGCAGGGCGGGCACGTGGCCATCCTCGTGGCCGCGCTCGGCTTCATCGCGCTGCTGATGGCGGTGGTGGGCCTGCTGGGCCTGGCCTCGGCGCTGTCGGTGGCGACGGCCGAACGCACGCGCGAGTTCGGCGTCCTGCGCGCGCTCGGCGCGAGCCGGGGGCTGGCGTTGCGCATCGTGCTGGCCGAGGGCGCGCTGATCGGCCTGGCGAGTTGGGCCGCCGCCGTCGGCCTGGCGCTGCCGCTGTCGGCCGTCGTCGCGCGCGTGCTCGCCTCGATCGCCGCGCAGGACCTGGCACCGCGCCTGGACCCCCGCGCCGTCGCGCTGCTGCTGGCGGCGCTGCTGGCCGGCGCCGTCGCGGCCAGCCTCGCGCCGGCGCTGCGCGCCTCGCGCTGGACGGTCAGGCAATCGCTCGCCCTCGCCTGAAATTGCCTCCCGCCTCGAAAGGAAATCCCATGAACAAACCCCGCGCCCTGCGCCTCGTCGTCGCGATCGTCGTGCTCGCCGCCATCATCGTCGCGCTGCACGTGTTCGACCCGATCGGCCTGATCCGGCACCTGCACGGCATGGATTGAAGCCCGGGAAACGGCGAAGCCCTCGCGCGGAGGGCTTCGTGCCTGGTCGCCCGGCGGCGCGGCCGCCGCGGCGGGGCTACTTGCCGGCCTTCTTCGCCTGGTCGGCCTCGTAGGCCTGGATGCCCGAGGTGATCTCGGCCTTGGCCGCGTCGGGGCCTTCCCAGCCCTTGACCTTGACCCACTTGTTCGGCTCGAGGTCCTTGTAGTGCTCGAAGAAGTGCTGGATCGCGTTCAGGCGCATCTGGTTGATGTCCTCGGGCTTGGTCCAGTGCGAGTACATCGGCAGGATCTTGGTGGTGGGCACCGCCAGCAGCTTGGCGTCGCCGCCGGCCTCGTCGTCCATCTTCAGCACGCCGATGGCGCGGCAGGTGACGACCACGCCCGGCGTCAGCGGGAACGGGGTGATGACCAGCACGTCGACCGGGTCACCGTCGTCGGACAGCGTCATGGGCACGTAGCCGTAGTTGCACGGGTAGTGCATGGCCGTGGTCATGAAGCGGTCGACGAACAGCGCGCCGCTCTCCTTGTCCACTTCGTACTTGATCGGATCCGCGTTCATCGGGATCTCGATGATGACGTTGAATTCTTCGGGCGCCTTGGCGCCGGGGGAAACGAGGTGCAGGCTCATGATGCTCTATTTTGAGGCAGGGTCGCGGGAATACCCGGATTCTACGGGGTCTGCCGTACCGCCCCGGTACAGCCACGCCACTGTCACTTGGGCGAGCAAGAGTTGCGCCACCGAGGAAAACACCATGTCGAAGCGACGTGAGCGGCCGCTAGGATCGTCCGGCGACCTTGCCTGCAAGATTGACCGACGAGACAGCCGAACCACGCAGTGAGGCGCATCCGAACCACACGACGGGAAGGAGACCACTCTTGATGTCATCGATTCTGGCGCTTGAAATCGCGCTTGCCTGCGGCGTACTGGCCGTGCTCTACGGGTTCTTCCAGCGCGCCTGGATCCTGAAGCAGGATGCCGGCAATGCCCGCATGCAGGAGATCGCGGCCGCCGTGCAGCAAGGGGCTGCAGCCTATCTGTCGCGCCAGTACCGCACGATCGCCATCGTCGGGGTCGTCCTGGCGGTCATCATCGCCTGGTTCCTCGGCGTGAAGACGGCCGGCGGCTACGTGCTGGGCGCCGTGCTGTCGGGCGCGTGCGGCTTCATCGGCATGAACGTCTCCGTGCGCGCCAACGTGCGCACCGCGCAGGCGGCCACGCAGGGCATCGGCCCGGCCCTGAACGTCGCGTTCAAGGGCGGCGCCATCACCGGCATGCTGGTGGTCGGCCTGGGCCTGCTGGGCGTGGGCCTGTTCTACTGGTTCATCAGCGGCGGCACCGCGGCCGACGCGGCCACGCTCAAGCCGCTGCTGGGCTTCGCGTTCGGCTCGTCGCTGATCTCGATCTTCGCGCGGCTGGGCGGCGGCATCTTCACCAAGGGCGCCGACGTCGGCGCCGACCTGGTGGGCAAGGTCGAGGCCGGCATTCCGGAAGACGATCCGCGCAACCCGGCGGTGATCGCCGACAACGTGGGCGACAACGTGGGCGACTGCGCCGGCATGGCCGCCGACCTGTTCGAGACCTACGCCGTCACGCTGATCGCCACGATGACGCTGGGCGCGCTGCTGATGGCCGGCAACGCGATGTCCGCGGTCGTGTACCCGCTGTTGCTGGGCGGCGTGTCGATCGTCGCGTCCATCATCGGCTGCTTCGCCGTCAAGGCCTCGCCGGGCATGAAGAACGTGATGCCCGCGCTCTACAAGGGCCTCGCGGTGGCCGGCGTGCTGTCGCTGATCGCCTTCTGGTTCGTGACCAAGGCCGTGATGCCCGACGACGCGCTGGGCGCGGGCACGCAGATGCACCTGTTCCTCGCGTGCGCCGTCGGCCTGATCCTGACCGGCCTGCTGGTGTGGATCACCGAGTACTACACCGGCACGCAGTACGGCCCGGTGCAGCACGTGGCCAAGGCCTCCACCACGGGCCACGGCACCAACATCATCGCGGGCCTGGGCGTGTCGATGAAGTCCACCGCCGTCCCGGTGCTGCTGGTGTGCCTGGCCATCTACGTGTCGTACAACCTCGCTGGGCTGTACGGCATCGCGGTGGCCGCCACGTCGATGCTGAGCATGGCCGGCATCGTCGTCGCGCTCGACGCCTACGGCCCGATCACCGACAACGCCGGCGGCATCGCCGAGATGGCGGAACTGCCCGACAGCGTGCGCGACATCACCGACCCGCTGGACGCCGTGGGCAACACGACCAAGGCGGTGACCAAGGGCTACGCGATCGGCTCCGCCGGCCTCGCCGCGCTGGTGCTGTTCGCCGACTACACCCACGGCCTCGAGGGCCGCGGCATGCACGTCACGTTCGACCTGTCGGACTTCAAGGTGATCATCGGCCTGTTCATCGGCGGCATGATCCCCTACCTGTTCGGCGCCATGGCCATGGAGGCCGTCGGACGCGCCGCGGGCTCGGTGGTCGAGGAGGTGCGCCGCCAGTTCCGCGACATCAAGGGCATCATGGACGGCTCGGGCAAGCCCGAATACGGCAAGGCCGTCGACATGCTGACCACCGCGGCCATCAAGGAGATGGTGGTGCCGTCGCTGCTGCCCGTGATCGTGCCCGTGCTGGTGGGCATGCTGCTCGGCCCGGCCGCGCTCGGCGGCCTGCTGATGGGCACCATCGTGACGGGCCTGTTCGTGGCCATCTCGATGTGCACCGGCGGCGGCGCGTGGGACAACGCCAAGAAGTACATCGAGGACGGCAACTTCGGCGGCAAGGGCAGCGAGGCCCACAAGGCCGCGGTCACCGGCGACACCGTCGGCGACCCGTACAAGGACACCGCCGGCCCGGCCGTCAACCCGCTGATCAAGATCATCAACATCGTGGCGCTCCTGATCGTGCCGCTGCTGCCGATCTCGACCGCGACGTCGGCGGCCACCGAGCCGGCGGCTGCCGTCGCCCCGGCCCCATCCGATGCGGCATCGGCGCTCAAGCCCACGCCGATCGCGGCGCCGCTGCCGTCGATGGACGGCGTGACCGCCTCGACGCCGTCGGCATCCATGCCGGCGTCGGCCGCGTCGGCACCGTAAGCGGCATGCTTGGCGCGCGCGTCACGCGCGCGGCAAGCGACAGGCCGCCCTCGGGCGGCCTTTTTCATGCGCCGCTCACGCAGGGTCAGGCCTGTCCGCGTCCGCGACGAGCGCCGTCACGGACGCCGGAATCGCTGCGCGGACGCGGAAAGGCCAGACCCCTTCTACGACGCCAGCACCTCGGGGTTCAACGCCGTCCGTGGCTTGCCCGCGTCCGGCCCGACGCCCAGCGCCGCCAGCAGGTTGTCGACCGCGAGGGTGGCCATCGCGCGCCGCGTCGGCACGCTGGCGCTGGCGATGTGCGGCGTGAGCACCACGTTGCGCAGCGCGAGCAGCGCAGGGTTCACCGCGGGTTCGCCCTCGAAGACGTCCAGGCCGGCGGCCGCGATCGTGCCGGCGGCCAGCGCCTGCGCCAGTGCCGCGTCGTCGACGACGCCGCCGCGCGCGATGTTGGTGAGCGTCGCGGTCTTCTTCATCAGCGCCAGCTGCGCGGCGCCCACCAGGTGGTGCGTCTCGGGCGTGTAGGGGGTGACGATGACGAGGTGGTCGGCCGCGCGCAGCAGCTCGGGCAGCGTCATCCACGTCGCGCCCAGCGAGGCCTCGACATCGGCCGCGAGGTGGCTGCGGTTGTGGTACGCCACCTTCATGTCGAAGCCGCCGTGCCCGCGCTTGGCGATGGCCTGGCCGATGCGGCCCATGCCGAGGATGCCCAGCGTGGCGCCGTGCACGTCGCCTCCCGCGAACATCTCGACGCCCCAGTGCTTCCACTTGCCCTCGCGCAGGAACCGTTCGCTCTCGGAGATCCGCCGCGCGGTGGCCATCATCAGCGCGAAGCCGAAGTCGGCCGTCGTCTCGGTGAGCACGCCGGGCGCGTTGGTGACGACCACGCCGCGCGCGGTGCAGGCGGGCACGTCGACGTTGTTGTAGCCGACGGCCATCGAGCACACGGCCTTCAGCAGCGGGCACGCGTCGAGCAGCACCGCATCGATCTTCTCGCTGCCGGTGATGAACACGCCGGCGCACCCCTGCAGCGCCGCGATCAGCTGCGGCTGCGACATCGGGGCGTCGCCGTCGTGCGTGCGCACGTCGAAATGCGGGCGCAGGCGGTCGACGATGTCGCCGAACACCTGGCGGGCGATGAGGACGGTCGGGCGGGTCATCATGCAAGCTCCGGGCTGCGCGCTGCGGTCGATTCGCCCTTCGGGCGGCCGTGCGGGCTCATGCGTGAAAAGTGGTGAATTCGTCGACGGCGGCGCGCGCGGTGGTCAGGCGGTTGGCGACGGCCTCGGGGTCGGCCACGCCGAGCGCCATGCCGCAGACCACCATCTCGTGGTCGGCCAGTTCCAGCTCGCGCTTGATCACGCGATGGAACTGGGTGAACGCGGCCTGCGGGCAGGTGTCCAGGCCGCGGCCGCGCGCGGCCACCATGATGTTCTGCAGGAACATGCCGTAGTCCAGCCAGCTGCCCTGCGCCAGGATGCGGTCGATCGTGAAGATGAAGCCCACGGGCGCGTCGAAGAACACGTAGTTGCGGCCGTGCTGCGCGTGCATCTTGTCCTTGTCCGTCTTGCCGATCTCCAGCAGGCCGTACAGGTCCCAGCCGATCTTGCGGCGGCGGTCGATGTAGGGCGACACCCACTCGCGCGGGTAGTAGTCGTACTCCTCCGAGTGCTGCGCACGCTCGGCGGGATCGTTGTACGCGGCCAGGATGGCATCGCTGAGGCGCTGGCGCGCGGCGCCGGTCAGCACGTGCACCCGCCAGGGCTGCGTGTTCGTGCCCGAGGGCGCGCGCGCGGCCACCTCGAGGATCTCGCGGACCGTCGTCTCGGGCACGGGCGTGGGCAGGAAGGCGCGCACCGAGCGGCGCGACGTGATGGCGCCGTCGACGGCGGCCTGGCGTTCGTTGGGGGGGAGCTCGCTCATCGCTGTTCCGTTCGGGTATCCGGGTTGACCATCCACGACTGCAGCACCGCCTTCAACGGCTCGGGCAGCGGCACCGGCCGCCGCGTGGCGCGGTCGACGTAGACGTGGACGAAATGGCCCGCGGCCGCGCTCTCGGGCGCGGCGCCGGCGTACAGGCCGATCTCGTAGCGCACGCTCGAGCGTCCGAGCTGCGCCACGCGCACGCCCGCGGCCACCGGCTGCGGGAACGCGATCGGCGCGAAGTAGTTGCACTGCGTCTCCACAACGAGGCCGATGACCTCGCCCTGGTGCACATCGAGCACGCCCGCGTCCATCAGCAGGCCGTTCACGGCGGTGTCGAAGAAGCTGTAGTAGACGACGTTGTTGACGTGGCCGTAGACGTCGTTGTCCATCCAGCGCGTGGTGATGGGACGCCACGCGGCGTAGGCAGCGCGCGGCTCGGGGCCGCGGCGGGTCGGATCGTGGGCAGGAGTGTTCATCGGGCAGTCGATCGCGATCGATCATCCCATTGTGTGCGACCTCGCCTCATTCGATGCCGACGGTTCCCCATGCCCGCTGGGCGCGCTCGGCGATGCGCAGCGTCTGCAGGTGCACTTCCACCGTGGTGTCGACGACCTGGCCGTAGCCGCCAGCCATCAGCACCACCGCCGGGATCCGCCGCTCGACCAGCTGGCCCAGCACGAGCTCGTCGCGCGCCGCCAGGCCCGCCGTCGTCAGCTTGAGCCGGCCAAGGCGGTCGCCCTCGTGCGGATCGGCGCCGGCGACGTAGAACACGAGTCCGGGCGGTCGCTCGGCCGTGCGGCGCCAAACCTCGTCCAGCGCCGGGCGCAGCTCGGCAAGGTAGGTGGCGTCGTCGCAGCCGTCGGGCAGGCCGACGTCGAGGTCGCCCGGCGACTTGCTGAACGGGAAGTTGCGTTCGCCGTGCATGGAGAACGTGAACACGGTGTCGTCGTCCGCGAAGATGGCGGCAGTGCCGTTGCCCTGGTGCACGTCGAGGTCGATCACGGCCACCTGGAGCAGCGTCCGGAGGCGGCGGTGCCACTCGGCCTGCATGAGCCGCGCGGCGACGGCCACGTCGTTGAACACGCAGTAGCCCGATCCGCCCGCCGAGCTCGCATGATGCGTGCCGCCGCCCAGGCTGGCGGCGATGCCGCCATCCGCGCCGTCCGACAGCGCGACCCGCGCGGCCGCGATGGTCGCCCCGACCGACCAGACCGCGCGCTCGGCCAGCGCCGGCGTCCAGTCGAAGCCGATCTCGCGCTGCCGGGCCGCGCTCAGGGTGCCCGCCAGGACATCGGCGATGTAGCCGGGCTCATGGGCCAGCGCCAGCTCGCCCTCGCTGGCCGGGCCGCCGACGCGCAGCGCGATGCCGCGCAAGTCGGACGCCACCCGCTGGCGCAGCAGGCCGTACTTGCCGATCGGGAATCGATGACCCGCCGGCAAAGGCAGGATGTGCGAGTCGAACTGGAAAGCGATCACGGACCGGTGTAAAAAGAATGTCGCCTGGAGGGATGCCCCTAGAACGTGCTGCAGTGCAGCAGATTAGCTTGCAAACGGGTGACCAAGCTCTATACTTCGATTCATGTTGCACTGCAGCAATCGATTTGCTGGCGCGATGCAACCCCGATGCAACCCTGTTTTCCATAGAAACCCAGGAGATCCTCCATGCTGACCGCTGAACAACTCGTCGCCGCCCAGAAGGCCAACCTCGAAACCCTGTTCGAACTGACCAACAAGGCGTTCGAAGGGGTCGAAAAGCTCGTCGAACTGAACCTGCAGGTCGCCAAGGCCTCGCTGGGCGAAGCCCAGTCCACCGCCACGGCCGCTCTGAACGCCAAGGATGCCCAGGAACTGCTCGCGCTGCAAGCCGGCCTGCTGCAGCCTGCCGCCGAGAAGGCCGCCGCCTACGGCCGCCACCTGTACGACATCGCCGCCACCACCAACGCCGAAGTGAGCAAGATCGCCGAGGCGCAAGTGGCCTCCGCCCAGGCCAACTTCAACGGCGCCGTGGACACCGCCATCAAGAACGCGCCGGCCGGCACCGAGTCAGCCGCCGCCCTGGTGAAGTCGGCCATCGCTGCCGCCACCAACGCGATGGAGAGCGTGCAGAAGGCCACCAAGCAGGCCGCCGACGTCGCGGAAGCCAACTTCCAGACGCTGACCAACACCGCCGTCAAGGCCACCTCGGCCCCGGCCAAGGCCGCCAAGAAAACCGCCGCCTGATCTCCCGATCGCGTCGTCCCCGAACCCGGCTGCGGCCGGGTTTTTTCATTCCCGCGGGTCTTTCGACCACCCGTGCTCGACGACGCGGTCTGGCGGCCCGCCGCCAGGCAAGAACGTTCGTTGCCCTCCAATACGGTACAGCGCCGGCACGATTTCGTCGCGGGTCGGGCGCCGCGGATCGGCGACGCGCCGGAGCAACTGCCGGGGCTCTGCTACACGAAGGCCTGGCTCGCTCGCTTCGACCGAGTCCGGCGCAGCGAGGCAGCGGCGGCTCCATCAGGACCGGTCCGGAACCTTCGGCGGCCGCGGATCGTCCACCAGCGGCTGCAACGCCTTCTGGAACCACGCCACGTCGCGCCACTGGCCCGCCTTGAAGCCGACCTTCTCGTAGACGCCGAGCCGCTCGTAGCCCGACGCCTCGTGCAACGCGACGCTGCCCGCGTTCGGCAACGCGACGCCCGCGAAAGCGCGGAAATAGCCGAGCGCCACGAGACGCCGGTGCAGCTCGGCATGGAGCGCGCTGCCCAGGCCGAGGCCGCGCGAATCCTCGCGGATGAAGATCGAGGTGTTCACCGACCACTGGTACGACGGCGCATCGCGATGCGTGTTCGCGTAGGCGAAGCCGGCCACGTCGCCGCGATCGTCGAGCGCCACCAGCCAGGGATACTTCGCCATGACCTTCTCGATGCGGGCGCGGAAGTCCTCGACGGACGGCGGCTCCCACTCGAAGGAGATGCCCGTCTCCAGCACGACGGGCCGGTAGATGGCCGCGCACGCCGCGGCGTCGTCCGGCGTGGCCGGCCGCAGGCGGGGCGCGGACGCCAGCGACATCGACATGAACGTCGCGCTCGCGGGGCAGGCCCCGCGGAATTCCGCCGATGCGCGCAACGACTCCGGCGCTGCCGCGCGCTCGCGCGCCCGAAAGCCCCGGCGCGCGAAATACGCGTCGGCGGTGGTCGTGAGAAGGTGCAGCCGGTGCACGCCTCGCCCGCGGGCCAGGCCTTCGACCGCCGCCACGATGGCCCCGCCGATGCCGGCGCCGCGCGCCTCGGGCGACACCGCGACCGAGCGAAGCAGGCCATCCGGCCCATGAAGCTCCAGGCCCGCGACCGCCACCAGCCGGCCGTCATCGTCGGCGACGACGAAGTCGGCGAGGTGATCTGCTGCGCCGTCGATCGGCAGCGCGCAGGCCCGCAGCAGCGCCTCGACGGCCGGCCAGTCGTCGGGCCGGGCGCCCCGGATGCGCGGCTCACCGGCCACGCCGCACTCCGTCGTCGACGACGACCTCGCCGTCCTCCTTCGTGAACGGCGGCAGCGGGCCTGCGGGCAGCAGCTCCAGCACCGCTTCCGACGGCCGGCACAGCTTCGTGCCCAGCGGCGTCACCACCAGGGGGCGGTTCATCAGGATCGGGTGCTGCACGATGAAGTCGAGCAGCTGCTCGTCGCTCCATTTCGGGTCGCCCAGCCCCAGCTCCGCGAAGGGCGTGCCCTTCTCGCGCAGCAGCGCGCGCACGGGCTGGCCGGTGGCGGCGACCAGGTCGCGCAGCTCGTCCCGCGACGGCGGCCTCTTCAGGTACTCGATGACGAGCGGATCGATGCCGGCGTGGCGGATCAGGGCGAGCACGTTGCGCGACGTGCCACAGGCAGGGTTGTGATAGATGGTGACGTCAGCCATGGGCGTTGCGGTTGGAATGGGCAGGAGTGACCGACGAGTCCGCCGGCAGCGGCCGGGTCAGCAGACGATGCGCGACGACGGCCGCGGCCGCGCCGGCGAATTCCGCGATGACGAAGCCCGGCGCGCTGGCGGGCGCGATCCCGGCGAAGGTATCGCTGAGCATCCGCCCGAACACGGCCGCGGGGTTGGCGAACGAGGTCGACGACGTGAACCAGTAGGCCGCGCCGATCCACGCCGCCACCATCGCGGCGGCGCGGCTCGCGGTCGCGCGCAGCACCACCAGCACCAGGCCGAACGTGGCGACGCCTTCGGCGATCCACTGCCCGGGGCCGGCGCGGACATGGTGCGACCACTGGAGCACGTCCAGGCCGAACATCGCGTGCGCCACCCAGGCTCCGGCCGCGGCACCGAGGAGTTGCGCGACGACGTAGGGCATCAGCGCGGCGCGCGGCAGCGCCCCGCGCACGCACAGCACGAGCGAGACCGCCGGATTGAAGTGCGCACCGGACACCGGGCCGAACAGCTCGATCAGCACGTAGAGCCCGGCGATCGTGGCGAGCGTGTTGGCCAGCAGCGCGACGGCAACGTTGCCGCCGGCCAGGCGCTGGCCCATCACGCCCGAGCCGATCACCACGGCCAGCAGGAGCGCGGTGCCGAGGGCCTCGGCAAGCAGCCGCCGACGCAGCACGGTCAGCAGCACGAGGACTTCGCCGCCGCGACGGGAACCCCGACCGGCTTGCCGCGCGGCGCCGCGGTGGCGCAGCAGGCGGCCTGCGGCGGCTCGTCGGCCTGGCGTGCTTCGCTGAAGGTCGGGATGGTGGCCAGCGTGTGGAACTGCTCCCAGGCCACGCCGTCGGGGTCGGTCAGCCAGTACTTGTCGCTGCGCGCGTAGCAGCACGTCGTCTCGCCTTCGTCGAGCAGCGTCATGTCGGCGGCCTGGGCGCGGGCCTTGAGCTCGACGAGTTCCTCCTCGCTGTCGGTCTGCAGGCCGAGGTGGTCGACGCCGGGCTTGCCGCCGCGGTTGGAGATGGCGAAGTTGATGCGCGGGTCGTCGAGCATCCACTTGGCGTAGTCGCTCTCGACTCGCGCGGGCTCGGCGGCGAACAGCTTCGAGTAGAAGGCGATGCTGGCGGACAGGTCGTCGACGTGGACGTGGACATGGAAGCGCTTCATGGCGGTCTCGTGAGGGGTGGGATGGACGTGGGGATCAGCAGCCGCAGGAGGCGACCGCCGGCGGGCCGGCGCAGGCGGTGCCGGCGCAGCAGTTCTCGGTGAGGTAGCCGATGACGCCGTCCATGCGGTCGTAGTCGGCGCGGTACAGGGCATTGCGGCCGGCGCGCGCGTTGGCGACCAGGCCCGCGGCGACCAGCTCCTTCAGGTACGTGGCCAGGGTGCTCTGCTTGAGCTCCGGCTGCACGAGCTGCGCCAGGTCGGTCGGCGTGACGCCGTCCGGCCCGGCCTGCACCAGCGCGCGGAACACGTCGAGGCGGACGGGGTGGGCCAGCACGGCCAGCGCCGCGAGGACATCGGGTTTGGAAACAGGAAACATCGTCATATCTCGTTTTCTCGATATTAAAGCTGGCGAGCGCAAGATGCAAGCCCCGTCATCGTGGCTCGCTACCATTCCGCCGATGCCGCCGCCCTTCCCCGACGCCGCCCTGCCCGCCGACACACCGCTGGCCGCGGCCGCCATGCCGCCCCGCCGCGAGGCCTTCGCCTTCTGGCTCAAGCTGGGCTTCATCAGCTTCGGCGGCCCGGCCGGGCAGATCGCGGTGATGCACGAGGAGCTGGTCGAGCGCCGGCGCTGGATCTCCGAGCAGCGTTTCCTGCACGCGCTGAACTACTGCATGCTGCTGCCGGGTCCGGAGGCGCAGCAACTGGCGACCTACGTCGGCTGGTTGATGCATCGCACGCTGGGCGGCATCGTGGCCGGCGGCCTGTTCGTGCTGCCGTCGCTGTTCCTGCTGATCGGCCTGTCGTGGATCTACATGGCGTTCGGCCACGTGCCGTCGATCGCGGGGGTGTTCCACGGCATCAAGCCGGCCGTGACCGCGCTCGTGCTGCACGCCGCCTGGCGCGTGGGCTCGCGCACCTTGACCAATGGATGGCTGTCGAGCATCGCCCTCGCCTCCTTCGTGGCCCTCTTCGTGCTGCACCTGGCGTTCCCGCTGATCGTGCTGCTGGCCGCGGCGGCCGGCGCGCTCGGAGGGCGGGAACGCCAGGTGCAGCACGAAGAGGGCCACGAAGGAGGCGAGGGCGATGCTCGACAGCCATCCATTGGTCAAGGTGCGCGAGCCCACGCGCCAGGCGGCGTGCAGCACGAGCGCGGT
>Ga0209258_100841_pt1 | contig 16717 bp, 9 predicted proteins | sample Araplaol_mTSA_r2_FD_184281 | JGI IMG/M metagenome (GOLD analysis project Ga0209258, IMG submission 184281) | Arabidopsis root microbial communities from North Carolina, USA - plate scrape CL_Col_mTSA_r2 (SPAdes) (version 2) | ecosystem: Host-associated > Plants > Roots > Endosphere | place: USA...
TGCTCGAACGTCGAAACCTGCGCCAGAAGTTCCGCGTGCTGCTGGTCCATTCCCATATCGGCACGGAAAGCGCAGGTGGACGCGCCTGCCGCACGCTGGCCAACGAGTTCGCGGACCGGAACATCGAAACGGTGACGGCAGCCAACGTCGACGACGGCCGCTCGATGATCATGGCCGATTCGGCGCTTCACGCGATGCTTATCGACTGGTCGCTGCCAGGCTCGGATGGGGGCGACGGCGACAACAACGCCGCCATCGATCTCATCAATACGGTGCGCTCGCGCAACGAGAACGTGCCGATCTTCCTGATGACGGAGCCTGGCAAGGCGCGCACGCTCAACGTGGAGATCGTGCAGGCAATCAACGAGCTGATATGGATCTCGCAGGACTCGGCCACGTTCGTGGCCGGTCGCGTGCAGGCGGCCATGAAGATCTATCTTGCCGCGCTGCTCGGTCCACTCACCACGGCGCTGGCCAACTTCAACCAAGTACACGAATACTCGTGGCATACACCGGGCCACACCGGTGGTACGGCATTCCTCAAGCATCCGACCGGCCGCGCGTTCTACGACTTCTACGGCGAGCATGTCTTCCGCACCGATCTTTCGATCAGCGTCGGGGAAATCGGATCACTGCTGGATCACACGGGTCCTATCGGCGAGAGCGAGAAGTACATCTCGCGCATTTTCGGTTCGCACCGTAGCTACACGGTGACCAACGGGTCGTCGACGTCCAATCGCATCATCTTCATGGCCTGCGTCGGCCGCGACCAGGTGGTGTTGTGCGACCGCAATTGCCATAAGTCGATCGAGCATGGACTCACCATGACCGGCGGCGTGCCGCATTACCTGGTGCCGTCGCGCAACCGCTACGGATTGATCGGCCCGATCTATCCGGACAAGTTCGTGGAGGCCAACGTGCGCAACGCGGTGGCGAACAACAGCCTCTCCAAAGGTCTGGCCGACCAGCAGCCGGTGTTCGTGGTGGTCACCAATTCCACCTACGATGGCCTTTGCTATAACACCAAGCGCGTGCTGCAGGAGGTGGGCGGCTGGGTGGATCGCGTGCATTTCGATGAGGCATGGTACGGCTACGGTCGCTTCAATCCGCTCTATGCGGGCCGCCTGGCCATGCATGGGCCGGCCTCCGAGCATGACCCGAACGGGCCGACCGTTTTCACCACGCACTCCACGCACAAGCTGCTGGCCGCGTTCTCGCAGGCGTCGTACATCCATGTGCGTGATGGGCGGGGCGCGATTCCGCATGCACGCTTCAACGAATCGTTCATGATGCACGGCTCCACGTCGCCGTTCTATCCGATCATCGCCTCCAACGAGGTGGCTGCCTCGATGATGGATGGCGTGGGCGGTCTTTCGCTGACCCGCGAAAGCATCGACGAGGCCATCAATTTCCGCCAGATCGTGGGGCGCCTGAATCGCGATTTCGCCAACAAGGGCTCATGGTTCTTCCGCACATGGAACCCGGACGAAGTGACCGACGAAAACGGCAACCGCGTGGCGTTTGCCGATGCCTCGCCGGAATGGCTCGCGACCGATTCCAATGCATGGGTGCTGCACCCGGGCGAGACCTGGCACGGTTTCGGCCAGCTCGAAGATGGCTACTGCATGCTCGACCCGATCAAGGTCTCGGTGCTTACGCCAGGCGTGCAGGACGACGAGTCGTTCGCTGACCACGGGTTCCCGGCCACGCTGCTCACGGCGTACCTGGATGCCCGCGGCATCGAGGTTGAAAAGACCAGCGATTTCGCCGTGCTGTTCCTGTTCTCGATCGGCATCACCAAGGCGAAGTGGAGCACGCTGGTGACCGCCATGCTGGACTTCAAACGCGACTACGACGAAAACAGGGCACTGGAGCGGGTGATGCCCAATCTGGTCGCGAGCCATCCGGAGCGTTACGCCGGGCTCGGGTTGCGTGACCTGGGCAACCAGATGTTTGCCGAACTGAAGAAGACCGGACAGACACGTCACCTGCAGAGCGCCTACTCGAATCTTCCCGAGATACGGCTGACGCCGGCCGATGCGTATCAGCAACTGATTCGCGGCAGGGTCGAGCGTGTCGCGCTGGGCAACCTGGCGAATCGCACGCTGGCGACCAGCGTGGTGCCTTACCCGCCGGGCATCCCGATGCTGATGCCCGGGGAGGTGGCGGGTCCTGCGGATGGTCCCTATATCGGCTATCTGCGGGCGCTGCAGAGCTGGGATCACACCTTTCCCGGGTTCGGACACGACACGCATGGCGTCGAGGTCGAGGATGGCGAGTACTACATACAGTGCCTGAAGTCCTGAGGAACGCTCACCATGGTGACAGGGGGCGGCAAGAAAATGGGCTTGGTGGGCGCCTCCTCCCTGGTGGTCGCCAACATGGTTGGAACCGGCCTGTTCCTGCTGCCCTCGAGCCTGGCCAATGTCGGCAGCGTCTCTATCCTGGGCTGGGTGGTCGCGGCGATTGGCGCCAGTGCGCTGGGCCTGGTGTTTGCACACCTGGCGATGGTCGAGCCGAAGGCGGGAGGCCCGTACGCTTACGCGCGCGATCACGTCGGGCGGTTCCCGGCCTTCCAGACCAACCTGCTGTACTGGTTTGCGAACGTGATCGGCAACGTGGCCATCGCGGTTTCCGTGACGGGGTATCTCGCCATCTTCTTCCCGTCACTGAAACACCCATGGGTAGCCAACGCCTGTACTGCCGCCATCATCTGGCTCTTCGTCTGGGTCAATACCCGTGATGCGAAACTGGTGGGCGGGTTCACCACCGTCAGCACCATCGCGGGCATCGTTCCCATTGCGTTCGTGGGCCTGTTTGGGTGGTTCTGGTTCCAGCCGCAGGTGTTCATGGAGAGCTGGAATCCCGGCGGCGTGCCCTTGCATTCGGCGATCGAGCGCAGCGCTTCGATCGCCCTGTGGGCGTTCCTCGGGGTGGAGAGCGCGGCCGTGTCGGCCGGCGTGATAGAGAACCCGAAGCGCAATGTTCCGCTCGCCACGATCATCGGCCTGCTGATCTCCACGGTGATCTACATTTCCTGCTGCACCGTGCTGATGGGCGTCATTCCCGGCAAGGAGTTGCGCATTTCCGGGGCGCCGTTCGCCGAGGCAGCACGGATGATGCTGGGGCCATGGGCCGCCATCGGCATCTCGCTGGCCGCCATTCTCAAGGCGGCCGGGTCGCTGGTCGGCTGGATTCTCATCGTGGCGCAGTCCGCGCAGGCAGCCGCGAACGACGGCATGTTTCCCGCAAGGTTTGCACAGACCAACCGTCATGGCATGCCGGTACAGAACCTGGTGATCACCGGGCTGATGATGATGGTGATGCTGCTGGTGTCGACATCGCCGGATGTCGCCACGCAGTTCGCCCATATCACCGACGCCACGGTGATTCTCATGTCGGTGCCCTATATCTATTCCGTGGTGGCCATGTGGCGGCTCAATCGGACCCTGGGCATGACCAGCGGCAAGACGCAGCTGTTCATCGTTGTCGGCCTGGTGGCCTGCCTGTATTGCCTGAGCGTGGTGCTGGGTCAGTCAGCCGAGCTTGATCGCAAGGCGCTGCTGGTATTGCTGATTTCGACGCCGCTGTTCGCATTGATCAAGCGTCGCTAGCCCGCGCGCGCCCGCGTTGACGGTTCCTTAAAGCGCCGGATGCGACGCTCGCCGCCTTGTCGATGCACAGGTGCACCTCATGAACCAGCAATTCGATGCCGTGGTTGTCGGGGCCGGACAGGCCGGGCCGTCATTGGCCGAGCGCCTTGGAAAGTCGGGTCGCAAGGTGGCCGTGATCGAACGCAAGCTGGTGGGCGGCACCTGTGTCAACACCGGCTGCATCCCTACCAAGACGATGGTGGCGAGCGCGTACGCCGCGCAAATGGCGCGCCGCGCCGAGGAATACGGCGTGCATCACGGAGGTAACGTCCGTATCGACATGGAGCAGGTATGGAAGCGGACCCGCGGCATTTCGGAGCGTTCGCGCGGCAACGTAGAATCCTGGCTGGACGGCATGCCGAACGTGACGCTGCTGCGAGGGCATGCGATGTTCGAATCGCCGCGCACGCTGCGGGTGGGCGACACGGTGATCGAGGCGAACGAGTTCTTTCTCAACGTGGGTGGCCGCGCGGTGGTGCCGGATTTTCCGGGCGTCGATACGGTGCCTTACCTCACCAACGTGGGGATGATGGATCTTCGCGAGCTGCCACGGCACCTCATTGTCGTCGGTGGCAGCTATATCGGGCTGGAGTTCGGGCAGATGTTCCGGCGTTTCGGCGCCGACGTGACCATTGTCGAGCGCAGCGAGCGATTCCTTCCCCGTGAAGATCCTGAGGTATCCGCCGCCATCGTGGAGATCCTGCAGCGCGATGGCATCACCCTGCACCTTGGCGCGGAGTGCATCGAACTTCAGGGGCAGGCGGGCGATGTCGGTATCGTGGCGAAGTGCGCCGAGCCACGCATGGAAGTCCGCGGCACGCATTTGTTGCTCGCGGTCGGTCGCCGGCCCAATACCGACATGCTGGGCCTGGACAAGGCCGGCGTGGCAACGGACGAGCATGGCTACATCATGGTGGACGATGCCTGCCGCACCAACGTCGAAGGCATCTGGGCGATGGGCGATTGCAATGGCAAGGGCGCCTTCACCCATACCTCGTACAACGACTACGAGATCGTCGCCGCAAACGTGCTCGACAACGAGCCACGGAAGATCTCCGATCGCATCGTCACCTACGCCTTGTTCATCGATCCGCCGCTCGCGCGTGCAGGGCTCACCGAGCAGGAGGCCCTTCGCAAAGGGCATGACGTGCGTGTGGGCGTGCGGCCGATGGCGCGCGTGGGCAGGGCGATCGAACGTGGGGAAACGCAGGGTTTCATGAAAGTGATCGTGGATGGCAAAAGCAACCAGCTGCTAGGCGCCGCCATCCTCGGCGTGAACGGTGACGAAGCCATCCACTGCCTGCTCGACACCATGTATGCCAAGGCGCCATACCAGACCGTGACGCACGCTGTGCATATCCACCCCACGGTCGCCGAACTGATTCCGACCACCTTGCAGGATCTCAAGCCTGCCGGTGCGCGCTAACTCTACAGGCGCAAATGGTGAATTCCCGGAGGGTTCCTTCGTTCAGGGTCTGCAAGGTGCGCGTGAGCATGCGAAGATGTTGCGCCGCTGCCATGGCCTTTGGGTCTGCACGATGGGCCATGAACCACAGGCGCGCATTCCGTCCCGTGCGAGGAATCCACCATGGCAACCGTCCGTTCCGGAAACCAGGCCGCGCTATTGGTCGTCGACGTACAGATCGGCATCGTGGCCTCCGCGTGGAACAGGGAAAAGGTGATCGGCAACATCGACCTCGCGGTTTCCCGCGCGCGCGAGGCGGGCGTGCCGGTGATCTGGGTGCAGCACCATGACGACGAGTTGCGGCAGGGGTCCGATGCCTGGCGCTGGGTCGAGGAATTGCAGCCTCGAGGCGACGAGCCGCTCATCCACAAGCGCTACAACTCGGCATTCGAGCAGACCGGTCTGGAGGCGGAGCTAGCGCGACGAGGCGTCACCCATATCGTGCTGGCCGGCGCCATGACCAACTGGTGCATTCGATCCATGGCGCACGGTGCGCTGGATCGCGGCTACGATCTGACCCTGCTCAAGGACGCGCATACCACGGAAGATCTTCGTCTCTCGGAGGACCGCGTGATCTCGGCGCGGGACATGGTGACTGAACTGAATGCCGCCATTCGCTGGCTTGCGTATCCCGATCGAGTCAATACCGTTGCCCATGCCGCGGATGTGGAGCTTGGCGCGTCGGGTCACGTTTGAGTTTCTGGCTTTCCCGTGCCCGTGGAAGGCGGGCGTCGACGCAGGCAAACCGAAGCGAGGCAGGTGATGGCGAACAAGGCGACAACCCTTTGCGCGGCGCTGGTGGCCCTTTTGTTGTCCTGCGTGCTCCACGCAGCTCCTGGTGAGGATCCGGGCTCCGCACCGGCCGTCCATATCGAAGATGTCTATCGCTTCTACAAGGTCTACGACGCTGCCGGCGGGCAACCGACGGCGCAGCAACTTCAGAAGGATTATCTGGATGGCGGCTCTGACGGCCTTCATCGATTTGCTGCGGAGCGCAAGGTGACCGCTGATGCGATAGCCGCCGCCATCGAGAAACATCCTGCGATCTATGCGGATGCCAAGCGCTGCATGGCGACGCTGCCCCAGGTGCGCAAGCGGCTGGATGTGGCGTTGGCCAGACTGGCGCAGCTCTATCCGCCGATGAAGCCGGCGCCGGTAACGATCGTGGTGGGGCGGGGCAAGCCCGTGGGTATCTCCGATGCCTCCGGCGTCATGATCGGTATCGAGGCTTTGTGCGCGATCAGCTATCTCGACCCCAACCTCGAAGACCGCTTCGTGCATGTGCTGGCCCATGAATATGCGCACGTGCAGCAGGCGCGGCTGGCGCCGGCGATCTATGACGATCCCAAGCCGACGGTGCTTGAGGAATCGCTGATCGAGGGTGCAGCGGAGTTCGTGGCCGAGCAGATTTCAGGCAGCGTTTCCTATGTGCAACTCGCCGCCATGACCAAGGGGCGCGAAAAAGCCATCGAGACGGATTTCGTGGCGGACGAAGACAAGACCGATCTTTCCAAGTGGCTCTACAACGGCACGCTGAGCAAGCCCGGTGATATCGGCTACTGGGTCGGCTATCGCATCGTCAAATCCTATTACCTGCATACCGCCGACAAGCGCCAGGCCATCAGCGACATCCTCGCCATGAGCGACCCCAAAGCCTTTCTCGCCAGGAGCGGCTGGCAGCCGGGCATGGACCTGCACTGAGCGGTCCGGATCACTCGCAGGCGGGCCGGCGACATGCCGCTCGCTGGGCTCTGATCAATGGCGGCTGCGAATGGCGGCCGATTGTCATTTATTCAAGCAAATGATTTAGTATTGCCGGGCAGGCCATCGGGCCGACTCTCCCTATGAGGCGGGCATCGCGTGGGCAAGGGTCGTGAACTCCTTATCGAGCAGCGCGGATCGAGGCCGATGCCGGCGATTGATCGCTCTGGCGGGAACGGCCCGCGACGCCGCAAGACCGGCCGAGAGGAACGCGGAGCAACGCACTGACATGCCCAGGGACACCATCGTCATCGGCGGAGCGAGCGGGTTCTGGGGCGACAGCATTACCGGCCCGTTGCAGCTGGTTGCGTCGGGGCGCATCGATTTCCTGGTGTTCGACTACCTGGCCGAGCTGACCATGTCGCTGCTGGCTTCCGCGCGCATGAAGGATCCCGCGCTCGGTTACGCGACCGACTTCGTGGGTGTCGCGATGCAAGCGGTGCTCAAGGATTGCCTGGCGCAGGGCATTCGCATCGTCGCCAACGCGGGCGGCGTCAACCCGCAAGGCTGCGCCGCCGCGTTGAAGAGCCTCGCGGAAGAGCTCGGTGTGGACGTGCGCGTCGTGGTGGTGGATGGCGATGACGTCATGCCGCTGCTGCCCGCGTTGCGCCAAGAGGATGTCCGCGAGTTGCAGACGGGGCAGGCGCTGCCGGAGAAGGTCATCAGCGCCAATGCCTATCTCGGCGCGCTGCCAGTCAAGGCCGCGCTCGATGCCGGCGCGCAGGTGGTCATCACGGGGCGTTGCGTCGACAGTGCCGTCACGCTGGGCGCCCTGATGCATGGTTTCGGTTGGGCGGCAGACGACTACGATCGCCTCGCGGCCGGCAGCCTCGCGGGTCACATCATCGAGTGCGGCTGCCAGGGTGCCGGCGGACTGCATACCGACTGGGAGGCCGTACCCGACTGGGCGCACAGCGGATACCCGATGGTGGAATGCCACCGTGACGGCAGCTTCGTCGTGACCAAGCCCGAAGGCACGGGAGGCCTGGTGACGCCGGCCACGGTCGGCGAGCAGATGCTTTACGAGATCGGCGATCCGGCGGCCTACGTGTTGCCCGATGTCGTATGCGATTTCACCCAAGTCACGATGCAGCAGGCGGGTGAGCATCGGGTGGAAGTGTCCGGCGCGCACGGCCGTTCGCCGACACCGTATTACAAGGTCAGCGCCACCTACGCCGATGGCTATCGTGCGAACGGGCAGCTCACCGTGATGGGCTTCGATGCAGACCGAAAGGCGCGCCGCACGGCCGAGGCCATTCTCGAACGCACGCGCGGACTGTTCCGTCAGCTGGGCTTGCCGGACTACAGCGCCACGCACGTTGAAACGTTGGGTTCGGCCTGGTTGCTCGGCCCACATCGAACGCAGGTGCCGCCATTCGAATCCGTCATGTGGCTGGCGGTCACGCATGCCCATAAGCAGGCACTGGAATTGTTTGCCCGCGAAGTCGCTCCCGCGGCAACGTCGTGGGCGCCCGGCACGACGGGTGCGGGCGGGCGGCCGAGCGTGGTGCCCGCCATCAAGCAGTTTGCCTTTCTGATCGACAAGTCGCGCGTGCAACCACGCGTGACGCTGCTGGATGGCGAGAGCGTCACGGTGAATGTGCCTGACGGTGGAATGCCCCTGGAGCCCCCGACGACGCCAGCGATGCGCGAACCGTGGCTGCCGGTCGCGGCAGCCACGCGCGAGGTGCCGCTCATCGCACTCGCCTATGCTCGCAGCGGTGACAAGGGGGATATCTCCAATATCGGCGTGATCGCACGTCGGCCTGAGGACCTGCCTTTGCTCATGTCACAGCTGACCGAAGAGGCCGTGGCGGCATACCTGGCACATCTGGTCACTGGCCGGGTCACGCGTTACGAACTGCCCGGCATCCATGCGATGAATTTCGTCTGCGAACAGGCGCTCGGTGGCGGCGGCATGGCATCGCTGCGCAGCGATCCGTTGGGCAAGGGCATGGCGCAGGTGCTGCTCTCGATGCCGGTGCGCGTTCCCGTCGACCACCCCGCGGCGCAGGAGGCGTGGCGGCGATGACGAGTGCATTCCAACGCTTCCACAGGAAAGGCGCATCGCGCCTGGTTGCCAGGACGACGTCGTCGTTATTCCTCAAGGAGATTTCTCATGCCGGCGCTTGAATCGCGCATTGCGCCAGACAGCGACGCCTATCGGCAGAACCATGGCGCGGTGAGCGCGCTGGTGGATCGGCTACGCGCGCTGGAGACGCGCACGCAGAGCAAGTCCGAAACGTCCCGCGGGCGCTTCGAGCGGCGCGGACAATTGTTGCCCAGCGAACGGCTCGGTCGCCTGCTCGATGCGGGCGCGCCATTCCTTGAGCTTTCCACGCTCGCCGGCTTTGGCCTTGATCATCCCGATCCGGACCGCTCCGTGCCCGGTGGTGGTTTCATCGCCGGCATCGGCTGGGTCCGTGGCGTGCGGGCGATGATCGTGGTGGACGACGCCGGCATCGACGCGGGCGCCGTGCAGCCGATGGGCGTCGAGAAATTCCTGCGCGCGCAAGCGATCGCGCTTGCGCAGAAATTGCCGTTCATCCACCTGGTCGAATCGGCCGGCGCCAACCTGCTCACGTATCGCGTCGAGACGTTCGTCAACGGCGGCAGTATCTTCTACTGGCTTGCGCGGTTGTCGGCGGCAGGCATTCCCGTGATCAGCGTGGTGCATGGCTCCAGTACGGCCGGCGGTGCCTATATGCCTGGGTTGTCGGACTACGTGGTCATGGTGCGCGATCGGGCGCGTGCGTTCCTGGCAGGGCCGCCCCTGCTCAAGGCCGCCACGGGTGAAGTCGCCACCGAGGAAGAGCTGGGCGGCGCCCAGATGCATGCCACGCAATCGGGCCAGGCCGAATATCTCGCGGAAGACGACGCGGATGCGTTGCGCATCGCCCGCGAGCTGCTTGCGGCGCTCGACTGGAATCGTGACCTGCCATCGAACGACCGATCGTATGCGCCTCCGCGCTTCGATGCACAGGAACTGCTCGGCATCGCGCCGGCCGACCATCGCAAACCGCTCGACATGCGCGAGGTGATAGCGCGGCTCGTGGATGGCTCGGAGTTCCTCGAGTTCAAGCCCGACTACGGTCCCGCCACGGTGACGGGCCATGCGGCGATCTGCGGCATGCGCCTGGGCATCATCACCAACAACGGGCCGTTGGATCCGGCGGGCGCGACCAAAGCCGCGCATTTCATCCAGGCATGCTGCCAGGCCGACCTCCCGCTGCTTTATCTGCAGAACACGACGGGCTTCATCGTCGGCAAGGCCTCGGAGCAGGGCGGCATGATCAAGCATGGCTCGAAGATGATCCAGGCCATGTCCAACGCGACCGTGCCGCGCATCACCGTGCATTGCGGCGCGTCGTTCGGCGCAGGCAACTATGGCATGTCGGGGCGCGGGTTCTTTCCGGACTTCTGCTTCAGCTGGCCCAACGCGAAGACGGCCGTGATGGGGGCGGAGCAGGCCGCGGACACCATGGCAACCGTCATGGCGGCTGGCATGGGCCGCAGGGGGCAAGCCGTGGATCAGGCAGCCATCGACGCCATGCGCGCCCAAGTCGTCGATACCTTCGAGCGGCAGTCGGACGCCTTCACCCTCTCTGGGCGGCTGCTCGATGACGGTGTGATTGATCCGCGCGACACCCGCAAGGTCGTGGCCTTCGTGCTCGATGTCTGCGAGGAGGCACGCCGCCGTGCATTGCGGCCCGTCCAGTTCGCCGTTGCGCGCCCTTAAGCCACCTTCACCTCAACGCAAAGATCCGTCGGAGCGAAGCGCCATGCAGTTCACCCACGAACATCAGGAATTGCAGCGCAGCCTCAAGCGCTTCATCGACAGCGAGATCAATCCACACGTCGATGCATGGGAGGCGGCGGAGATGTTTCCCGCCAAGGCGCTCTTCAAGAAGATGGGCGAGCTGGGTTTTCTCGGCATCGCCAAGCCGACCGCGTTCGGCGGCCTCGGGCTGGACTACTCCTACGCCGTGGCCATGGCCGAGACGCTTGGCCACATCCACTGCGCCGGCGTGCCCATGGCAATTGGCGTGCAGACCGACATGGCGACGCCGGCGCTCGCGCGCTTCGGTTCGGATGAGTTGCGCAAGCAGTTCCTCGCGCCGGCCATCCGCGGCGATGCCGTCGCCTGCATCGGCGTATCGGAGCAGGGCGCCGGTTCGGACGTGGCCGCCATTAAGACCTGGGCGCGCAAGGATGGTGCCGACTACGTCATCAACGGCAGCAAGATGTGGATCACCAACAGCCTGCAGGCCGACTGGATGTGCCTGCTGGCCAACACGTCCGACGATGCGGCGCATCGCAACAAGTCGCTGATCATCGTGCCGATGGACACCAAGGGTGTGTCGGTGGGCAAGAAAATCCGCAAGCTCGGCATGAACGCCTCGGATACCGGCCTGATCTATTTTGACGACGTGCGCGTGCCGCAGCGTTACCGCATCGGCGACGAGGGCAGGGGTTTTACGTATCAGATGCTGCAGTTCCAGGAAGAGCGCATGTGGGCGGCGGCGAGCAACCTGCAGATGCTGACGGCATGCATCGAGGCCACGGTGGAATATGCCCGCGAACGCAAGCTGTTCGGCGCCAGCGTGCTCGACAACCAGTGGGTACATTTCAAGCTGGCGGAGCTCAAGACGGAGGTGGAGGCGCTGCGTGCGCTGACCTATCGCGCGTGCGAGCTCTATGTCAGCGGCCAGGACGTGACGGAACTCGCGTCGATGGCCAAGCTCAAGGTGGGACGTCTCGCCCGCGTCGTGCCGGATACCTGCCTGCAATTCTGGGGCGGCATGGGCTACACATGGGACAACCCCGTCTCGCGCTTCTATCGCGACGGGCGTCTTGCCTCCATCGGCGGCGGTGCGGATGAGGTCATGCTCGGCATCATCTGCAAGTACATGAACACCTTGCCTGGCCGGAAGGATTGATCGTGGCGACGCCGCATGCTTTCCGCTCGGTATTGATCGCCAATCGCGGCGAAATCGCCGTGCGCATCCAGCGCACCGCCCGACGGCTGGGCATGCGCACGATCGCCGTCTATGCCGAGGCTGACCGCGATGCGCCGCATTGCCGTGCGGCGGACCTTGCGCTGCCGATCGGTCCATCGCAGCCGCAGGCGTCTTATCTGAACATCGAGGCGCTGCTGGATGCGGCGCGGCGGTCCGGCGCAGAAGCCGTCCACCCCGGGTATGGCTTCCTTGCGGAGAGCGAAGCGTTTGCGATCGCGTGCATCGACGCAGGGCTTGTCTTCATCGGCCCCGCCGCGGGGACCATTCGCGCGATGGGCAACAAGGCCGCTGCCAAGCGCTTGATGCACGCCGCCGGCGTACCTTGCGTGCCGGGTTACGAAGGCGAAGACGTATCCGACGCACGCATGTTGCGGGAGGCTTCGCGCATCGGCTATCCGGTGATGGTCAAGGCGGCAGCGGGCGGCGGTGGCCGGGGCATGCGGCACGTAGAACGACCGGAACATCTCGTCGCCGCGCTGCGCTCCGCCCGTTCGGAAGCGGAGAACGCCTTTGGGTCGGGCGAGCTGATACTCGAAAAGGCCATCATCGAGCCGCGCCATATCGAGATCCAGGTGTTCGCCGACCTGCACGGCAACATCGTCCATCTGGGTGAGCGCGACTGCTCGGTACAGCGCAGGCACCAGAAGCTGATCGAGGAATCGCCGTCACCCGCGGTACCGCCCGAGCTGCGCGAACGCATGGGTGCGGTGGCCGTGGCGGCCGCCCGTGCCATCGGCTACGTGGGCGCAGGGACGCTGGAGTTCCTGCTCGCGCCGGATGGCGCGTTCTACTTCATGGAAATGAACACGCGGCTGCAGGTCGAGCATGCCGTCACCGAGGCCGTGCTCGGCATCGACCTGGTGGAATGGCAGCTTCGCGTCGCGATGGGCGAGACGCTGCCGATGACGCAGGTCGAGATCGATGCACGCCGCTCGCGTGGCGGCCATGCCATCGAGGTGCGCCTGTGCGCGGAAGATCCACGGCAGGATTTCCTGCCGCAGAGCGGAACCGTCGTCCGCTGGCGTGCACCGGGCGACGTACGCACTGATCATGCGTTGGCTGACGGATGGACCGTGCCGCCGTACTACGACTCGATGCTCGCCAAGATCGTGGCGCACGGGGTCGATCGCGCCGATGCGTGTCGGCGCCTCGCGAAGGCCCTGGAAGACTGCCTGCTGCTTGGCCTGCGAACGAATCGGGCCTTTCTGCATCAATGCGTCACGCATCCGGCGTTCGTTGCGGGTGACGTGTCGACAGCCTTCATCGATCAGCATTTTCCCGCTGCGACGCGGCAGCGCCCATCGGCTGGTATCGAGGTGCGTCAGGCGGCAGCCGTACTGCTCACGCATCTGCGCAGTAGTGTGTCGCGGCGGTATCCCGCTGAGCTGCAAGGCTGGCACAACAGTCGGGCCCATCCTGCCGTCTGCCGCTTCGCACTCGATGCAGAATCGGTGGATTTGCGCGTTCGCGCTGTCGGACCGCAACGCTGGGAGATGGCAAGCGACAATGAGGTCATCGAGGCCGAAGTGTTATCCGTAATGGCGGATCGCCTGATGCTTCGCCTTGGCGAGACATTCCTCGCCATCGACTACGCCGGGATCGATTCCGGATGCTGGTTCGTATTCGATGGCGTTGAACACGTCGCCATCGACACCACCTACGCCAGGCCCGAACGCCAGGGCGGCCAGGCGGGCAACGGGCGCATCAGTACACCCATGAACGGTCGTGTCGTGGCGTTGCATGTCGCCGAAGGCGACGCCGTGCTTGCCGGACAAAGCCTGTTGGTGGTCGAAGCGATGAAGATGGAGCACAGCATCGCTGCGCCCTTTGCCGGTGCCGTGACGGGGTTGTTTACCCGTGTCGGCGCACAGGTAGCGCCTGGTGCCGTGCTGATGGAGATCGCCGCGAGCTGAGCGGCGCCGAGTGCTCAAGGTGACGTGCGCAGGATGAATTGCAAGGCCTGGTCAGCCAGGGCATCGATGCTGATCCCGGCGCCTTCCTGGTACCACTGGGCCGTCCAGTTGAGCGCGCCGAACATCAACAGCCGGTCCACCGGCGTGGGCTGAGCCCAGTCGCCGGATGCGCGAAGTCGCCCGATCACGCGTGTCCAGATCGATTCGTAGCGATCCTTGAGCGCGATGATCTGCTCCTGCGCAGAGGCATCCAGCGAGCGCCATTCGTAAAGCATGACCGGAATGAAATCCTGGTTCGGCGCGAGCAGGGTATGCAAATGGGCCCGCACGAGTTGCCGCATGGCTTCACGCGGCGGCATGCCATCGATATCGATCGCCTCGATATCCGCGAGTGCCACCGTCAGGCCGTGTTCGATCACCGCCTGCAGGATGTCCTGCTTGGTCTTGAAGTAATAGAACCAGCTGCCCGCATGCACGCCAGCCGCGGCGGCAATGTCGCGCACGGTGGTGTTGCCGTAGCCCTTCTCGCGGAACAGGCGAGCCGACTGCTCGATCAGCTCCCTGCGCAGGCCTTCGTTGGCATCCTGCACGGGACGTCCGCGCTTGCGCCGCGGCGATGACCCCGCGGCAGGCGCCGGCTGGGGTGGCGCGGAGTGGCGAGACTTTGGCATGCCGGTACCCGTGGAATTGCACCGCTGCATCTTACCGGTGCTGGGGCACGGCGAGCATCTCATGAGAGGTCTTGCGGAAAGAATGAGCGAGGCGAGCCTGGCACGGGGAGGGGTACATCAATGCCAGGCCGCCTCGCTCATGGTCAACCTTGGCCCCTGCTGCCCAGGCAGGGGCACCAACGGAGTTATTGCCTGCTTGCCGACATCGAGGGCGGCGCATCCTGCGGATCGGCGCCCCAATGCTTGTTCGGCTCGGGTCCCATGGTGAACTCCAGCGTGGCGCCGTTGGCGATGTCCGCATGGCTGAACCAGGGTTTGTTCCACGGCTTGCCGTTGAGCGTGGCGGACTGGATGTAGATGTTCTTCGCCGAGTTGTTGCGCGCGACGATGTCGAGGATCTTGCCGTTGCCCATGTGCAGGCGGACGCGATCGAAGACCGGGCTGCCGATGATGTAATCCGGGCTGGACGGGTCGACCGGATAGAAGCCCATCGCGCTCAGCACGTACCACGACGAAGTCGAGCCCTGGTCGTCCATGCCGGGGAAGCCATAACCGCTGGCATCGCTGCCGTACATCTCGGCGAGGATGCGGCGGGTCAGCGCCTGCGTCTTCCAAGGCTGTCCGCCCCACGCGTACAGGTAGGCGGCTTGCTGGTCGGGTTGATTGCCCTGCACGTACTGGCCGATCAGGCCCGTGCAGTCGCGACAGATCCCCTTGGCCGTGTAAGGCGTGGAAAAGAACGCATCGAGCTTGGCGTTGAACGCATCGCGACCGCCGAGAAGGTTCGCCAGGCCCTGCACGTCATGCGGCACCAGCCACAGCGTGGACCAGCCCGAACCTTCCTTCATCATGAAGTTGTAGTACGGCTCGCCCGGATCGAACGGCGAAATCCACTTGCCGTCCTCGGTGCGGCCACGAAAGAAGCCCACCGATGGATCAAATACGTTGTGGTAGTTCGCAGCACGGCGCATGAACATGTCCGCGTCGTCCGTCTTGTTGAGGCGGCGAGCGACATCGGCCAGTGCATGATCGTCCCAGGCGTATTCCAGCGTGGTGGCGACGCCGGCCTTGCCGCCGGCGTAAGGCGGGCTGGGGTTGTTCGGCGGCACGACGTCGGAGATCCAGCCATTCTTCGCGTACTCGGCCAGGTAGCCGCGTGGCCCCTTGGGATCGGTCGCGTTCTTGCGCAGGTACTCGTACGCGGCGGCATAGTCGAACGGGATGCCGCGCTGCCACGCGCCGTCGTAGAGAAACACGGCGTGGTCGCCGTGGAACGAGGTGTCCATGTAACCGCGTTCGCGTGCGCGATCCAGTTCGGATCGCATGATGTCCTGCACGACATCCGGTTCGAGCAGCATCAGCAGCGTGATCTGGTTGCGGCCGGTATCCCAGAAGGGCACCGGTCCGTAGCGATCGTAGGTGGCGACCTGCGCCTTGCCGTCCGCGCCGGTGAAGTGTTCGCCCTTGCGCGCCAGCAACCGCGGGCTGGCGAAGGAGTGATAGAGCGTCGAATAGAACAGCATGCGCTGCTTGGGCCTGCCGCCGGTGACTTCGACGCGGTCGAACAGTTTCGCCCAGGCCGCGCGTGCCTGCTCATGCACGCGGTCGAAGTCCGCATCGGGATCTTCTTCGCGCAAGCGCTGCTCGGCTTCATCGGCGCTGTGGCCATGGGCGATCTTCACCAGCACCTGTTCGCCGGCCTTCGTGTCGAAGGTGACGTAGGCGCCCGCATAGCTGCCGGACACCGTGCGTCGTTCCGCCTGCACGTCCGCATCGCCGATGCCATAACCCTCGTGGTCGTGGTTCGCTCGAAACGTGCCGAACCCGGCGAACGGCCGCGAGAACTCCGCCACGAACCAGGAACCGTCGGCATCGCGCAGCGGGCGTCCGCCCGTGGTGACGCCGCGAATGGTGCGATCGCCCACCACCTCGACATCGCCGCCGGCACGGCGCAGGTTGATCACGACGTTGGACCGGTGGCTCGCCGGAAACGTAAAGCGCATCAGGCTGGTGCGCTGCGTGGCGGTCAGCTCGACCTTGGTGTGGAAGGTGGCGAGATCCACCGCGTAGTAACCCGGCGAGGCCTTTTCGCTCGCCTTGTCGTAGTAGGACTGCGCATAGTCGGGCGGCACGGTCCAGTCGCCGACGACCGGCATGATCATCGGCGAGGCCTGCCCGCCATAGGTCGAGCCGCCACCGGTGAAGCCGATCATGGTCGGCCTGGGATAGTAGT
>Ga0209258_100842_pt1 | contig 16663 bp, 8 predicted proteins | sample Araplaol_mTSA_r2_FD_184281 | JGI IMG/M metagenome (GOLD analysis project Ga0209258, IMG submission 184281) | Arabidopsis root microbial communities from North Carolina, USA - plate scrape CL_Col_mTSA_r2 (SPAdes) (version 2) | ecosystem: Host-associated > Plants > Roots > Endosphere | place: USA...
CGAGCGCGCTGGCGCTGGGCAAGCCGGCGCCGGGTGCCGCCTACTCGGCCGCGGTCTACGTGGTGGGCGTGATCAACGGCGTCTGGGGCGTGCATCGCTCCGACGACGGAGGCGCCACCTGGACGCGCTTCAACGACGACGCGCACCAGTTCGGCGGCATCGGCGCCATCGCGGCCGACCAGAACACCTATGGACGGATCTACGCGGCAGGCAACGGCCGCGGACTGTTCTACAGCAACTGACATCCAGGCCGCGGGCGCGGACTCGGTGCGCGCCACGGACACTGCGTCGAGCCGCGACGCCGCCAGACATGGAACAAGGAGGGTGCTTGCCACCGTAGGCGAGGTCGAGCCCGGGCATCGGGCCGCCTTCGCATAACGCTCGTGACCGGAGGAGACAACCGGCCGAGCCCTTCAACTGAAAGGTACAAACCATGAGACTGCAGCTATCAGCCATCGCACTGGCGTTGGGAGCCGGTGCGGGTTCCGCGGCCCTCGCGCAGACCTGCGCGCCCACCGCCATCACGCCGTACATCAAGGTCAATGGCACGTGGACGCAGACGAGCTCCGCCACGCTCAAGACCGGCGCGTCGGCCACCTTCGGCCCGCAGCCGGTTTCCGGCGGCTCCTGGAGCTGGAGCGGCTGCGGCACCGGCGGTGCCTCGCGCGAGCAGACCATCTCGCCCGCCGCGGCCTGCACGGCCTCGGTCACCTACACGAACGCGTGCGGCGCCAAGAGCCAGCAGGCGTTCTCGATCAAGGTCGGCACCTGGGCCAGCGCCAAGTTCGGCGGCGGCGGCTACGTCACCGGCCTCATCTTCCATCCGACGTCGGCGAACGTCCTGTACGCCCGTACCGACGTGGGCGGTGCCTACCGCTGGGACCAGGCGAGTTCGTCGTGGCTGCCCATCACCGATGGCTTCAGCGCCGCCGAGAGCTTCCAGCACGGCGTCGAGAGCATCGCGCTGGATCCGAACAACGACCAGCTGGTCTACATGGTCACGGGCATGTACGCCTCGGCGGACGCCACGGCGAGGCTCTACATCTCCAGCAACCGCGGCAGCAGCTGGACCGCCGTCAACCTGCCGTTCTCGGCGGGTGGGAACAACGTCGGCCGGGCCATCGGCGAACGCCTGGCGGTCGATCCCAACAATCCGTCCATCCTGTTCTACGGCTCGCGCACGGCCGGCCTGTGGAAGAGCGCCGACTCCGGCCGCACCTGGGCCCAGGTGTCGTCGCTGTCGTCCACCAAGCTGACCTCCGCCCAGATCAGCGCCTTGAACGGCCAGCCGATCGGCGTCGAGCAGCTCGTGTTCGACACCTCCACCAAGGGCAGCGGCTCGCCGACCTGGATCCTGTGGGCCAGCATCGCTCCCGACTACGTCAGCGCGGCGGGCCTGACCTCGAACCTGTACAAGTCGACCAACGGCGGTGCCACGTGGACGCCCGTCGCGACGCCGGTGTCGGGCTACCACATGCCGCACATGGTGCGCACGGCCGACGGCGAGTTCTATGTCCTGTTCACCAAGGGTGCGGGCCCGGGTGACGGCGGGCCGGGCCGTCTGTACAAGTTCGACGGCAGCAACGGCAGCACCTGGACCTTGCTGGCCAGCAACGACTCCGCAGGCTACGGCGGCCTGTCCGTGTCCGGCACCGGTCCGACGGCCCGGATCGCGCTGGGCGTGAGCGGCACCTGGGGCAACTACGCCGGCCAGAAGATCGTCCAGCTGTCCGACGACGGTGGCAGGACATGGCGCGAGATCGAAGGCGGCATGCCGGGCCAGACCGCCTCGGGCTGGGTCGACGACGTCGAGATCGATCCGGCCAACCGCGACCACGTCATGCACGTGCATGGCGGCGGCATCGTCGAGACGCGGAGCGCCTCCGCATCGACGCCCACCTGGAACGCCGCGATCAACGGCATCGAGGAGACCTGCACCCTGGCCCTCAACACGCCGCCAGCGGGCGCGTCGTACATCTTCCTCAACGGTTCGGGCGACGTCGGCACCTGGGTCCACACCGACCTCGCGAATACGCCGACGCTCAGCCCCAACAAGCAATGGAACAGCGGCAATTCCATCGACACCGCCTGGTCGGATCCGAACTACATCGCCGCGGCCGGCGTCATCAACTCGTCCGGCGCGGGCGTCGGCTACTGGTCGGGCGACGGCGGCAAGAGCTGGGCGAGCTTCGCCACGCTGCCGGCCGGCGCCGCGACCAATACCGCCGGGGCGTCGAACATGGTGGTCACCGCGCGCAACCGGCTGGTCTGGGCGCCCGCCGATTCGGTGCCGTCCTATTCGACCGACAACGGCGCGAGCTGGACCGCGACCAACCTGCCGGCGCTCAGCGTCATCGGCGGGTTCCCGCGCAGCTACCGCCTGGTCGCCGATCGCAGGAACGCGAACAAGGTCTATGCGTATGACTCGGGCGGCGCGTGGTGGGGCAACCCGGGCAAGGTGTACGTCTCGACGGACGGCGGCCACAACTTCACGCTGAGCCAGGGCTCGGTGGCCGCCAACCTGCGCGCCAATCCCTTCAACGCCACCTCGATGGCAGTGAACCCGAACGTCGAAGGCGACGTCTGGCTGGCCGACGGCAACACCGTCTATCACTCGGTGGATTCGGGCGCCACGTGGGCCAAGTTCGGCAATTTCGCCTCGATCTGGGGCAGCCGCGATCCCTCGCAATGGCCCGACGTGCAGGGCGCGAGCGTCGTCGCGCTGGGCAAGGCGAAAGCCGGCGCCCCGTATTCGGCAGCCGTGTACGTCATCGGCGTGATCAACGGCGTGTCGGGGGTGTACCGCTCCGACGACGGCGGCGCGAGCTGGGTCCGCCACAACGACGACGCGCACCAGTACGCTGGCCTGGGCGTCATGGCGGCCGACCAGAACCTCTATGGCCGGGTCTACGGGGGTGGCAGCTGCCGGGGCGTGGTGTACAGCAACTGAGTCCGCTCATGACGGGGCCTCAGCACCCCGCGTGCTGCCGTTCCTCGCCTCGTACCGAGCGCGGCCGGGCGCGACGGCGACAGCCGATCGCCCGGCAGCGCGATGTTCATCCGGGGCCCGCGCCGTGGACCGAACCGATAGAACCCGGTTAGCGCGGCGTAATGACTCCGGGCGGCCAGCACCGTAGCCTGCGCACACCGCGCGCGGCACCATTCGCGCGCACGAATGACGCGCCGCGAAGGCGCGCGACGCACGTTTCAATGAGACAGACTCTTCGACCGTTCCATTTCGGTGCCACCTTGCTCACTCTTGGCATCCTGCTCGCGGGCTGCGCCTCCGGACGACAGGCCGACAGTGGCGCGGATCTCGTGGTCCTGCCCGCGACGGCCGACACCTGGCGCATCGTCGCCGGCCACTGGGACGCCGAGGCCGAGTTGACTGGCGACCGGGTCGAGGTGCCGCCGCCGCGCGAAGAGTACGCACGCTCGAGCCGCCTTGCGGTGAGCGCCAGTCCCGCCGAAGGCCGGCGCGAAAGGGTGCACTTCGAGTGGAAGGACCTGTGGCAGGCGACGTTGCACATCGAAAGCCGGCAGGCGCTCGATCTGCGGGCGTTCCAGGACGGCATGCTCGAGTTCGACCTCGACGTCGCCGATCTGGCCCAGGGCGCCGTCAAGGTCAAGGTGGGCTGCGGCGACGGCTGCGGGCGCAGCGTCAACCTGCTCGACCCGGGGCGCGCCTGGGCCGGCAAGGGCTGGCACCACGTGGCCCTGGCCATGAACTGTTTCGTGCGCGACGGTGCCGACTTCTCGAAGGTCAGGCTGCCGTTCGCGCTCGAAGGCAACGGCAGCGGCAGCGTCAGCGTCGCCAACGTGCGATTCACCCGGGAGGCGCGTCCCGGTCTCTCGTGTCCGGACTACCGCACGCAGTCCATCACGCCGGCGATCCTCAACGAATCCTGGTCAGTGGACTGGTGGCTGCCACGTCACAGGACGAAGCTGCAGGAAAAGGACGGCCTCGTCGCCGCGGGCACGCCGCCGGAGCTGGTGTTCATCGGCGACTCCATCACCGAGGGATGGGAGAAGAGCGGCAGCCCGATCTGGCAGCGGCACTACGCCCCCTACCACGCACTCGACCTGGGCTTCGGCGGCGATGCTACCGAGAACGTGCTCTGGCGCCTGCAGCACGGGGAGATCGACGGCATCGCGCCCAAGGTGGCCGTCCTGATGATCGGCACCAACAACACCGGCCATCGCGCCGAGGACCCGCGCACGACGGCGGCGGGCGTCCGGCGCCTGATCGACGAGATCCGCCACCGCCTGCCGTCGACGAAGGTGCTGCTGCTGGCGATCTTCCCGCGCGGCGAGAAGCCCGACGACGCGCAGCGGCGCCTCAACGAGCGCGTGAACGGGATCATCGCCGGCGATGCGGACGGCCGCGACGTGGTCTTCCTCGACATCGGCAAGGCGTTCCTGGATCCGGACGGCCGCCTGTCGCGCGACGTGATGCCCGACCTGCTGCATCCGAACGAGAAGGGCTACGCGATCTGGCAGCGCGCCATGGACGCCCCGCTGCGGAGACTGCTGTCGGCGGGGCCCGGCTGAAACCGACGACCATGCTGCATGCGGACACCTTGGCAGGCCGACGCGCCCGTCCCGATCGCGCGCGCCGCCGGCTCCGAGAGGCCGTGGCATCGGCCGTCTGCCTCGCGGCCGCGTTCGGTGCCAGCGCGGCGTCGCCGGTACGCGCCAGCGCTGACGCGCAGGCGGCCGCACTGGTGGCCCGGATGACGCTGGACGAGAAGCTGGGCCAGCTCCTCAACGTGGCACCCGCCATCGACCGGCTGGGCATCCCTGCCTACAACTGGTGGTCGGAGTCGCTCCATGGCGCGATCGGGCCGCTGCCGACCACCAATTTCCCCGAGCCCATCGGGCTGGCCGCGACCTTCGACGCGCCCTTGGTGAACCAGGTCGCCGCGGCCATCAGCACCGAAGTGCGTGCCCTGCATTCGCTGGGTGCGGGCGGCGTCGGGCTGGACACCTGGGCACCCAACATCAACATCTTCCGCGATCCGCGGTGGGGACGCGGCCAGGAAACCTACGGCGAGGACCCCTGGCTGACCGCCCGGCTGGGCGTGGCCTTCATCACCGGCATGCAGGGCCGGGACCCCGAGCGGCCCGACGTGATCGCCACGCCCAAGCACTTCGCGGTGCACAGCGGGCCCGAATCGACGCGCCATGGCGCGAACGTCTTCGTGACGCCGCACGACCTGGAGGACACCTACCTGCCCGCCTTCCGTGCCGCCATCGTCGATGGCCGGGCCGGATCGGTCATGTGCGCCTACAACCGCGTCGATGGCCAGCCCGCGTGCGCCAACGGGCCGCTGCTGCAACAGCGGCTGCGCGGTGCGTGGGGATTCAAGGGCTACGTGGTCTCCGACTGCGACGCGGTCAAGGACATCGCCGACGGCCACAAGTACGCGCCGGACGAGGCTGCCGCCGTGGCCGCGGCGTTGAGATCCGGCGTCGACAACGAATGCAACACCGCGGTGTGGAGCAGGCCCGCGGCGCTGCGGCAGCGCTACAGGGACGCCCGGGACCGCGGATTGATCAGCGATGCCGACATCGATCGCGCACTGGTACGCCTGTTCTCCGCCCGGCTGCGCAGCGGCGAACTGGGCGGCCTGGTGACCAGGCCACCGGTTGCGCTGTCCGGGATCGGCACGCCGACGCATCGCGCGCTGGCCTTGAAGAGCGCCGTCGAAAGCCTGGTGCTGCTCAAGAACGACGGCGTCCTGCCGCTGCGGCGCGGAAGCCGCATCGCCCTGGTCGGACCGCACGCCGATGCCACGCGCGTGCTGCGGGGGAATTACTCATCCGACCGCACGCTGTCCGCGATATCGCTGTTGGACGGGCTGCGACAGGCGCTGCCCGAGTCGACGGTCGTCCATGTTCCGTTCACGCCATCGATCACGGATGGCGACCCGGTGCCCACGTCGGCCTTGCGAACGCCCGACGGGCAACCGGGGCTCGAGGCCGAGTACTTCAACGCTGCGGACGACGGCGGTTTCGCGGCGACGCCCGCCGCGAGGCGCGTCGAGCCGCGACTCGTGTCCGATGCGGCGCTGGCGCATGAGGTGAGCGGGCGCCACAAGGTGGTCTGGACGGGCTTCCTGGTGCCGCCGGAGAGCGGGACCTATCGCATTGCCATGACCGGGTTGAAGGGCAGCGTCTCCACCGACGGCGCGCCCGTGAGCACAGCAAACCAGTCCGGCTGGAACGAGCCGCTGAAGTTCACGGACGTCGTGCTGCGGAAAGATCACCCATACGCGCTGCGGCTGGAGACCGAGTCCGGCGGCGTGGCGCCCGGCCTGTACTGGAAGCGAGTCGCCGACGACCTCGATGCCGAGATGGCGGCCGCGGTGGCGCAGGCCGACGTGGTCGTGGCGGCGGTCGGATTGACTTCGGACATCGAAGGCGAGGAGATGCCGCTGTCGATCGACGGATTTGCGGGCGGCGATCGCACGACGCTCGATCTGCCGGCCGACCAGCGCCGGCTGCTCGAGAGGGCCCAGGCACTCGGCAAGCCGCTGGTCGTCGTGCTGATGAGCGGCAGCGCGATCGACCTGAGCTGGGCCAAGTCGCATGCCGCAGCTGTCCTCGAGGCGTGGTACCCCGGCGAATCCGGCGGTCTGGCGATCGCGGATGTGCTGGCCGGTCATGCGGATCCCGGCGGACGCTTGCCCGTCACCTTCTACCGCAGCGTCGCAGACCTGCCGCCCTTCGAGGACTACTCGATGAAGGGCCGCACCTATCGCTACTTCGACGGCACGCCCGTATACCCGTTCGGGTATGGGTTGAGCTACGCGCGCTTCGGCTACGCCGGCTTGCGCGTCCAGGCCATGGGAGGCAGGCCCGAGCACGGCCTTCGCGTGGAGGTCGTCGTTCGCAACACGAGCGCGCGCACGGGCGATGAGGTCGTCCAGCTCTACATCACGCCCCCCGCGCTGGAGGGCGCGCCAAGGCACGCGTTGCGCGGCGCGCGGCACCTCGCCCTGAAGCCCGGGGAGGCGCGGACGGTGACGTTCCAGCTCGTTCCTCGGGACCTGAGCTTCGTCGACGCCACCGGAGCGCGCCGGCTGATGCCCGGGCGCTATCGTGTGTCGGTCGGATCGGGGCAGCCGGGTGGCGACGCGACGACCCTGTCCGCGACATACAGCGTGCGCGCCGACGTGCGCCTGCCGGAGTGATCGATGGCCTTCGACGACCAGCCGCCGCGTGCCGCCCCCGTCTCCTGCGACCGGCGCCGCTTCATCGCGACCGCCGGCCTCGCGCTGGCCCTGCCGGGATGGGCCGGGGCGCGGGTGCTGACGGTCGATCGCGATGAGCGCCAGCACCAGTGGCTGTGGTACGACCGGGCGGCGGGCCCGTGGGTCGAGGCCTTGCCCGTGGGCAACGGCCGCCTGGGCGCCATGGTGTTCGGCCGCGCGGCGCAGGAGCGCGTGCAGCTCAACATCGACACGCTGTTCGGGGGCGGTCCCTACGACCCGGACAGCCCGGACGCGCTGGAAGCCCTGCCGCGGGTGCGCGCCTTGATCGACGCGGGCCGCTATCACGAAGCGTCCGAACTGGCCGGCGCGACGTTGATGGGCCGGCCGATGGCGCAGATGCCCTACGGGTCGGCCGGCGATCTGTTCATCGAGACACGTGGCCTGGCGGGCGCGACCGCCTACACCCGCTGGCTGGACCTGGACGCTGCGCTGGCGGTGACCCGCTTCGCCGACGGCGGTGTCCGCCACCGCAGGGAGGTGTTCTGCAGCGAGGCCGACCAGGTGCTGGTGATCGGCCTGGACGCGCTGAGCGGCAGGCTCGACCTGGACATCGGCTACCGCCATTCGACCAAGGACGTCACGTTCGGCGCCAAGGCCGACGCCACGGGCGCCGTCGCATTCGTCGGCGCGCCGTGGGACGAGCGCGAGCCGTTGCGCGAGGACCAGCGTCCCGACACCCTCGTCCTCGAGGAGGACGGTGGCGACGCCCTGTTGATCCAGGGGCGCAACATCGCGGACGCAGGGATCGCGTCCGCGCTGCGCTACGCCGTGCGCGTGAAGGCTGTCGGCGACGGTCGCGTCTCGATCAACGGCGACCGCATCGAGGTGCGCGGGGCCGGCACCTTGACCCTGCTCGTTTCCGCCGCCACGAGCTTCGTGAGCCCGTCGGACGTGAGCGACGATCCCGTGGCGGAGGTCCGCCGGCGCACCGAGGCCGCGGCGCGGGTGCCGCGCGCCGAGCTGAAGGCGCGGCATGCGAAGGCGCACCAGGCGTCGTTCCGGCGGATGTCGATCCGCCTCGGCCAGGGCGCGGCGGACCCGCGGCCGACCAACGAGCGCATCGCCGCCGCGGGCACCGGACTGCGACCCGAACTGGCCGCGCTGTACGTGCAGTACGCGCGCTACCTGCTGCTCGCATCGTCGCGCCCGGGCAGCGAACCGGCCAACCTGCAGGGCCGGTGGAACGAGGGCAACTATCCGCCGTGGGGCGGCAAGTACACCATCAACATCAACACCGAGATGAACTACTGGCCCGCGGGGCCGGCCAATCTCGGCGAGTGCGTGGAGCCGCTGCTGCGCATGGTCGAAGGGCTGGCCGTCTCCGGCGCGCGAACGGCACGCACCTGCTATGGCGCGCGCGGCTGGGTGGCCCACCACAACACCGACCTGTGGCGCGCCACCGCGCCGGTGGACGGCCCGCTGTGGGGCCTGTGGCCCTGCGGCGGCGCGTGGTTGTGCAACAGCCTCTGGGATCACTACGAGTACCACCCGGACGCCGTGCTGCTGGGGCGACTCCTTCCCTTGTTGAAGGGGGCATCGCTGTTCTTCCTGGACACGCTGGTCGAAGACCCGCAGGGCCGTGGCCTGGTCACGTCGCCCTCGCTGTCGCCCGAACACGAGCACCGTCCCGGGGTCGCGCTGTGCGCCGGCCCGGCCATGGATCGCCAGATCCTGCGCGACCTGTTCGATCACACGCTGCAGGCGCAGGCGTTGCTGCACGATCCCGACGAGGTGCTGGCCCGGGCCTTGCGGGCCGCGCGCGCCAGGCTTCCGGCCGACCGGGTCGGCGCACAGGGCCAGCTGCAGGAGTGGCTGGAGGATTGGGACGCGCAGGCGCCGGATCCGCACCATCGTCACGTCTCGCACCTGTACGCCGTGTACCCCAGCGGCCAGGTCAACCTGCGCGACACCCCGGCGCTGGCGCAGGCCGCCAAGGTGACGCTCGACCAGCGCGGAGACGAGTCCACCGGCTGGGCCACGGCCTGGCGGCTCGCGTTGTGGGCGCGGCTGGGTGACGGCGAGCGCGCGCATTCCATCCTGCAGACCCTGCTCGGACCCCGGCGCAGTTATCCCAACCTGTTCGACTCGCACCCGCCGTTCCAGATCGACGGCAACTTCGGCGGCGCGGCAGGCATCCTGGAGATGATCGTGCAATCCTGGGGCGGCGAGATCCACCTGCTGCCGGCGCTGCCCAAGGCGTGGGCTGATGGCGCGGTGCACGGCGTGCGCGCGCGCGGCGGCATCGCGCTCGACCTCGCCTGGGTGCGCGGCCATCCGAGCCGGCTCGCGTTGCGGGGACGGCCGGGCCAGTCCGTGCGATTGCGCGTGGGCCGCCACCCGCTTGCCGTGACACTCGATCTCGCGGGGCGCGCCGCCGTCCATCGGTTCCCGACATGAAGACCAGCCCCGTCCATCACTCGACTTCCGCAATGAGAGATCCGCGCATGCGTGCAAGCTTCCGACTCCTGGTTGCGATCTTCATCGCGGCGCTCGTCGCCGCAGGCAGCGCCCGCGCCGCTTCCCGCGAGCGCCTGTCGCTGGATGCGGGCTGGCTGTTCCACCTGGGCGACGTGGCCCCGCCCGCGGTCAAGGGCCATGGCATGAGCTACGGCAGCGCCAAGGCGGGCAACGCCGGCGGCGCCGCCGCTGGCGACTACGACGACTCCGGCTGGCGTCGGCTCGACCTGCCGCACGACTGGGCTGTGGAAGGGCCGTTCGACCCGAGCGAGAATGCGTCGCAAGGCTACCGGCCGCGCGGCATCGGCTGGTACCGGCGCTATTTCAACTTGCCGCCGACCGATCGCGGCCGCCACATCGAGCTGCAGCTCGACGCCGTCGCCACGCACAGCCAGGTGTGGGTCAACGGCATCGTCGTCAATCGCAACTGGTCCGGCTACAACGGACGCAACATCGACATCACGCCCTACGTACGCTATGGCGAGGACGTCAATGCGATCGCCGTGCGCGTGGACGCCGACGCGCAGGAGGGCTGGTGGTACGAGGGCGCCGGCATCTACCGCCATACCTGGCTCGTCAAGCGCGATGCGGTGCACATCGCCACCGACGGTGTCCATGCCGACCCGGTGCGCCAGGGCCAGCGCTGGACCGTGCCTGTCACGGTGGAGGTCGAGAGCAGCGCGAAGGCGGCGCATCGCGCCGAGGTCGAGGTGACCGTGCTCGATCCCGCCGGCCGCGAAGTGGCCAAGGGTCGCGCGCCCGTGCAGGTCGGCGCGCTGGACGCGTCGACCGCGCGGCTGGCCCTGGCGGTGAGCAACCCCCAGCTGTGGAGCATCCAGCGACCCGTCCTGTACCGCGTGCACGCGGTGTTGCGCGACGAAGGCGGCGAGCTGGATCGGGTCGAGGTGCAGACGGGCTTTCGCAGCGTGCGTTTCGACGCGGACCGCGGCTTCTTCCTCAACGACCAGCCGCTCAAGCTGCAGGGCGTGGCGATCCACCAGGACCACGCGGGCGTCGGCGTCGCGGTGCCCGAGTCGATCTGGGCCTTCCGCCTGCGCCAGCTCAAGGCGATGGGGGTGAACGCGGTGCGCTTCGCGCACAACGCGCCGGCCGCGGAGGTGCTTGACCTGGCCGACCGGCTGGGCCTGCTCGTGATGGACGAGAACCGCAACTTCAATCCGTCGCCCGACTACATGCAGCAGCTGACCTGGCTGGTGCGGCGCGACCGCAACCATCCGAGCGTGATCCTGTGGTCGATCTTCAACGAGGAGCCGCTCCAGAGCACCGAAGTCGGCTACGAGATGGCGCGGCGCATGGTGGCGGCCGTCAAGAAGCTGGACACCTCGCGCCCGGTCACGGCGGCCATGCACGACGGCATCCTCGCCGACGTGAACGTGACGCAGGCGGTCGATGTCGCGGGCCTGAACTACCAGACCTGGGCCTATGACCGCTTCCACCAGGCGCGGCCGAAGCAGCCGATGACCAGCACCGAGGACACCTCGGCCTACATGACGCGCGGCGCCTACGAGAGCGACCGCGAGCACCACGTCCTGGACAGCTACGACGACGAGCCCTCGGAGTGGGGCGCGACGCACCGCAAGGCCTGGCGCGCGATCGCCGAGCGGCCGTTCGTCGCCGGCGGCTTCGTGTGGACCGGCATCGACTACCGCGGCGAGCCCACGCCCTTCGAATGGCCCAGCGCCAGCTCGTTCTTCGGGGCGATGGACCTGTGCGCGTTCCCCAAGATGGCGTTCTGGATCCACCAGGCGCACTGGGTGAAGGACCGTCTCGTCCTCAAGGTGGTGCCGCACTGGAACTGGGCCGGCCGCGAGGGCCAGCCCATCCGCGTGATGGTGGCCACCAACGCACCGCGCGTGCGCCTGCTGCTCGATGGCAGGCAGGTCGCCGAGGGCGACGTCGATCCGATCGACATGGTGACGTTCCAGGTCCCGTATGCGCCTGGGCGCCTGGAGGCGGTCGCCCTGCGCGATGGCGCCGAACTGGGGCGGGACGCGGTCGAGACCAGCGGGGCCGCCGCACGCCTCGTGCTCACGCCCGATCGCGCCGCGCTGGCCGGCGATGGCCTGGACGCGGTGCCGGTGACGGTGAGCGCGGTCGATGCGCAAGGCCGTCCGGTGCCGACGGCGAACCTGCCGGTGCACTTCGAGCTGCAGGGCTCGGGCAGCGTCGTCGGGCTCGGCAATGGCGATCCCAATTCACACGAAGCCGAGAAGGGCAGCCAACGCAGCCTGTTCAACGGCCTCGCGCAGGTGATCGTGCAGACGCGCCGCGCGGGCCAGGGTCCGCTCACGCTGCGCGCCACGTCGCCAGGCATGCGGGAGGCGGTCGCCGTGCTCGACGTGCAGGCCGCGGCCGCGCCGCCCGCCGTGCCGGCGGCCGAGCCGTTCACCAAGATCGGCGGCTGGCGCATCTCGCCGTCGCAGGCGGATCGGCCCGACCCGGGCGTCGCCCCGAGCTATGGCGACATGAACACCTGGGGCTGGGGCGAGCCGCCGATGAAGCAGGCGCCGGACGCGCAGCCCTGGCGCGTGTATCGCGCGTCCTTCGGCGTGCGCGCCGATCGCAACGATGGCCACGGGCGCCTCGTGTTCCGCGAGATCGCCGGCCGCGCGGAGGTCTGGAGCGAAGGCGTCAAGCTGGGCGAGAAGTCGGATCCGGCTCCGGGGCCGCTGGCGTTGCCGCTGCCGCAAGGGCCGGCATGGCGCACGCTCAGCGTGCTGGTGCAGTCGCAGCCAGGACAGCCGTCGGGCATCCTCGGCCGTGTCGTTCTGGAGCCGGGAGCCCGATGATGCTCAGGAAGACGCTCGTGGCCTGCACGATGGCCCTCATTGCGCTCGACGGCGCCGTCGCCCAGGGCGCCGGCGCCCACCCCGGCTGGCCGGGCGCCGGCCAGCTGTTCGTGGGCACCAACTACCAGCCCTTCGACCGCAGCCGGGAGCAGATCGTGCGCGACATCGCCCGCATGAAGGCGGCCGGCTTCAAGGTCGTTCGCATGGGCGACCTGTCGTGGGATTCGTTCGAGCCCTCCGAGGGCAAGTTCGACTTCGCCACCTTCGACTGGATCATGGACCAGATGCAGGCCGCGGGCCTGAAGGTGCTGATGGACATCCCCGGCCAGCCGGCGCCGCTGTGGCTGCATCACCGCTATCCGGGCGTCGACATCGTCGACCAGCACGGCGCGCGGCTGGATGCGGCCGAGCGCTACATGGACGACACCAGCGATCCGGACTACCGGCGCCTGCTGGTTCGCCTGGCCGACACGATGACCAGGCGCTACGCGAAGCACCCGGCGCTGCTGGCCATCGGCTACGACAACGAGAGCGGCAATGGCCTGGTCTCGTACTCCGAGGCCGACCGCCGCCGCTTCATCGCCTGGCTGCAGCACCGCTACGGCACGCTGCAGGCGCTGAACAAGGCCTGGGCGACGCAGCGCTGGTCGCGCCGCATCGACGACTGGGACGAGGTGCGCCTGCCCTATATCGACGGCCCCGGGCCGTACGAGCGCTACCTCGACATGCGGCGCTTCTGGTCGCAGCAGACCATCGAGGTGCTGGAACTGCTGGAGAAGGTGCGCGAGAAGAACGTGCCGGACAAGCCGGCCATCTCCAACCTGTGGGACTCCGCCTGGCGCAAGGGCTTCGACTACCTGGCCACGTATCGCGGCTACGTGAGCTACGGCGCGATGGGCTTCTATCCCGGCGACCCGGTGAGCGCGGCGTTCGAGGCGACGATGATGCGCGCGGGCATGACGGCGCCGATCTGGTTCAACGAGTTCACGGCCGGCGGGCCCGGCTATTACGGAACGCCCGGCCGGTCGCGGATGTGGGCCCATTTCGGCCTCCTGCTGGGCGCGCAGTCGGTCATGCCGTGGACATGGCACAGCCACCACGGCGGCGAGGAACAGGCGCTGTTCGGCCTGATCGACCACGACGGTCGGCCCTCCTGGAAGCTCGACGAGTTCGCCACGATCGCCAGGGAGTTCGCCACCTTGGAGAAGCTCGGGTTCCCGCGCCTGCCGCAGCCGCAGGTCGCCATCGCCTACGCGTTCGACAACGTCATTGCCAGCAGCCCGCCCAAGGGCCCCTCCAACACGGTGCTGTCCTATGTCCGCCCGGGCTACCTGAAGCAGGCTCACGAGGCCTACGAGCCGCTGTTCCGGGACAACATCGACGTCGCCATCATCCACGTGGGCCACGAGGACCTGAGCCGCTACAAGCTCGTCATCGTTCCGGGCATGTATCTGCTGGATCGAACCTCGACCGAGAACCTGCGCAGGTTCGTGGCCGGCGGCGGCACCGTCGTCATGACGGCGCAGTCGGCCAAGGTCGACGACCACGATCAATGGCACGACACGCCACTGCCCGGCGGTCTGGCCGACGTGTTCGGGTTGCGCACCAATGCGTTCTACGATGCCGGGGCGCTGCGAACCACGCTGGGCGGCGAGGACGTCCAGCTGAAGGATGGCTTCTACGAGGTGCTGGAACCCTCGACCGCCGAGGTCCTCGCGCGCTTTACCAACATCGAGGGGCAGGCGCCGGCGGTCACGGTGAACAGGTTCGGCCATGGCCGCGCCATCTACGTCGCCGCGACCGCGCAGTCGCCCCTGATGCGTCCGCTCTATCGCCAGCTCTACGCCAGCCTGGGCGTGACGCCCGGGCCGAAGACGCCCGAAGGCGTGCAGGCGCGCGCCGTCGATGGACGGGTGCTGTACGTCAACACGACAGGCGAGGCGCGGGTCGTGCCGATCGCGGGCCCGATGAGGGGCGTGCTGTCCGGCAGGCGCTGGACGGACGCGCTGCGCCTCGAGCCCCTTGGCGTCGACTTGCTGGAACAGGGCGGCTGAGGCTGCCGTCCGCGACGCCGGTGCGTTGCTGCCGGCCTCAGCGGAAGAGCAACTGCGCGAAGTCGTGGAAGTTCTCCGCCCAGCTGTCGCGGTCATGCCCATGGTCGTCGACGTTCCAGACGTGTGGGACGGCGCGCTGCACCAGGCCGCGATGCACATCCTGCGAGACACTGATCAGGCCGTCGCGGTTGCCGCACGACAGGTACAGCAACCGCAGTCCGCGCCGTGCGGCGGGTGGATCGGGAATCAGCTCCTCGATGCTGCGTGTGTTGGGCGCCGGCGAGAAGCCGCCCACCCAGGCGAATCGGTCGAGATGGGCCAGCCCGAAGTTCAGCGCCTGGCCGCCGCCCATCGACAGTCCGGCGATGGCGCGGTGCTCGCGGTCGGCAAGCGTCGGGTAGGTGGAATCCACGGCGGGAATCAGGAAATCCAGCAGGTCGCGCTCGAAACTCTCGAAGCCGGCTGCATGGGCCGGCGTGAACACCTTGTCCGGAGACGGTGGCGCGTCGTCGGGCAGCGCCCGGCCGTTCGGCATCACCACGATCATCGGCAGCATCCGGCCCGACGCCTGGAGGTTGTCCAGAATCGCAGGTGCCCGCACGTACCCGCGCCATTCGTCCTGGTTGCCGGCGATGCCGTGCAGCAGATACAGCACGGGGTACCTGCGGCCCGGCTGGTAGTCAGCGGGAAGATAGACCCGGGCCTGACGGCGCGTGCCCGTGACCCCGGACCGGTAGCCGAGGTCCTCGATGCGACCGGGCGCCACGCCCGCTCGCGGGTCGGCAAAGCCGCGCGGCGGCACGGGATACGCGCGCACGTCGTCGGGCGCCAGCAGGATGGGACGCCCGAAGTCGGCCCGCGCCTTGGCGGCACTGACGGTTTCGCCGGCCCGCGCCGGGCCCCAGGCGGCGGCTGCCGCGATGAGCAGGCACACCAAGCGGCGATAGCGATGCGGGCGATGGCCTGCCATCACGCCTCGGCGGCGTGTTGCCGTGGTTCGAAGGCGGTGTCCTCGTCCTCCAGTTCGGCGACGAAGCGATAGCCCACGCGATGGTGGGTGCGGATGATCTGCCCGCGATCGTCTCCCAGCACGTTGCGGATCCGGTTGATGGCGACGGTGAGCGAACTCGGCTGCACGATCTGCTGACCCCAGATGACGTCCAGGAGTTCGTCCATCGAGAGCACGCGATCGCGATGCTCGATCAGGTAGACGAGCAGATCGAACGGACGGGGCTGGATCTGCCGGGCCTGCCCGTCGATCCGCACCTCGCGCGACGCCGGCCGGACCTCGCAACGTCCGAAGCGAAGGCCGGCGACCGGCGTCCGCCGGATGGGCATTCCCGCGCGGATGGCGAAGCGGCCATGATGGTCCTGGGAGGAAGGGCCTGGGGAGACTTGGAGCATGGGAACCTCGTTGTGATCGGCTGACGACAGGCGCTTCGGCCGGCGCCGTCGAAGGGTCTGGAGCGGTCGCGAGCGTCACCCGGGTCGCCGCCAGCTCGCGATGCGGAAATTGGATTTATCGATAAATCAACCGGCGACTTCTTGCGGTGGCTGAGGCAAATCGTCGTCCATATTAATTTGGTTGATGAACAAACAACGTAGTGCTTACCCGTGGCTCCCGAGCGGCGGAACCACGGACGAGCCATGCGCCCCGCGCCGTCGCGCACCCGTCACATCTTGGTTAGGACATGGCCGTCATCGGTCAATAGCATCGACGCGTCTCCTGCATGTGTTGTGCCGGACGTATGCGCTCCGAGCGGCCCGGCCGCGAGGGACACGCCGCGTCCGGCACGTTTTTGCGTCGAGGATCCATGAACGATGGCGGCCAGGTCCGCGAACCCAGTCGTCGGCGCCTGCTGAGTGCGGGCGCTGCCGTGTCGCTGCTGCCCCGATGGGCCGCGGCAGCCGCGCAGGAGGGCCCGACGGACGAGCAGCGCTCGGCGCTCAAGGTCGCGAACGCCGAGGCCACGCTCGCGCCGGACCTGCTGCTGCCTCAGAAGGACCTCGCCTGGTGGCGCGACGCGAAGTTCGGCGTGTTCGTGCACTGGGGTCTTTATGCGAT
>Ga0209258_100843_pt1 | contig 16643 bp, 14 predicted proteins | sample Araplaol_mTSA_r2_FD_184281 | JGI IMG/M metagenome (GOLD analysis project Ga0209258, IMG submission 184281) | Arabidopsis root microbial communities from North Carolina, USA - plate scrape CL_Col_mTSA_r2 (SPAdes) (version 2) | ecosystem: Host-associated > Plants > Roots > Endosphere | place: USA...
ATGCTATGCACAATGTGCACAAGCGCCTGTAGCTCAACCGGATAGAGCATCGGCCTTCTAAGCCGACGGTTGCAGGTTCGATTCCTGTCGGGCGCGCCAACTCAAGGTTTGTGGTGGATGTAGCTCAGCTGGTTAGAGCATCGGATTGTGATTCCGAGGGTCGTGGGTTCGAGTCCCATCTTCCACCCCAGTTGACCTATGTAAGTTAAAAACAGTTTCATCGGGCCGTTAGCTCAGTTGGTAGAGCAGTTGACTCTTAATCAATTGGTCGTAAGTTCGAATCTTACACGGCCCACCAATTGGAAAGGCACTTGGCGAAAGCTAAGTGCCTTTTTCTTTTGGCATTCGTCCTGTTGATCTTTTTCGGCTACGAGCCCGGCTGGTCAAAAAGGTTAAAGCTTCCGAACAGCCTTGATTCGCCCGTCGGCCTGCTGTCTTCTGCCACTAGGTGCGCCGGGCGCCCTGGTTCTTCGGCGGGGGAGGTTTTCGTGCAGGCCGGCCCGCGGCTGCAACGTGCAGCTTCAACAATCGCAAGGTGAGCTTCTCCACGGTGGCACGGCTGCGGCGTGTGAGCTCGCGCGTGGCAAGCTGCAGCGTTCCGGCTTCGCAGGCTGCGAAGATGGCGGGATGGATATAGGACTGGCGGCAGACTGTGGGTGTATGTCCCAGTTGCCGTGCAACCGCCTCGACGCTGGTTTTCATTTGTGCGCGGCGCGCGCGTTGCGTGGATGTTTCGACGAGTTCGATGCAACCCAGCGCTGCCGTGGCGAGAACGGTGGCGCCCCACGTGCGGAAATCCTTGGCGGTGAAGTCGGCGCCGCCGATCTCGCGCAGGTAGTCGTTGACCATGCCGGAGTCGACGGGATGAGCTGTGCCGTTCTCGTCCAGGTACTGGAATACGTGTTGTCCCGGAAGCTCCTGCAATCGATCGACCAGTCGCGCCACGACGGGATCGTGGATGTCCACTTCGCGCTCGATGCCGCTTTTGCCGCGGAAGCGCAGGCGCACGTGCTGGCGCGAAACTTTGACGTGTCGGTTGCGCAAGGTGCTCAGGCCATAACTGCCGTTGTCCTTCGCATAGTCCTCGTTGCCGATGCGCAGCAGCGTCGTGTCGAGCAGGCGCACGATGGCGGCGAGCACGCGTGGCGATGACAGCTCCTTGCGCTTGAGGTCGAGCGTAACCTGACGGCGGATGCGCGGCAGCGCCCGGCCAAAGGCCTGCATGCGGTCGAACTTGCCGCTGTCGCGCACTTCGCGCCACCGGGGATGATAGCGATACTGTTTGCGCCCCCTGGCATCGCGCCCCGTGGCCTGTAGATGGCCCCGCGGATCGCTGCAGATCCACACCTGCGTGTAAGCCGGTGGAATGGCCAGGCTGCGAATGCGCTCCAGGACGTCCGCACGCGCTATTTGTCGGCCACGTTCGTCACGGTACGTGAAGCCTTTGCCAGCACGCTGCCGGCTTAGTCCGGGAAGTTCGTCAGTGACGTAGACCAGGCCGGCGGCTTTGGCCTCCCGCTTGGCCATGGCAACCGGATCGTCTGCGATTCGCACACTTGCTGCCATGACCTGCCTGGGCCCGCGACGGTCGAATCATGGGGCCATGGCGACCGTGCAAGCGGCGTCATGGAAAGCGCAACGATATGCATCACGAGACGATGAGACCGGCGCTTGGCGAAGCGCATGTCGCGTGCCCGCGCTCAGGCGTATTGCATCTTGATGGTCATGCCACCGTCCACGACGAAGGACTGGCCGGTGATGAAGCTCGATGGTGAGGAAAGCAGATAGACGGCCAGACCGCCGATGTCTTCCGGCGTGCCGACGCGCCCGGCCGGATGCTGTGCGTGGTCGCGGCGACTGAGCTTGGGGGCGGCACGCAGCTCGGGCTTGCGCCAGTCATCCGTGGCAATCCAGCCAGGAAGAATCGCGTTGACGCGCACGCCCGGGCCGGCACTGACCGCGAGCGCATGGGTAAAGGCGACCAGTCCGCCCTTGCTCGCGGCATAGGCTTCGGTGTCCGGTTCCGATTGCAAAGCGCGCGTGGAAGCGATGTTCACGATGGCGCCGTGGCGCTTCTGCAGTTCGGGCAGGGCATGCTTGCTGCAGAGAAACGCGCCGGTGAGGTTGGTGGACAGGTAACGGTTCCAATCGGCCAGTGACAATTCGGCCAGCGGCGCAACGTGCGGGTTGGCGATGCCGGCATTGTTGACGAGCCCATCGATGCGGCCGAAGCGTTTCACCGCTGCTGCCATCCAGCGCCGGACACTGGCTTCGCGGGCGACGTCGAGCACCGCGAAATGAGCACTGGGTCCGACCTGCCATTCCGCGAGGCACGCCTTGCCTGCTTCCGCGTCCAGATCGCCTATGCAGACGCGGCCACCGGCGCCGAGCACGGCCTGTGCAATGCCGCGACCTATGCCCTGGGCGCCGCCAGTGATGAGGACGGTCTTGTCTTTCAGCGGCATCGGATCGTGCCTGGTGACGACGGGTGTCTTGGGCATAGCAATTCCTTACCGCGTGGGCGCAGTGGCCGCCGTGGCGTATCGCATCAACCGTAAGCAGGAGTGTTGTCCGGTTTTCGCGCCGGGCGCCGGGTCCGCGCACGGTTTCATCGGCCAAACGGCCTAAACCCGGCGCTGCCTTGTGGTGGATGGATTCACGGAGGCGGAGAGGAGAAGTGTCGTGGTTGCAGTATTGCCGACCTCGCCATGTACGCCACGTCGAGAGCGCAGCGGCTTTTTACTGGAATCCATTTGCGTCAAGACATAGAACGAATGGCTTTGTCAAGTTTTCCTGGGCCGTGGATATACTCGACAGTGACGCAGTTCACATTTTGTATGCGCAGGGGGCCCCGCCATGACATGTCTACGCTTGTTGCTTGTGCTGTGCGTTACCGCCACCTTGGCGGCCTGTGCCACCGGACGCGGTTCGACCGAAGCGCCCAAGATCGACCCGCAGGCGCAGGCGGTCGGCACCTATCGGATCGGTGTCGACGACCAGTTGCAGATCACGGTGTGGCAAAACCCCGACCTCAGCGTCAGCGTGCCCGTCCGGCCGGACGGCAAGATCACCGTCCCGTTGATCGGCGACGTGATGGCTGGCGGCAAGACGCCTGAAGAAGTGTCCGCAGAGATCAAGGACAAGCTGCAGTCCTACGTGCGTGACCCGCAGGTGGCCGTGATCCTGACTGCGCTGCGCAGCCATGAATACCTTTCGCGCGTACGTGTAACGGGCGCCGTGCGCACGCCGGTTTCGCTGCCATATCGCCAGGGCATGACGGTGCTCGATGCCGTGCTCGCCGCAGGTGGAACGACTGAGTTCGCTGCGCCGGATCGCACCGAGTTGTTCCGCGAAAGCGCCAACGGAGTGACGACGCCGTACGCCATACGTCTGGACAAGGTGCTGCAGCAGGGCGATCTCGCCACCAATTATCCGGTGCAACCGGGAGACGTGGTCACGGTGCCGATGCGGGCGTTCTGACGCCGCGCCAGGGGAAAAAGGATAGGGAGGAGTAGCCATGAGTGGAGAACTCAGGCCCATGACGAGCCTCGTGCCGTCATTGTTGAATGAAGCGCGCCATCGCCGCCTGACGCTTGGAGTGGGCTTTGCGGTGATCGCGTTGATCGCGTTGGCCGTGGGCATGGCGTGGCCGCGCAAGTACGTCGCTTCAACGACGATTCTCGCGCAGGAGAGCACCATCATCACGCCGTTGATGGAAGGCGCCGCCGCGCCGACCGGCAACAAGAACCGGGCGAACATGGCGCGTGACGTCATCTTCAGCCACAAGGTGATGACGAAGATCCTCGAGGTGGGTGGCTGGACGGCCACGCATCCCTCGCCGGTGGAACAGGACCGCATCATCGAGGGCATCAAGTCGCGCACGCTGGTGCAGATCGCCCGCGACAACCTGATCACCATCACCTACAACGACAACAACGCACGCCGCACGTACGAGGTCACGCGCGCGTTTGCGCAGCTCTTCATCAGCGAGAGCCTGGCTTCAAAGCAGCGCGAGAGCAGGGACGCGTACGAGTTCATCAACAGCCAGGTCGAGGCATACCGCAAGAAGCTCACGGATGCCGAAGACAAGTTGAAGGCCTATCGCGATGCGAACGCCGATGCGCGTCCGGGCAGCGAAGCCGACACGGCCGCGCGCATCAGCCAGCTGCGCACGCAGATCGAGTCGTCGCGGATGGACCTGATGGAACGGCGCTCGCAGGAAGCGTCGCTGGCCTCGCAGCTCAATGGCGAGTCCGAGGTGAACACCGTGCAGACCGCCGACGGTGCCTTGCGCGCGCAACTGGGCGAGTTGCAGGCACAGCTGAGCAAATTGCTGCTGACCTATACCGACTCGTACCCGGACGTGGTGCGCATCCGTCACCAGATGGACGATCTCAAGCGCCAGCTGAGCTCCGCCGAGCAGCACCAGCAGGCAGCACGGATGGCCGGGACGCCAACCGCGCTGGACAGCAGCGTGACGTTCAACCCGGCGTATCAGCAGATCAAGACGCAGCTGGCCTCGACGCGCGCATCCACGGCCGCCGCCGCGGCCCGCATGAGCGCGAGCGAATCCATGTTGCAGTCGGAACTGCAGCGCAGCACGCGGATTGCCAACTCGGAAAACGTCACTGCCGAACTGACGCGCGATTACAACGTGAACCGCGACGTCTACCAGGATCTGTTGAAGCGCCGCGAGAACGCGCGCGTGTCGATGAACCTCGACGCCGAGCAGCGCGGCCTCAACTTCCTGATCCAGAATCCCGCGGTGATGCCGCTGACGCCCTCCGGCCTGCGCTTCATGCATTTCGGCCTCGCGGGTATCGCGTTGTCCATCGCCATCCCGCTGGGCCTGCTGATTGCCCTGGTGTGGTTCGATCCGCGCGTGCGTTCGACCTGGCAGATCGAGCACGCCATCGGGGTGCCGGTGCTGGCGACGATTCCGTTCTATCCGACGCCACGGGACCGTCGGCGCGACCACATGCGCAACATGATCGTGACGCTGATCGTGCTTGGCGTGGCTGTCGTCTATCTGGTCGCCGTATGGATACGGGTGAAGGGATGACCATGAACATTGAAAACGAGAAGATGCCAGGCATCAGCGAAGTGCTCGAAGCAGCGGCGCACAGCCTGGAAATGCGCAAGTCGTCGAGCCAGTCCATCGCCCGCATGCACGAGCATGGCGGCGCCCTGGCGCCGGTGCAGCTCGAACAACGCCGCATGATCCATCGCGAAGAATCCGTTCGCCCGCAGGCGGACGCGTTCCGCGAGATTCGCACGCGGCTGCTCGCGATGGCCGGGCAACAGAATTTCGTGACGCTGGTGGTGGCGGTGAGTCCGCGCTCGGGCGGCAGTTTCGTGGCCCGCAACCTCGCAGCGGCTTTTGCGTTCGACGACGCCAAGACCAGCCTGCTCATCGATTGCAACGTGCGCTATCCGAGCCAGCACAAGGCCATGGGCATCGAAGCGACGCGCGGCGGGCTGACCGACCTGATGGATCATCCCGCGATCGGCGTGGAGACGATTCTCTACCACACCGGCGTGCCGCACCTGCGGCTGATTCCTGCCGGAAGCGCACGCGAAAGCGGGAGCGAGTACTTCACGTCGTTCCGCATGCGCACGGTGATCGATTCACTGCGCTCGCGTTACGCGGATCGTTATCTGTTTCTCGATGGTCCCGCGATCAAGGGCGCGCCGGACGCGCGGATTCTCGCCGATCTTGCTGATTTCGTGGTGGTGGTCGCGGGGTATGGCAAGGACACGCCGGGGGCGATCACCCAGGCCCTCACGCATTTCGAGCCGAGCAAGCTGGCAGGCGTGGTGTTCAACCAGGCGCAGTAGGAATGTAGGGAAGGCGCGCCGGGCCGCGGGCCAGGCGTCATTGGGGACCAGGGTCAGAGGACAGTACATGCCGGCTTACAGCAAGCTCGCTCGCGCCACCATGCTCGCGCTCGTTGCCGTGCCCGGCGTGTCCTTTGCGGGAACGTTCGGCTACGCCTTGTTCGGCAGCATCGAGCACAGCGACAACATCGCGTTGACCACCAGCAACCCGGCCAGCACCAACATCATCATTCCCGGCGTCAACTTTGCCTACCAGGAGCTTGGCTCCAGCTTCCAGGCCAATGTTGTCGGCACGCTGGAATACCTCGATTACACCAACAGCCAGTACGACAGCCAGACACGCACGACGCTCACCGGTCAGGCCAACTGGTCGATCATGCCGCAGCGGCTGGATTTCACCATTGAGGATGACGCGGGTATCCAGCCGGTGGATACGTTGGCCAGCAACGCACCGGACAACCAGCAGCAGACCAACGTGCTGGCCTTGGGTCCGGTGCTGCATTTCAACTTCAACGAGGCGACGCGCGGCCAGGCGGAGGTGAAGTACTTCAACAGCTATGCCTCCAAGGTCGACGACTTCGATTCATCCCGCGGCCTGGGCGCCTTCCGCGTGATCCGCGACGTGAGCCCGACCACGCAGGTATCGCTGAACGCGGAATCGCAGCGGGTCGATTTCCGCAACAACAGCAGCGGCCCCGATTACACGCGCAATTCGCTGTACGGGCATTACGTGCGCACGCTGCGCGACTTCGACGTGGACGCGCTGCTGGGTTGGACCTACATCGACTTCAACAATGCGCCGAGCGCGTCCAAGCCCATGGCACGCGTCACGTTGGGCTGGCGGCCGAGCCTCAGCAACAGTTTCAGCCTGATGGGCGTCTACGAGTATTCGGACGCGGCGCAGGACATGCTGCTGCAGCCGGGCCAGAAGATCGTCGACAGCATGACCAATGTGCCGGCGAACCCGCTGGACCTGATCAATGATCCGACGCGCGGCATCAATACCGGCTCGATGGTCATCGATCCGCAGGTTTACCTGGACCAGAGCGTGCAGGCGACCTACAGCTATCACATCGAACGGCTGACCCTGACCGTCGCGCCGCTTTACCGCAAGCTTTCCTACGTCAACAACCCGACGTTCGACCAGACGGAACGCAACGGCGCCTTCAGCCTCGACTACAAGCTGAGGCCCACGTTGCTGCTGTCCACATTCCTCAATGTCGACCATACCGACTACCACAGTATCGACCGCACCGATAAGGATTACCGCTTTGGTGCGGCATTGAGCCATCAGCTCACCGACAAGTGGAGCTGGCGCGCGTCCTATACGCGGCAGATCCGCCACAGCACGGTGGCCGGGCAGAGTTACCACGAGAACGAATACATGCTGTCGGTGGTGTATCACCGATGAAAGCGCGCATCGAAGCCGACCTGCCGTTCTACTTCGGCCCCGGAAGGGAGCTGTTCGGCTTCTATCACCCGGCGCCCGCATTGGGGGGTACGGCCGTGCTGCTGTGCCCGCCGCTGGGTGCCGAGCAGATCCGTTGTCATCGGTTGTATCGACAGCTCGCGCATGGTTTGGCGGAAAGCGGTTTTCCGGTGCTTCGCTTCGACTACTACGGTACCGGGGATTCCGCCGGTGGCAGCCGCGACGTTACTTGGACGCGCTGCCTGGCCGACGTGGCGACAGCCGCCACCGAATTGCGGGCGCGCAGTGGTGCACAGCGCATCCTCGCCTTCGGCACGCGGTTGGGCGCCAATGCCGCCCTTGAAGCGACCGAAGCCGTGCTTGCGGGTGTTGTCGCCTGGGATGCCATTGCCGATGGCGCTGCACTGGTTCGCGAGCTCGATCAGATGCAGGACGCGCTCAAGGTCGACCTCAACCGTTTCGATCGGGCCCGGCCGGATCTGGACGTACGCATGGAGTGGCAAGGCTTCGAGACCACCGACCGGCTGCGCGCGGAGATCGCACGCGTCGCCTTGCCCGCACCCGGCTCTCGCGCGGCGTGGCTGATGTCGAAGGGGGAAGACGCGATATCGCGGCACGTGACGTGGCAGGGAAGGCCCCTCGAACCGGTCGATGTGACTCCGCATTGGGAGGATATCGACCGGCTGGAGATGGCGATTCTGTCGCATCCGCTGATCGATGCAGTCAAGCGTCGCCTGCGGGAGATGGCCTGATGCACGAGCACGCGTTTCGATTCGGCAGTGCGCGCCACCTTGTAGGCATCGTCGGCTTACCGCCGGTGCTCGACCATGGCGTGGGCGTGGTCCTGCTCAACGCGGGCATGGTCTATCGCATCGGCCCGTTCCGTTTGCATGTCGATCTGGCGCGTCGCCTCAATGCGTTGGGCTATCCGACATTGCGGTTCGACCAGTCGACCATCGGTGACAGTGGCGCGGGCGGCAAGCTGCTCGCGCGGCCCGAACAGGTGGTGTCCGACGTCGGCGAAGCCATGGATCTGCTGCATCAGCAGACCGGTTGCCAGCGGTTCGTGCTCTTCGGCCTGTGCTCGGGTGCACAGAACGCGCATTCGGTGGCGCATGCCGACCCACGCGTGGTCGGTGCGTTCTTCCTCGATGGATACGGGCATCGCACGCTCGGGCAGCGCGTGCGGCACTACCTGCCGCGCCTCATGAAAGCTTCGGTATGGAAGCAGTGGATAACGCGCACGCGCGCGACGTCGGGCCCTCGGCCGGTGGAGCCCGCCTTTGTCGTCGAACCGTTGCCGGGCAAGGTCGTGGGCAGCCAGCTCGCCGACATGCTGGGCCGCGGGCTCAAGCTGGATTTCATCTACAGCGGTGGCGTGTCCCGCTACTTCAACCACGTCCGGCAGTTTCGCGAGTGCTTCGGCCGGCTGGCCGACCATGCCGGCGTCAGCGTCAGCTATCTGCAGGAAACCGATCACACCTACGTCCTCAGTGGCGACCGCCGGCGATTGCTCGATCACGTCGCGCAGTGGATGGCCCGCCACTTTCCCGTCACTCAACCAGAGTAGTGCTTATGAGCAAGGTACTCGTCACCGGCGGCGCCGGTTACATAGGGAGTCATGTCGTGCAGCAGTTGGTGGCACGCGGCGAGTCGGTGGTGGTGATCGACAACCTCAGCACCGGTTACCGCGAAGCCGTGCAGGATGCGGAGCTGGTGGTCGGCAATGTCGGTGACCAGAGCCTGGTGTCGTCGGTGCTGCGCGGCTGCGGCATTGATGCGGTCATGCACTTTGCCGCCCATACCGTGGTGCCGGAATCGGTGAGTGACCCGCTCAAGTATTACGGCAACAACACCTGCAATACGCGCAACCTGTTGGCGGCATGCGCGGAAGCGGGCGTGGACAAGTTCATCTTTTCGTCCACAGCGGCGGTGTACGGCCTGACCGCTCAGGGCGTGGCGGACGAGAGCACGCCGACGCGTCCGGTCAATCCGTATGGCACCTCCAAGTTGATGTCGGAAACCATGCTGGCGGACTATTGCGCCACCGGCCGCATGCGGCACGTGATCCTGCGCTATTTCAACGTGGCGGGCTGCGATCCCAAGGGGCGCATCGGCCATTCCGCGCCTGCTGCCACCTTGCTGATCAAGGCTGCCTGCGAACACGCCGTGGGCAAGCGTGATTTCCTCGCGATTTATGGCACCGACTACGACACGCCGGACGGCACGGGCATCCGCGACTACATCCATGTCGACGATCTGGCCGCGGCGCATCTACGCGCGCTGGACCATCTGCGCTCGGGTGGCGCGTCGCTCACGCTCAATTGCGGCTATGGCCACGGTTACAGCGTGCGCGAGGTGCTGGATTCGGTAGCGCGGGTAGGCGGGCAGGCGCTCAATATCGTCGAACTGCCGCGACGCGAAGGTGACCTGGCCAAGCTCATCGCGTGCAGCGATCGCCTCAAGCAGGTGCTCGACTGGCAGCCCCAGTACGACGATCTGGATTTCATCGTGCGTACGGCGCTGGTGTGGGAGCGCAAGCTTGCCAGCACGCGCATGCCGCTGTCGTCGGTGGCGTGATGTATCGGGTACGGCCACGCACGCTTTTTGCCGGCAGCGCCCGGGCTGGATGGCGTCAGTGGCAAGCCTTGGTGATATTGCTCGTATGGCTGCTTGTTGCGTCTGCTGCCGCGGGCCTGCCGCGTCATCCACACGCTGCGCCCGCGCCGGCCGGGAAATCGACAATGCAGGCGACGGCCGTTGCGCCGGCAGACAGCACGCCCGAGCAACGCATCGTCGTCCACCGCAACGTGGGCGAGGGTGCCGACGTACCCGTCTCCGTGGGCATTCCGTTTCCTCCCTCGGCGCTGCGCGACGCGAGCCTGGTGCGGATTCTCGATGCCAAGGGCGAGGAGGTGCCGGCGCATGTGCAGGTCACCCTGCGCTGGTATGCGAAGGATCACAGCATTCGTGCCGTGCGCGCTCAGTTCCAGGCCCGGCTTCAGGGCAATGAGGCCACGTACTACTTCGCGGTGGGCAAGCCTCGCAGCCGCGAGGCCGAGGGTTGGCCGTACGAGAAGGAAAGGGTGGCCGACGCGCAAGGCGTGAAGGTCGCCGCCGCGCTGGCCACGCTGGAACCTTCATGGCTGTGCGCCTCGCTCATCGCCGGCCCACAGGTGCCCGCGACGCATGACGAAGCCTATGCACGCTATGTATCTACCCAGTTCGAATGGGCGCGCAAGCTGCCGGCGGACGATCACACCGCCTGGTTGTTCGACCGCCCGTCCACGCTGTTCAAGGCCTATGTGCGCACCGGTCGCTTCGATTACCTGCAGGCAGCCGACCAGAGCTATCACTTCTACATGCGCTACATGAAGCGCGAAGGGTTGCCCATCAGTCCCTTCTGCGCGGGTGGCTGGACGTACGGCAAGGAGCCGTGCGACGTGAAGTACGTCTACATCGAACCGAGCCTGTTGGCGCTGGCGTTGACCGGTGATGACAGCGAGTACGATGCGGCACTCATCGACAAGATGGTGACGCTGTGGCAGCACGGCGGGTGGTCCGGTACGCCGGGCCCGTATACCAACCCCGGCGAGCGCTTTACCGAACGCCTGGCTGGCCTGGGCCTGCTCGCCACGGTCAATGCCTACGAACTCACCGGCGAGCTGCGTTACCTGCGCGATACGCGCGAGCGTGTGGACTGGTTGTACGAACACCAGCGCGCCAACCCCGACAAGCTCGGCGACGACGGCTCCTGGCGCAACAGCTGGAACCTGCATGAGGACGACTCGTGGCAGCCCGAGCGCGACGTACGCGGGTCGTCGCCATGGATGAGCGAAAACATCATCGACGGCCTGTGGCACGCATGGCTGGTGACTGGCGACACGCGCATCCCCACCATGATCACGGCGTTCGGCCGCTACATGGAGCGCTACGGCTGGATCGACGTGAAGGCGATCAAGTCCAACCGGGACTGGCGCAACCCGTGCTCGGGAGCGAACGGGCAGATCGCCTGGTATTGGTCCTCATCGCAGGCCAGTTTCGCCAAGCTCGCCGACATCGAGGATTCGGACGGCTGGTACAGCGATTCGCACAACGTGGAGCTGGTCATGCCGGTGGCCGCGGCCTACTACTTCGAAACCGACCATGCGCAGAGCGCTGCGCTGAAACGGCGCCTCGACGCGCTGCAGTCGTCTTACAGCACCGAATGCGCCGAGGTCAGCGACACGACGCGGCGCTTCAACTGGAACAACCGGGGCGCCGGCGTGGCGATGTGGTTCCTGCAGCAGCCGCCCGGCAGCGGAGCCGTGTCGTCGATGGCCGGGCACGCCATGCCATGAATCACGACACGCGAAAGGACAACCGAATGGTCAGGAGCAGGTGCGCATGAGTCGTCGCTTGGCAGCACTACGCAGCATGGCGCTGGTGTCGGCATCCACTTATGTGGAATACGGCCTGGGTCTGCTGATCAGTGTATGGATCGCGCGCACCCTCGGGCCTGCGGATTTCGGCCGCTATGCGTTCACGGTATGGCTGTGCGGCTGGCTGATGACCTGCAGCAATCATGCGCTGACTACATCCTCCACCAAGTTCATCGCCGAAGCCTATGGCGCAGGGACGCCGGACGTGGCATCGCACTTGGCCGCCCGGCTCGTGCGCTACCAGGCGCTGAGTTCGGCCATCGTCATCGCGCTGTTCGTCGTGGGTGTCGCCATCATCCAGCCGTCCGAATGGAATGGGCTCACCGTGCCCATTACGGCGCTCGTGTGCGTTGCCGTGGTAGCCAAGGCGAACTACGGCTTGCTGGTGGCCATTTCGAAGGGCCAGGAGCATTTCGAGCCGGTGTCGATCGCGACCGTCGTTTCGGGTGTCATCACGCTTGCCCTCGTGGCGGTGGCGTCGTGGTTCCATCTTGGATTGCTCGCTTTCGTGGCGATCTTTGCGGTGTCGTGCCTGACGCTGGGCTTGATCAATCGGATCGCCTATCGCCGTTATTGTCTGCCGTACGCGTCGGGTGACATCCCGCAGGAGATGGCCGGACGCCTGTCGCGGCACCTGCGCCTCACCGCGGTGCTCATCCTCATCATCGGCCTGAAGACCAATACGGTGGAGGTGTTCCTGCTCAACACCTATGCCAATTCCACCGCGGTCGGCTTTTTTGCCATTGCGGGCACACTCACGCGTGGCGCGGTGGAATTGTTCTCGGTGGGCCTGACTACCACGCTGTTGCCGTACATGGCGCGTGCGTTCGGCCAGAGCGGGCAGTCGCAGGCGACGCGGGTGCTTTCGGAGGCCACGCGGTTCTATTGGGCCACCGGCCTGATGATTGCCGGGCTCGGTTTCGTCACGACGCCGGGGCTGGTCACGCTGATGTATGGCAACCGCTATGTCGACGCCATCCCGGCGATCGAAGTCACGCTCGTGCTCGCCGGCCTGCTGCTCATCACCAACAGCATCGCGGCGTTCCAGGTGGTGACCGACCGGCAGGGCGATCGCCTGCGCATCTCCGGCAGTGCGCTGGTGATCAACGTGATCCTGGGCTTTTCGCTCATACCGCACTTCGGCCTGCTCGGGGCCGTGCTCTGCTACGCGGGCACGCGACTGTCGGAATTGTTGATCTGCATCTTCTACATCCGTCGCGTCGCGAGTGCTGGGCTGCCGGTCGCGCTGATGGCGCGTTTGCTGGTAGTGGGTTTCGCGGCCACCGGTGCAGGCTGGCTGGTGGCGGATGTGACGCCGGGGCATGCCGCGTTCATCACGGGATCGATCGCATTCGTGGCGGTGTTCGTTCCCGCCAGCTTCCTGGTGCGCTACTGGAGCGACGAGGACTTCCGCCTGATGGGCATGATCACCGACAAGCTTGGTCCAGCCGGGCGCGTGCTGATGCGCCTGCTAAGCCATCTGCAAGGGCCATTGCCGCGCGTGAGCCCGTGACGCGGTCACACCACGCGCTTCATTACCGCCTGCCAGGCGTAGTGGCACATGTGCTGTGACGACGACAGCCAGCCCAGTTGCGCGACATCGCGATAGATTCGCCACTGCCAACGCGCGGCGCGCCACTTGTCGGCGGAAACGGAACCATCGCGCACGAGGTAGTAGGCGAGCGCCTGATCGCCGGGGACGCAGCTGGCGCCACCCGCGCGCCGGACCATTTCCAGCCAGAACACGTAGTCTTCGTGACCCACCTTGCGGAAGGCGGCGTCGCCCAGGCTGCGGTCGTAGATGCCGGTGAGATTGCCGATGTAGTTGCTGCGCAGCATCTGCGCATAGGAGACATGGGCAGGAGGGCGTACGCGCGACAGCAACCGGCCATCGTCGCCCACGCGATCGTACGGCGCGTAGCAGACGCGTGCCCCGGTGCCTTCCATGTGTTGCATCTGCCGTTCCAGCTTGGACTCGTGCCAGCCGTCGTCGCTGTCCAGGAAGGCGACGTGCGAACCGCGTGCCGCGGCGATCGCGGCATTGCGTGCAGCGGCCACGCCGGCGTTGGTGCTGGCATGGATGACGCGGATGCGTTCGTCGGCAGCGGCGAGCGAGTCGATCAGCGCGGCGGTTCCATCGGTGGAGCAGTCGTCCACGATCACCAGCTCCCACGAGGTATAGGTCTGGGAGAGCACGGAGAGCACGGCGCTGCGGATATAAGCCTGCGCGTTGTAGGCCGGCATCACCACGCTGACCAGGGGGGCGTTCATGAGGTCGCCTGCACCACGCCCTTGCGCCCGATGAAGTCGATCGAGGTCACGCACAGTCGCTCGGGCGGAATATGCGCGAACTGAGGATGCACGTTCATGGCGGCCAGTTCGGCCAGCCGCTTTTCACGGGCGCATTCGGTATTGAGCACGATCTCGAAACCGGCGTTGACGGCGCGGTCGACAAATTCGTAGGCACGCATCCGGTTCTGGTAGAGAAAGGCGTTGTCCCACTGCCGCCATTCGCGGTCGGAATACTGCAGGTAGTTGAGCTGGTTGATGGTGCGGTCGACGTAGGCGTAGTGATCGCCGCAGTTCACCGAATGGAACATGATGCCGCCGGGTGCGAGGATGCGCATCGCCTCGCGGTAGATGTTATCCACTGCATCCGGAAACACATGTTCGAGCACGCTGTTGGAGAACACGCAATCGACCTGCTGCGCGGCAAGGCTGGTACGCGAGGCATCGGCGGGCGCGTCGTAGATCACGACGCCGTCGGTGGCGGTGCCCACGTCGTCACCGTGTTGCAGGCGCGCCGCGAGCTGCCGCTGGCGTTGCCGGACAATTTTTTCGGGTACGCCACAGGTTTCGGCGATCAATGTCGTGTGGCGTGCCAGGTGATCGGCGCAGTCGCGCACGAGTTCGGGCTTGATGTGCCGGTTGAGATCCACCGTGATGACCTGCCGCGCGCCGCCCAGGTAGCAGGCGAACGGAAACGTCGGGTACCAGCCGCTGCCGATCTCGAACAGCCGCGCACCGGCAATCGGTCGACCGGCCGTGTGCAGGTGTCCCGCCATCAGGCGCCAGTCGTCCATCTTGATGTCGAACTCGCGCCTGAAGTCGCGCAGGCCGCCGAAGCGGCGCTGCAGGAGGTAATGCGCGCGTTCGCCGCCGGGTAGATGGCCAAGCACCTTCTGCAACACGCCTTTGGCACGCCAATGCATAGCGGTCACTCCATGTCAGGGACACTGGCGAGTGCGTCGGCCCGTCGTGGATCCGGGGTCGCCTTCGATGTCCAGCAGGTAACCCCGGGAGGGGGCGGCAACTCGAAGTCGCGATAGTGCGAGGGATCGCCGCTGAGTCCGGCTTCCGCCGCCTTGATGATGTTGTAGGTCTCGCGCGCGGTGACGTAGTGCAGTACGTAGCGCTTGCCGTCGTTGTAATGGCTTTCCAGATGCGCATGCATCGCGTGGGCCGGCGCGCCGAGCAGCGTGTCCATGTCGCACTCCTGCGTGCCATGCGTGTGGATCTTCACGAAGACCCATTCAGGCCGCCCTTCGACGTGGATGCCGGTGCGGATCCAGGCGTCGATGCGCTCGGGAGTTGGCGGACAGCTGTGCCTTACGTCAGCGTTCTCGATCCGGGGCATGATGCCCTTGCGGCGGCGTTTCCAGTCCAGTCCGAGCGGGCCCTGCACGATCATCAGGTCGCCGCTGGCCTGGCCGCCCGCTTTCACGGGCGTTCCCGTGTTGTGCGACTTCGGGCAATGGGGATCGTCCGTGGCGTAGTAGATGGCGTTGATGGTGCGCGTCTGCGTTTCGCTGGGCGCGGAGGGCAGGGTGAAGTCCGCGTAACAGCCAAGCTCGCGCAGCAGGACCAGTTCGTTGTTGAGGCCACACCAGCGGCCATCGGCGCGCGAGTTGTCCAGCGACCAGTTGCCGTGGATGAAGCCAAAACGCAGCTGTCCCGTGCGTGGATCACGCGGCAGTGCGCCATGGCGTGCGTGCAGCAGTTCGTTGAAGCGGGAAATGGTGGCGCGGAAATTGTCCGGCGTATCGTTGTCGTGATGCAGGTGGATCTCGATCTCGCCATAGCCGTTGGCACAAAGCGCCGCGATCTTGTCCAGATGCTCCGGCAGGTATTCCTCTTCGGGATAGAAGAAGGTGTGCTGCGGCGGACGGCCGTCCGCATCGCGATGCTGCGAGGCCATGGCGGGGTAGTCGCGATGCCAGCGGTCGACGCGGCGACGTTGCGTTTCAAGGTCGACGCGGCCCCATGCCGGCTCGTAGTGATCCACGAAGCAGAACATCACATGGGTCGGCCCGGTGACGGCGGGGCGTTTGCGTCGACGCAGGTAGCTGCCCAGCCAGACCTGCATGTTTCGCGAGCGTATGGCTTGCCATGCAACCAGCGCGAGCGCCGCGACCATGGCGGCCAGGGCGAGCAGCATGATGAGGAAGGTTTGGATCATGGCGATTCCCCTATGGCCGACGCGCCGTTCACGCGGGCAACGCGGGAAAAGTGAAGCCGTGCTGCTTCCATTCCGGAAGCAGTTCTTCCAGCACCCGTCGGCAGCAGTCGCTGTCGTCATGCATCAGCATCACGTCGCCGGCGCGTGGCGGTTGCCGGCGCAGCCGGGCCGCCAGTTCGGCCGGTTCTCGTCCCTGGTAGTCCAGCGTGTCGTACGACCAGTAGGCGAGATTGCGGCGGTTGAACGCAAAGCGCAGCGCGAGTGTCGGCGAGAACACACCGCGTGGCGGACGAAAGCGATGATGGCGACGGCCGTCGAATCCCTGCAGGAGCTGGTCGGTGCGTTGCACTTCGTGCCATTGCTCGCGGTGGGACAGCGTGTGAAAGCGCGGATGCGTATACGAATGGTTGCCCAGGCTGTGGCCGTCTTCGACGATGCGCCACACCAGTTCGGGATGCCGCTCCGCTTCGCGGCCGATCAGGAAGAACGTGGCCTT
>Ga0209258_100844_pt1 | contig 16587 bp, 15 predicted proteins | sample Araplaol_mTSA_r2_FD_184281 | JGI IMG/M metagenome (GOLD analysis project Ga0209258, IMG submission 184281) | Arabidopsis root microbial communities from North Carolina, USA - plate scrape CL_Col_mTSA_r2 (SPAdes) (version 2) | ecosystem: Host-associated > Plants > Roots > Endosphere | place: USA...
AACCAGCTCTACGGCCTGACCTTCAAGGAGCGCAAGGACATCCCCGTCTGGCAGCCTGACGTGCGCGTGTTCGAAGTGTTCGACAAGGATGGCTCGTCGCTCGCGCTGTTCTACTGCGACTATTTCAAGCGCGACAACAAGAACGGCGGCGCCTGGATGAGCAACCTGGTGGGCCAGTCCAAGCTGATGGGCACCAAGCCGGTCGTGTTCAACGTTGCCAACTTCACCAAGCCCGCCGTCGGCCAACCCGCGCTGCTGTCGTTCGACGACGTGATCACCATGTTCCACGAGTTCGGCCATGGCCTGCACGGCATCTTCGCCAACTCCGAGTACCCGAGCCTGTCGGGCTCCGCGACGGCGCGCGATTTCGTGGAGTTTCCGTCGCAGTTCAACGAGCACTGGGCAACCGATCCGAAGATCTTCGCGAACTACGCGAAAAACTATAAGACTGGCGAGCCGATGCCGGCCGAGCTGGTGGAGAAGATCAAGAAGTCGAAGACCTTCAACAAAGGCTACGACATGACTGAGCTGCTCTCCGCCGCGCTGCTCGACATGAGCTGGCACAGCCTGGGCCCGGATGCGCCCAAGCAGGATCCGGACAAGTTCGAAGCCGACGCGCTGGCCAAAGCCAAGATCAATCTCAGCTATGTGCCACCGCGCTACCGCTCCAGCTATTTTCAGCACATCTGGGGCAACGGCTATGCGGCCGGTTACTACGCCTACCTGTGGACGGAAATGTTGGCGGACGACGCGTTCCAGGGCTTTGTCGACAAGGGCGGCATGACGCGCGCGAACGGTGATCGCTTCCGCGAGATGGTGCTCTCGCGTGGCAACACCGAAGACCTGGCCAAGATGTACAAGGACTGGCGCGGCAAGGATCCGAGCATCGAGCCGATGCTGCTGAACCGTGGCCTGAAGGAAGCACCGCAGAAGAAGTGATGCTTCGCCGCCGGTAATACGAGAAGGCCGGCTATGCCGGCCTTCTTTTAAGAGAACGGGCGTGATGGATGGCATCCACCACGCCCGTTGTTTATCTACTCCAGGCTCATAGCCCGATCGCCGAAATGCGCGTTGCCCAGTTGCCCAGGGCGCCGCGCGTGCCGCCGCACTGGAACAGCGGTGGGGTCAGGTATTGGGCCAGCGTGCACGTCTGCGCGATGTATTCCGACGCCAGCCAGATCGTGTTGCCGTCGGCGGCAGCAGCGCCATAGTCACCCCAACGTGGACGATCGCCCCCGAGGTAGGGAATGCCCGTGAAGCCGTCCCAGGGGCCCGCACCCGCGGCGGCGATATGTACATCGCCCGCGCCGATCTTCGCGTCGAGGCTGGCGTAGCCGGCGCTCGGATGGTCGTTGGGACCGACGATGGTGAACGCGATGACGCCGCGCCCGCTCTGCGTAACGGCCGCCGCACCATAGGTCAGGTTTGCATCGGGAAGGGACAGCGTGCCATTGGCGAACAGCACGCTGGAGTTCGGGTTGATGACGAAGTAGTTGATGCCCGAACCGTGGCTGCCATCGCCCAGCAGCACGTCGGTATCCAGTGTGCCCCAGACCTTGCCGTTGGCGTAGCTCACCTGCTGCATGCGCGAGTCGTTCACCGCCAGGTCGCGAGGCGCGGGGTAGACGATGTTCGGGTAGCCAAGGTAGGTCGGTGCGCAGCCGGTCAAGGCGAAACAATCACGCAGCGGCGTGCTGCCGGGCTTCTGGTGCGCCAGGCTGCTCGGCACCGAATACTCCTGGACGGCGATCGACGAAACATTCAGCGCGACTGCCGCGGGCGTCGTATCGATTGCAGACGTATTCGATACGGACCACAGCCAGATGGTGTTGGACGTGCCGGAGTCATAGAACACGGCGTCGGAACTGAGCAGGTACTCGGTGCCACCATGGGCCGCTGCGTGCTGCCCGCCCGAGGAAATGGCCGGCCAGACGGTGAACGCGGGTGCCGGAATGCTCGGGTCGCCACCGTTGAACAGCACCACATTGATGGATGCGGCGCCGTTGACCAGGCCTTGCTTGGAGATGGCGTAAATCTGCGCGCCATTGAAGCCATCACCGAACAGCGCGAACTCGTTGGTGGTCAGGAAGATCGCATTGGCATCCGCACCGATATGCGGATAGTCGCCCAGGCAGAAGCCACCCTGGCAGCCATGGTCCGGCGTGCCCTGCGTGCCGTTGTTCTGCACCGGCAGGTGATAGATGGTCCAGGCACCGGTCGGGTCGGCGGTCTGGCTGACGGCGATATCGAGATGATTGGTGCCCGAGAGCGCCGAGGTCGTACCGATGCGATCAAGCGTCAACACGACCTGGAACCAGCGCTTCGTGTCCTGATCGTAATAGCACGACGGATCGGTGATGCTTGGGCCATAGGCGCCCGTGCTGCGATTGATCGCCGCGGGATAGTTGTAGAACGTGTTGAGGTCGACCGGTCCGACCAGCTTGTTGCCTGCGCTGCTGTAGATCGCCAGTACATCGTTGACGCTTTCCATGACGAAGCCGTTGCCGGCGCACAGTCCCTGGTCGGGCGGTTCCACCGAAAACTGGTTGCCGCCATTGGCGTAACGCTGGTCGTGGAAATTCAGGCCATCGAAACCACCAAGGAGCTCGGGACTGGACTTGGCGCGCAAGGCGTTGCCCATCCTGTTGCTGTTGCCGCGGCCACGTGCGATGCCGCGATTGACGACCGGCTTCGATCCCAGATCGCCGCCGTCGCCAGAGTCGGCGTCGCCGCTGCTCATCGCGGGGTCCTGTTCCAGGCTGGTCAATGGGGCCCCGCCCAATGGCGTGGTCGTGGGTACCGTAGTGTTCCCTCGCTGGATGGTGAGGGTCGTTGGAGAGGTAGCCAAGGCGCAGGTAGCGAACGCCATAGCCGCTACTGCGACTAGCAGTCGGGTCTTCATAACACTGGTCTCCCTTTCGTTTCGTTAGGTGACCGCGCCCCCTAGTAGACGTCGAGATCGGGCGTGCCGATGGGCGTCTGCGCAAGTACGCATATGTGGCATATGCGTGGGCGCACCATACGCGTCCCGGTAGGCGACGGATATCGGCCATAGGGCCGGGGTTTCTTCACGGAAAACCGCAATAAACCTCGGGTGTTAACGCTGCCAGGCCCCGGGGCATGACGACATCCGGAACGATGTCGTGGCACGTGAATGCGTTGCCTGCGTTCGCTCTGAAGCGAGCCCAACGGTGCAGGCGGATGTGACAGGCGCAGCCCATGCGTCACGAGGGTAGACATCCGGATCGTGAAGTCCGCGGCCAGTGCATTCATCGAGCATGCGTCGCTCGCGGAGTCGCAGTAGCGATGGTGGGCACGCAAATGTGCGTCAGCCGGCCTGGCAGGGCGGGCCATGACGCCAGAGGGGACGAACAAAACATCTGCCGTCATGCGCAGAATCGTGAGCGAAGGCTTGCTAGTCTTCGAGAGCACTTCACCCGCCGCATGCAATCACGACGCGGTGCGGTTCCTCGCGATCGCAAACCCTCACTCGGGCCCAGATTCGATGGCATTTCACCCAGGCTATGTTTTCAAACGCGGCACGGCTGCATGCGCACTGGCGCTGCTCTGCTTTTCATTACCCATCGCGACGGCCCGGGCTGCCACGCCGACGCCGATCGACTGGGTCAATCCCTATATCGGCACCGCGGGCACCGGTTCGGAATACGGCGGGACCATGCCCTTGGTCACCACACCGTTCGGCATGACCAACTGGACGGCGCAGACACGGCAGAACCACGTCAGCGTCAGCCCGTACAACTACGCCGACACGCACATCGAAGGCTTCATCGGCACGCATCAGCCCGCCATCTGGATGGGCGACTACGGCTACGTCACCCTGATGCCCGAGCTCGATGACGCCAAGTACACACCGCAGACAAGGCGCTTGCCATTCTTGCGCAAGGACGAAGCCGCCTCGCCCGCCTACTACGCCGTGACCATGCAGGCCGGCAGCGGGCGCTCGATCCGGACGGAGTTCACCGCCACCGATCATTGCGGCTATTTGCGTTTCCTGTTTCCCAAGGCAAGCAGGGCAGGCGTGCTCATCGAGGCCACGCGTCCCGGCATTCGCGGTTATGTGGAAGTCGACCAGACCCACCGCGAAGTGCGCGGCTACAACCCGGATCGCCAGGACAACCAGCTGGGTCCCCTGGCGCTGCCCAACTTCAAGGGCTATTTCGTCGTCCGCTTCAAGCAGCCGGTCAAGGCGGCCCGTGTTTACAAGGATGCGGCGCCGCTGCAGGATCGCAACGATGTCGAAGGCAACAATGTGGGTGCCTACGTGTCGTTCGACACCGGGAGCGGCGAGCCGATCGAGGCGCAGGTAGGCACGTCGTTCATCAGCATGGCGCAGGCGCAGGCCAATCTTGATGCGGAGCTCCCCGCGTGGGATTTCGATGCGCGCAGCCGGTCGCTGAAAGACACTTGGAACACAAAACTGGGCCTGTTCGACATCGACGGCGCTACGACCGACCAGCGACAGATCTTCTACACAGCGCTTTACCACTCGCTGCTGTATCCGCGGCTGTTCTCTGAGCACGGGCGCTACTACAGCGCATTCGACGACCAGGTGCACGACGGCGAGTCGTACACCGACTATTCCATCTGGGACACCTTCCGCGCCGAGCACAGCCTGCTGACGTTGCTGGCGCCTGAGCGGATCGACGGCATGATCCAGGCGCTGCTGCAGAACTATCGCGAAGGCGGCTGGATGCCCAAATGGCCCAATCCCTCGTATACCAACATCATGATCGGCACGCACGCCGATTCGCTGGTGGCGGAAGCGATCGTCAAAGGGTTTCGCGGGTTCGATTGGCAGCTGGCCTATGACGCGGTACGCAAGGACGCCATGACGCCGCCCGATGGCGACACTACGCGCCAATGGCGCGATCGCGAACCCCATACGCCCTATGAAGCGCGCGCCGGCCTGACCTACGCGTTGAAGCTGGGTTACCTGCCGTCGGACAAGGTCGCCGAATCGGCCTCGAGCACGCTGGAAGAGTCGTACGACGACTACGCAGTCGCCCGCGTGGCCCAGGCCACCGGACACGAAGACGATTACGCGTATTTCATGCAGCGCTCGTCCAACTACCGCCTGCTGTTCAATCCCAAGCGCGGCTTCATGCAGGCACGTCGCGCCGATGGTTCCTGGGCGTCGCCCTCGGATGGCTGGACCGAGGGTGATGAGTGGGCCTATCTCTTCGCCGCCTTGCACGACATCCCCGGCACCATCGAATTGCTTGGCGGCCCGGCGGCCGCCGAGGCGAAGCTCGATGCTCATTTCCGCGATGGGCACAACCACCACGACAACGAGCCCAGTCATCACTACGGCTATCTCTACGACTTCATGGGCGTTCCCTGGAAAACCCAGGCCCGCGTACGTGAAATAGCCGCCACCGCCTACGCGAACACACCGGTTGGCATCCTCGGCAACGAGGACTGTGGCCAGATGTCGGCGTGGTATGTCTTCACCGCCATGGGCTTTTATCCGCTCAACCCCGCGTCGGGTGAATATATGATCGGCAGCCCGCTGTTCGCGCGCCTCGCGTTGCGGTTGGGCAACGGCAAGAGCTTTGTCGTCACCGCGAAGAACAACGCCGCCGACAACGTGTACATCCAATCGGCCAAGCTCAATGGCAAGCCGCTGGATGCGCCGGTGATCCGCTACGACCAGATCATGGACGGCGGCACGCTCGAATTCGTGATGGGCCCACGGCCTTCGGATTGGGCGAAGTCGTGGCGGGGGCAGGCCACCGCGCGCGCGACGGCGACGAAAGCGCAGTGACGACGCACGCCCGGCAAGCCAGATGTTGGCTTGCCGGGCGAGTGGTGCTTCCACTCAGTGCGTTTGGTGCTGGCGTCAGATCTGAGCCTGGCCACCATCGGCAAACAGTTCCGACCCATTGATGAAGCTGGAGTCGTCGGAGGCGAGGAAGGCCACGGCCTTGGCGATTTCCGCGGGCTCGCCCAGGCGTCCCATCGGCACGAGGGAGGTCAGGTAGTCCAGAAGGCCGTCCTGCGCTTCCTTCGATTCACCGCCCAGCTCGGCCAGACCCACGGTGCGGGTCGAGCCCGGGCTCACGACGTTGACGCGGATCTTGCGCTCCTTCAGGTCCAAGACCCAGCTGCGGGCCAGGCTGCGCACGGCCGCCTTGGAAGCGCTGTAGATGCTGAATGCGGCGGTTCCCTTGCTGCCTGCAATCGAGCCGGTGAGCACGATCGAGCCACCAGCCCGCATCAGCGGAAGCATCGTCTGCACGGTAAAGACCAGTGCCTTCACGTTGCGATTGAAGGTGTCGTCGAAATGCTGTTCGGTGATCTCGCCCAACGGCGCCATGGTGCCGCCGCCGGCATTGGCGAAGAGGATATCCAGATGACCCTCGTTGGTCTTGATTGTATGGGCCAGTGCCTGCAGGTCGTCGCTCTTGGTGACGTCGCCGCGGATGCCCACGATGCCTCGGCCAATGACCTTCACCGCGGCGTCCAGTTCGGCCTGACGGCGGCCGGTGATGTAGACCTTGGCGCCCTCGTTGGCCAGTTCCATCGCCGAGGCGAAACCGATGCCGCTCGTGCCGCCGGTGACCAGGGCGATCTTGCCGTTGAGTCGGGTATTCATGGTGGTGCTCCCATCAGTCGTTGGAGATGATGGGCGAAACGATAGCCGCGACGCGTCGCCGGATTAAGATGGGCGCAAGGAAATGAATTTTCCTCCCCGTGAATAATCGCGGTCCCCATTCTGGAGAACCCATGGACCAGCTGGATGCATTGCGCGTCTTCGTTCGCATCGCCGACTCCGGTGGCTTTGGCAAGGCGTCGGACGCGCTGGGCATTCCCCGGGCCACGGTCACCAAGCTCGTGCAGGAACTGGAGCAGCACCTGGGTGTGAAGCTGTTCCAGCGATCCACCCGCAAAGTGACCGTAACCGATGAGGGCAGGGCGTATCGCCAGCGTGCCGTCGAGCTGCTGGCGGGCCTCGAGGAAATGGACGCCATGTTCTCCCGAGCCACGGAAGGTCCGCGTGGCCGGCTGCGCGTCGATATCGGCTCTTCGCTCGCCAATCTCATTCTGTTGCCCGGGCTGGAGAGCTTTCGCGCGGCATTTCCCGACGTTCGCCTGGAGCTGGGAGTAAGCGACCGGCATGTCGATCTCATTGGCGATGCCGTCGACTGCGTGATCCGTGGCGGCGAGCTCACCGATACCTCACTGGTGGCAAGGCGCATTGCGAGTCTCGATTACGTAACGTGCGCAAGCGCCGGCTATGTGAAGACACACGGTATGCCGGCGCATCCGGAGGAGTTGCGCGAACAGCACGATCTGGTGGGTTATTTCTCGTCGCTCACGGGGCGACCTTTTTCCCTGCTTTTCCATCGCGACGAGGAACGCGTGGAGGTCGATCCGCGCGGGTCCCGCGGCGTGCTCGTCAATGAGAGCACCTCGCACCTCACGGCCCTCAAGGCCGGGCTCGGCGTGGGCCAGACGTTCGGCTTCATGGCGAAGCCATATCTGGAGCGCGGTGAACTCATCCAGCTTCTGCCGGACTGGCAGCGTCCGCTGCACGATCTCAATCTCGTGTTCGAGCGAACCCGCCATGAAAGCGCACGATTGCGAGCCTTCATCGAATGGGCCGCGGACGTCTTTGCACCGTACGACTGCCGGCCAAAGTAGAAAGCGTGCCGCTGGCCTGGTGCAGCTCAGTCCACGGCTGCCTTGCGTCGCTTGCCGCGCCTTCGGCGGCTTGCCGCGCGCCGCCCGAGATAACCCGCCAGATTCTGGCGCAGCCCGTTGATCTCGCTGAGCCGATCCATCGCGTCGCCGCTTTTTCTTTGCTCATGTCGGCGACGATGAGGCTGAGCAGGCTGGAGACGGCGCTGAAGCTGTGCCATACGGCGCCATCAGCACGTGCGGGTGAGTTCCTGGGCCCAGTAGCAGTCGGTGATCAGCACAGCAGAATCTTCTGCTCGACCACGCGCTCGGCAAGCCGTCACGGTAGCTACAGTGTTCGACATCGATGACACCGGCTGCCTTGATCATCCCAACTACCCTGGCGATCTGCGGCAAGACAATCGCAGTCCTCGCTATCCGGATCCCGAGACGTCTGTGCCCCCGCCACTTTCCCAATCCCCGGCACGTCCGCACGGCTGGCGCTCTAGATTGTTTAAAAAGTGAATGAGCGAGAGAAATAGGAGGGGCGAAACTGGGGTCAAGCTGAGGCGACAAGATGAAGCTAATACATGCCGTGCTGTCCGGGCTGGTCGCCTTCCTGACAGTGGTTGCTCTGGTGGTCGCGGGTACCCACCTCAAGTGCCTAGCAGCGAGTATTACCTATGATATTTCAGTGGTCCTCCCAATAGCGATTAAAGTTGGCGCGTTTCCGGGAGGCGCGATCTTCATCCTGTCTTTAATTGGTGCGCCACGTCGATTTCCACCGAAATGAGGTCCGCCGAATGTGTTGGCGACAAGCCATGATGATTATTGGAAGAACTGTTAATGCGGTGATTCTGGGAATGATCTTCTTTGCTTGCGCTACGCTCGTCATCATTTCCTATACGAGAGAGCCCCGATTAAAGGGCGCTCCTTTACGACCCAGCAACTCAAACGTTCACGTAAGTACGCAGGTAAGGTGGGGCAACGATGGCGCTTAACGTGGACTTGCAGATGCTGTCGGTTCGTTCGTTGCGCAGGCCGGAGGACTTACTTTCGGCAGTCAGCCTTCAATGCGGCATGCTGCCCGAATACCTGCCTCAAACATTCGGATGGGCTGAACCACTCAAGCTGTCGTTTGATCCCAATCACCTGGAGATGTTGATTCCGCCTGCTCGCGGACCAGGATCGCTACATGAAGCTGCCATCACTGTAGGCGTTGTAGAGCGGATGCCGTCCGAACGAGATCAAGGGGCGCGAGCCCAGACCGTTTGGTGGAAGCGTGCCGGCAAACAACAGGCACGCGGCGGATGGATGACGCGTTGGGGAAAGGAGCTCGCTGGAAGTACTCATGGAAGCATAGGGCTGACCGTCTTTGAAACCCGCTATCAGGACAAATTGATCGCCTACCTTAAAGCTGGCTCCCTGAGCAACGAATGCGACTTCGGTTTCCTGGATGGGTGTCCGGAGGCCTATAAGCCGTACGCTCGATCCAATGAATTGGCCACGGCCGGATCCCACCTATTCGTCACAACACACATTTTGCGACATTGGTTGCCCGACATGATGTGGGCAATCGTGTTGGGTCCGGCATATGTCCGCATGTTCGGAAAGGAACACATATTGAAGGCCCCGGCGTATTTGGTAGAGGAGATTGGTCACGAGGTCATCTACCTCCAGTTGACTCCCAGGCTTGAGGATATCGACGAGCGCTTCGATGACGTCATGGCTGCACGTCAGCGCGTCAAGTTGCACTTGGGCATGGATGCATTCTTTCAGCTGGAGCTGGCTTACGAATGGAGGGAACACCGCGAGAACGCTGGTCGGGTATTTCGCGTGCCAGAGTTTGTTCTCATGCCAGATTGACAGGGAGCCAGGGTTGATCGGAATTCGTACCTATCTACAGCAGCAGCGCGCCCTGGGGCACGACGCATTCAAAGCCATGGTGGAGGCCAAGACACGGCGCTTCGCCGGCATTCGCCCCGCCCACCGGCCGCGCCGGAAGTGAACCTGACCCCGTTTTGGTCGTCGCCACAAACTCCCGCATGTACTGGTCAGCAAAGGCAAGGGTGCTAGTGATGAAGTTTGAGAAGCAAGATAACTGGATTGATACGCCTGGCTACGATCAGAAAGTCATTGCCTGGAGTGCTATGGACGACGGCGACAGAGAACAGTCGGTGGTTGCGCCGGCCTTTGGTGAGGCAGGCAATGGTGTTCAATACAAGATCCCAGAAGTGGCTCCGGGTCAAAAAGTGACTGTTCAAAACCTCATCGACAACGGCTATCTTGGCAAAAAGGATTGATCCGAATTGGATTGCGTGACATATCCGTGGAACCATATCGGATCCATGCAAACTACTTGCGAGGCAAGAAATTGATGCATTGGCTAATCGCCAGTGACGCCCAGCTGGCCCGTTACTTTGAACAAGAAAATGTTTGGTCAAAGAAGTGGGATTCCCTGGTGGGCGAATATGCAACCGTCATAGATCATCGAGACGAACAACTGAACTTGCCTATATGGGAGGCTATCTTCAACGGTAAGCGCAAAAAATTTGCTGCAAATGAAGTTTCCAACGGTGTGTGGGTGTTTGCGTTGCCAAGCGCTACAAGTTGAACGTCACCATCGACGCCGCGCTGGGCAGCACCGACGTCACGCAGACGCAGAAGCGAAAACTGGAGTCAGTGTGGGGAAAAGGGGTGGGGAACAAGGGGTCAGAGACATTTTCTGTCCTCTCGCAGGGTGGGAGGCTGATCAAAAACGGGGTCAGGTTCTGAGGTTTCCCCGAATAAGAGGATCAGAGTGCTTTTTCTTGTGATCCTGCGTTTCCTTGCTGTGGAAAAGCACTCTGCCCCATTTTTTGACGGAGCACACTTCGCACCAGCAATTGGGCATGGGCTTGAGGGTATGGATCCGGATGGCCCAGATAAGCACGCCGGTGCTTACTTCGATTATGCGACCGCGCTTTATGGCCTTGCGTCCCACGTGTATGGAAATTCCAGGGCATCTGCGCAGGATTTGGCAACAACAATGAAGTACTCGTCAGACAAAAGCCAGAAGCGGCTTCTGAGTGGTATCGCTCAATGGTATGGCAGTGCGGACTCGGCGGGCATGGTGAACTCACCAGTTGCTCGGATGTGAGATGTAGGGCCTCGCCAAGCTGGCAGGAGGCAACGGCACACCTGCTGACGTTGTACCCTGGTAACCCGGCGCCGCTGGGAAGTGGCGCGGAAGGCGGTCGCAACGGGCACTTCCGCGGGGAACCGGAGGACATGATCGATGTTCACCCTGCAACAGATAGATGACCTTCACGCGCGCCTCGGCAAGGCCAAGACGCTGGCGCAGTACGTGCGAGCGCTGCACGCCATCGGCGTCGAGCACTACGATTCTTACCTTACAGATGGCCATTCCGAATACTTCGGAAAAGACGGCTACAAGATCGTTTGCCCGCCCGTGCACGATCTGTTGGTCATTGCTGAGGTGAGCCAACGTGACTCGTTTCTTCGACACCTCCGCCGACATGAGCTGGGCGAGACCGGCTACATGGACATGTCCCGTGGCCTGGCGGAGAGCGGGATCGAAAAGTGGTCAGTCGATGCCGTGGGGATGACCATGACCTTCTACGATAGGGCAGGCAATGCGATGCTGGTTAACCGGATCATCTGATTGGATGCGCTATCGAAACCTTTTTCTTCGCGAGGCGCAGGCCATGGCGCTTCTGTTGGTCCTTCATGTTTGGGAGAAAACATGTTTGCGCGTATGAAGACACTCTCGGTATGCATGCTGGCGATGCTGTATCCGTTGTCTGCCATGGCCTGCGACAACAAGGCGGACGATCCGGTATCGGTGGTTCAGGCGCAAGTGGATGCATATAACGCACACGACGTCGCCAAGTTCGCCTCCTGCTACGCCGACGACGTATCCATCATCGACCTGAGTGGTAAGCGGCCGGCCATCGTGGGAGCGGCGGCGTTGAAGCAGGCATACGCCTTTCTGGAAACGAAGCCGAAGGAGTTCCGCGTGGAAATCGTCCAGCGTGTCGTCAACGGCCCGGTCGTGGTCGACCAGGAGCAGCTGTTCGGCCTTCCTCCGGACAAGGGGCAACCCAAAGCCCTGGCGATATACGAGGTGCGCGACGGGAAGATCCAGAAGGCGTGGTTCCCGCCGCGAGACTGACGCCCGGGCCAGGCTCGGCAGGATGTCGCAAAAAAAGCAGCAGGGCAGGCCTCTGCGGGTGAAGCGCACTGAATGCCCGGGGCAGTGCTCGCTACTGCCAACCGGCTGAGCGTGCCGCGCGCTCCTGCGCTGCATCGAAGACGTCGCCGCGCAGGCGTGCGTCGACTGCCGCCTGAACTTCAGGCGTCAAGGCGCTCGCCGCTTGCCGCAGTTCACCACCCTCCGATGGCGTCATCGGTCCAAGCACGGGCAATGCCCAGCCCGAATCACTGTGACAGGCAAGGCCTGCGCGCGAAGGTGAGGTACGCACGACGAAGGTGCGACAGACGTGCCCGTCGGCGCCGCGAAAACTCAAACCAATGGCGATAGGGGCGCGTGCATCGGGTTCACTTGCCAATGCTTGGTCGAGCGTATGCGCGAGGGCACCGGCAGCGTAGGTTTGTCCATGTTGCGTCCGCGTCAGCGCTTCGCCGGAGCGCCACCACCACATCGACGCGGCGGCCAGCATTATCGACGCCGCCAAGGCTGCTCCCGTTATCCATCGACGACGTGCGGCGGGGCGTCGCGCGTTGAGCGGCATGTCTGTGCGCGTTGGCGTTACCCGCGATGCGCCTGCATCCCTCGCTGCGGTGGGTCGAAGCAAGGCAGACAAGTGCTCCGGCACCGGCTCATCCAGCACGGGATCGAACATGGCACGCAACTGCGCGCGCAGAGTACGTGCGCGCTGCACACGTTCGGCGAGCGCCGTGTCGTGGGCGAGCGCGGCATCTATGTCGGCCGCAGTAGCGGCGTCCAATTCGCCATCCACGTAAGCCTGCAAGATTTCGTCGTCGATCGGTTTCATGCTTCTGTCCCAAGATGGGCCTGCAGGGCAGTACGGGCGCGTGCCAGCCGGCTGGTGACCGTTCCCACCGGCACCTCGAGCAGGTCGGCAGCTTCGCTGTACGACATGCCTTCGACCAGTACCAGGGCCACCACGTCACGGTGATCCGGCGGCAGCGCCGCGAGCGCCTTCGCTAGCACGAGCTTCTGCACCGACGGTGCGCTGTTGGTATCGGCCACCGCTTCGCCGGCTTCCTCGGGTGCGAACAGCGCCTGTGATCGATGGCGTGCACGCAGTTCGTCACGCCAGGCATTGCGCGCAATCGCGAACACCCACTTGTCCAACGGCGCGTCCGGCCGCCATTGTTCGGCGCGAGCCAGTGCTCGCTCCAACACGACCTGCACCAGGTCATCGGCGTCGGCGGCTTGTCCCGCCAACGCCCGGGCAAGGCGACGCAGGCGTGGCAACAACGCAATCAGGCCTTCGCGCATCGTGTCGCTCGAATTCACACATCACCTTTCGTTACGCCTGGAGGGGCGGATTCCTTCCATGGGCGCTTCAAAGCGGTTCAAGGGCGTAAAGCGGGGCCATGCTAGCATCCTGCCCCGTTGATCTGGAGGCCCTTGGCGATGCCCTCGCGCCTTGCTTACCGCTGGTTCGTGCAAGGCCTCGCCGTCGTGCTGGCCTCGTTTGTTTCTGCATCCATACAGGCGCAGGTGCTGGGTCCCGCACAGCGGATAACCGGTCTGCAGGCGCCCATCGGCACCCGCCTGCCAGCGGCATGGCCGGGCGCAAACCTGCAAGGCATCGACAACGTGCTGCAGCGATCGTTGGCGCTTACACGGTCGGTGCAGATCGACGCGCTGCTGCACAAGGAGGGCAGGCGCGTCGATGTCGATCCGCAAGGCGCACCGATTCTGCGTGGTGAATTTCTCGCCATGAGTCTTTCGGGGGCTGCACTCGACGCGGTGTTGGCGCAGGGCTTCAGCAAGGAGCGCGACGTATCGATGGACGCGATGCCCGAACTGGGCTTTGTCGTGCTTCGCGATACCCGTCACCGTCGCGCGGAAGAAGCCATGCATGTCCTGCGACAGACGGCGCCCGCTGCAACGTTTGCCTATCAACACCTCTATCTGCCAGCCGGCATCATCGAAGCGACCGTGGAAACATCGCCGTCTGCCATGGCGTCTCCGGGCCCAGCGAAGCGCGTGGGGCTGATCGACGGCGGTATCGATACGGCCGACTCCGCCCTCGCGCACGCGCACATCGAGCAGCACGGGTGCACGGTGCCGAAGCCTTCGCGACACGGTACAGTCGTCGCCGCGCGGCTTGTCGATGGCGGGTCATACGCCTTGTTTGCCTCCGACCTGTGGTGTGGAGACGCCGTAGGCGGTGCGACATCGCAACTGGTGGAGGCACTGGCCTGGATGGCGCATGAGCATGTGCCGGTGATCAACATCAGCCTGGTTGGCCCCGACAACCCGCTACTTGCACGCGCCGTGCAGACCATGCTCGCCCGCGGCCATGTGCTGGTCAGCGCGGCAGGCAACGATGGCCCCGCGGCACCGCCGCTGTTTCCCGCCGCGTATCCGGGCGTGATCGGTGTCGGCGGCGTCGACGCGCAGGGCCACGTACTGCCTGAGTCAGCCAGCGGCGATCAGGTGGCATTTTGCGCATCCGGCGTGGTCGGCAATGGACGCAACGCGCTGCGCGGTACGTCGTTTGCAGCGCCAATCGTGGCGCGCAAGGCGGCTCAGTGGATGCAAGCGCCTGACCCTGATGCTTCGGCACAGGTATTGAAGCACCTGGTCGGAGAAGAACGCGCACTCCATGCCTCCGGTCGCGATCCGCGCTGCGGCTATGGCGTGCTCTCGCCTTGAAGCTGAATGCGGACCAACAACAACCGCTCAAGCGGGGAAGGATCCACGGATCGCAGACGTAGAGGACTCCTGCAAGCCGGGCATTCGCTCAGGCAGGAGACCCCATATGCGAAACACGCTCCGCAACAACAAGACGCTTTCCATGGCTTTGCGCGCAGGTGCCGTTGCCTTGGTCACTGTCGCGACCGCACACGCTCAGGTTCTTGGCGGCGGCATCGGTGGCGGACTGGCCGGTCGAGGACAATCCGCCATCGGTCCTGTGGGCGGTCAGCTGGGTGGTTCCATGCGCGGCATGGGTAACGCAGGCATATCGCCTATGGGCCAGCACGATATCGAACAGCGTGCTGCGCATCTGCGACAGCGGGCGGGAGCCGTGGGTGGATCGGCGACGGATGCGGTGGGCAAAACGACCCATTCGGTGAATGGCCGCGCGGCCGGCGATGCCGAGGCCGGCCTTGTGGGCGCGAGCGGTCGTGGTGCACACGCGACGCTTGATGGCGCGGGCGAGGCTGCTTCCACGGCGGCCGTGGGCACGGATACTTCCGGCGTGCGCCAGTCCGCGACGAACGCGGAGGGCCAGGCAATCAATCGGGCCGACTCAGGCGTATCGACGGCCAAACACGACGTGAGCAGCAACGTGAGTCGTGTGGAGAATGCATCCGGCAACGCCGCCTCGGTGGCGGGTAACACCGCTGATAGCGGTGGCCATGCTATCGAGCAAACAGCGGCCGGCCGAGCTGTGCAGGCGACGTCGGCGAGTGCAGCCGCCCAGGGAGATGGGCAGCCGCTTCACCAGTCGGGAACGGTGGCGCAGTCGTCACAGGCATCCGGCGGTGCAGATCGTTTGGGCGACGTGGCGGGTACGGGCACGCTCGGCGGCGGTGCGAATGCCGGTCAGGGTGCGCAAGGCCGAAACGCTTCGGCCAACGCCAACGGCCATGCAGGCGTCGATGCTCACGCCAATGGCTCGGGGCCGGCGAATCGCGGAGTGTCCGGCTCGGCCCAGTTCGATGGCAATGCAAGCGCCGCCGCGAACGCGGGACAGCACTGAGGCCCTCACCATGCGAAGCCGGTGACGAACGTTCCAGGACAGCGATGCGCACGCATCGGACATCAAGGCATGAACGTCGTTGAGGTCGTCGCGCTGGCGGGCGCAGCATCATCGGAGATGCTGCGCCCGCCGCTCGCTCGGGGATGGGGCAGGTAGCAATGAGCCAACGCTCCTGCCTCATCGCGGCACTGGCACGCCGCGATGACGAGCGTTGCGCGTGCTTTAGAAATGCACCACCGTGCGAATCGACTTGCCTTCATGCATCAAGTCGAATGCCTCGTTGATGTCCGTGAGCGGCTTGGTATGCGTCACGAATGGCGCGAGCTGGATCTTGCCGGTCATCGAATCTTCCACCATGCCGGGCAGCTGCGAGCGGCCCTTCACGCCACCGAACGCGGTGCCCATCCAGCGGCGTCCCGTTACCAACTGGAAAGGGCGGGTTGAGATTTCCTGGCCCGCGCCGGCCACGCCAATGATGACCGATTGACCCCAGCCGCGATGCGCGCATTCGAGTGCGGCGCGCATCACGTTGACGTTGCCGATGCACTCGAAGCTGTGGTCCACGCCCCAGCCGGTCATCTCCACGATCACCTGCTGGATCGGCTTGTCGTAGTCCTTGGGGTTTACGACATCGGTCGCGCCAAACGAACGCGCCAGCTCGAACTTGCCCGGGTTGGTGTCGATCGCAATGATGCGGCCCGCCTTGGCGAGCTTGGCGCCCTGGATCACGGCCAGGCCGATGCCGCCCAGGCCGAACACGGCCACGCTGTCGCCTTCCTGCACCTTGGCCGTGTTCTTCACCGCGCCAAGGCCGGTGGTGACGCCGCAGCCCAGCAGGCAGACGTGCTCGGGGTTTGCATCCGGGTTGATCTTGGCGAGCGAGACTTCAGCCACCACGGTGTATTCGCTGAACGTGGAGCAGCCCATGTAGTGATAAACCGGCTGGCCGTTGTAACTGAAGCGCGTGGTGCCATCCGGCATTAGGCCCTTGCCCTGCGTGGCGCGCACGGCGACGCAC
>Ga0209258_100845_pt1 | contig 16574 bp, 14 predicted proteins | sample Araplaol_mTSA_r2_FD_184281 | JGI IMG/M metagenome (GOLD analysis project Ga0209258, IMG submission 184281) | Arabidopsis root microbial communities from North Carolina, USA - plate scrape CL_Col_mTSA_r2 (SPAdes) (version 2) | ecosystem: Host-associated > Plants > Roots > Endosphere | place: USA...
CGCCCGACGCGTTCGACGCCGACTGGCAGCCGCTCGTCGCGCAGCTCGCGCGCCTGATGGGCCTGGACGGCTTCGACGTCGGCCGCGCCGACACGCTCGACGAGCTGCGCCGCCGCGCCAGCCACGGCGGCGGCGTCGAGCGGGTGGACGAGGCCGAAGGCCTGCTGCGCGCGGTGGGAGCGGACGCGGATGGCGGGCCGGTCGCCGAGCCCATGCGCGGGCGCGCCGCGGCGCTCAAGCTGCTGCGCCATGTCTACCTCGAGGCGCGCGCCGGAGGCCGGGGCGTCTGGATCGTGGCGTTGCCATCCGCGTTCACCGACTGGCCCAGCTCGCAATTCGCCGACGCCGCCAACCTGGCCGGCGCCCGCCGGTTGCTTGCCAGTTGCGCCGATCACTTCGATGTGCGTGCGCGCCGCTGGCTGGGTGCCGCGACGCAGCAAGGCCTGGCCTGGTGCCAGCGGGCGGCGATGGTGCTGGCCGACGCGCGCCGCGCGCGCGCGGGCGCGGAGCGCGCGGTGGCGCGATCCCTGGTGCGGCGCTGGTTCGTCGAGCCCGAGGCGGACGAGGCCACCGTCGACAAGCTCGCCGCCACCCTCGCACGCGGCTTCAAGGACATCGTCGCCGCGCTCAATCGGGGCCGCTTCGTCATCACCGACTGGGTGCCCCTGCGCTCAGCCCGCACCGGCCTGGAAGCCGAGTTCCTGCGCACGGAGGCGTTCGCGTTCCGTTCTCGCAGCGAGGGCATGGACGTCGTCTACGTCGAAGGAGCGTTCTTCGACGACGTGGCCGGCAACGTGCTGCGCGGGCAGGCGAACTGGACACGCATCCTCGTGCACGAGCTGTCGCATCTGGTCTGTGGAACGCACGACGTCAACGACGGCCAGTCGCGCTACGCCTGGTCGGGCATCGGCCCGCACGCGGGCTACCCGAGCGCGGAGACGATCCGCAACGCCGACAACTGGGCGTTCTTCGCGGCCGACTGTGCCGGTGCGCTCACCGTGGGGCAGCGGACGACGGCCCTGCGCAAGACCTGAGGGTTCGAACCCTCGATCCGAACCGGCGCTGCGGTGGGCCAGGGTGCGTCGATGCCTCCCGCGGAAGGCCGGCGATGACCGACGGCGTGCCCGATGGTCGATGCGCCAGGGGCGTCTTGCAAACGAAGGTGGCACGCGGATGGTTGAACCACCACACCACGTGCCACGCCAGCCGAAGCTGCACCGGTGGAAGGACGCGACCCGATCTCAAGAGAAAGATGGCGTTGAACAAACCCGTGTCCTGCCACTGGACAACCTGCCCCCCAAGCGCACGCGGAAGCGCATGCGCTTGGGTGGGCAGGACAGGAATCGAACCTGTGCCTCGGGTTCGGGCGACGTTTGCACGTCGTCCAGTCAGGCCCGCCTCGGGATGACCGATGCTCGGAAAGACAACACTGCTGAGGCGAAACGAGAAAGCGAAGAATCGTGTGTCGACGGGGCCATGCCCTGCAGCCGTATTCCAATTCCGGCACGTCCTTGCCAAGCGAACACGCGCACGGCGGGTGGCCGCGGCGGATTCGCTTGGTAAGGACGGGTGGATTCGAACCACCAACCCTGCGGGCCTGTCTCCAACGACACCTTGACGATAAGGATAAGGATGCCTCTGGGTCTCCCGTCGCCGGGAGGCCAATTCGTTCGATGTCTGCGGATTGTCAGCGGAACGCCTGCATGAGGTGCAACGTGATCGCGGTGCCCACGCGGCCGTCCAGCACCTCGACGGTGTTCGCGCGCATGCGGGCCTGCTTGGTCGCCGAGATCAGATCGTCGATCAACTCGATGGCCTGCGCCTTCTCTAGAGTGGTTGCGGCGCCGGACAACTTGATGTTGGTGAAGGTGCCCACCACCACGTCCTTCTCGACGACGTCGACCTGGGCCGGGTGCTTGTCGGTGGCGGGCGCCTTGATGAAGGGCTCCTTGATGCGCTCCGTCTTGGTCGTGACGTCGGCCTCGATCGCCGTCCAGGAGCCCTTGCGGCCGTCGTCGGACGGCGCGTACTTGGTATCGGCGCGGTTGGTGGGCATCGCATGGAAGAGCTTGCGCAATTCCTCCAGGCGGCTCTCCAGGCCGAGCAATTCGTCGACCGGGACGTTGCTGGCGAGCGTCTTGCCGTCGGGCAGCACGATGTCGGCCTTGGCGACCTGGTTGGTCTGCGATTTCTGCAGCAGCACGTCCTCGGCGTTCGCCCAGTGCTTGAACAGGTATTCCAGCGTCTCGACCACCGTGGTGGGTAGTTGGCGCTGCTCGCGTGCGGCGGCTTCGATGGCGGCGTTGGCGGGGTCGTCCCTGATCAGTTTCAACGACTTGAGGTGGCCCGAGAAGTAATCGGTCGCCCGGTTGAACTTGCGCGAGGTGTCGTCGAGCAAGGTCTTGACCTGACCGGTGCGTGCCTTCTCGACGGCGAGGATCTCGTGCAGCTTTGGCTTGTTGGCCATGTGGTGGTGCCCCTGGAGGTATTTGTCGTTCGGTACCGGCACTGTAGGTTCGTGCACCGGGATCACCCAACGGCTTTGGGCCCGGTTAACCCCCGGAATGTCACCGCACGGGACGCAGGCGGCGCACACGCGGCCTTCCAGGCGCCTGCGGCCGCGCGAGGTCACATCGGCTTGAACAGGTGGACATACGCCCGGCTCACGGGCAGCTCGTCCGTCCAGCCGACGATGCGCACGAACAGGCGGCTGGCGTCGTCGCGCCGAGTGCCGGCCAAGTGGGCCAGGTTGACGATCGTGGAACGGTGGATCTGCCAGAACTGGTCGGCGTCGAGCTGCGCGGCGAGCTCGGTGATCGGGGTCCGGATCAGGTATTCGGCCTTCGCGGTGCGCACGCAGGTGTACTTGTCGTCGGCGTGGAAGAACATCACGTCGGCGACCGGCACCTGGTGCGTCAGCTCGCCCTGGCTGGCGCGGATCCAGCGCAGCGGCGGTGCTGCGGGCACGGTCGGCCGAAGCGCGCGCAACGCGCGGGCGAGCCGATCGTCGTCGGCGGCCTCCGCGTCGGTCGCTGCACCCGGCGTCGGCGCGAGCGCGCGCCGCAGGCGTTCGACGGTGCGCGCGAGTCGTTCGGCGGTGACGGGCTTGAGCACGTAGTCCAGCGCCGCGGCGTCGAAGGCAGACAGCGCGTATTCGTCGTAGGCGGTGACGAACACGACGCATGTCCGACCCTCGATGCCGGCGGCCACCTCCAGGCCGGTCAGGCCGGGCATCTGGATGTCGAGGAAGGCGATGTCGGGTTGCAGTTCGGCGACCTTCGCGGCCGCCTCGAGGCCGTTGCGCGCGATGGCGACCACCTCGAGTTCCGGCCATGCCTTCAGCAGCTGGTCGCGCAGGTAGTGGGCGAGGTGTTGTTCGTCGTCGGCGATGAGGGCGCGGATCATGGGGCGGACGTCGTTCGAGGTCGTCGCATTGTCAGGCGGCGCGAGCGTCCTGCCAGGGGATCACCAGGCAGGCCCGCGTACCGCGGCCGTCCTCGAGTCCGGACAGCGTGAGCTGCGCGGCGGGTCCGAAGCGCGAGCGCAGGCGTTCGCGCAGGTTGGCCAGCGCGATGCCGTTGCCCTCGACGCCGTCCGCCACGCGGTGGCGCGGACGGCTCGCGGCGGCGGCCAGGCCAGCGCCGTCGTCCTCGATGCAGACCTGCAGCGAGTCGCGGCCGTCGACGGCCAGGCGCAGCGCCTTCACGCGCACGGTGCCGCCCTCGACCTGCGGCTCGAGCCCGTGATTGACGGCATTCTCGATCAGCGGCTGCAGCACCAGCGGCATCAGCGCCGCATGGCGCAGCGTGTCGTCGGCCGCGATGTCGAAGCGCAGTCGTTCGCCCATGCGCGCCTGCATCAGCTGCAGGTAGCGTACGGCCAGCTCGAGCTCGGCGCCCAGCGTGCTGTCGCCGTCGCGCAGGCTGCCCAGAGACGCGCGCAGGTAGTCCGTCAGCGCCTCCAGCGTGTGCTTGGCGCTCGGGGCGTCGGTGTCGATCATGCAGATGACGTTGGCCAGCGTGTTGAAAAGGAAGTGCGGCTCCATCTGGCCCTGGAGCAGCCGTAACTGGGCCTCGTTGGCCCGCATCCGGGCGCGCATCTCCTTGTGGCGCAGCGAGAAGTACAGGTGGAACAGCAGGCTCATCAGAAGCGTGACCACCGCCAGCGAGATGACCATGCCGGAAGTCAGCGCCGACACCATCGGCGCGCGGCCGTAGATCAGCGCGATCCCGATGGGCCAGCCGATGGCCGTGCCCAGCAGCGGGACGGTGCTGAAGAACGTCGTGCGTCTCCAACCGGCGAGCGTCGCGAGCCAGGCCGTTCCGAACAGCCGGAAGACCAGCTTGAACAGGCCCTGGATCGTGAAGCTGATGATGGCCGCGACGATGTAGTTGCGTCCCAGCCAGATCGCCCACCGCGATCCATCCAGCCAGTCGGCGGCCGTGCGGGCCGTTGCCGCGAAGCCGATCACGGTGAACAACAGCGCGAAGCCGCCGGCCCACACGAGTGTCCAGAAGATCTGCCAACCGACCGGGGCGGGTGGCTGTTCGGCATCCATCCAGCTGCGCCGCGAGCCGCGCAGGGCGGCGAGCAGCTCCTTGGAGCGGGCGGTGTTCATCATGCGGCCAGTGTAGGCAGCCCGCGCGGGCCGAGGGGCAGCACGAGACGAAGCGCCAGCCGGGACGGCGAATCGACGGCAGGCGGCGCGGACGGGGCCCCGCGACCGGCGGCGTGAACCGCCGGGCACCCCTCGTAGAATCACGAGCCAACCCCCGCTTCCCGAAAACAACGCCCATGCAAGTCCAAAAGTCCGCCTTCAAGGCCTACGACATCCGCGGCATCGTCGACGAGGCGCTCGACGAAGCCTTCGCCGAGCACCTGGGCCGGGCATTCGGCAGCGAGGCGGTGCGGCTGGGCGAGAAGGCGGTGGCGGTCGGCCGCGACGGCCGCCTGTCCGGCCCGCGCCTGGTGGCCGCGTTGATCAAGGGCCTGGCCTCCACCGGGCTGGACGTGGTCGACCTCGGCGCCGTCACCACGCCGATGCTGTACTACGTGGCCGCCACGCGCGGCAGGCACGGCTGCCACTCCGGCATCCAGGTCACGGGCAGCCACAACCCGAAGAACTGGAACGGCTTCAAGATGGTCCTGGCCGGCCGCGCGATCCACGGCGCGGACATCCAGAATCTGCGCACGCTGATGGAGACCGAGACGTACGCCAGCGGCACGGGCCGCGTCGGCGCGATGGACATCCTGGCCGAGTACACCCACCGCATCGCCCGCGATTGCAAGCTGGCCCGGCCGATGAAGATCGTCGTCGACTCGGGCAACGGCATCCCCGGCGCATCGGCGCCCGGCATCCTGCGCGCGCTCGGCTGCGAGGTGATCGACCTGTACAGCCGCGTCGACGGCGAGTTCCCGAACCACCATCCGGATCCGTCCAAGCCCGAGAACCTGGTCGACCTGATCCGCACCGTGCACGCCACCGAGGCCGAGCTGGGCCTCGCGTTCGACGGCGACGGCGACCGCCTGGGCGTCGTCACGCGCGGCGGCAGCATCATCTATCCCGATCGCCAGCTGATGCTGTTCGCGCGCGACATCCTCACCCGCGTCAAGGGCGCGCCCGTCATCTACGACGTCAAGTGCTCGCAGCGCCTGCCGGTGGCCATCCGCGAGGCCGGCGGCGAGCCGCTGATGTGGAAGACGGGCCACTCGCTGGTCAAGGCCAAGCTCAAGGAAACCGGCGCGCCCATCGCCGGCGAGATGAGCGGCCACATCTTCTTCTCCGAGCGCTGGTACGGCTTCGACGACGCCACCTACACCGCGGCGCGCCTGCTGGAGATCCTTTCGCGCAGCGCCGACCCGAGCGCCGTGCTCGAGGAGCTGCCCACGAGCTTCAGCACGCCCGAGCTCAACGTCGCCTGCGCCGAGGGCGAGCCGCCGCGCATCATCGAGCGCCTGCTCGCGGAGGCGAAGTTCCCGGGCGCCGAGATCCTGACCATCGACGGCCTGCGCGCCGAGTACGACGACGGCTTCGGCCTGATCCGCGCTTCCAACACCACGCCGGTGCTGGTGCTGCGCTTCGAGGGCCACACCGAGGCCGCGCTGCAGCGCATCCAGCGCGACTTCATGACGGCGTTGCGCAAGGTCAAGCCGGACGCGCACGTCGGCGCCGCGGCGCATTGAATCTGCCTGGCATGCCCCGGCAGCCGATGACCTTCAAGCAGCGCGCCGCGCTCGCCGCGTACACGTTCGCGTTGCGCCTGCTGCTGCCGGCCATCCTGCTGCGCTACTGGCTGCGCGGGCGCAAGGAGCCGGGCTACCGCGTCGCGATGCGCGAGCGGCTGGGCTATGGCCCGCAGGTCGAGCCGGGCTCGCTCTGGCTGCACGCCGTCTCCCTGGGCGAGACGCGTGCCGCGACCGCGCTGGTCGAGGCGCTGCGCGAGCGCCGGCCTGACATGCGGCTGCTGCTGACGCACGGCACCGCCACCGGCCGCGACGCCGGCCAGGCCCTGATGCGCCACGGCGACGGCCAGTCCTGGCTGCCGCTGGACACCCCCGGCGCCGTGCGCCGCTTCCTCGTGCGCACCCGGCCGGCGCTGGGCGTGCTCATGGAGACCGAGATCTGGCCGAACCTGCTGCACGGCGCCGAGGAGCGGGGCGTGGCCATGGTGCTGGCCAACGCGCGGCTGTCGGAGAAGAGCGCGCGCCAGGGCGAGCGCTTCGCCGCGCTGATGGGCCCGGCGGCGGCGGTGGTGACGGACGTCCTGGCGCAGAGCGAGGACGACGCCGAGCGCCTGCGCGAAGCCGGCGCACGGCGCGTCGCGCTGTCGGGTAACCTGAAGTTCGACGTGCGTCCCTCGCCGGCGCTGCTGGCGCGCGGCAAGCGCTGGCATGCGGCGATCGGCCGGCCGGTGGTGCTGGCCGCGATCACGCGCGAGGGCGAGGAGGCCGAGCTGATGCGCGAGTGGGGCCGCATCCCGGGCCGCCCGCCATTCCTGATCGTCGTGCCGCGCCATCCGCAGCGCTTCGACGAGGTGGAGGCGCTGCTGGTGGCCAACGGCCTGCGCGTCGCCCGTCGCAGCGCGTGGGGCGAGACGCCTCCGGACGAGGCGTTGAAGGCCGACGCATGGCTGGGCGATTCGCTCGGCGAGATGCCGCAGTACTACGCGAGCTCCGACGTCGCCCTGCTGGGCGGCAGCTTCATGGCGCTCGGCGGGCACAACCTGATCGAGGCGGCGGCCTGCGGCTGCCCGATCGTGATGGGCCCGTCGACGTTCAACTTCGCCGAGGCCGCCAAGCAGGCCACGCTCGCCGGCGCCGCCTGGCAGGAGCCGGACATGGCGCATGCGCTGCGCCGCGCGCTGCAGGTGATCGGCAGCGATCTGCGCGAACTGGCGAGCCAGCGCGCGCTGGCCTTCGCGGCCACGCACAAGGGGGCGGCGGACCGCATGGCCGATCGCATCGTGCGGCTGCTGTAGCGCGGCCATGACGGCGGGCCGCATCCTCCTGCTCAATGGCGCTTCCAGCGCCGGCAAGTCCACGCTCGCGCGGGCGCTGCAATCCCGACTGCCGCAGCCGTTCTGGCACTGGTCGATCGACCACCTGCTGGCGGCGGGCGTGCTTCCGCGCGATCGCATCGCCGCGGGCGAGTTCGACTGGAAGACGATGCGCCCGGCGTTCTTCGACGGTTTCCACCGCACGATTCCCGCGCTGGCCGCGGCTGGCAACGACCTGCTCGTCGAGCACATCGTCGAGAGCGCCGACGCGATGCGCTCGCTCGTCGTCCTGCTCGCGCCGTTCGACGTCTTCTACGTGGGCGTGCGCTGCCCGTTGCCCGAGCTCGAGCGGCGTGAACTCGAGCGCGGCGATCGGCGCATCGGTTCCGCGCGAGAGGACGACGCCAGCACGCACGGTCTCGGCGAGTACGACGTCGAGGTCGACAGCACCCTCGCAACGCCGGACGAGCTCGCCGCCGACGTCCTCAGGGCGTGGCGCGCGCGCCGCGCGCCCGGGGCATTCGCGCGCATGGCCGCGCGGGCGCGCTGACGCGCCGCGCACGCACGCGCGAGGCGCCGTAAGATCGCCGCGATCCAGACTCGGGGAGATGATGTTGAAACGCTTGAACTCGACGGTGGTCGCGGCCGCGCTGTGCACCGCTTTCATCGGCGCCGCATCGGCGCAGAACGTCAAGGTCACGCCGCTCGGCGGCATCGACGGGGAGTTCTGCGCGCAGGATCGCGCGCTGGTGTTCGAGGATCCGGACGGCACCCGCCTGCTCTATGACCCGGGCCACACCGTCGCCGGCGGCGGCGATCCGCGGCTGGGGCGCATCGACGTCGTGCTGCTGAGCCACATGCACAACGATCACCTCGGCGAGGCGCACATCAAGGCGACGGGCGCGGGCACCTGCGCCAGGCCCGATGTCTCGGTGCCCACCCCCGACTCCAATGTCGTCGACATCGCGCTCGCCAAGAAGGCCAAGATCGTGACGGGCAGCGAGATGCCACCGTTCTTCGCCACGCGGCTCAAGAAGAACGGCGGCGACCCGGCCAATTCGATGCTGGCGCGATTCGGCGGCAGCGTCACGGTGGGCGGCGTGAAGATCGCGACGGTGGCGGCGCTGCACAGCAACGGCGTCGACCCGGCTTATATCGGCGGCGCGGCGGGCGACGCGATGAAGGCCGCGGGCATCGCCGGCGACGTCGGCCCGGCCACCGGCTACGTGCTGCGCTTCAGCAACGGGCTGGTCGCCTGGCTGTCGGGCGACACGGGCATCCTCGCCGATCAGCAGCTCGTCATCCGCGACTACTACCACGCCAGGCTCGCCGTCATGAACATCGGTGACGGCTTCACCACGGGCCCCGCCGAGGCGGCCTACGTGATCGACGATCTCGTCAAGCCCGCCTCGGTGATCCCCTCGCACGCCAACGAGGTCGGCACCGTCGACGGCAAGGTGCGCGAGGGCAGCCGGACCGAGGCCTTCGCGAAGGCGGTGCACGTGCCGGTGCACGTGCCGCTGTCGGGCCGCACGATGTCGTTCGACGCCGCCGGCAAGTGCGTGGCGGGGTGTTGAGCGACAGGCCATGGCCAGGCTCGACGTCCAGCCGCTGACTCCCGGCCGCTGGGCGGACCTCGAGACGATCTTCGAGGCCCGCGGCTGCTCGGTCGCGCGCGGCTGCTGGTGCATGTACTACCGCGTCAGCGGCAAGGAGACCGGCTTCACGCGGCCGGGCGATGAGCAGCGTGCGCGCAGCAAGGCGGCGCTCAGGGGCTTGGCGGGCGACGACCCGCCGCCGGGGCTGGTCGGCTACCGCGACGGCGTGCCGGTGGGCTGGATCTCGCTGGGCCCCCGCGAGAACTACGCCAAGCTCGCGCGCTCGCCCACGATGAAGGCCGTCGACGACCAGCCCGTGTGGTCCGTCGTCTGCTTCGTGGTGCCGTCCGAGTTCCGCGGGCAGGGCGTCGCGCGCGACCTGCTCGCTGGCGCGATCCGCTGGGCCCGCCGGCGCGGCGTGCGCCTGCTGGAGGCCTACCCTGTCGACAGGTCGCACCCGTCCGCGAGCGACGCGCCGTGGTTCGGGTCGAAGACGCTGTTCGACGAGGCGGGCTTCGAGGAGGTGGCGCGGCGCAGGCCGGCGCGACCGATCGTGCGGCTGCGGCTGGCCTGATCCACCTTCAGTGCGGGGCGGCGGCGAGGGTTCGCGCGACGGCCAGCACGGTGCCCTTCGTCTCGGTGCGCAGCCGCGGCGTGTCGGCGCGCTTCGATTCCGGACAACCGAGTGTCGTGGCGTGCACCACGAGTGCGTGCGATCGCGTCCTGTCGACCATCGTCGCCGTCCACAGCACGACGATCCCGTGGTCGACGGCGATGACAGGAAAGTAGGCCAGCGTCGAGCCGTCGGACAGTGTTTCGCGCACCAGCGCCAGCGCGGGTAGTTCGGCGGCGCCGCGCGCGACCTGCGCCATCAGTTGCGGATCGGACAGGGCGTCCTCGGTCGCCTGCGCCATGCGCGCTGCGTCCGCGCAGCGCGCGGCCGACACGCTGCCCACCAGGCCGACCGACATGACGTTCCAGGTCGCGCGCTCCTCGCAGTCGACGGTGACCGGCTTGCCGGACGTGACGAACAACGGCGGTGCCGCCTCCTGCGCCATGAGGTCGGCGCGCGAGCTGCTCGCGCCGGCCCGGCTTTCCAGCACTTCGCCGAGCGAACCGGCCAACCCGCCCTTCGCGAAGAACGAGCCGACGGGCGTCTCGCAGCCGCTCGTGGCGCCGGCGACGGACACGAAGGCGAGCAGGGCGCGTGCAGCACGAATCAAGGACATGGGAAGTGGCACGAGAGTGAAACGATGCGCGCATTGCGCCGCGACCCGGCGCGCGGCCGGCGGTCCGCCTCAGGCGCTCAGCGCCGCCTGGTGCTGCACGATCCAGCGCGCGAGTTCCGCGGCGGGCAGCGGCACGCTGATCAGCTCGCCCTGCAGCAGGTCGCAGCCGTGGTCGACGAGGAAGCGGCGCTGTTCCTCGTTCTCGACGCCCTCGGCCACCACCGTCAGCGACAGGCCCTGGGCCATCTGCACGACGGCGCGCGCGATGGCCACCGAGCCGCGCTGGTGCGGCAGGTCGCGCACGAACGAGCGGTCGATCTTCATGCCGTCGATCGGCAGCTCCTTCAGGTGCGCCAGCGACGAGTAGCCGGTGCCGAAGTCGTCGACCGACACCCGCATGCCCAGCGCCTTGAGCTGCTGCAGCGTGCGCTTGACGTCGCCGAGGTCGTCCATGAGCATGCGCTCCGTGAGCTCGAGCTCGAGCCAATGCCCGGGCACGCCTTCCTCGCGCAGCACCTGCGCCACCGCATCGACGAAGCCGTTGGCGCGGAACTGCATGCTCGAGAGGTTCACGGCGATCGGGACGTCGATCAGCCCCTGCGTGCGCCACTTCAGCGCCGTGCGCGCCGCGCTGCGCAGGACCCACTGGCTGATCGGCAGCATCACGCGCTGCTGCTCCGCCAGCGCGATGAAGGCGTCGGGCCGCAGCATGCCGCGCTCCGGGTGCATCCAGCGGATCAGCGCCTCGATGCCCGCCAGCGCGCCGTCGCGGGCGCGCACCTGTGGCTGGAAGTGCAGCACGAACTCCTCGCGCTGCAGCGCCTGCGTGAGCTGGCTCTCCAGTACCAGCGCATCGTAGGCGGCGCTGGCGACGGCCGGATCGAAGAACTGGCAGTTGGCGCGGCCGCGCGACTTGGCGATGTACATCGCCGTGTCGGCGTTCTTGATCAGTTCGGTGGGCGTCTGGCCGTCGTGCGGGAACAGGGCCACGCCCACGGAGGGCGTCACCGACAGGTCGCGGCCTTCGGCCTCGACCGGCAGCTCGATGGCGCGCAGCAGCTTCTGCGCGACCTGCGCCACGTCGTCGCGGCCGGCGTCGTCCAGCAGAACGATGAACTCGTCGCCGCCGAAGCGCGCGACGACGTCGATGGTGCGCAGGCTGGCCGAGATGCGGGCCGCCACGGTCTGCAGCAGCTTGTCGCCGATCAGGTGGCCGAGCGAGTCGTTGACGCGCTTGAAGTGGTCGAGGTCGACGAACAGCAGCGCCAGCGACTTGCCCGCTGCGCGTGCCTGCTCGATCTGCTGGGCCAGCCGCTCCATGAACGACATGCGGTTGGGCAGGCCGGTGAGCGCGTCGTGGTGCGCCAGGTGGTGGATGCGCGCCTGCGCGGCGTGGCGGTCGCGCAGGTCGCGCACCACCGACATGCGCAGCTTCTCGTTGCCGTAGATCAGCGTGCGTCCGATGAGCTCCACCGGGATGCGCCGGCCGTCCTTGCGGATGACGGCGCTCTCGTAGCTGGCGTCCAGGCCGCCGGCCAGCACCGACTGCACGTGGGCGCGATGGTCCGAGGCGACGAAGTCGATCGCCGGCCTGCCGCGCATTTCCTCCAGCGTGTAGCCGAGCATCTCGCACAACGGCGGGTTGGCGTCGGTCACGATGCCGTCGCGGTGGAACGCGATGCCCTCGGCGCTGGCTTGCATGAACTTGGCCAGGCGCTCCTCGGACTCGCGCAGCGCCTGCGTCGCCAGGCGGTGGCCGGTGATGTCGGTGACGATGACGAAGGCGCCGACCGGGCGCCCTTCGCGCGGCAGGTTCGGCAACACGTTGACCTCGATCCAGCGCTTGGCGCCGTCCGGGCTCGCCAGTTCGCGCACATAGGCAACGGCGCGGCTCTCGTTGACGACGGTGTCGATCGACGGCTTGACCTCGCGCGCGGCGGCTTCGCCGATGATCTCGGTGAAGGTCTTGCCGATGATGGACGTCTCGGTCAGGCCGAAGGCGGCGGCGTAGGCCTTGTTGGCGAACCGGCAGCCGTAGCCCAGTTCTTCCGAATCGTAATAGGCGATCATCGCCTGCAAGCTGTTCGCGAGCAGGCGGAACGTCTCCAGGCTGCCGTCCCAGGCAGTCACTCCAGCATGATCGGCCATGCGGGATGATAGGCGCGGGCGCGGGCGTGCCGTCACCCCCTGATGGGCGGGGCGGTTTTCCCCGGGAATCACCCGGAATGGGGTGTCGGCGGCGCCTGCGCGTCACGCGCGCGCCGCGCAAGGCCTACCTGGCCAGCAGCGCGTCGATCGGCAGCAGGTCGTTGTTCGTCAGGCTGCCCGCGGCCTGGCGCAGCTTGAGCTGCGACATCAGGTAGTTGTAGCGCGCGCCGGCGGCGTCCTTCTGCGTGGAGTACAGCTGCGACTGCGCATTGAGCACGTCGAGGTTGACCTTCACGCCGACCTTGTAGCCCAGCTGCGTCGCGTCGAGCGCGAGCTTGCTGGAGGCTTCGGCGGCCTCGAGCGCCTTGACCTGAGCGGCCTGCGTCTGGGCGGTGACGAAGGCGGTGCGGATGCCGAGCACGACCTGGTTGTGGACGCCCTCGGCGTCGGTGCGGGCCTTCTGCTCGAGCGCGCGCGTTTCGTTGACGCGGTTCTGGATCGCGAAACCCGAGAACAGCGGCACGTTCAGTACCAGCGAGACGCCGGCGTTGCGGCTGTTGCCCGTGAACGTGCCCACGCCGTCGATCGTCTCGCGCGCGCGGCTGCGGCCGTAGTTGGCGTTGGCCACCAGCGTGGGCAGGTGCCCCGCCTTGGCGCGTTCGGTCTCCAGTTCTGCGACCTGCAGGCCCAGCTGCGCCTGCTTCAGCAAGGGATTGTCCGACTCTGCCAGCGACACCCAGTCCGACGCCTGGCTGGGCATCACGGGGGGCAGGGTGGCGGGCAGGACCAGCGGGTGCGGCGTGACGCCGTTGCGGCCCACCAGCTGGTCGAGCGTGACCTGGGCGACGACGAGGTCGTTTTCCGCGGCGATCTGCTGCGAATGCGCCAGGTCGGCTCGGGCCTCGGCTTCGCGGGTGTCGGTGATCGTGGCGTTGCCGACCTCGAAGTTGCGCTTGGCCGAGGCGAGCTGTTCGGCGATGGCCTTGCTGTTGCCTTCGACCGAATGCAGCGCCTCGGTGGCGGCCAGCACGTTGAAGTAGGCCTGCGCGACGCGCACGATCAGGTCCTGGTCGGCCTGCGCGAGTTGCGACTGCGCGTAGTCCTCGTTCTTCTGCGCCTCGTCGATCGACAGGTCGTTCTGCCTGTTGAAGATGTTCTGCGACGCGCTGACCGACGCGCCGCCACTGGTGTTCCTGACCGTCTCGTTGACCGCCGTGGGCCGACCGGTCTGGCCGACGCCGATCGTGGGCGACTCGGAGTCCTGCCGGCCGGCTTGGACCTGCAGCCCCGCGGTCGGCAGGTGCAGCGCGCGGGATTGCTCGTAGCGGTAGTGCGCAGCGTCTGCGTTGGCCCGCGCGCCCAGGTACGTGGCGTCGACGCCGCGCGCGGCCTGCACGACCTCCGTCAGGCTCTGGGCCTGCGCGCCGGCGGCGCCGAAGGCCAGGAGGAGGGCGCCGACGATCGGCTTGATGGCCGGCGACATCGAGGCAAGACCGGGACGCGGAATGGACATGCGGGATCCTTGGTTGTTCTGGCCGTGTGGCGCTGGGACAGGTTTGTACGGCCTTGAGGGCCGCGATGCACGCTCGATGCGACGACCTGCAGCCGGCGCACCACCTGACGACGTTTTCAGCCGACAGACTGCGGACCAGCCGCGATCGATCGACTCAAGGCTCAGCGCTCCCCCCGGACGGCACCCAGGGCCTTCCGCATGCGCTGTCTCGTCTGGGACTGACGGGATCAGAAATGGAACCGCGCGGGTTCCGGGAAACCGACCAGGCGCGGGGCGTCGAGGTCGAACAGGCTGGTGCGGGTGAACGTGCCGTCCGCGTTGGCCGTGTAGCGCACCGCCGCCATCACCGGCTCGTCGCCCTCGATCGCCACCAGGCGGCCGCCGGGCTTGAGTTGCTTGAGCAGTTCTTCCGGCACCTTCGAGACCGAGCCGGACAGCATGATCGCGTCGAACGGGCCTTCCGAGGCGTAGCCGTGCGAGCCGTCGGCCTGCACCACGCTGACATTGGACGCGCCGCTGCGGCGCAGGTTCTCGGTGGCGAGCTTGGCCAGCGTCGGTTTGATCTCCAGCGAGATCACGCTCTGCGCGCGGTGGCCCAGCAGGGCGGCCATGAAGCCGGAGCCGGCGCCGATCTCGAGCACCCGCTCGTGGCGCTGCACCTGCAGGTCCTGCAGCATGCGGGCCTCCACGCGCGGGGCCAGCATGGACTCGCCCTCGGGCAGCGGCACTTCCGTGTCGACGAAGGCGAGCGCCTTGTAGGCGGCAGGCACGAAGTCCTCGCGCCGCACGATGGCCAGCAGCCCCAGCACGCCCTTGTCCAGCACGTCCCAGGGACGGATCTGCTGTTCGATCATGTTGAAACGGGCTTGTTCGATGTTCATGTCTCTTCCTCGGAGCGAAAGGGGGTCTTGCGGGCAAACCCTCAAATTCTACGCGGCCTGGCCGGCCCGGCGACCGTCGGCCGGGGCGGGCGTGGGCGGGCGCGCCGCCATGCCCCTGAAGACCAGCTTCAGATGGGCGTGCATGAAGGCGACGGGATCGATCTCGATCTCCTTGCCGATGCCGCAGGCCATGAAGGAATGCTTGTGCACGCATTCCAGGATCAGCGGCATCAGGATGGAATGGACGGCCGAGTCGACGTCGTCCACCTCGAATTCGCCGCGGTCGATGCCGCGCCGGATCAGCCCCGAGACGATCGCGTGGCCGGGCACGACGACGCGCTCGACCCAGAACTCGCCGATCTCGGGGAAGTTGCGCACCTCGGTGATCATCAGCTTGAAGACGCCCGACGCCGGGCCTTCGTAGATGCGCGTCCACCAGTTGACCAGCAGCGTCTCCATTACCTCGGCGATCGGGCCGTCGGCCGCGGCGGCTTCCTGGATGCCCGTCTCGATCTCGGTGCCCATGAAGTGCTGGATCACCGCCTTGAGCAGTTCTTCCTTGCTGGGAAAGTACAGGTACAGCGTGCCCTTGGACACCCCGGCCGCGCGGGCGACCTCCTCGCTGCGGGTGGCCGCGAACCCCTTCTCGACGAACAGCGCCAGGGCGGCCTCGAGCAGCTCGGCCGGGCGGGCGTCCTTGCGGCGGCGGCGAAACAGGCAGGGATCGGAGGAAAACGGGGGCATGTCGTTAATGACTCGTTGGTCAGTAATGTAGCAGCAATCACCACGAATGGGCAATCCGGTCGTGCGCTCGCGGACGGTCGGCAAGCTGAACGACTGTCGTCGGGCGGGCCTCGCCGCGCGTTGAGAGGCTCAGGCCCGGCGCTTCCGGCGGGCAGCGAGAGAGCCACACATGACCAGCGCGACGATCAACGGCGGGGCCGCCGAGCCCGTGGGGCGGCGATATCGGCGGCGCGCCCTGTTGCGCGCCAGCGTCGCGGCGAGCGCGCTGTGCGCCGGCGCGCTGGCGCTGCTGTCGGGCTGCGCCGGCCTGATCGGCAGCCACGACGTGGACATCAGCGAATCGCAGCTGACGCTGCTGCTGGCGCGCCAGTTTCCGATGGAGCGCAAGGTGATGGAGGTGGTGGACCTGTCCATCACCAACCCCGTGCTCACGCTGATCCCGCAGGGCAACCGGGTCGGCACGGAGCTGGACGTGGCGGCGGTCGACCGCCTGTTCGGCAACACCGCCGCCGCCCATGTGAAGCTCGACTACGGCCTGCGCTTCCAGCCGTCCGACCACACCATCCGCATGACCCAGGTGCGCGTGCGCGAGCTGACGCTGGCCAGCGGCTCGAGCAACCTGCACGGCGCCGCGCAGCGCATCGGCGGGCTGGTGGCCGAGGGCGCGCTGGAGAACCTGGTGATCTACCGCATGAAGCCCGCCCAGGCCGACGAGATGGATCGCCTGAACCTGGTGGCCTCGCCCATCACGGTGACGCCGCAGGGCCTGCACATGACGGTCTCCCCGAAGCAGGGTTGACGGCTTCGCGCAAGCACGACAGGGCCCGGTCGCCGGGGCCGCGTATCATCGCGCGCTTCAAGCAAGCACGGGCCGCGGGCGGCCTCACGGAGCATCGAGCGTGGATACGTTGTTGTTGGTCAAGGCCGCCATCATGGGCATCGTCGAGGGGCTCACCGAGTTCCTG
>Ga0209258_100846_pt1 | contig 16570 bp, 11 predicted proteins | sample Araplaol_mTSA_r2_FD_184281 | JGI IMG/M metagenome (GOLD analysis project Ga0209258, IMG submission 184281) | Arabidopsis root microbial communities from North Carolina, USA - plate scrape CL_Col_mTSA_r2 (SPAdes) (version 2) | ecosystem: Host-associated > Plants > Roots > Endosphere | place: USA...
CCCACGTCGTGGCTGGGGTTGGGCGAGAACCTGCCGGCCCAGGTGGCGCGCCAGTGGGGCCAGTGGTGTGCGGCCGGCGGCTACGCCACCAACGCGGTACGCGCGGGCCTGGCCGACGATTTCCACGCGCAGGTGCGCACGCCCATCGTGGTGCTGCATGCCGAGGACGACGACATCGCCAACCCGGCGACGGTGCGCGACCTGCTGCGTACGTTGCCCGGGTCGCCGCGCGCCGCGCTGCAGGTGCGCCCGCGCGACCACGGCCTGCGCGCGATCGGCCATCTCGACTGGTTCCGCCAGTCGCACCGGGCGCTGTGGCCGCTGCTGCGGCGCGCCGTGCTGGGCGAGATCCCGGTCGAGGCGCCCCCTGCGCGTGCGTGAGCGGCGTTGTCTGCAGCCCGCGCCGCTGCAAGGCGGCCGCAAGCCTCACTCCTGCAGGAGCCGCTTCTGGATCACCTTGCCGTTGCCGCCCAGCTTCATCGCGGCCACGGCCTCGCGAACGGCCGGCGACAGCTCGCGCGGTCCCTCGGTGCGCAATTCCAGCAACAGCCCCAGCAGCAGCGCCGTGTCGCGCGGCGGGTCTGCGGAACAGGCCTGCACCGCGGCGCCCAGCAGCGTGAACACGAGGTCGCCGACGGCGGGATCAGTCCGTAGCGCGGCTTGCAGGCTCTTGTGCAGCCGCGCGAGTTTCGGCAGCGGAGTGCCCACCAGTTCGCGCAGCGTCGCGGCGAGTGCCGGCGCGTCGATGCGGCCTTCGGCATGCGCGTGCACGAGCGCGTCCACGGCGATTGCCGTCTGGCCCGGCTCCTTGCCGCACAGCGCGAGCAGCAGCAGCAGGTTGGCCATGTCCGTCATCGGCGTCGCGGGGTCGAGCAGCGGCTCGAGGAAGGCGCGGTTCTGCCACTGCGCTTCCCACCAGTCCAGGTTGTTGCCGAAGGCCCGCGTGCCCTCGGCGAAGAATGCGCGCAGGTCCGACGGCGCGAGCGTGGCCGAGTAGCGGATGGCGCCGGCGTCGGCGCCGGCGAATGTCCACTGGTTGAACCAGGGGCGCGCCTCGCCCCCGCCGCCGTGGCGCTGCACCGCCAGCGGCGGGTCCTCGTCCGCGGCGCGGGGCGGCCGCACCTCCAGCATGAAGTCGTGATGGGTGTACGTCCTGCCGTCGTACTCGTGCGTCCGGCTGTCCAGCCGCATGGCATAGCGGGCCGCCAGCGCGCCGTCCGGTCCCAGGCCGGGATGGCGCGCGTCGAGCGCCGCGTCGTCTGCGCCGGGATGGCGGATGCGCGCGGCGGCCCCGAACATCCGGCGTTCGGCACCGGGCTCGATGTCGTCCCCGAGCGCGTAGCGCAGCGCACGTGCGAATGGCGAGTCGGCAAGCGCGCGCGCGGCGGCCAGCGACCCGGTCGACGCTCCGGGCGCCAGTCGCAGCAGCGCACGCTCCTGCTCGGCATCGGACGGCGTCGCGCCGGCCGCCACGTGCGCCCGCCAGCGCTCGGCCAGCACCAAGGGTGCGATGAAGCCGCCGCGGTGCGTCGGCGTGGCGAGCGGCGCCAGGCGGGCTCCGGCGATCGTCGATCGCGCCAGCTCGTCGATGCGCGCGACCAACAGGGTGGCGGCGGCGCTCGCGTTGCCGCCGCCGTCCACGCCGATGCCCGGCGCCACTTCACCGGCCGCGACGAAGCGCAGCAGGCGCGCCAGCTCGCGCGGCAACACCCCCTTCACACGCGCGGCGCGCTTGAGCACGGGGCCGAACAGTGTCCTCGCGTCGGGGATCGGCGCCGCGGCCACGAGACCCGCGACGGCGCGCTCGAAGTCGTCGACGTCCTCGGCGTGCTCGAACACCCGCGCGATGGTGTCCACGAGGTCCTGCAGGTCGGCGATCGGCGCGAGGCGACGCTCGTCCGCGAGCGGATCCGCCGGGCCGCGGCCCGGCGCGGCGGGCGCGGCCGGCGGCGGCGAGGGCGCGTCCGCAGGCGCCCCGCGAAGGGCCTGCAGCGCCGCGCGGTTCGTCGCGGCCACGCCGGCCGCGAGGTCGCCGAGTCGTGCGCGCAGCGCCTCGTCCACGCCCCACGTCGACAGCCGGGCCAGCACCGTCGCCTGAACCTTGGCGTTCTCGTGCAGGAGTCCCATCGCCGCGACATCCGACGCGCGCGCCGCGCACCCCGGCGCGCGCGCGACCAGCCGATCGAGCAGCTTGAGCGCGGACTCGAGCTGCGTCTTGACGGACGACATCATCGCCGGCCGAAGGGCCTCGAGCAGGGCGTCGGTGTCGATCGGCGCCTCGGCGTCGACCTGCCGGAGCACGTCGAGCGCCAGCGTGACGGTCGGCGCGATGCGGCTGGCGCTCAGGGCCAGGTAGCGCGGCAGCCGGGCCCTCAGTTCCTGCGTCGTGGGCGCGAGCGCGCCGTGAAAGCGCGAGAACCAGCCGGCACGGTACTGCGGCCAGTCCTTCTCGAGCGCGCCGAGCGTGCGGTCCAGCAACTGCGCGCGCGTGGCGACGCCGTCGTCCACCAGGTCCTTCAGCAGCGTGACCCAGTCCGTGCGCGGGTTGTGGTTGTACTTGTCGGAGGAGGCCAGGCTGACGTCGCCGGTGCCCTCGACGTCGAACACGCGCAGCAACGCGTGACGCAGGCCGGGGTCGGCGGCAAACAGCGCGGACAGCTCGGCTTCGGAGCGAAGCATCCGGGGCAGCGCGATGAGCCCCAGCGCATAGGCGTCGGTGTCGGGCCGTGGGGCGAGCCCGGCAGCGACCAGCTTGGAGACCTGGCGGATCATCGCCGGCGAGCGCGCGAGCATCGCGTCCGCCAGGCCGTCGAGCGATCGCGGCTTGAACTCATGGCACAGCGACAGCAGCATCTCGTCGCGCACCAGGCTGTGTGCGACGTCGCGGGCCGTGCCGCACAGCACGATGGCGATGTCGACGGCCCGCAGCTGCGCGTCGGTGGGCCGGCCGCCCCATTCGAGCGGCGGGCTGCTCCAGCGCGCGGTGTTGGCCAGTTCCAGCATCCGTGCCACCGACGCTCGCTCGTCCGCCCGCTGCGCCGGCGTGCATGCCCGCAGCAGCGCGAGTGTGGCGTCCGGGTCGCCGCCGTGCACGGCCTTCTCGAGATCGGTCTGCGGGACGAATGCCATTCAGCGCCCTCGGCTGGCCTCGGCGGCCAGCACATGCTTGCAGGGGCCGCGCGCGCCCAGGTGCGCGGCGTGCCAGGGGCACGTGCAGTGGAGTTCGCCGGCCTTGTCGCGCACCCGGTGCAGCACGCCGCCGCTGCGCACGGTGGCCTCGAACGGCTCGTCCGCGATCACGGTGACCGCGGCACCGGCGATCAGCTCGCGCGCAGCGGCCAGGCGGGGGTGCATGTCCTCCACGCCCGACAGGTCGAACGGCAGCACGCGATGGAAGTAGTGGCCGTCGGCCACGTCGAAGCCCGCCAGGCCGCAGGCGCCCAGCACGCGCAGCCCATCCTCGACCTCGGCCGCGGCCAGCGCAAGCTCGCTGGCCAAGGAGGCGGCGTCCAGCCGCGACTGCCACGCGAGCGCGGCGCGAATGCGCGCCAGCAAGGACTCGCTGCGCGTGCTGGCGTGCAGCAGGGCGCGCAGCGCCTGGCCCTCGCCGGAGAAGCCGCGCCAGACCTCGGGGCTCAGCGCGAGCGTCAACCGAGCCTGGCCGAAGTCCAGCACCCACGCGCTGGCCTGCTGCGCATCGTCGGCGAACACCGCCAGCGAGCTCGCGCGCGGCAGCAAGGGCTCCAGCACGCGCAGGCGGCGCGTGTCGGTGACGCGCACGCCGCGCTCGCTGGCGCGCGTGCTGGCGAACAGGCCGGCGGGCCCGGGGGCCACCCACAGCGGCGTACGGCTGGTCGACGCCTTGGGCAGCGTGCGCAGGAAGCGCAGCGCGTCCAGCGCGGAGACCTCGAAGCGTCGGCGCATCGCCGCCTGGCAGGATTGCACCTCCACCATGCCTCGCACCCAGCGCGTGGGCAGGTCGACCTTGCGCTCGGTGACGGCACCGGCGCCGGTGCGCAGCGTGAGCTCGTCGGGCCCGACCGCCAGCTCCAGCCCGGCCTCGTCACGGACGCGGGCCAGGGCGGCGCGCATCGGCGCATTGAAGTCGACGTTGGTCGTGCCCCGGGCAATGACCTGCCCGTCGTAGGCCGCGGGCAGCACGTCGGCGCGCACGTAGGTGCTGCAGCACGACGAGAAGCCCTCGAAGCGCAGCAGCCCGCCGCCCGACGTGACCACCGGGTCGGCCAGCGCGATGGCGCGCGCCACCGAGTTCGCCGGCGTGAAGAAGCGCGAGCCGACCACCAGGTGCACCGCGGTCAGCAGCTCCGAGACCAGCCGCGGCGCTCGCATGCGCCCCTCGAAGAAGCGCGGCGGCGCGCCGGCCTCCTGGGCGCTGGTGCACAGCGTGAGGCGCGGCCGCGCATCGTCCGAGACGAACGACGGATGGGCGTAGCGGAAGACCTGCGGCACGGCGCTCATGGCGCCGGATGATGCCTCAACTCGACGGCGCGGCTCAGGCCCTGGAGATCACCTCGAAGCCGCCATAGATCATCCGCTTGCCGTCGAACGGCATCGGGTTGGTCTCGGTCTTCATGCGCGGGTCGGCCATGATCTTCTGCCAGGCCTCGTCGCGCGCGGCGCGCGAGGCCCAGGTCGTCCAGCCGAACGCGACGGTCTCGCCGGCCGCGCACTTCACGGCCAGCGGGAAGGACGTGAGCTGGCCTTGCGGCACGTCGTCGCCCCAGGTGTCGACCACGCTCAACGCGCCGTGCTCGCGGAACACCGCGGCCATGCGCTGGCAATACGCGCGGTAGGTCTCCTTGTCGGCGGTGGGCACGGCCACCACGAATCCATCGACGTAGTTCATTGCGGGGCTCCTGGACAGCGGAAGGGCCACGCCGGGGGACGGCGCGGGTTGCAAGCGTACGACGAATCGCGGCGGCGGGATTCGACATGTCCGCGCCAAGCGCGCGCGGCCCGGGCGCCGCTCGCGACCTGCGATGCGCCCGATTCCGGCTGCACGCCGGCGTGAATTCCTGCCGCATTCGCGGGCAGACAGGGGGCTGGCCGGCTGACGGATCGCCAAACCGGAATTCGGTCATACCGGTTTCCGGACACGGCGGTCGAAGATTCCGGCGTCGCGAGGTACAGGCCTCCCGACTGCCTGCCCAGGGCAGGAATGCGCCAATGCCGGACACCGTGATCCACTTCAAGACCTTCGGCGTCGCCGCCATGCTGCTGGCGACCTGGAATGCCACCAGCTCCACGCCGCTGCCCGCGCGACCGGCTCCCACGCCGGGCGTGCAGCAGCGCGCGGCCGGCGTCGTGGATCGCTTCGAGGTGGTCTCCACGGCCGACGCCTGGGGGGGCGTGACGCCCGCCGGCGCCGCCGGCCCGTACACGGTCGTCACCGGCGTCGTCCACGGCCGCCTGCTGCCCACGCACCCCGACAACGCCGGCATCGTCGACCTGGCCAATGCCCCGCGCGACGCCGACGGCTACGTCGACTACACCACCGACGCCGTCATCCTGCGCCCGAAGTCCGCCTCGACGGCGCGCCGCGTGCTGTTCTACGACGTGGTCAACCGCGGCTCCAAGCCCGCGCTGTCGAGCTTCATCGGCGCGGGCGCGCTGGTGACGGGCGCCGCCCCCGGCGAGAACTTCCCCTCGCTGCTGCGCGCCGGCTACACCGTGGTGTGGAGCGGCTGGCAGTCCAACGTCGCGCAATCGGGCGCCGGGGCCACCGGCCCGGTGGGTGTTCGCTTGCCGGTGGCCACTCGACCAGACGGGTCGCCCATCACCGGCCTGAGCCGCGAGGAATACATTCCGGAGCTGGTCGACGGCAGCTACCGCTTCGCGCTGGCCTACGCGCCGGCGTCGCTCAGCGACTTCTCCGAAGTGCGCTTCACCGCCCGGCAGACCTGGATCGGCGCCGACGGCAAGCAGGGCGACGCCGCGCCGTCCGCGCCTGTGGCCAACTGGCACTACGTCCCCAACGACAACGGCACCGCGTACGTCGAGTTCACGCCGCCGGCCACCGTGCCGGGCGCCGACGGCTCGGCCGTCGCGCCGGGGCCGGGCACGATCTACAGCTTCGTCTATCGCGCGAAGGACCCGGTGGTCTCGGGCATCGGCTTCGCCGCCGTGCGCGACCTGGTCGGCTTCCTGCGCAACGCGGACACGGACGAGCGGGGCCACCCGAATCCGGTGGCCGACCTGAAGGGCGCCGCCTGCGCGGCCAGTGCCGCGTGCCCGGCGCACCCGCAGGGCAACTTCGACGTGGCGATCGCTGCGGGCAGCTCGCAGTCGGGCCGCTTCCTGCGCGACTTCCTCTACCAGGGCTTCAACAAGGACGGCCGCGGCGCCAAGGTGTTCGACGGCCTGCTGCCGATGATCGCCGGCGGGCGCCGCACCTGGGTCAACGAACGCTTCGCCCAGCCGGGGCGGGTGTCGCGCCAGCACGAGGACCACTGGATGCCCGGCGACCAGTTCCCGTTCGCCTACGGCGTCGCGACCGACCCGGTCGGCGGCCGCACCGATGGCCTGCTCAAGCGCTGCCTGGCCAGTGCCACCTGTCCCAAGGTCATGCAGGTCGACGGCAGCTTCGAATGGTGGGCCGGCCGCGCCTCGCTGGTGGTGACCGACGGCGCGGGCCACGACGTCGCGCTGCCGGACAACGTCCGCTACTACCTGATCGCGGGTGCGCAGCACGGCGACGGCGGCGGGGTCGGCAGCGGCATCGCGTATCCGCCCGGCGCCGGGGCGCGCTGCCTGCTCGCGCCCAGCGCGGTGACCGAGTCGCCCGTCGAGCGCGCGCTCATCCCTGCGCTCGAGGCGTGGATCGTCAAGGGCAGGCGCCCGCCGGCGTCGCGCTATCCGACGGTCGCCTCCGGCGGCCTCGCAGCGCCAGAGCGCCTGGCGACTGGCTTTCCCGACCTGGCCGGCGCCAGCGTGCCCTACGGCCCGAACGCCGTGCCGGCCGCGCTGAACCTGACCCGCTTCGGCGCCATCAACCAGGTCTTCGTCACCGACTACAGCGGCCCGCTGCCGGCGGCCGACCTCGCGCGCCCCTACACGCAGCTGGTGCCCAAGGTCGACGCCAACGGCAACGAGACCGGCGGCCTGCGCATGCCCGAGGTCGCCGTGCCCGTGGCCACCTACGCCGGCTGGAACGTGCGCGCGTCGGCCCGCACCGCCGGCGAGAGCTGCGGCATGGCCGGCGCCGCCATCCCGTTCGCGGTCAGCCCGGCGACCCGCTCCGCCGCCGACCCGCGCGCCTCGCTCGCGCAGCTGTACACCGGTCGCGCCGACTACCAGGCGCGTATCGGTGCGGCGGCCGACGCGCTCGCCGCCCGCGGCTATCTGCTGCCGCAGGACGCCGCCGCGGCCCGCGCCGGCGCCGCGTCCATTTCGCCGGCGTTGATCCCGTCGCCCTGACGCGGCGCGGAACGCCCTCGCCCCCTGGGCTGCCGCCAGTTCCGGGGCCGTCCGTGCCTCGGACGCAGCCTCCTGCCGGATGCACCGTGCAGGCTCGTCGCCGATGAAGTCCGGCGGGCAGTTCTCGGCGATGCGCACGGGCGCGCCGGGTTCGGCGTGGTGCCGCCCACGCATGCCGGCGGCCACCGGATGACCGTCGACAGAGGGCGGTCAGGCATTCGGCGCTAAGCTGGGCGGACATCCCGATCCGCACCGAGAGCCCTCCTTGACGCCCCCGCCCACGCCGACACCGCCCACCACCCCGCTGCCTGCGAAGTTCCACGCGGGCGGTCTCGTCAACGGCGCGGTGGTGCTGGGCCTGCTCTATTTCGGGCGCGAGGTGCTGGTGCCCATCACGCTCGCGATCCTGCTGAGCCTGCTGATCGCGCCGATGGTGCGCAAGCTGCGCCGGCTGGTGCGCGCGCAGGTGCCCGCGGTGCTCGGCGCGGTGATCGTGCTCACGCTGATGGCGGGCGGGCTGGCGTCGATGATCGTGTCGCAGGTGGTGGCCATCGCGGCCGGCCTGCCGCAGTACGAGAGCACGATCCGCGACAAGATTCACACGATCCAGGACGTGACGGTCGGGCGCGTGATGCAGGGCGAGACGGGCCGCATGATGAGCCGCCTCGGCGCGGAGGCCAACGCGGCTTCGGCACCGGCGCGCGCCACGCTGGAGGGCGCGCCGCTGACCGCCTCGGGCGCGGTTCCGGTGGAGCTGCGGCCGCGGCGGCAGACGCCCGTGGAAGTGATCTCCAAGCTGTTCTCGTCGATCTGGGGGCCGCTGGGCCACGTCAGCATCGTGCTGATCGTGATGGTGTTCGTCCTGCTGGAGCACGAGTCGCTGCGCGACCGCTTCATCCGGCTGCTGGGCGGCGCGGACATCCGTCGCACGACGCAGGCGTTCAACGACGCGGGCGAGCGGCTGTCGCGCTTCTTCGTCTCGCAGCTGGCGGTCAACGTCGGGGTGGGCGTGGCCGTGTGGCTGGGACTGATGCTGGTCGGGCTGCCGCACGGCATGCTGTGGGGCGTGCTCACGATGCTGCTGCGCTTCGTGCCCTACGTCGGCGTGGTCATCGCGGCCGGCAGCGCGGCACTGATGGCGGCGGCGGTCGACCCGGGCTGGGGGTTGATGCTCGAGACGCTGGGGCTGTTCGCCGTGATCGAGGTCACGGCCGCGCAGGTCGTCGAGCCGCAGCTGTACGGCCACAGCACCGGCCTGTCGCCGCTGTCGGTCGTGGTGGCCGCGATCTTCTGGAGCTGGATCTGGGGGCCGATCGGGCTGCTGGTGTCCACGCCGCTGACGCTGTGCCTGGTGGTCGCCGGCCGCCACATCAAGGGGCTGGCCTTCCTGGACGTGCTGCTGGGCGACACGCCGGCGCTGTCGATGTCCGAGCGCTTCTACCAGCGCGCGATGGTGGGCGACCACGAGGAGATCGTGGCCGCAGCGCACGCGTACCTGAAGCGCAAGTCGTTCGCGCGTTACTGCGACAAGATCCTGATCCCCGCCCTGCAGCTGGCCGCGGCCGACCTCGGCAAGCACAGCATCACGCCCGAGCAGCAGGCCACGGTCAAGGGCACGGTGGCGCGCGTGATCGAGTCGCTCGGCACCGACGCCTGCCGGCCGACCTGGCGCAACCGGCGCGGTTCGGTGCTCGACGACACCAGCATCGGCGCGCACCTGCGCCACGAGCGCGAGCGCGCGATGGGCAAGTGGCAGGGCCCGCTGGCGGTACCGCAGGGCTCGGTCGCGCTGTGCATCGGCCTGGGCTCGATGCGCGACGACCTCGTCACGGAGCTGCTCGTGCGCATCCTGCGCAACCAGGACATCGACGCCCGCCACCTGTCGCTGGACGACCTGGGCCAGGGCCCGCCGCCGGGCGCCGACCCGACCAGCATCGCGATGCTGTTCGTCGTCAGCGCCTACCCGGGCGACGAATGGGATCGCATCGCCGAGCGCCTGCCGGGGCTGCGCGAGCGCTTCGCCGATGCCGTCTTCGTCGGCCTGCTGCCGGAAGGCGGATTCGCGCCGGCCGACGAGGCGATGGACGTGGTCGTCCGCTCGTTCGAGGAAGCTTCCGCCGAGGCGGCCGAGCGCTACGGCAGGAAGCGCGCCGCCTGAGCGTCGGCGATCGGTCGTCGACCGTCTCCGGCGGACGGGCGCGGGTGTGCAAAACGTCCGCGCGTGCCGCATTGACAGGGCGGTCGCGGGCGCCCGCGAGGCGTCCAAACCGGCGATACTGAAGCGACGAACCCGCGCCGCGCGCGCCGTGACGAGCCCCAGAGACCCCCAGCATGTCCACCCGCAAATCCGGCCCCCTCGACTACAACGCCCTGCCCGAAGTCCTGCGTCCGCTGGCCGAACGCAGCGAGATCCGGCGCTTCCGCAAGGGGGCGCTGGTGATCGACGAGGGCGACCGGGGCGACGCGCTGCTGATCATCCTGGCCGGCGAGCTGCGCGCCTTCACCGGCTCGGACACCGGCCGCCACGTCACCTACGCGCTGTACGGGCCGGGCGACTACCTGGGCGAGATGGGCCTGGACGGCGGCACCCGCATGGCCAGCGTCGAGGCGCTGTCCGACACCACCTGCGCCTATGTCGAGCGCGGCACGCTGCTGCAATACTTCGCCGAGCGACCGCAGTTCGCCCTCGAGATCATCGCCAAGGTGATCCAGCGTGCCCGCGTCGCCACGCTGGCCGCCAACCAGTACGCGATGAACGAGGCCTACCTGCGCCTGAAGCGCTGGCTCGACGCCGTCGCGCAGGCCCAGTTCGACGGCACGCGCCTCGTGCGCGAGCCGCTGGCCGAGCTCGACCTGCCGCAGCGCCTGGGCTGCTCGCAGGAGATGGCCGGCAGCATCCTGCGCGACCTGGAGCACGCGGCGATCATCTCGCTGGAGGACGGGCGCCTGCGCGTCCTGCGCGAGCTGCCCTCGCACTGGTAGCCCGTCCGCCTTCCTGCGCGCAGCAGGACGTGTCGGGAACGAACCGACCTGCCGCGCCAGCGAGAAAAACTGTCATCCTGCATGCAGGATGACGCTTCGTGGGGGAGTTCGACCAGCGGCGACCGGCGAAAAGGGCGTCATCTGCGACTGTGCCAGGTCGACGACCGCCGTCAGCTCAGGAACAGCTTGTAGACCGGGTTGTCGGTCTCTTCCACCCAGGGGAACGCGAGGGTGGCCAGGAACGTCGCCAGCGCCTTGTCATCCTCGGGCGGCACCACCAGGCCCACCAGGATGCGGCCGTAGTCGGCGCCCTGGTTGCGGTAGTGGAACAGCGTGATGTTCCAGGCGGGGTGCATGGAGTCGAGGAAGCGCATCAGCGCGCCCGGCCGCTCGGGGAACTCGAAGCGGAACAGGCGCTCGCCCGCCGCCAGGCCGCTGCGGCCGCCCACCATGTGGCGCACATGCTCCTTGGCCAGCTCGTCGCCGGTGAGGTTGGCGGTGGGGAAACCGTGCTTCTCGAAGTGCCTGGCGATCTTCTCGGCCTCGTCGCGCCGGGCGATCGAGATGCCGACGAACACGTGCGCCTCGTTCGCGTCCGAGATGCGGTAGTTGAACTCGGTGACCTGGCGCGGCGCGCTGCCCGGCGGCCCGATCAGTGCGCAGAAGCGGCGGAAGCTGCCGCGTTCCTCGGGCACCGTCACCGCGTACAGCGCCTCGCGCTGCTCCCCGAACTCGGCACGCTCGGCGACGAAGCGCAGGCGGTCGAAGTTCATGTTGGCGCCGCAGGTGACGGCCACGAAGGTCTTGCCCTTGAGCTTGTGCGCCTCGACGTACTGCTTGATCGCGGCCACGCCCAGCGCGCCCGCGGGCTCGAGGATGCTGCGCGTGTCCTGGAACACGTCCTTGATCGCGGCGCAGGCGGCGTCGGTGTCGACGGTGATGTACTCATCGACCAGCGCACGCGTGACGCGGAAGGTCTCGGCGCCCACCAGCTTGACGGCGGTGCCGTCGGAGAACAGCCCCACGTCGCCGAGCGTGACGCGCTTGCCCTTGCGCACCGACTGGATCATGGCGTCGGAGTCGGCGGCCTGCACGCCGATCACCTTGATCTCGGGCCGCAGCGCCTTGATGTACGCCGCCACGCCGGAGATGAGACCACCGCCGCCGATCGCCACGAACACGGCGTCGATGGGGCCCTGGTGCTGGCGCAGGATCTCCATCGCCACCGTGCCCTGGCCGGCGATGACGTCCGGGTCGTCGAACGGGTGCACGAAGGTCAGGCCCTCGTCCTTCTCGATCTGCAGGGCGCGGCCATAGGCGTCCGAATAGCTGTCGCCGTGCAGCACGACCTCGCCGCCGAGCGCGTGGACGGCGTCGATCTTGAGCTTGGGCGTGGTGACCGGCATCACGATGACGGCGCGCACGCCCAGCCGCTTGGCGCCGAGCGCGACACCCTGCGCGTGGTTGCCGGCCGAGGCGCAGATGACGCCGCGCTGCAGCGCCTCGGGCGCAAGGTGGATCATCTTGTTGTAGGCGCCGCGCAGCTTGAAGCTGAACACCGACTGCGTGTCCTCGCGCTTGAGCAGCACGTGGTTGCCGATGCGGCGCGACAGGTTGCGCGCGGGCTCCAGCGGGGTCTCGATGGCCACGTCGTAGACGCGCGCCGTCAGGATGCGGCGCAGGTACGCGCTGGCGATCGCCTGGCCCGCCTTGGACAGGGCCGCCGGCGGCGCGGGCGGAATCCCCGCGATGCCGGACGAGCGTCCCGTGTCGGCATCGGAGGGGGATTCACGCGGGGGGCGTGCGGCGGACATCGGGGGCTCCAGTCGCGGGTGGGCAGAGCCGCAGGATGATACGGCCCCGCGTGTGCGCTGGCTTCTCGATGCGTCAACGGATGCCACGCTGGCAGCGAAAGCGGCGCGGCCAAGAAAAAGGCCCGGAGCTTTGCAGCTTCGGGCCGAATCCACCAGTTTTGAGGAGGTGGAGGAGACAACTTGCGGTCGCTTCGGCTACCTGGTTGCACCCTCTGGGGCAAACGTTTGCGTCAACGACAATGAAGCCAGTCTATCCCACCGGTTGTTGCACTGCAATATATCTTCGCTGCCGGGCGTAGGGAGGCTTCTCGAATGTTCGCCGACGGTGCGAAAAGCACGGTCGTGCACCAGTTTGGACAGCGTTTTGCCGCGTCCTGAGGCAAACAGGGCCGAACTCGGCGTTGCACAATGGAGACGGTTCCAAATTTCGTCTGGAAGGACGCATGCACTGCACGATCAACTGGCTGCCCGGCACGGGCATGGCCTTCTCGGCCGAGACCGGCAGCGGCCACCTGCTGACCATGGACGGCGCGCCCGACGGCGGTGGGCGCAACCTGGCGCCGCGCCCGATGGAGACGCTGCTGGCGGGCGCCGGCGGCTGCACGGCGTACGACGTCGTGCTGATCCTGCAGCGCGGCCGCCACGACGTGACGGGCTGCCAGGTGAAGGCGACCGCCGAACGCGCGGAGCAGGATCCCAAGGTGTTCACCAAGCTGCACCTGCATTTCACGGTCACCGGCCGCGGCGTGCCGGCCACGGCGGTCGAGCGCGCGATCGCGCTGTCGCACGAGAAATACTGCTCGGCCACCGTCATGCTGGGCAAGACGGCGGACGTGACGACCAGCTTCGACGTCGTCGAGGCCTGACGGCCGCCCGTCGACGTCAGATGTAGTGCGCCGTGGCGGTCATCACCCGGGCCGCCAGCCGCATGGCTGCGCGCACCGGCGCCGGCAGGTCGACGCCGCCGGCGGCGCGCGCCGCGTCGCCGTGCGCGGCCTCGTCGACGCGCATCTGGTCGACGATGGCGCGCGAGGCCGCATCCGCGGCCGGCAGGTGCTCGAGGTGGCTCTCGAGGTGCTGCTCCACCTGGCGCTCCGTCTCGACGACGAAGCCCAGGCTCACGCGGTCGCCCAGCCGCCCCGCGGCCAGGCCGATGAGGAACGCGCCGCCATACCAGAGCGGATTGAGCAGGCTGGGGCGGTCGCCCAGCTCGGCCAGGCGCTGCTCCGTCCAGGCGAGGTGGTCCACCTCCTCGCGCGCGGCCCGCGCCATCTGGGCCTTGAGCGCCGGATCGGACGTAGCCACGGCCTGCGCCTGGTAGAGCGCCTGTGCGCAAACCTCGCCGACATGGTTCACGCGCATCAGCGCGCCCGACAGGCGCCTGTCCTCGGGTCCCAGCTCGACCGGCACGACGGCCTCCGGGGCTGCGCCGGCGCGCGCGGGCAGCGGCGTCGGGCGTTCGGCGCGGCTGCCGCCGGACAGCGTGCGCAGCGCCACTTCGGCGCCGCAGATCCAGCGATCGACGAGACTCATTTCCATGCCGGAACGATACTCGATCGGGCCGGAAAGGCCCCGACTGCCACCGAATGGGGTCGCTGGATGTGACGTTGTGTGAGGACAACAGGCCCCGGCGATTTCCGCCGCCATTCCTTTGCAACCGATGGCCCCGATGGTGCAATACGTCCAGCTTCCGATGAGGTTGCGGTCCTTGCGGTGAAACACGCCCAGCCGCGCCGCGACCGGAATCTCTTGTTAACCCTAGGAGATATTCGCAATGAAAAAGTCGCTGCTCGCTCTCGCAGTGCTCACCGCCGTGTCCGGCGCCGCTTTCGCCCAGTCGTCCGTCACCCTCTACGGCAAGGTCGACCTCGGCCTGGTCCTGGACAGCGGCGGCCCGGGCAAGTCGATCCGCCTTGACTCGGGCGTGACCGGCGGTTCGCGCATCGGCTTCAAGGGCGTCGAAGACCTCGGCGGCGGCCTGAAGGCGGCCTTCCAGCTGGAAACCGGCTACTGCGCTGACAGCGCCGCTCCGGCCACCAGCACCCTGACCGTCAAGGACAGCACGGGCAAGACGGTCGGCACGACCACGCAGACCTCCACGAACTTCTGCACGGGCAGCAACGCCTTCATGGGCCGCCAGGCCCACGGTGACCTGACGGGCGCCTTCGGTGCGATCAGCGCCGGCCGCCAGTACAGCATCGGCTTCAACAACCTGAGCACGATCGATCCGTTCGGCACGGGCTACGCCGGCCAGATCAACAACATCGTCGATCCGTCGGGCATCCGCCTGAACAACTCGGTGACGTACGCGACCCCGAACGTGGGCGGCTTCGTCGGCGCGGCTGAAGTCGCCTTCGGCGAGCAGACCGGCAACTGGCAAGCCAACCGCGAAACCGGTGCCGGCCTGACCTACGCGTCGGGCCCGGTCTACGTCGGCTTCTCGTTCTACGACCTGAGCAACTCGAACGGCGACGGCGCGGCCAAGAAGAACTACACGCTTGGCGGCACCTACGACTTCGGCGTCATCAAGCTCCACGCCCTGGCCCAGAAGACCTCCGGCACCTCGAGCCTCGACATCGTCGACCTGATGGGCGGCGTGACCGTGCCCGTCGCCCACGGCAGCCTGATGGCTTCGTACATCCACCACAACGACCGCACGGCGGCCGACAAGGATGCGCAGCAGCTGGGCATCGGCTACAACTACCCGTTGTCGAAGCGCACGTCGATCTACGGCGCCTTCGCCCGTATCCTGAACCAGCACGGTGCGGCCTTCACGGTCGGCAACGCCACGTCGTCCGGCACGGGCAACAAGGCGGTCGACATCGGCGTCGTCCACAACTTCTGATCGTCGCCCGGCTTCGCCGGGTCGATGTTCAGCGCTCCGCCCCGTGCGGAGCCCCCTCGAGGCTCGTCTGCGGACGGGCCTTTTTCATTGGCGCCGGGCCGCGGCCGGGCGGCACCGCAGGAGGCGGCCACTGCGGTGGAACCCGGGGGGCGTGACGGCCCTTCCCGGGTATTCTTGCCCTCGATGCTGCCGTTCATCCTTCGCCGACTCGCGCAGGCCGTGCTCGTGATGCTGGTCGTCGGGATGGGAGCGTTTTCGCTGTTCCAGTACGTCGGCGATCCGGTCGGCAACATGGTCGGGCAGGATCCGAGCGCCGCGCAGCGGGCCCAGCTGCATGCCCAGCTGGGCCTGGACCAGCCGGCGCCGGTACAGTTCGCGCGCTTCGTCCGCCGTGCGCTGGCCGGCGATTTCGGCCTCAGCCTGCGTCAGGGCCGCGAGGTGTCCGCGCTGGTCGCCGAGCGCTTGCCGGCGACGCTGGAACTGGCCGTCGTGGCGGCGCTGATCTCGCTGCTGGCCGCCGTGCCGCTGGGCGTGCACGCCGCGCTGCGGCGCCACCGTTGGGATGCCCGGCTCACGATGGCGGCATCGCTGCTAGGAGTGTCGCTGCCGACGTTCCTGGTCGGCATCGTGCTGATCGAGGTGTTCTCGGTGCAGCTCGGATGGCTGCCCAGCTTCGGCCGCGGGTCCACCGTGCAACTGGGGAGCTGGAACTCGGGGCTGCTGACGCTCGACGGCTGGCGCCACATCCTGCTGCCGGCGGTCGCGCTGGCCACCTACCAGCTCGCCCTGTTGATGCGGCTCGTGCGCAGCGAGATGCTGGAGGCGCTGCGCACGGACTACGTGAAGTTCGCGCGGGCGCGCGGGCTGCCGGACCGCGTCGTGCACTTCGGACATGCCCTGCGCAATGCGCTGATGCCCGTGCTCACGATCTCCGGCATGCAAGTGGGCAGCCTGATCGCGTTCTCCGTCATCACCGAGACGGTGTTCGCATGGCCCGGCCTGGGCAGCCTGTTCATCCAGGCGGTGCAGTTCCCCGACGTGCCGGTGATGGCGGCGCTGCTGTGCCTCATCGCGCTGATGTTCGTCCTGATCAACCTGGCGGTCGACCTGTTGTACGTGGTCGTCGATCCGCGGCTGCGCCTGCACGGCGCGCCCGCCGGAGCTGCCCGATGAGCGCACGCGTGCCGCCGGCGCCGGACCGGGCCTGCGCATCGGCGCGGCACGTGCGCCCGGGCAATCGGTACGGCAGCGATCTCTGGCACGACTTCGTGCGCTCGCCGACGGCGCTGCTGGCCGCCGCCGTGGCGCTGATGTGCCTGGCCGGTGCGCTGTTCGCGCCGTGGCTGGCGCCGCACGATCCGTCCGACCTGGCGCACCTGGACCTGGCCGACTCGCACCTGCCCCCCGCCTGGATGGCCGACGGGCGGGCGACCTATCCGCTGGGCACCGACGACCAGGGCCGCGACATGCTGTCGGCGCTGTTGTACGGTCT